>JAABUT010000008.1_pt1 | contig 349498 bp, 369 predicted proteins | sample 5559281 | NCBI WGS metagenome assembly JAABUT01 (sample SAMN10711880, study PRJNA513359) | rock metagenome | isolation source: Antarctica rocks | place: Antarctica: Victoria Land, Ricker Hills nord | collected 2016-01-04 | reverse complement strand
ACCCCCTTCCTTCTAACCCTTCTCCCTTCTCCCTTCTTCCTTGCCCCCAGTCCCCCCACCCCAACCCCAACCCCAACCCACAACCTAACAACCGACCCTCAACTCACCCTCAAACCTCACCCTCAACCCACCCTCAAACTTCACCCCCCTCTCTACTTACTTACCCACCCTAGCAACACACCCTTCACACACCCTCAAACCTCACTCCCCTCTCTACTTACTTACTCACACACACCACAATAACACAATCCACCACCCTAATCACCATCCTAACCACCCACCATTAACCCCAACCTAACAATCCACCCCCCCTCCCTACTTACTTACCTACACACACCACCCTAACAATCCACCACCCTAACCACCCTAACCACACACCCTCAAACCTCATCCTCAAACCTCACCCCCTCCCTCCCTCCCTACTTACCTACACACTCCGCAATAACACACATCAAGCTTGACACGGACTAGAGGGGGAAAGCAGAGGAAATGAATGGGGAAGAGAAAAAGGACGGAAGAAGGGACAGAAAACAACGAAGAAAAACTGCCCGTGGGCGAAAGCAAAAGCCCGCCAATCAACCAACCAACCAATAAAACACTCATTCGATTGTCAAAACACATACGTTTTATTCCTAAGCCTACCAGCAAACCATACAACCATACTAATCTCTTAGGCGATCCTATCCTAGCCTGTCCCGTCCTAAACCATTAATTCCATGTCCTTCCCCCTGCCCATACACCTCCCCTTTGTCTCAAACCCCACCCATCCGCTCAAACCCCACGCATCCAACCCCACCACCTTCGAAATAGCAACATCCCATATCCAACCCTGAAACTTCCAAGCTCACAACCCCCCTATTCTCCAACACCACCCCTAGCAAACTCCTCATACTCGACCCCAACCTCCACCCTCAACCCCACCAGCCTGTTCTCCGCCCACATGGCCCTCGCTCTCCACATCTCCAGCTCCCTCCTCGCCTCCCGCACCTCCTCCCCCATCTGCCCTGTCCCCTTCCCCCCTTCCCGCATCGCCCTCTCCGCATCCAACGCTCGACTCAGCGCCACGAGATCCTTGTCCTTGGCATCCACCTGCCTTTGTAGTTGCCGAATCTGTGTATGCATCGTTGCGTTCGACAAGCCCACGGACATCTCGCGGCGGAGTTTGGGTAGTGGCTCGTCGGTGGCGGTGGAGCTGTCGGTGTAGGTTGCAGGTCGAGCGTTGGTATAGGGTCTATGTGGGGAGAGAGATCGGACGACGTGGGTGGCGATGGGGGGTCCTTCGAGGGCGGCGCGGAGGCGCTGGAGTGATGCGGTGGAATAGTCGCTTAGGGATTTTGTGGGTGCGGATTTCGGCGTTGGATCTTCGGTTGGAGGAGCCAAGCTTTGAGTGGTGCTTCGTCGGTTGAGCTCGGGATTGGTGATTGGAAGAAGCGGCGAAGTCGGACTACGACTTGGCTTGTATTTCACAACGATATCAGCATCCTTGTCGTCCAGTAGAAGATCGAAAACAGAAGGTCTCTTGCGAAAGAATCTGGTTGATTTAGGGGTCATGACTGGCGAGGCCACCTTGGGAGGTGAAGAAGTTTTGGTAGGTGAGGGAGAACGCGATGCTTGTCGACCGCGGCCGTGCTCATAGAGTGGTTTGGGGATCAGGGACTCTTTCTCAGGGCTGTTGTGAGCAGAAGCACTTGCAGGCTGCGTCACAAAGCTCTCCTCTATAGGTTGTGCCTGACTTATTGTAGGCGTCGGAGGAAAATAAAATTCTTCCTCCGGGCTGCGCAGAACAGGAACATTGGTAGATTGCACTGAAGCGTTCCTTTCTAGAGCGGTCTTTGTGCTCCTCTGGGGGCTCTTGTCCAGAGTTCGTACGGGTTCATTGGGAGGTAATGAGTTGATAAAAGCATACACCTTAGAGATATTGGCGTCTTTTTGCTGGACATCCACGCGGTTGGCCCGTTCAGCTTCAGTAAACCTTTGAGCAAGCATCTTGACGCTATTCCTACGAGACGCCATAAAGGCCTTTTCTGCGTTGGTAGAAGCTTGATCTGTGTTTGTAAATGCCTCATCCACGTCCAGAAACGGGTCACCTGGCTCGGTTGATTCAGGATTTGCAGGCATACGAGACTTATCGGAAGGCTGAATGGTCGAGCAACGGCGGCTGTTGGCGTCGGTGCGGAGCATGTTCGAGGACGATCTCCGCCGAACTTGTGCGAGCGACGAGTTCCGGGCTGGAAAAAGGCTTTGATTGACGCTGTCTTCGAAAACGAGGCCGGACGATGATAGAGGCGGAGCCTGTACTAGTGCATGAGGCTCGAGAGGCAGTTGCATCTCATTCGGCCCGATGGACTCTCGAAGTCTTGTCGCAACGGTATCCTCAATCTCATTCGTAACCTCCGAACCCTCCTCTATAATGCGATTGTCATCGCGCTTGTGATATTGCTGTGTAGGTAATAGATGAAAGTTGTCCAAAGTTCTACTTACGGATTCGTCTTCCTCTCCTCCAAATATTTCTGGAGGATGCATCAAAATAGTCCCTTTGGACATCTCTTCCAGAGTTGCATCCGTCACATCGCTGTCATTGGCGAGGAGCTGACCCTTAGGCTCGCTCCTAGCTGCGAACAATGAAGAGTTTGATTGGACGGTGTGTCCGGAAAAGTCTCGGCCTGGTTCAACTGAATGATCTGACTGCATGGTTTGGCCAGAGAAATTCCGCCCTGAATCAATTGAAGGATCTGACTCAAAGGTTCGCTCAGGATGATCGTGGGAAGGTTCAACTTGAACCGATGGTCCAGAGAAATCTCGAGCAGGCTCACTAGACTCATAACTATTCCCTCGAGTACGTCGAGTCGAGGCTCGAACCGGTCCAGCCTCAGCCGTGCTAAGATGCTCCTCGATAGGCTCAGGAAACCATGAGTCGGAAGCACGTATATCTTTGAAAGACACTGGCGACCTGCTTGGTACCCTCAACTTCTGCGTTATCTTTACAGAACCTTCCCAGCTCTCTGGCAGAGTACGTCCCCTCAGGAAATCATATATCACATCTTCGTTAGAAGATTTCAATGTCAACCTGCTTTGGGTGCTTTGTAACTTCTGGTCTTTTTCCAAGCGCGAGGAACGGAGGCGCTCAGTATCAATGTGCCGCAGCTGCTTCACGACATCTGTCCAACTACTAACGAGCATCTGCATGACGATTGCGGTAATCTTGGCTTGTTCAACCTGCGCGAGGAAATCGTCATGCTGCTCAAGCTTGTTTAGAGCCATGGTTGCGTGTTTCTCTTTGCGAGTTTTCTTCAGGCTGTTCGGTACCGGGAGTTGGGTCCCAGAAGACGAGTCAAAAGCCATACCGGAGTCATAGGTCAAGTCTCCTAGCAGGAGTGGTCCGAGCACTACACCTAGCGCTTGGTAGTTCATGAGATCAGCTGGCAGAGGCTCGTCGCTCTCTCGACTCCTGGCAATGTCTTGCTCAGCTTCATGGCCAACGAGTGCAGCCAGACCTAATACTGCACAGATCAAAGAAACACGGAAGGATGAGGTCACGCTAGATATTGCCAGTGCTATAAGTCTGGCTTTTAGATCAGTAAATTCCAGCTCTGAAAGCTTAGAATCACAGTGGAGATCTTGAGCGATGCTGCGAAGGGCTGCGAAAAGTGACAACGAGCCAAGAAGACCACCCGGGATGCTCGACACTATCTTTTTGAATACGGATGCGACATCATGCGGATTATGCGGTATATGTGTTGGGAGAAGCCCAGAGCCAACAGTCTGTTGGACAAGGTCTGGATCACTCGCATTGGCATATCGATGTGCGTAAAAATCATAGAGTGCATTAATTGTATTTAGTTGCCCTGGTACGCGGAAGATGCCTGGTGTTTTACATCCTTGGTTATCATTAGCTTGTGGCCTGTTCATACTGTATTTGCATCAAGCGGAACATACCTTGCTGGACCAAATATGTAGCCGTGGCGGAGATACAAGTTGGCAGAGTAAGCTTATCCACAGCGAAGTTGCGGGGAAGCAGCAGAATGCTCAGTCCACCTAGTCGACCAACCTCCTCCAGGCTTTTGTCCTTCAACAGGTCCTTGTGCTCCTTTTCGAGCATACTCGAGATGCTGGAGAAGCTGGCCGTGCGTTTTATTGACTTTTGTTTAGCCTTAACATTTAGCTGGTAGGTGGAAGGGGTTGAACGGCGTAACAACTTCCGCATGATCCAATTATGGTGCGTCTTGGAGGTAACTTCGGTGTGACTATCATTTCCTTGGGAGGATGTTAGATCTGGTGTGTTTTAGGGGCAAAAGAGAACACACCGATACCCTCGATCTCCGCCGTTACTGCAAATTGGGGTAATCCATGCCTCAAAGCCAGAACATTGTATTCTTCGACAGATTTCGAACTTCCACGATTTTGGGAGTTGCTAGATGAATTTGAAAAGATTCTGTGACTGATAGAACTCCATGTCGTGCTTGTGACTCGAGATCCTTCGCTTCGTGCACCATCAAAGGAGTGCCTTAAATCGTCTCCATTTACCTGTAGCTGATGCTCTTGAAGTTGAGGTACCAAGTCCTTGTGTCGAGCAAGTTGATCGTGTTTGGGGACGATTCGGGCACCACCAGAGGAGTGTCTTGGATCGTCTCCGTTCGCCTGCAGCTGATGCTCCTGAGGTTGAGGTACTGAATCCTTCTGTCGAAGACGCGGATCGCCTTTGGGGACGATGATAAGCTCACGACCATTCAACATCCAAGGTGCTCTCTTTGATTTCTCCATATGCTTTTTGGGCGATGCAGGAACAGACTGTTCTTCGTTCGATCTGGCCTTGCCCTTCAACACGGATGACTTTCTACTGTTCGGAGCCAACCAGCCATGTTTCCCCACTCGATGGGACTGTTGCTTGGGCACTTTGAAAGAATCTGGGTTGAGCAAGCCTCGTGCAATCTGAATGTCTATGGGCTCTGGTTGGCTGACCCTACTAGAAGGCACGCGCGTACGACCAGGTATCACGAAAGTATCTAGTGATGAGCGACGCCGAGCTCTCTCTGTAGGCCCTGCCTCAGCTATATCAGCATTGGTGGGTAACAATGGGGCAGCGCTCTGCGAATTTCGCATATTGATGTTTCTATGAATGCCGTATCATTTTGAATAAGAGAAATGTGAAGTGGGACATACCTGCGTAGGTGTTTTGCCGACCCACAGCGGTCGTTCTTGCCTATTATATGATCTCGTCGATCTTTTGTAAAATCTTGAAACGAGACGTTGAAGTGAGTCGATCTTGCCTTCCGGCAATGGTACTGCCCGCAGAACCGTCAATACAACCGCTATGACAACCGCTAATACCGACGAGGACGTGAATAATAGTGAATATGAAGACGATTGGGAGTGCCCGCCTTTCATATTGTAATTATTTAGCCCCTTCTCGTATCCTGATCGTTACTATTATCTCTATGCACATAATGTCCAACGAGATACAAAACAAATCTTTACCAAGTCACTGCGCCCTAGGATATCGAACACCACGGAAATGCACAAATAACGCTCAGATTCACATGCGTCATTCCGGCTTCACATCATCCCCCTCGCCCTCGAGAAGGATATATTCTAGGATGTCACTCAGGGTCAATACGCCGACCAAACGATTGTCTTCGTCGATAATTACCAGCCGGTGAACTCGAGACTTTCGGATTGTGTCAAAGAGGGTGTCGAGACGATCATCGATGGAGCATGTAAAGATTCCGGGGAAATCCTGTTAGGAGAGTCAATAAAACCGCTGCACCTCAGGATTCAGAACACAGACATCCGAGCGTTTCTGAAGGGCCTCCCCCACGTTTAGATTTAATTCATCATATGCAGCACCCTTGATAAGAGTAATGACATCTACAGCTTCGAATACGTTCGTGACGACCCCTTGAGCTATCAGCTTATTGTCCGCTCATTATAGCATAAGCCACATACCATCACTATTCAATATTGGCACGCTAGAAATGTTGTAATTCACAAGCTGATGAATGACATCGAATACTGGTGTTTCCATCTTCGCAGTCTCGAGATTCTTGTAAGTTCCAAGGTTGAGTAACCTTAAGGGCTTTCGAAGCAGTTGGGTTTCCGAGACGTTGACCGCAACAAATTTCAGGATGCGATACTGAGTAACGACGCTGACGACCATAGCACGCTTGGTCTCGTCGTCAATGTCCACTAGTGGAATACGACGAGCCCGGGACTCTAACATGCGCCGGCAGGCTTCGTAGAGGGGACGTAGAGGGTGAATTGATACGGTCTCGAGAGGAGCCACACCGATAGCTTTCTCGATATCTTCACTTGCATATCAGTCCATAGAGCGGATAGACTTAAGACAAGCTAGCTGTTCTGCGGTAGCTTACCGCGAAGACTGTTCAGCTTGAATTGATCAATCCGGTTGACTGCCTCGGGGTTTTGCCAATAGTACTGGATGAGATTGAGATAGTCCGATGTGGTTAGTAGACCCGCAAACGTCGAAGTCCTTGAATCCCACAATGGCGCCGACACGATGCCTGCTAAGAGTCAGTCCGGCATCAGAGAGCGAAAGGTGGAAGTCCACCATGACCATTCTGAATCAGGATCGTAAGGCTCTTCTTCACCAGCAGCGTGGTATCAAAAACAATCAAGCGAAAACTCAGCGGCAGCACATCGTAACTCGTACGGACTTTGAGAAAGTCTCGAATCCTTTGCTGCGAGATTGGGAGATTATGTCAGCATTAAACGGGTTGGCACGGGGTTTTTTTCGGAGATGCATGGGTCAGCAGCAGGAACTCACCAAGCCGAGACGTTGATCCCTCTCGACTGCGCTCTCTGGCTCAGCCGGAGCCATCGGTTTGGAATACGCTCGAGGACGACGTAAATAAGATGCTGGTGTCACAAATCCGTCGTGACCTGGATTGGCGGGAAGGCTAGCCATTACTCGAGTACAGTATTCCGTAACTCCGTACATCCATCCGTATTGCGACGGGGGGCGCTCTGCAAGCCTGCGCCAAAAGGCGCTGTCTTCTTAGTGTTGTTTTTGGTTCGGTCTCTATCTCGACGTGAACATCTCTGGCTTCTTCTTTCAAGATCGATGGGAAGGCATCTGGCAAGCTGACTGCTTCTTGCCACTGACGATGCTGTCGTACCTCTTTGATTGATGCGACAATTCAATTTTCCAACACTCAAACCGAAAGCAGATTGTGGCATGTGAAATGGGGGATGGATCTTATCTCTGATAAGGTAAATTCGCTTCACTGACCTATCAGCGCAAGCGGCCCGCCCTGTGGCTTTACTCTGCAGATCCTGAGGTGACTTACATACCTTATGTCCGAGGTTCTGTTTGGGATGGAACTTTGGCCTTCAAAGTGGTTTACCAACAGGCGATGGAGGCCTGTCACAAACCTCGAGCATCTACAGATTCTATTCACTTCACTCCAATGTCTAAAATGCTTCGGATAGACATGCCCAGATTGGGACAAGTGCAGATGAGATATATTCTACTTAGTACGAACCGGCAGAGTCGACCTAAGTAAGGTTAGGTGAAGTCCATAATTCCATGCGAGTAGGATATTTATCCAACAACGATTATCGATATGTTCACTACGGTTGCTACCCTTGAGACTATTTATGCCTTCATACTTGAGACTCGCCGACGGTGGTGCTTGAAGTCTCTTCCATAAAGCTCCAACCTAGCATCTACAAAGAAGAGAAGAACAGGGTCATGTTGCACACCCATTAAACGCCTTTGTCGCTGGAATGTTGGGTATCATTGCGCGGTAGGAACTCCCTTGCAAATACCGAGTGCCTCTACGCTCCTGCATGAATCACTCATATCATGAGCATGACATTAGACCATGCCGATGGGCTTTGCAATCCATACCCCCTTCCACTTAGTCCAGCCCCCCACATCCCGATCTTCCTCCGAGTGTTCGTCGGACTCATCCCCTGGATCTTGCTGTATTGCCATGCCCATATCCCTCGACTGCACACCCTGCTGGGGTGAACTACCATCCGATGTTGGCTTCGCTGCTTGATGTTGTGGCTCTCCCGTTTGATTTGATTGCTCTGGCTGTTCCCCAAGGGGCTGAGTACGTTTCAGGTATCGTGCCTTCTCTGCCAGCCCTTCTTCCGACTCCAACCACTTACGTTGGGACGGTAGCAGGCGATCAAGATTCTCGATCGAAATGGATCGGACAATCGGAACTTTTGGTTTTGTGTTCAAGTCGTCAGCTGCTTTGGAAACGCGGTCTACATAAACCTCTTTTGCGACCTTGTGATCTGAGCTCTCAATCATCGTGACTGCGAGGCGAACGGTCCAGTGATTCGGGTTCTGCAAGCAGGTCTCCATAATGACACTATCATCGAGCTTTCCCCGCTTAGTTGCCGGTACCCATCCTTTGGTAGTGCATATCCGTTCGAGCCACATAGCGATAGCTTCGCGGAACGAATCAATGGTGACATCGAGCATCGAGGGTGAAATCAAACGAACCAACATCTCATCGGTGAGCATGATCAGGAAGTGGGACTGGTGTGATGTTAGCTTCTTCAAAAGGCTTTCCCATAATGGGAAGACTTCATCCATGTGACGACCAAGTCTGTGCTTCTTAGTCAAGTGCCAGGGCAGATATGACATTAGTACTCACGTTCTTGAGCTAGGAATCATGGTTCCGTGCTCCAGAAGTACTTTGACAAGTTCTGCGATGACCAATTTCTCGTTCTTGCAAATTTTTACAATTTCAAGGCATGCCTTGTCGGCCGAATGGGTCGGCATCGTAACGTCCCTGCGACTAATCGTCTTCACGTCATCTATACAAGCTTCGTTGTACTGGCGGAGGATGATTCTAAGGTTTTCCTTCAGCTTCTCCCGACCCTCCTTGAAAGCGTCAAGTTCATCTTCGTCCAGATTTCCACTCCGGACATCTAGGTATCTCCAGTAGTCGTTCCATAGCCAGTCTAGAGATCTCTCTGCAGCTCGACGAAAAACGACAAGAGACGGTAAATCTCCATGGGTCGCTTCGTGGCGCAGTTCAACAAAGGAAGCGGGTAGGCCAATTTGCTTCGCCTTTGCGTACATGGATACCTTGTACTTTGCATCTTGTTCCGAGTCGAGAAGCCCAGTCACGAATCTGTTTTGGTCAGAAGAACAGAGACCTGAAAGCTTGATGGGTACGAAGTTAACCAACAACTGACCGACAAAACGCCGTGCTATAACAGGCGCGGATAGCGAAGGGAGATAGTTGGTTGCTTTTGGTGTCATCGCTTAGAATCGCATCTGTGAGGAACCATGTAGACTCCACGGCGTGTGGAAGGTTTCCACGCAGCTTCCAAGCCGAGATCTGAAGGAACGTGTCAGCATTCCCCTGGAGCCGGATGCACATCATGCACCTATAACGAATGAAGGAAGCAAGATCATTGTTCCTGGAAAGGAGGTTCGGTTGCATGAGACAAGTGCAGATACTGTCAGGGGATTCGTTTCATGAGCTATGTTTACCAAAGTGTCTCCAAGAATTGTGTAGACAGTAGCATGTGGAGAAGTAGCTAAGGCAGCCAACGGCCGCGTTAAAAGGAAACAATGATGCCAATGGGAAAAATATGAGAATCTCGGTCGAAGGTATTCACAAGCGTATGAAGACTGTCCATGAGCTCATATGAAGATCTACATCAATGCCGCTAGCAGAACATATCTACATCTGGACTCACTCGATTGCAAGCTTTTCTCCTCAGGTCTGGATCTTTACAACCCTTGGCTGGATAAAGCCAGCGTCTCGCGGTAAGTATCTCGTCGTTATCTCGCCATGGTATGAATACAAGATGATCCATATTCATACTTTGGGTAGCTACCTTTCTTCAAGTATCGTGAATGGTTTGGAAGACGATTTCGAGAACTACCACAGTACGCACGCTATGGTAGAGGTTTGAGAGTATGTTGTGGCGCAGCAGAAACGGGTGGATTCCGGGCCGTTGGAGCTTGTTTTAAGCCGCACTAGCATTTCCACAGCTCTTCAGGGACAGTAAGGTATGGCAAAGTCTCGCTGGAAACACACCCAGGGACGAAAGGGCTACGATGGTAGTGTGGAATGACCATGCCGAACTATCGAAGCTTGCATCTCTCGAGTAAAGAGGTTCTCGGAGAGAGAGTCTCTGGTGAGGCGATTGCTTGTCAAAATCTGTGGGCTTTGGAAGTTCGTTGCAAGATATTTTGAGAATGGCGAAGATCTAGTCGCATGTCGGAACTTGAATTCTGGGGAATCTAGAAGTCCGAAGGCTCAGCGCTACGAATTACGAAGTGAGAGGTTTCAAAAACACAAATGGCTTATGGAATGGCAGCTTCCCATCGGGGGAGAATATGATCAATTGGATCATCCGTGAGGCGCGCATGGTCGCCATTCCTCTACCTTGAAGAAAGGGTTGCACATGACAAAACATGACCCGCAAGGTAAACGACAACTCCTGGCTTTAGGTGATGCACGATTGCCTTGCCCGGCAAGGCACTTTGAGGAAAGCAACATCGTGCAAGACTGACGGAGAATCCTTGCGACAAAAGTCCCTGCAACCTGACCTCAATACAGAGCGCCCCAATTGCAGACGGTGATAGGTCTCCGCCTCTCTCGTTTACCAAACCGGGTTTGTTTTTAATCAACTTGAAACATTTTTGGCACCTCGTCCATTTCGGTTTTGTACGAATCTGACCTAATGGCTGAAGCCGAACAAATGCGCCTGTCGCAGCAACAAGTGGCGGATGCTGCATAGAAAGCAAAGTGGAAAATGGAACCCTCATACATCAAGGCAATAATGATGCAGTGATCAATAATGCTGCAGGTGGGAAAGCTTCTGCAGCCAGGTTGCAGACTGCATTCCGCAGTCACTGTCCCATACTCCATGGACCATAAGGTACCTAAGCGAGCAAACGCTGATCACTTCCTACTTCGGCCTAGGTTTCGCAGGGTTTTACTTGCGCTCCACCAAGTGGCACCAACTCCTCTTGGCGACCTTCGTCACTAAGAAAAATCGTAAATCATTTTGGTGATTCACTCAGATGATTGACATGGCGATTCTCCTCGAGCGAGAAATCGCTTGTCACTGCCATAGAGGGACGCTACTCATGCATGGGGTATCTAAGGACAGAAAGGCTCCTCCAGCAGCTCACAGATTCGAGCTTCCAGCGCTTCAAAACTCAAAGCTTCGTTGGAAAGGATTCCTTGCCAGACACTTGAACACCTTGCTTTCGCTATGTAATACCGAATCCAGATCCACCCATCCCTCCCTAAACCACCGTGCAAGAGTCCTTCAAAACCATAATGAATTCTCTAAAACCGGGTCTGGCGCTTTCGGCTGACACAATGGCATCGTCTGATCGAAGGCTATACAATTGGTGTATTGATCGTCGTTGTCGAAGAAAAAGGTCTGGTTAGACAAGTCGTTGTACGTAGGATAGAACGATGGCTGAGTGTCATCCTGAGCAAAGCTGACGGGAACGTATTCCTCGGCCTCATCTGCTGAAGAAGCTTCCTCCTCGTCTTCATCATCTCCTTCATCTTCTTTCGGAGGTTGCCACGTTTCTTCTAATTTCAAACCTTTGCCCATTGACTCTCGCTGCAAATTTGCGGAATGATTTGGACCCTGGCCATGACCAACGTTGAGCGATGATAGCACGTCTCTATCTGTATTGTCATAGAGCCCCATGCCCACCAGCTCTTTACTCTTTTTTTTCGTTATCTGTACGAGGTCGGTGCCGTCCAAATCGTTTGCCGGATATTGTATTGGAAGAAAGTCTGGTGTCTGTGGAATGGGATAATCGTCAATGTTTGAAGAGAGATGAGCCCAGTCCGAGGCCTGCAACCCTGACAACGCATACTGATCATATGTGTACCCATAAGGAAGTAACGGATTTGCGGTTTGAGCTATGTCAGGCACACCGTATGATGGATATGATGGGAATACCATGTCGTTCCCGGTCATTAGTTGTTGATAGCCTTCCGCATTCGCCAGAGGCTGGTCGAACATTTCCGGGCCCCCGTTGACGCAATACTGAGAATGTAACTTCACATCGTTCTCCTGGAATGGCTGGTTTGCATGAGTTGTCATGTTACCTTCTGCGAATGGGTGGCTTAGAGGGACTGGGTCTTCGGCGACCGCCAGGGTCTCAAGTCCTGCTATAGTATTCCTCATAGTTGGCTCGCCGGTAAAAACATTCATTGCGGCCATCTCATGTTCTCTCGAGCCAGGATGCCAGCTCACTGGCCTTCCTTGCGCTGCCTGACGCCATGAAGTATAACTGTTCCCCAGCCTCTGTCCTCGCGCTTGGTATCTCTCTTGCGCGACGGAATGGTTTGGTCCCGTTGGTTGTGACGTAGTGGTTTTTCGACGCTGAACATTGCAGTTGTGAGGGCTGTTTCCAACACTATTCGCTTTCAGAATTTTTGCTGATCTCCTTCTACCGGTCATGGAATTGCTATTGGAGTTTCCTGAGAGGCGCCGCAACAATTGGGCATGTGCCATTTGATTTGACACATTGGCAAGCATGGCATCGAGTTCTGTTGAAGGCATAGCGTAGGATGTCGGGCCTTTCTGATGGGGTTGAAACATGATTATATCTTCTTGGAGTGCGAGTACCGATTGAGAACGAGAGTTATGATGTCAATTTAACGAGATATCTGCATGTTCGACTAGAAACAAAAGTTGGGTTCGGATTTTGGAAAGGGCATTCTCAAGTAGGTAGAGGTAGTGGACGTTCACAAGTTAAGAGGGGATCGATATATCCAAAGGGATGAGTAATGATGAGACAGAAGCGCATCACGCACGGAGTTGGAGAGACTTACTTCATCCTCCACGCCTCTGCATTCTTAGACCCCACGGCTAGGCCATCAGGGATGGATTGGCGTTGGCGGGAATACAAGCATGCATGAAGTAGTTCAAGTTGGGACTCTGGGAACACCAACGAGAGGTTTGAGACAAGACCACTGGGCCCCGCAAGGTTCCATGGACCATGCGAGTTTTAGACCCGCGATTATATTGCTACGCAAATTGGGTTTTGCCCAGGATGGATGGGACGATAAAACAACATGGTCCTGAAGGAGGCAACTATAATTGTGCCGTTTGGGTGGCACCAAATAAATAGTCATCATGGGCTTTCCGCGCCCGTAATTTGATCGGCCTTGCTTGGAAGAAGCGGTCAAAAGACCTGGTCACGCTGGTCTGACACGGCAAATGCGCCGCTGCTTGGGGTTCAACAATGGGCACTCTACCTAATCTTTCGTTGGATCGCGGCCTGAAGGGGCCTCGAAACCAGCCGACGAAAAAAGCAATCACGAAACAGCTGCTACTAACTTACATAGGCGTTTACCAATCATGACTGCGCAACACTCGGGCATAAGGCCATGAAGCTTAGTGTGACGCACTGAAAATCCTTGTATCGTATTCTCCGAACCAAACACAACCTTTGAGGCCACAAGCTTATGACGCAGGGAATCGGTGGTGATTTAATCTTGAAGAATTAGACATCGGCCCTTTGACTGTTGGGAGAGACTCGTGCGATATTACCTCTGTACGGAGGTACAAAGTGACCATCAAAAGAAACCTAGGGGCCGGTAATGCCGTAACTCCATTCAGTACTTTTATCGACAATTACCTACATTAACATGCTGTCTTCGTCCCTCGGCATGCAGCCGGGAGCCTGGAGGTTCAACTACATACCTTACAACATGCCACATTATTGTTCGAGTTAGATCGCGACTGGAAACATAGATGTGCAGACGATCCCGGATCCCCTCGTCATGATTGGCTACCAATTCATCTATCGCTAGTTCCGATGCCATCTCTCGTCTCCATCGTTTTCATGGGTCGGCGAATAAACATCCTAGCAAGGCGGGCTTTCCAAATTAGCACAATGAGATGGCGACGCGAATGCTTTAGAGGCTTAAGAACTATGACCCTCTCGGGTTGATGGGCTTCTTACGTCGTAATGCAAGAATACCCCCGCCGCCAAATCGCATGCGTTAGAAGCCGCTCCAGGAAGGGCTCCCACACACTTAGTATGTACTAGACATCGACAAGGCTGCCTGCATGCTGCTACCCACTGGTTTGTCGAGCAGGTTCGTTACACGACCGAGCAGGCACAAGCAGGCAGGTGTCTTACTACTAAACTTTCAACACCGCATCTCGGATTTCTATTAACCGCCTCAACTTCATGGTTCCCGTCGATCGGCACCTTAAGGACGCCGTGGAAGTGTGATACATGTACCTCCGTATGAAGTTTGACCCACCGCCTAGAAGGAGTCTTACGCTTGGCTTTATGGGGCAGTCGTTGAGTCAATTTAGGTTCGTCGTCCAGCCAGGCTCCCTTTGTCGTGTCGACGCACAGAACATGAAAACCAAAAAACGATAATATTATTACACTTCTTGCGCCTACCCATACACCAACTTGACTCAAAGGTAATAATTGCATCCTACCAGGGTCGGAGCCTGCTTTTGGCGATGGTGCGCCTCTACTTCCGTACATGGGTATCAATCTAAAAATCATCTCGTGAGTCAGGTCAACTCGTGAGTCGTGGGAGATCAGCAAGCGCTGGCTTTTTCCAATAATTAGGGACGAGTACTGTATGGTAACAAGACCAAGTTTTTGTAACTGCACCTACGGAGGCGCATACCATTGCCAGACCAAATAAGTAGTGCAATGAAGTTTCTGCTCGCAAGGTCTTCCCTCACAACCAACCCAGTCGCAGCCACAAAGGAGAAGTCTCACACTCCAAAACCGTGAAGAACGCGTGGCGCGCTACGGATTGGCTCCACCATATACTACGCATGCTTACCTTACTTTAGATAAATGACATCTTAACAACCCAAGCTGCAGCTTGCATTCGACAGTCACACCCTCTTGATCCATCCCACGCTGCAGAATGCACGTCAAGGACTCAGCCGGCGCCCATCGGATATTCTCACAATGCACGATTGCTATGATTGACCCTCAATAATGGCGCATATGTGTGATCTGCAAAGGTCCGGACCAGGTCAAGTCGCTGCCTTCTGGTACAAAGGACTCGCGGACAACAACGCCTAGGACTATCTCTCTTTCGCTCTCAAACGTTTCGGGGTGGATGACATCATACATGGACTCAGGCTTGTCAGGCTAGTAAAAGTCCGCTCACACCGTCACACGGTAAGCGACATCTGGCCGAAAGACCTGAAGTTACGAAGTTGGATTGTCCGACATCCGTACCAAACTTTGCGCATCAAAAATGGGCAACAACATCCGAATCTGTACTTATCAATCTCACTCCGCACTTCTAGTTAATACACCATGCTTCAAGCCAACGAATTTTCACGCTTCCTCTTCTAGCAATCCGACGCGGCGGTTCTGTCAATGACACTGAATTTCCACTCGTAGACCGCAGCAAACCAATGATACCGGATGATGCCATTGGTACTACTGTAAGGTGTATTGCTTGTTGTACCTATGAAGTATGCAGTAGTAATACCACGTAGGCATGTTGTATTTTCCATCTAGCCTTGCCAGACTTTGATCCGTGCGCTGTGGTAGTGGTGTGCGGCATGGAGCCGAGCAGGCGTATTGGCCACTTGAGTCTTGGATGCTGATAGGATCTCAACAAAACGAATTGCCTTTTCCGATCGTATGATGTTGAGTGACGAAAGCAGGAGCATGGCACCATGCAACAGCTGGAAAGTTACTCACGGAGTACGGAATAGAGCTGCGAGTACTCGGAGCTTCAGTCTTTAGGGCACAACCCGTATCAGGTTCCATCAGGGGCTTTCCGCAGTCACAGTTCAGCCAATCTCCGGTTCGCCCGATATATTTATTATTTTCGCTTATTCTAGGTTGCGGCTCAAGGATACACAGTAACCGAATCCGAGGTGACTATCCAGGGCGATTAGGCCATGAGAGTCACTTTGAAACATGGAAAGCTCGATGTCTTGACTCTTGGTTAATGGAGGTACTACAGTACTACCGTGGATGACTACTATCAAGTATTTGTCAACAGATACCGAAATATGGATCACGCCATTACAGACCCTACTCAAGAACAGTTTGACTCTGGAGCGACTACGGACCTTGCTTCCACACGCTCTAGAGACCAGGTGAGCCTCGCTGCTGGAATGTCCCGCATCTGGCCCCGGAATTCCAGGGACGCTGATCGTCCGAAGGGCAATGCAGATTCGAGCGCCAGCGAGTCCGAGTATCAGCATGCTCTTGAGGTCTCAGTGCCCATCATCCTGCCGGGATGCTTGAGCTGAAGGTGTAGGCTTAGGTAGTCTTCGACGGGGAGAATCAACATCGTCGCAAGTCGTCACTCGTCTCAGACCGCCGTCAGGATACAGCCTGCTTCGTTCACTCTCTTCTTGACAAGCAGAGGAAGTTGGGAAACTCCAATGTATTGAAAGACATCAATGAAAATGCCAAGCAGGACAAAGCAGTGGACAACAACGACTCCGTCACCCACTCCAGACTACTTACGAAAAAGCAACTGGTGGATATGGCATGGGGCGTTCGAGAGCTATCGAAGACATTGGGCAGCATCCGGCTGAGACTGAAGGTCAAGACTGTGTTCCTCTTAACCAAGGCGCACGACGAGAATTTGATTGGGTATACCAGGGAGGTTGTCGAGTGGCTCCTCTCAAAGGATAGGACAACACCATACATTGTGTTCGTTTTCCAGTGCTACTGGAGGAACACGGACAAGCTTAACTGTAGTCAGATATGTTGAAAATACGCTGGAGCACAACCACAAATTCCATGCCAAAGGCCTTATCTCACAAGACATGTCTCGCGAAGGTCGCTTGAAGTACTGGACCAATGAACTATGCGAAAAGCGTCCCCAAACATTTGACTTCGTGGTGACAGTATTTTTTCCAATATTCGTCTTGTGAGCCTGGTTGACTTGGTCATAGCTAGGAGGCGATGGGACCCTTCTATATGCCAGCTGGCTTTTCCAAAGAATTGTACCTCCGGTTCTGTCATTTGCCTTGGGCTCTCTAGGCTTCCTTACGAAATTTGATTATAAGGACTTTGAGAATACCCTTACGAAAGCTTTTACCGAAGGAGTCACAGTAAGCCTACGTCTGAGGTTCGAGGGCACGGTCATGCGATCACAGAACAGAGAACGAGGAGGCAAAGACTTAGTGGACGAACTCATTGGCGAAGAGTCGGAAAATGAATATACGCATAAGCCCGATGGTTCCTATGAAATTCTAAACGATATTGTTGTTGATAGAGGCCCAAATCCTAGTAAGCTCACCACGAATTTTGCGATCTGCTTTGCGGTCTGCTTTGCTGACTTGGACTTAGCAATGTCTTCTATCGAGATATTTGGAGATGACGAGCACTTCACAACCGTGCAAGCCGATGGAGTGTGTGTTGCAACGCCTACAGGGTCAACCGCCTACAATCTTGCAGCTGGAGGTTCTCTCTGTCATCCGGAGAATCCAGTAATACTCGTGACTGCAATTTGCGCTCATACGCTCTCTTTCAGACCCATAATCCTTCCTGATACAATTGTGCTACGTGTTGGGGTTCCCTACGACGCTCGTACTTCCTCATGGGCAAGCTTTGATGGTAGGGAAAGGTTTGTAGTCTTCCCACGTATCCTAAATGACATCCTAATGACTTGACCCAGGGTTGAGCTGTGTCCAGGCGACTACGTGACCGTTTCGGCGTCTAGATATCCATTTGCTAATGTGATGCCGCACGGTAGGAGAAGTGAAAATTGGGTCAGCAGCATTTCAAGAACGTTGAATTGGAACTCAAGGCAGCGGCAGAAGAGTCTCAAGGAATGGGAGGATCAACGGTAGATTTTTCATCTTACCTACATAAAATTTATCGACATCTCAAGGTTTCGTGAACTCCGTAAAGCGTTCGCTTGCCAATAACCTCCAAAACTAAACCGTAACATCGAATCTCCCTACTCCAACCACCATGTCTACCTCTACAGCCCCCAGAGCCCAGCCTCCTACTACCGCATTTCTCCCTCCACAGTCTCAATCAACATTCCCAATCCCGGATTCGCAATCCGCTCCCCGCCCCTCCCCCATCGCTGGTCTTCGCGTCCCCTCCAATCGTAAAACCATCTACGACCGTAACCTCAACCGCACACGAACAGCTGAGCTCAGCCGCGCCAGCTTCGCTTATCTCTTTTCGGAGATGGTCACATATGCTCAGAAGAGAGTTACGGGGATTCAGGATCTAGAACGGCGGTATGTCCATGGCAACCTACCACAGCTCCAAGAAATAAACCACTCACTCTTCTCAGACTCTCCGCAATCGGCATCCCCCTCGGCCTCCGTATCCTCCCCCTCATCCTCCACCGCACCACCCCCCCTCCCCCGCGCCCTACTCGCATCCTCCCCCTCCTCCAATTTATCCACACCCCCCTCTGGCGACACCTCTTCGGCCGCCCCGCCGATGCCATCGAGCACTCCTCTACCAACAACAACGAATACATGATCAGCGACAACGAGCCACTCGTTAACCAGTACATCAGTGTGCCAAAAGAGATGAGCCAGCTGAACTGTGCGGCGTTTGTAGCGGGCGTGATTGAAGGCGTGTGCGAGGGATGTGGGTTGAGCGCAGGTGTGACGGCGCACAATGGCGAAGGGGGGGAGATGTGGCCCGGGAAGACGGTTTTTTTGATTAGGTTTGGTGAGGGGGTTGTTGAGAGGGAGTCGTTGCTGGTGGGGAGGTGAGTGAGAAGATGAAAGAGCTTGTGGAGGGTCTGCTGTCCTGTCTTCGCATTCAGGTATAACAAGCTTGTTGCTCGACTATGCTACAACCTTCATATTGGCGGAACTTTGCGGTTCCCATGAGTTGCGTTTCGACTGAGTCTCTCGGCTTGGTATCCGTCGTCGAGTCTGTACCGACATGCACTCGTACTACATCTGCGGCTCAAGAAGAACGCTGGGTAGAGCGCCGGGAAACCATGAATGCACTCTGGACTACCGAGGGGAGGTGACCGACATAGAACAAACAAACTCAGCATCTCGGTCGATCCAGCAAGCTTTCCACAGCGTGAACAACGTCTACAACGATGAATGGCTTCTTTGGAACACGCCATTGAGGACACCTTTGCAAATTCACACCAGCAACGAACGATATAGTCCCTTGGGGGAGTCCAGCAAGCATATCATCAGAACAACCGGGCATGGTCTTGGCCACACGGAACCCAATTAGAGCTATTTCGCGCTTTACCCAGGAACATCGACCCAGAAGTACCCTTTTACACACCGCTACCTATCGAAAAGAATCCGGCATCTACGATAGCATAAAATGCAAAGAGTCTCTAAGCCTACTAAACCCCATCTGAGCTCGCTGAGCCCCGAACCTTGTTCAGGCCGAACATACACACAGCACTCTATCACCCATCATCACCTCCACGTATCTCCATAGGGTCTCCTACAAGCGAATCTCCTGCACCAGTTCAGTCAAACCGCCACGACTCAGCTCTGTTCCACATCGCGCGGCTGAAGGATCAAGAAGCTAAGAAATAGTCTCAGCGGAGAGGGTGGGGCTAGATCGATTGCTGTTTGGAGAGGGCGGAAAGTGGGGGGGGTATAGGCAGATAAATTCCGTATTGCACCTGTCCCTGGAACCCCTTTTGTGAAGGATCCAATATACGCCATACTCATCTGAAAGCATATTCCGTCATAGCAGAAAACGTTTTCTTTCTCATCCAAGTGCTTCGTTTCGCTAACCGCACACGCCCCCTTCCCACCCTTTCTTTCTTTCTCTCTCCCTCAGCCACCCCCCCCCCCTCCCTTCTCCCCTCCCAACTATTCAACCCCCAAGCAAAACCTCGTTCCCTGGCCCTTGGTAACTCCTGATGTCTGAAAGCGTAGGCTCCTGCATGGTCTGTATTCGCAGGGCTCGAACGTCGGTTATCATGCCATATGTTTGGTTGATAATAGTTTGGTGGATGGTTTGGTGGATGGAGGGTTTCTTGTAGGGGGGATGGGGTTTTTGATGGGGATATATAGAGACTGCGTCGTTGCAAGTAGGAGCGATTTTGGGGGTTGGTGGGGACGGAGATGGACATCATCCCGGCGCGAATCCGAACACTCTTTGAGGGTAGGGTATGTCTACGATCTCGTGTGAGTTTTTGACTTTGCGACAAACCACAACACCTATTACAGATCCACATCCACCCTCCTCCTCTTCTCTCCACCACCCTCCCGATACGGCGACGGGCTTCGCTTCCTCCAACCGCGGTCTTCTCTTCGCGGTGGTGGCGGCGAGCGGGATCGCGAGTATGACCGCCGCCGCGAGTCTCTTCTGTAGCGGTTCCGAGGCGGTGACGGCGATCGCGAGTAGGAGCGCCGCCGCGTGTCTCTGTAGCGCTCTCTTCGTGGCGGAGGAGATCTTGAGCGTGAGTAGGACCGGGGTGGCGGACTGCGTCTCCTGCGCTCACGAGAACGCGAACGCGAATGCTCATTCCTGGCGTCGAAGTTTGAGTTGGGTTGAGCAGTTCGCGCCCTGGGGCCGTCGGGGGCTCCCACTGGCGGCTTTCTCCTCTCCCCCACATGTGTAGTATTGGCGCCCGAGCCCCCCTTCCCAGCATCTCTATCTGGCAAAAACCTCTCGTCCATTCCCATCCCGCCTCTGCCACTTCCACTCGCAAACTCCCCGTATCTCCCCGTATCCTCGTTCTTCAGATCCTTATACTTCGTCCTGCCCTTCCTGCCAAGACGCGTCATATCCCTAATCTGCATATACTGCGGCAGCAGCTCGCGGTTCTGCACGTCATCCGCATATCTCGAGCCCATGATGTCCCTCCTGTCCAACCCTTCGGCTTTGGCGTCGTCTTGAAAGAAGGCGCCTTTGTGGAAGTATTTCTGCATGTAGGACATCTTGCCCTTGCCCTCGCGCTCTTGCTTTTGCGTTTCGAGAAACGAGCGATCCTCAGCGTCACGCTCTTCCTTGGAGAGATTGCGGCGGCGGTCGAGTTCCTCATGCTCTTTTTCGGCGAGCTCGATGGTTTCGCGCTCGCGTTTGACTCGTTTGAGCTCGCGGAGTTTCCAGGCAGCGCGCTCGGTTTCGGGGTCGAGACCGTCGGTGTCGTCGACTTGGTCTACCTCATCATCCTCGTCATCGTCCCAATTCTTTTTACCAGCGGCGAGAGCGGCGGCGTTTCTTTCGAGCTGTTCTTGGATCATGACGTCGGCCTTGGCTTTGCGCCTAGCTTCCTCTTCTTCCCAGGTCTGCTCTTCTGTTTTTGCGTCTACCGTGGTTGCAGTGTCTTTCCGTTTGTCTTTTTTGATAAAGGTAGGCCTTAGCAGGACTTTTGGAGCTTCCTCCTCGCTACTACTTTCCTCGCTTCCGCTTTCTTCCTCCGAATCTTCATCACTGCCCTTATCCTCCTCGCTCTCTTCAGTCACGAAACCTTCTTCATCTATCGCCCGTGCAGCTTTCTCGGCTTCTATGCGCGCAGCTTCTTCGGCAGCAGCTTGACGCCTTCGCTCACTTAGGTCGACTTTCTTGAGATTGCTGGCGATTTTGGTGGCATCTGAAGGGAACGAAGCCGCTTTCGGAGGGGGAGCTTTTATGGGTTCATCAGATATCTCTTCGCCCTCCTCCGAGTCTTCCTCTTCCTCTGATGAGTGCTCTTCTACTAAGGGCTTCCCAGGGCGATACCGAGCTGGCTTAACCGGGTTTGCGGTCATGCGACTGGAAGCCATTGTGAAGGGAGATCAATGCGTCTATAACTGTAGTACGAAGAAACCCTAAGTCACATAAGAATCATACCATTGGAAACGCATAAAGTCTACAACGTAAGGTCGCTTGCGCTACTAGGACATGATAGAGTAAGGTAGGTGTTGCGGTAAAGTGAAGCTGCTAAGCGAAGTGAGCCCCTCCATCACCATAATTACCCGGCATTCAGCTAAAGTATATACTCCGGACTGATCCCCCAATTCTCATTTTTCTTCTTCATACTTACCTTATTGGGGCTTCCGTGATCAAGAAGACGGTCAGCCATGATTTGCGCCCTGCATTGCACAGCGCGGAGGCAAAGGTCATCGAGCTATCTTCTGATATCTCGCTGGTGCAATTTTTGATGGTTCTCCTCACCTCCAGAGGCTTTTTCTTTTCATTGATGTCTCGGCCTCGAGCTGAGCTTTGAAGAAGAGAGTTCAATGTGGGTATTATACCTCCACTCGGACTACCACGGAGCATTGGAATCCTGCTCCTCTATGATGTCTTGTGTATTCCGTAATTGTTTGTCTACTGCATCGGTTGTTCGATGCATACTTCTATAATTGTTGTTGGTGTGCGGTGCCCGGCAAATTTTGGTGACCACTCTTAACCTCCGTAGCTTAAATCAGCACAAAATATCTCTCATATCTCTGTAGGAGCAGGCATATACAGCAGGCATGATAAGCACCACTGCCATAAAATATGGATCGTTTATGTGTGCAGTCTGAATTTTTACTTTGCCTGCACACATCTCGATTAGCCATCTCTACAAATAAAATCCTATTCCCCTTGAAAAACAATTCCTCCAGGGTGTATGAAGGCGGCCTTTTTCCACAGAAAACTCCAATCTGACCACAAAGAAAATTTCCACCACCATCAGCACCATGGCCAAAACAGCCAAACTTAAAAAAAACTCCAAATGTTTTTTTTCCCTCCTGCCCCACCCTTCACAACACCTCACTAACCACCCCTTCTCCACAGCCACCTCCCTCCACTCCCGCTCCGCCAAACGCGCCGCCTCCCCCTCCCTCAACCTCGACAAATCCCTCACATCCCTCCAACGCCCCAGCGACCATCCCGAAATCCTAGCACCCGTGCCCAACGCCGGCATCACAAAGCGAAAGTCCAAGGGCAAAAGCTTCAGCAGAGCGCAAAGACTGAGACAAGAAAAGGGCATGGAGAAGGCGGAGGCTGTAGTGGGAAAGATGGAGGTGAAGGTTGAGAAGGCGGCGGGAAAGGGAAAGAGGGGGCGGGAGAGGAGGAAGGAGTGGGAGGAAGTTAATGGGGGGGTTAGAGGGAAGAAGAAGGCTGGGGGAAAGGAGGAGAAAGAGGAGGACGATGAGGGGTGGGAGGATGAGGATATGGAAGTTGAAGGGGAGGATGGGGTTGCGTTACTGGCGAAGGCTGTTACGGCTGGTGTGGGGGGTCAGGTTGTTGGAGGAGAGGTGGTGTGGGGGGTAGAGAGTAAAGAGGTTGAGGCGGAGATACTTTGACTGAGGGGGTGGGAGATATAGAGTGGATCATGAGGCTTGATTTTACGATGTTATGAACGCACTTGCGATACCCCACTGGAGTGATAGAACATAGATTGAGATGTAGCAGTGGCGGACAGGGTTTTTGATTGCAAGAAGTAATTGGGAAGCGTTAGATTTACGGACGCAGAGAGTCCTGTTGTGGTACGAGTAGTAAGGGATGGCTTAGAGGGATCATAGCATTATGATTCCTGAGAGTATGGATTAATGCTATAGCCAATATTAACAGATACCAGCGACATGTTCAATACGAGTGCGAGTTAAGCCTTCCTTCTCCGATGTTGTCCTGCGCGTATTATATTTTCAATGGCAACCTTAACAGAAAGCACTGCATTACTTATCCATATACAGACAAAGAGAATCGCAAGCCTGCATTTCTCAATGTCAGCAAATAAACATAAGAAGATCAGGGAAACAAGAGAGATCGGAAACGTGCGACGTACCCAGTTGAAAGAGCATCCCACGCAAGAGAGTTCATATTCTTCCCAAATTCAAGAGCGGCCAATGTGAATACTCCCTACAACAACCATCAGTACAAGCGGCAATAATATGATGTATGCCGAGATCGTACCCAAGGGAAGACTGGACTCCAGGCAGACAGGCTATACTGTGTTGTCTTTATTCCACCATCTGTGAAAAAGCCCAAGTGAACCGTCGTAGCCAAAGAGAAGAGTAACCAAAAAGCCCCATAGCCCCATAGTACAAGTCCAGACAAGATGCTCACCACGTTGATAGTCTGACCAGCGCTTTCGGTGATGAATGTGCCCCTATTGTAATCTGCAAAAGAATTGTTCCCAGGAGACGACGTAGCCATTCCTAGAATCTGCGCTGCGTATGCTGCTTGACCCAGAGGGCCAACGAGGATGAAGTTTAGCAAGACTTGCGGCCTTTGTGGAAACCCGCCATCCAGTAGGCGTACAACGTAGATGCCGGTTATGAGGACAGCAAAATTAAGGCCTAAACCCAGGAGGATATACCCAACCATAATCATAGGCACTTGCTCTCCGGCAGTGAGCTTCCCTGCATAGCACACCACGCCACAGGTAGCCGACGCAGTGATTGCAGCATTTGCCGGAAGTACTATGCTGGGCGGTATTTTCTCGACTCCAGGAGGCTCACGGCAGAAATACACGTAGGGTATCCCAACCACCACTGGAAACACCAGTCCAACGTTTATCCAACTCAACACGTATGCCGCGGTTCCCCAAGAAGGTCCCCATGATTTTGCACACACCAAAGCGAGCATATCAACGATAGCGCCGAAGGTGATAGAAAGGCTCGCGAGACAGCATAGCTCGACGACATCGGAAGTCAGCTGTCGGCGCACAGTGCCTGGAAAGAGGCATAGTTTGGCAATGTAAATGAGGGAGAAGATAACGGTGATGACGATCGTGAAGAGCCAAACGATAATAGCAATGACATCAAGTCCTCGGAACTGCCAGTCTAGCTGATGAAGCACGACAGCAAGAACCCCAGTGCCTTGAGTTATGAGAAAAAGCTGAGTCGTCGTGTCTTCAATGAGCTTGAACAGGATTGATCGGTGCGTTCCTAAAGGACTTGTCAGTCAAGAGCTGGAGCGGATCTGTGCGACAGAACGAACCATGCCCTACTCCATTGAATGTGTCCATGACAACGACGGCGCAAAAGGAGCTTGAGCTGCTGCCAAAATCCGGCAGAAAAGGGCTATATACATTTTAATTCTCGAAAGTTCGCGAGCTTCAGCTTCGTCTTTCATCATGACTGTGATGCCGCGAGTTCCGGGGCTTCTGTTTCAACGCCTTTTGCTAAGTCTACCTATGCATGATCTGTGTGGAGATCGAGTTGGATGATGTCATGGAATCAAGGTACGGAACGAATAAGGTATTAGCGTATGCAGAAAGGTTTAGAATCCTTGGCATTCATTTTCGCTCTGCCCCACGGTGATCCGTTTATATGAGGAATTCGAAATTCAACCCCACCGCCCCCCCAATTGCCCAAAATTGAAGCTATTCAGACCTCTTTGTTTGTTGACGTTTCTGACGTTCTTCCAGCTATGCCGGGACCACTTCCTGCAAGCCTTCGCTCCAAAATACTACGCCTTCTGCTACTTCATTGGACTCCTTCGGCAATCGCTGAAGAGGTTCATTGTTGTCCTGCCACTGTATATAATGTTCAAGAGAACCTCTTTATGTATAACTCACCTTTTAGATCTCAATTCCGACCCAAAGGCGCTCCTCGAAAGGTCTTCGCTGAAAATGGCCTCATAGCCTACCTCGAAGAACAGCCGTGGACCATGCAGAAAGAGATGGTCTGGTACATATGGGAGGAGTGGGGCATTAACGTGCATCAATCCACGATATCAAGAATTCTGAAGAGGAGAGGCTGAAGTATTAAAAAAGAACAGCGGGTAGGAGTCAGACAAAACGATGAGCTTCGTTTGAATTGAGGGGTAGCAGACATGCTTCGTTTGACGGCCGAACAGCTCGTGTTCATGGATGAGTCTTTATTCAACGAGACCACAGGCTGACGTCATCAAGCCTATGCCTTCGTTGGTCAACCAGCTCGCTATCAAGCCTCTAGAACGAGAGGGCATTGCTGGAGTGTTCTTCCGGCCTATACGAAAGACGAATATCTATCCTGCACCGGTATTCGCGAGGGTTGGTTCAACGACGAGGCTTTCTTTCGATGGCTAGCAGATGAACTGCTACCTCTATGCAGTCCCTTTCCGGCTCCAAGAAGTGTGATCATCATGAATAACGCGAGTGTTCATTGCAATAGTCGAATTGAAGAGCTCATCACCTCACACGGATGTCAGGTGCGATATTTGCCTCCCTACTCGCCGGATTACAACCTCATAGAACTCACCTTCAGCGTATTAAAGGCCTGGGTTCGTAGGCATTTTGACGAGACATGATCCCATTTTGAAGGCACCTTTGGTGACTTTCTTCATTACGCTGTTGAACGAAGCGGATGTGATAGATATCCGAGGCAGCACTTCAAGCATTCAGGCTATATTTTTGAGGCAGATATCAGAGCTTTGAAACGAGAATTGAAGGTAGGAAATCAGGAATTTGACTCTATTTAACGACTCAGTTCTAATAGAGTCTTCCGGATGCTCTAGAGGGGGTGAGAGGGTCATCTAGAGAGGGTGAGGGGGTCATATAGAGGGGGGATCATATAGAGGGGGTGAGAGAGTCATCTAGAGGTAGATTTTGACTTCGGCGTTGAGGCATTTGGAATAAAAACGGTTACAAGAACGTCAGGAACGTCAACAAACAAAGAGGTCTGAATAGCTTCAATTTTGGGCAATTGGGGGGGCGGTGGGGTTGAATTTCGAATTCCTCATATAAACGGATCACCGTGGGGCAGAGCGAAAATGAATGCCAAGGATTCTAAACCTTTCTGCATACGCTAATAGGTAGTTAGCGCTGGTAAAACTCTCATAGCAGCACTTCCAAAAACAATAGAGTCTGAGTATTAGAACAAGCAATTGATCTTCAACTGTTGCTTCTCGATCTTATTCCGACTTAGGAGGCGCGCTCACGTTACAAAAAACACTGATAAGAGGTATCGCTCGAGAAACGCTAAGCTATGAATGAAATGTACTCCAAAGAGAGTAATATCATACCAATCGAAATACCTGAAAAGCCTAACATTATTCCTTACAATGACAACAACACCACTCAGACCCAAGTACGAAGATGAAGACTGTTGGCATCTCGATGGAGACCGGTGATGGTTTACTGCCGTTCTGCACCTCCTGGTGACTCAACTCACTAGGCTCGACCGCGTTCGTTTGACCTTGGATGCATTTCCCCATATGCACAGAGAAATGGTCTATTGACACAGTATAAGCCTGCATCGACTGTAGTAAGGCGGCTATTTGATTCAGATACGGATATAGGTCTATTCGCTCTCATGTTTGTCTATTTGTCTCAATATCGTGGGTACCTAAAGCTGTGAGGCTAGCCCTGCTCCTGACAAGAATATTGCCATAAGTGATTGGAGTGGGAGTGGATGTCAATGTGCGGATGGTGGGAAAGAGGTGACGTGGCACATGGATGCCATGCCCATACCTACCTACCTTACCTTACCTCTAGTGTTACTAAGGCTTGTTGAAGAGGTACCTTTGAGATGATAATACCTTAGTACCTATGTAGTAAATGTAAAAGCTTTAGTTTATGAGGCAGACTTTACATTCACCGCCACATTCAACCCTAAGCTTATGACGGTGCCCGGATCGTTCGCTGACAGTCTCTAATTGTTGCCATTCTTGTACGACGCCTCAGTCCTCAATACTCTCAGCTAGATAAACCATATAACCTGGATAGTGGCTTTCGTTCTACCAGATATGGGTGTGAGTTCTTTCTTCGCGCCCGTCCCCTCTATGCCCAGTCCACTTTCTACCTTGCGTTAGGGCGTCTGGACTGACATACAACAGCTTGCCTCAAAACTCGCAGCTAGCCAGGCTCCAGGTGGAGCTGGATACGGCGCCCCGAAACCACAAGACCAAGGAGGTTATCCTTCTCAGATGCAACCAGGACCAAAGCCTGGTGCTTATGTAACTCTATCCTCTCTGTCCGTTCAACTCATAAGTACTGACTGCCGCCTAGCCGGGACAGGCGCAATACCAAGCCTATCCTGGGAGCAATCCGGTAAGCCTCTCGCTCTCTTCTATCATTCTTCTACCTTAGCCGTCACGTGCATGTGGATATCTACTTGCTTTCCGTTACTGTTACATCCGGCCTCTTCCAAAGGTCACGGGCAACCATGATGGGCGACGGCTATCTGTCATATTTGATTCACATGAAACCTCGAAGCTTCTCCCCACGTTAACCTTCCGCATATCTGCAATTGACTTTCTGTACTGGATTCTTAATGAGCCACTCCCCCATGCACGCCAGTTTACAGCTCCGGTCTTCAATCATGATACGTCTCGTCAACAAGTCTACTCGCAGCACTTACGGACAATAGAATTCTTACCATGGCCAGCCAGAGTATAATCCTGAAAGTTACAGTAGACCATCGCCTCCTTCTCAACAACCAATAGGATTCTCCCAACCATCGCCTTATGGACAGCACTCACCGCAATACCCTTCTCAGCCTTCCTCCACAGGACATGGTTATGTTGGTCGTCCTTGGCCGCAGTTCTCTGTTGTATAGCTGTACTACTTAGACTAATACACTTGGTTTGCTAGGGTCAGCCAGGGCAATACCCACCGCAACAGCAGAGTGGCCAGTATCCACCTCCACGACCAGGTGGGCAGTACCCACAACAGCAGCAAGATGCACAGTATCCGCCTCAACAACAACCACAAAGTATCCAGCACTACAGCGTATCGCCCCCTAAGCAGGCAAGTGCGCAAGAGATTGCAGCGTACAAGACTCTTCTCCAATCAACAATCCAGGAGAAGCAGCTTCGGACCATGATTCCGCTCAACGACCCTAGACTTGATAGATATGCTGCGCTTGCACCGGCTAAAGTGGAGCATCTGTGTAATCAGTGGCAAATTCCAATGGAAGTTGGCCGTGATCTCGTCAAACTAGCCCTGTTTGATGTCATATTATATATTGGTCGGTGGTATTCTTCCTTCTTTGACGTTTACTGAGTCCATTAGATGATAGTGGCTCTATGAAATACGACGATAATGGTGAGCGACTCAAGGACTTAAAGTTAGTTTGCTCTCGCGTTGTCCCCGCTGCCTTACTTTTTGACGACGATGGTATCTCGGTTCGATTTATGAAATGCGAACCGCAAGATCCACCTCTAGATCCGAAAGCTCGAATGCCCAATATCATTTACAAAGATATGATAGACGGAGTCCGGAGCGAAGAATTGATGGACCAAATAATTGCGGCAATTCCGTTTCAGGGGATGACACCTTTGGGAAGGGGCTTAAGAGCGAACGTACTTGAGGATCTTGTCGTGAAGCCTGCCCGTAATGGTCAGCTGCGAAAACCAGTATTGATAATCGCCATCACTGATGGGCAGCCGCTGGGTGAACCAAGGAATACCGTCCATGACGCGATTCTTTACGCTTCTTCTGAGCTTTCTAGAACAAGGTATGGCCAAGGAGCTGTTTCATTTCAATTTGCGCAGGTTGGTGTAGACTCAGACGCTGCAAGATTTTTGGCTGAGCTGGATGCGGATCCTCACATTGGGAGCCTGGTGGACTGCACATCAGGTAAGTCAACCCTTTTATCCCTAGGGCACAGTGGCTGACCTCACCCATCTTAGGATTCGAACTTGAGCAAGAGGAGATGTTAAAGTCTAGTCCACCAGTCGATCTGACACCTGGCCTCTGGGTACGTACTGATCCAGTCGAGTCATTCATGCAATTACTGATAAGTCGTAGATGGTCAAAATGATGCTAGGTGCAATCGATTCATCTTATGATACGCAGGATGAGAAGGGTTCCCGTCCTCAAGGTGGACAAGGCCACAATGCACTACCACAACCTCTATATGGAGCCCCAATCCCCAATCAATACCCTACTAGTCAATATTCTCACCAGCAATATCAACCCCAACAGCAAGCACAACAAGGCTATGGGCAACCTCAGTCTCAGCAGGGATACGGACCACCTTCAACTCAGTACGGTTATGGACAGCCTCCTCCTCAGCCGGGTTATGTGCAGCCATCTCCTCAGCCAGGGTTTGGACAGCTACCTCCACCGCCAGGTTATGGGCAGCCACCGCGTCAGCAGGGCTACGGCCAGCAGCCTCCCCAGCAAGGATATGGGAGGCCGCCCCAACCAGGCAGCTATCCACCACAGGCGGGTGGCTATGCGCCTCCTCTTCCACCAAGGTACTAGGTATCTCTTCTGCTGCCTAATCTTGATTGCCTACGAACTCGCGGTCAATACTTTGTAAGATGATGAACTCTGTTCTATGTGTGTTTCTATTGCATATTCGAGTATGTGGTTTACAAAAAATTGCTTTGGCGAGTTGTGAGCGTGCGTACGGAAAATGACACCAAAAGTTCTCGGACTGCGCTAATGCACCCCCATACAATTTTGTATGTATTCAAATAACTAGCGCCGAAGAAGATTACTTTCGTACAGCCCCCAGCCACAGCACCAAATTTACCAGTAGGGAGCGAATAAAACCGTTTCTTCTACAATAAACGTGTTTAAAACTCACTAGCGGTTTATTCATGTATGTTAATTGGTTTTATATTATATAAGCAAGCTAAACCCAGCTGGTTTAGCTCGGGGGGTTTGACCTCGCTGTCACCATTGCTCCATGGAGTAGATCTATCTTCCTACCAGGCTACCACCAGCTATGCCTCCTCAACGCCGTGGCAAACCTCGCAATCAGGCTGTTACTGATGCCTTTCAGAGCATAATCCTACCAAACCGAATCGTTCCAGCAGTGAAGTGCTTATACTGTCATCTTCAAATGGCCTTCGGAACCAGTCGCATGATCGTCGACGGTGAGGTGGCAATGGAGCACCCAAATAATTGATGCTATTTATATATACCCCTGTGTTTAAAACATGCTTCAATAAACGTGTTTAAAACACGTTTTTGACTAACCTAATTTGGTTAGGCAATAAACATGTTTAATACATTTCGCACCCTATTTAAATTACCAGTCCTCCTCATCAACCTTCTTCTCATCGGCTTCCGCCTCATCGACCTCCACCTCGCTACCGCCAGGCCTCCTACCTGCCTTACGACGTTGATACCGCTCCTTCCGCTCGGTCCTATTGTAGGACGGGATGTCACCTCCTGATCTACCTTCTCTATAGTCATTACCTCCTTCTACCTCGATGATTTGCTGTATAATTCTAGAACTAAATATTGTCTCGAAAGTCGCTCTGAAATTAAATCTGCCGTTAAGTTCGAGTTGAGTTGAGTTGAGAAAGAGTCAATCAACTCAACTCAATTTCGAGTTAGAATTAAAGTCGAGTTACTCTTTCTCAACTCAAGTTTAACTTGCAATTGAGTTGAATTGATCGAACTCGATGACGTAGATACTAAATGTAGTATAAAATATATGAAGTATCAAAAATAGTATAACTCTCTTAAAAATCGATATTTTTTCAATTTTTGCAATTCATTTTGCTGCTTTTGCAATCAATTTTGCAATCAATTTAAATAGAATAATGAGTAGTGTGATGAGCATGTAGAATAATGAGTAGATAGAGTGACGAGTTGAATGATGAGTATGTAGAGTAATAAGTAGAAAAGTGAGTATGTAGAGTGACAAGTAAATAGAAAGCTATGTAGAAAGCACTGTTTGAACTTATTTCGATGAGTAGAAGCTTAATTATCGAGGTACTCAATCTACCTTATCGATGAGTGGTCATGAGTTAGGTCATTTCATAGATACCTTACTCCGTGGTGCAACAAGTTTGGGTGTTCGTATCGCCCCGCCGTGCCCGCATCCTTGCTATCTTCCAACAGGATGTAGAATCAGGCAGCAGCATTCATGGTGTGATGATCTATTTCCCCATAGGTTAACCTGTCTTTATACACTGCACCTTGTACGGTGATGCTTCATGGTGGGTCCTAATACCCTGTACCGGATCGGAGTTAAGTCTTCGCTGTATTCGTGTGCGTGTATGTGTGTGCCGTCCAGAAGTAGTAAATCTCGGCCTAGATGTTCAACAATGAAGCTTTGAGCCGTGTTACATTGCATGTGCCATCTGGAGCCTGATGAAATGCAGCTGCCCTGGTATTCGCGGTGTTTCACGGCGCACAGACGCTGGGACTACAAAAACTCTCGAAATGCTCATCTGAAAGTAAGACGAAGTATTTACAATAATGGCGGCTTCATCATTCACAAAACCCACAATCGTTTGGGTTCCTGGACTCCTCCATACTCCCGCACACTACCAGCCTATGATATCCTCCCTGGCAAAAGTGTCAATCCCCAGTCTTGCGATTTCCCTACCGAATATAGGACCGGGCGCTGCAACAGCAGCGCCCTACGACGATGTAAAGGCTGTCAGGGTTAAATTACATGAGCTCGTCGCCGAGGGCAAGGAAGTCATAGTTCTCTCCCACTCATATGGGGGTGTCCCCGCATGTCAAGCCATTCGGGGTCTCGAAAGGTCAAAGCGAGTCGAAGGAGGCCAGCTAGGTGGGGTTATACGCATCATCTTCCTGGCTGCATTTGCGATGCCGGAAGGTATGTCCTCGTTGGAGTATGCTGGCGGTCAACTGCCACCTCCATGGGCTAAAAAGGACGTAAGTGGCCCTATTCAAGGGTTGACCCTATAAGTATATTACATTGCTGAAATTCCGATTCACTTGGCACAGGGCGATATCTGGCGACCGAATATCTCTGAATGCATCAGCCTTTTCTTCAGTGATTTGCCGGCGGCGTCCCAGAAAACTTGGGCTGCAGAGCTGCAGCCAGCTAGTCACAATCACTGTACAACGCCTGTGGGGCGCGCGTGTTGGGACATCGATGTACCAAAAACCTACATTGTGACCACTAAGGACGCAGCGCTCCCAGAGAAGTGGCAAGACGCATTTATCGAATCTGTTAAAGATGATACTTGGACCGTGAAGCACATTGCCAGCGACCATGCACCATTTTTGAGCCATATTGATGAGCTGGTTGAAATTTTGGTACGATTGGACTAGCATGACTGCAATGAGCTCAGTTTGATAGCGTACTGGCACAGTCTGGCAGCTACTTGCCAGACCTACCACTGCGGGAATCATGTTTCTCTTCTATCTTGATAGATGCGAAGGCCTTCAGCCTTGGAAGGCAAGATATACGGAGATGAATAGTCGAGATACTTGATTTCAGGAGCATGTTCGCCTTGCAGAGCGCCTCTTGTGATGACACCCATCAAGCCCCGCAACGCCGGGCTGGAACATCTTACTAGAAGCTACAATTTAAGTCTCCCGCGTAACTGCTGGTAGAACGATCTCCAACGCCGCTCCAGCCATCACCTTGTACTCAAACAGATACATCAACTTCCACAACCCTTCGAATTCCATCCAAATTCTCCAACGAAAACCCTTCCTCATGGGCTTGACCAGCAGTCGCAACGGCGCGATGACTGGAGCCTGTGCCATCCATGCCACCTCCCAACCATTTGTCTCGCGCATAAGGGTTAGACGAAGCTTTCGTGCAATGCAATCTTGTCTCGCTCTCGCTGGAAGACGGTTTGCGTCTGGTAGGTTTACTCGACTTTCTGGTAAATCTGGTAAAGAAAGGTCGGAGAGTTGCAATGCATGCGGCAATTATTGCAACTTGCGCTTCGAGGCTGTGATCCGTCAGTCTTGTTGCTGAGACGATGACCGCAGAGTACTGCAAACTCACTTTGCCCAAACAATATCTCCTGCGGCCTCCCCTGTAGGTCGACGTTAGACAGCTTGCTATGGGGACATTATCGGTTTCAACCTTACAGCTAATGTCTTGGCCCTTGATTTGGCTCAACAGGACCGTCCTGGCAAGAACACATCCGGCAGTGCTGCAAATTCTCATTAGCGCTCCACAGCCATGGACGATCTCTGGTTCCAATCTCACAGTACTCCGAGCGACATAATGCCGCAAACGGCGGCTTTGATCCTCCAACTGAGCTGTATCTTCCACATACAATACACAGGTAAGGCAGAGAGAGTAAGATCCAGGATTGCCGAAAGCACTACCTGCCTCGTTAGTTCAGACTTTTGTAGCGCACGGATTTAGTTGCGGCATAATCCACTGAAAGGTCAACCGACCCACCTCCTTGGAACTGGCCAATTGCAACTTGAACCCCGGGCTTCCAGCATGTACCGGGAAGCATTGGATTCCACAGCTTAGCCGTAGGCTCACACTGAATCAAGATTATTGTTGCGGAGGCAACATTGGCCGCGGTGGTGAGGCCAATGATGACGTACAAGGTCCAGCGCCAGCTGATGTTGATTGCGAATAGGCGTAGAAGGAAAAAGCAGATAGAGACCCTGGAAAAAAGGGTCGAAAGGACTAGGGGTACCTCGGAGATATATTGGAATTTGACGTCGCTGATGATCTCCGCTGGCGACAGGCAACCGGCATGCCGGCCCAGGCCGTATTGTACTTGCTTGACACATAAACCATAGTCGGCGATGGCAAGCGCCTCGACCTTCTGTAAGAATTGGATTTGGCATTTGGGAAAGATGTTTGCTCACTAAGGCAATTACAATAAAGGCATCATCCCACCCAAGCCCTGCGGCGACAAGTCTTATTCGTGTGAAGACTCGCAAACCAGTGAGGATGGTGCCGATCGCGATGAAAGTCGCACCAATCCCGACAATGGCGGTACCTCGGTTTCCCTCGATGCATGGAATATTGGGGGGCGACGATGTCATCTCTGTATCAGAGGGTCGTTAAGTGGGAGAAGAAGAGGGAAGGGAGGGGGAGGGGAAGGGGAAGGGGAAGGGGAAGGGGAAATGGAAGGGAGGGGAGGAAGACGAAGAGGCAGGGAAGTACTATCCGATTGTTATTTGAGCGCTGATAATGCAACGAGCTCGTCAGGCTGAAGCTGAAGGAAGCACCAGGAGTGGGGCGCATGCTTACGAGGATTTTCAAGCAACCCGACCACCTTGCATGAGGCAATGTAACAGACGTGCCTGCAAGCAGTCATGTAACCCATATGGCGCGGAACTGTCCTCGGATTGGTTTCCTGATCGAATCTGGTATTCGCTCATGAGTATCATTTTCCGTGTTCCTGAACTTCATGTTTGCTTCTCACATCATTTTCACTCAAGTATCTTATGTCTTCATCAAAGGTAATGATTTCGTTCGGTTCACACAACGCAAACCATTTCTTCTCCAATTTTCACTGATAATATTTGGTCTCCGAACCATGTAAGATGATTGATCCCAGGTTAGAGTACTCCGTACTCGTACTACGTTGTTTACCTGAGTCAAGATCCCTGAACCAAGAAGGCGCCCACTGACCCACAATATTCTAATCCCCGTGCCAAACAACCAATCGGGAGATTCGCGACAGATGGGCAAGCCCGGGCCCCAATCCTTCGTGCCGTGCCGCGCGGAGCGGATGTGCTAGTTCACTTCGAACTGCCTTATAGAGTATTCCGTACCACTTGCATAGTAGAGTGTGTGGAGTGTATGGTGGTGGTACCTTGGATTCCTTGACTTACTCACGGCGGCGTTCATCCACCCGGTGCATCTTGTAGGCATGGCGAATCAGGGAAGACTATTCACCCCTCTTACCTTAATGGTGGAGTTTTTCAATCGTCGACCGCTTTTCTTCTCTTACCTTCGGCTGCTATCCAGTCACACAAAGACATCTTCGCTGCGTTGCCAAATCCACTCTTTGGATGTCTTAGGTCATGCTAATGTACAATTACAGCAAACGCGGCGTGGGAAGAACACCCTGGTTTGTTGACGGTCTATGAGCCATGCATAGGAGGCATTGTATGCATTGCCCGGTTTTGACAACCCTCGCCACCTAGCGGATTCGCTTCCCCTGCAAGACAAGCAGGTAGAGCGCGAAATCGACTCGCGTATGTATTCAGAGTCGCGCAACAGGAAACACTGAAATCTATCTCTGTCAACAGAGTCTTCAAGCCAGCGATGCCTTTGCCGTGTATTCTCCCAACAAGGCAATCGCCATGCCTGCTCCGATCAATTGGTTCCATTTCCTAAACCACCACCAACAATTGGCGGGGTTTCCAAACTCCACCTTCTCTACCATGGCGCCTAGAATGCCTGTCGGGATGCCACACAACAAGTAAAAGATTGGTCCCGCTCGTAGTGTGTAACCCAAGCTGATGAGTGCAGAGAATTGGACGGTCGCAACGACTCGAAGGAATACACGCGGATTGTCTTTGTAGCGGATCATTGTTGACTTGACACCTATCTTGACATCGTCCTCAACGTCTTGGGACGCATAGATGGTATCGTATACGGCGGTCCAAGCCGTGCAAGCCGTGAAAAGACAGCCGGCAGATGTGACGTGCATGGGTTTCTCCAGCGCTGGAAAGGCCAGCAAGACCCCCCAGGACATCGTGACTCCAAGGAACACTTGTGGGTAGTACGTGACCCGTTTGGCGAGCGGGTAGAGTCCGACGAGTATGATTGAAGGGATGCCGTAAAAGAAGCACTGCCGGGGTAGAAGTGTGAGAACAACAGCCACTCCGATCAGAAGCTGGAGAGCCGCAAAGATCATGGCTTGCACGGTCGAGATTGCGCCGCGTGGGATGGGACGCAAGCGTGTACGAGCTACTCGGCGGTCAATGTCTTGGTCCACGATGTCGTTCCACGCACAGCCAAGGCTGCGTACGAGGAAGCAGCCGACCGTCAACTTCGCATTGACAGTCACAAGAAGTGCGGGAGAGATGAATACGTCGCTATTGCATGCAACGAGAGCGGTGCCAGCATAGCATGGCCAGCACAAAAGCAGCGTTCCAACAGGCTTGTCAAATCGAATTAGGTCCGCATAGGGGTGCCAGGAGAGTCCGGGCTGGTATTGAGCAGCCTGTTCTAAGCCTGCTGAAGCTGACATTGTCGTGTAAGAAGGGATCGTTCTTGTTCCAAATACAATTATTGGCTTTCATCGAGGCAGCAGAAAACTCATGGCCAGAACTACTTTCTATGGTCAGCGAGGAGTAGGCATTGGCGGGAGGCTGAGTGCTGGTGGGGTGCACGTTGATAGCTAAATATTCCGGCTGCATGATTCTAGAAGCAGTGCTTTGCCACAGCAAAGAGAAATTATTTCAGAGGAGGGATGGGTGGAGACTCGGGAAGAGCGTCTGCGGACTACGTGTCCGGACCGATTGGTTTTTAGATACATTATCATTGCCTGTTTGGGATCAAAGGCTTCGAGGCCGGGTACACCTGAACGTATCATATTCTACCGATCCACAAGAGGTCGTCTGACCTCGAAAGTAAGCTTGGTCTCATTTTATCATCTACGTGAGGTGTCCCCGGAGGTAGCCTTACTGGCTTGCCGCATTACTGTAGCAAGGATTGTTCGGTTAGTAATGTAGCTCAAAGTCGAATAACGGCGGGTCAGGTAAGCTGTTGACTGAAGTAAGAGAGAGAGTGTACCTGACCCCTCCTGAAAGTTTCTCCACTGATGGGTCGATCTCTTAATGTCCCATCATCTTCGCTGGCCACTCATCGTCATCAGTAACGATCAAGAGTCTGACCTCCTCATATTTTCGACCCAAGATCTAGGAGCAAGCAATTTTTGTCTCTTACCTGCTCAAAGTATGTCTAAGCACGACTACTTACTCGGACGAGGCTACGTGCCAGCGACAAGGTGAGAAGCTGATGCGCCAGGGAAATACATGCACGAGGTGATCAAACTGACAGAATCTCCTAGGCTCAATCTCCAGTATTATCTCTGGAAAGAGACACTGGGGTACAACTTACATCCCAGCATTCGAACGGCTGATGAAGAAGATCTGAAGATCGCCGACGTTGGAACGGGCACCGGGCATGCTACCACGAGAAGCTCTTGACACAGCCGCTACTCACAACCAACGCTGACCGAGATAGGCTTTGGCTTTGTGACTTGGCCAGCCGACTGCCGCCGTCGACTAAGTTGCGTGGCTTCGACATTTCCTCCGAACAGTTCCCTAGCACTCAGAGCCGTCCCTCAAACGTAGAATTTGACACCTTGGACGTTTTACAGGAGCCCCCTCTTGGTCTGCACGGTCAATTCAATGTCGTGCATCTGCGGCTCCTGCAATCCGTCGTCAACGACAACAATCCGTCCGCCATCATTTCCCACTGCCTAAAACTTCTGAGTAGGTTTCCCCCACGTAAAGAAAGCAGTCATGTTGATCAGCGCGCCTGCTTTTATAGAGCCGGGTGGATACTTGCAATGGGACGAACACGATCCCACTGCGCAAATTCCAGAAAGTCCGCACGGAGTGTCAATCGACTCTTTGAAGCAGCTATCACTGTACTCGAAGACCGCCAAGCCCGTTGGGTTTGTCTCCCTTCCCTTCCCTCAGCCAAATCCGCCTCTTAACCTTCCATTTCATTCTCTGACTTTGGAGGAAATCCTCAAGATGGCTGCCAGACTTGCCTCGGATCCTCGGCGGAAAGGGGCTCACGGTCCTTGTGACGGACCGGAAACGTGAGCTGCAGTGGCAGCGACAAATCTTGATGGAAACATGGTCGATCCTGGCCGAGGAATTCGCCAACGGAATGGAGCAGCGTAGCAGTGGTCGCGCCGGCGAAGCTGACCAGATTCGATCTTTGGGCCGTAGCGCGTACGAAGAAGCCAAGCTCGGAGCGTTCGTTTCGCAGATCTTTCAAGTAGTTGTCGCTCGGAAATCCGGAGACTGATGAAGACTTGCGATTGATACCGTACGGTTGTTTGGAAAAATTGCTCGATGCGGTTGGTGGCACGTTTCAATGCTATTAGCACTTCAGATTAGCATTCAGACTCTTCTTACACTCCATTACAAATGACGTGAGAATGTAATTAATTCTGAAGCTTATCGCACCCTGACTCTGCTCTGCATCATTCCACATCCCTTTCAACCAGCTCGCAACCAAGAACCTCAGCATTTAGAGCATTGGGGTCGACCCTCGTCTCCGCGTCAAGTTCAAACATCCAGTTCATCATCGTCACCATCACCACTCAAAGCAACTTCTATCACACTCTCCACCACCTCCGGCGCGCCCCAAACCCTCACAATCCTCAACCCGACGTCATTCAACAACTTCCGCCAAACATTCTCGGTCCGTTCCTGGGATGCCAACACAGCCATCATGACCATATCCGCGGACGCCGTCAACGGGTTCGTCCCCCTCGCCGTGACCACATGATCGTTGATCAGGATGCGGCTATAGCCACTCCGCAGCGCCGACCTAAGGTTCATCAGGATCAAACGTGCCTGCTCGTCCGGCCAGTTGTGTAGGACGGAATGTAGATAGTAGGCGCGGGCGCCGAGCACAGGCTGCGGGGATGTAAGGAAATCGTACGGCATGGGCGTGATTGAGGGGTGCAAACCGCTAGTCTCCGCTTGCCGGATCACGTCCGGTAAGTCCTGAAGGACCAGACGGCCTGAAGGGTTCGGGTGAGCTCGTCGGAAGGACTCCAGGTCGTGGCCGAGGCCCCCGCCGACATCAACGAGCAGCACCGCCTCTTCGTTGTCGCCTTTCAATACATCCGCAACGGCCGCGGTATCGAGCAGCTGCGCGGTCGGGTAAATATGCAGCCAGCTCAGCCGATCCGCGGTATATCCAGCCATCAGCTCATTAAAACTTGTCGCTTCCCGCGGATGCGCCGCCAACCACTGAAAATACCGTACACCCTCTGTGCGGGACGCCAGCTGCCATGGGCCTCGGCAACTGTCGCTCGGATTCTGGTAGCCGGTTCGTCGGAGGAACTCGGGCACGCTGGCGTACGCGGGTAGTAAGACGTCAAAGAGATGTGTAATACCACTGCCGAGCTCGATCTGAGCCGCGAACGCGGCGGACAGATCACTGGTGCCATACGCGTCCGGTGGCGTTTCGATCAAGATTTCCCGAGCGGCGAGAAGCCGGAGAATTCGCGCGAGAAGGATCGGGTCGGCGCCCGTGAAAGCGGCTAGTTGGGAGTTGGTCTGGGGGCCGTGCGTTTCGATTAGGCGGAAGAGGTCGAGATCGATGGCGACTTTGAGGACGACATTCAGGGGTGCCTTTGCGACAGAAGGCTACGGTTTCAGCCAGCATATGGCCCTTGTGGACTGGGGATGGGTAGGGCGAAGGGAGATGGAATTCGGATAAGATGATGGAATTCGCCTGCGCTGAGCGGAACACTCCGGGGGTGGGTCGCAGGGTTGGGATTGGGGAGGGGATGAAAAAAGTAATCATTTACTTACGTCTAGGTAAAGCATTCTGATGACGGCGTCCCATGGTTTCTCGAGTCTGGCGCACAGAGCGCGGGCGGACTTGAGGGCGCGAATACGTTCGACTTCTGTGTCTTGAAATAGGTGCCTGTCGACCGATTCAAGCGAGTTGAGAAGGCTTGAGACTTCTGAAGAAGTAGTCATTGCTTTGATTTTGATCTTTATTCGAGAAAGAGATCGTAGAAGACTGACTATTGCTCGAACTACTGCCTTGCTAAGTTAATGATTTATAAAGTTTAATTTTATTCTAAGTATACAATATACAGTCAAAGCTGCCTACAACGAAAGTGGCAGATCGGGTTCTCCGTTCCGTATTCTAATACAAATGTTACGAGCGTGGGGAGGTCAAAAAACTAATTATCCGGAATGATCTTCGTACCGCAACTGCACTATACGAAAATCAAACGAATACGCAAATAAATGTAATGACAATAGCACCAATTATACGTAGAAATGTTAGATGATATGAATTATAATATATATTTATTCCTGAAAGTAATTGACTGTAATTCAGTCACTCTATTTAAGAATAATCTGATTCACCCGGCTTCTGATTCGTAATAGAAGAATTAATATTCTTTTCTATATTTAACTTTTCCCATTTATCATATCAGATAAGTTTCACTTTTAATAAAGAATCGTCAACGTGATTCTTAATTCTTTATGAGGTTTCATATAGGCTCTATGAGATTAAGATCAGAACTGAGCGCAATCCACACTTTTGTTCCTGTGGATTTTCTTCACCTTTCAGGTACCCCTGAGGTGTGGCTGTTATGCTTACCAGCGTCATTTGCAAGTTCACGATAGTGCCTAGGATATCATGCACACTTCGTGCCTTGCATGCGTTCAAGCCAAGAACAAGCACCATCCTATTCGTTCAACCTGACATACCTGACCATAATTAACCATCCGTAGGGCACTGCAAAAAAGCGCTAGCGCTGCTGACTCAGCATTGCGGCGAAATCATGTACAGTAGCGAGATAAATTTTGGTGATGATCCAAGACCTTTGAGCAGCCCATTTAAGACCAGTGTCCTTCTCTCCACTCGTACTTTGCTGTTCTTTTCCCTGGGATAGTGCCAGCGTGTATCAAGATGGCAACTTTTACACGATCATTAGCACCCTTCCTCCGGACGACTCGGCTTACGCTGCGGCAACAACGGGGCGCCAACCCCGTGCAGCAGGTCTTTGGGAAAGATCCCCATGGAGTTCGAGGGCTTGCGACTGTGTTTCAGCGGACGAAGCCTCATGTCAACATTGGTAGAAGATCGCCCCCCATTGATGTGTGGATGCTTGAGTGCTGACTTGATCAGGCACAATTGGTCACGTCGATCATGGCAAGGTCTGCTCACGAAGCACAATACATGGTGCCTTCTGCTGATACAGGTGTTTAAGACTACTTTGACTGCTGCAATCACGAAACGACAAGCCGAGAAGGGCCTGGCAAGCTTCTTAGCATATGGGGCTATTGACAAGGCGCCTGAAGAGCGAAAGCGTGGTATCACCATTGCATCAGCCCATATTGAATATCAGACGGAAGCACGGCATTACTCTCACGTCGACTGTCCCGGCCACGCCGATTATATTAAGAACATGATCACGGGTGCTTCAAGCATGGACGGAGCTGTTATCGTTGTCGCAGCTTCAGACGGGCAAATGTAGGTTATACTAGTTATTCCCTTCTGGTCGTACGAGGGTGTTAACAAGAGATAGGCCACAAACAAGAGAACATCTCCTTCTCGCGCGCCAGGTCGGCGTCCAAAAGATCGTCGTCTTCGTCAACAAGATCGACGCAATAGAAGATAAGGAGATGTTAGAGCTTGTGGAGATGGAAATGCGAGAACTCCTAACCACGTACGGTTTCGATGGAGATGACACCCCAATTATCCTCGGCTCCGCTCTGTGCGCGCTCGAGGGTCGCCAACCCGAGATCGGCGCTCAGAAAATCGACGAGCTACTTGCGGCTGTAGACACTTGGATCCCCACCCCTGAGCGCGACACCGATAAGCCCTTTCTCATGTCCATCGAAGACGTCTTCTCCATTCCCGGCCGTGGCACCGTAGCCTCGGGTCGTGTGGAACGTGGTACGCTGAAGAAAGACAGTGACGTGGAGCTGGTGGGTAAAGGGGGCGAGGCCCTAAAGACGAAAGTCACCGATATCGAGACCTTCAAGAAATCCTGCGACGAGTCCCGTGCCGGCGATAACTCAGGTCTCTTGCTCCGTGGTGTGAAGCGCGAGGACGTGAAGCGAGGGATGGTGGTTGCCAAGCCTGGGAGCACAAAGGCGCATAAGCAGTTTCTATGCTCAATGTATGTTCTTACAAAGGAGGAAGGAGGACGGCATACTGGGTTCCATGATAACTACCGTCCCCAACTCTTCATACGTACAGCTGGTGAGTTTACGACCAGCCGTTGCCCATGACTTTCAATCTCCGAATATACTTTATCTTTTGAACTATAGCTGACATAAAGTTACTCCCCGCCGCAGATGAAGCTGCGTCCCTCCACTGGCCCGAAGGCACCGAAGACCGCGACTCGAAAATGGTGATGCCGGGCGACAACGTCGAGATGATGTGTGACATATACAACCCCGTCGCCATCGAAACCGGGCAGCGCTTCAACATTCGCGAAGGTATGTGTATTGCAAAACCGTTCAACGCAATCCTGACTCCGTGATTAACAATCTACAGGGGGCCGCACAGTCGCTACAGGTATCGTCACAAGGGTCATCAAGTAACACTATCTACCAAGCAGGAGGGATATTTTTGTCCCACACTAGCGCGGGAATTCCGAGACGAGAGGTTGAATGAAGCAAAGGTGGTTTTCACAAGATGCATATTGCACAGGCGAGCATCATCATCGGGTAGGGATTGAAAATATTGAACTTTTTAAAATGTACATTTCTAGCTATTCTGCAGGCCGGTTCTTCTATTACTTCCCATCCGAATCTCTACTCAGACGGCTGGCGCCCAGGGAGTTGGATGGGTTTTGTAACATAGCTGGGAATGATCGAGAATAGAAGAGTGTTTGTCCAGTCATCAAACTTTAATTGTTTTCCCTTGTTTCTACCCATCATTGCTAGGGCTTCGCTCATATCCGCGTTCGGAACTTGCAAGTTCTCAAGAGTCGAGGATATTTCCCCTGGCTAAGACTTTGGAAAGGTCGGAGAATTGCCTCCAATAGAATACCCGGCCCCGGGTTTGCGTAGGGAAAATCTATAAATCGTCAGCAATGTACCCCTTGGGTCTTGTTGCGGCCACGGACCCGATATTGAGATAACTTGGCTGGCGTTTGCCGGAAGTGTATGTAGTTTTGTAGACATGCAAGCTACATCACCACTCACGAGAAACTCGGATCTTGAGAGCAATCGCCCACAGCTTTTGCTGCAACAAGCAACTGTATCTTGTTGTCTGAAATCTCTTCCACCCACGAGCAACGTCGACTGCGAGGGGGATTGGTCGACCGAAATATCCGCTGGTTGGGTATATCACTGCGCTTTGACATTCTTCGACGCATTGTTTTTTCTCCGCGCAAGCTGGCTTTTGAGCGCCCCAAGCCACCGCGCCAAAGCCTCCTCGCTAGGAGCACAAAAGCGATAGCTCTTCTCCTCCGCAATGATCTGCATGCAGTGGAATTTCGTTCTTGATACCGGGTCGATTTCGACAGCATCGATCATGTTGGAGAGCGGGATGATGAGACGGGCGGCATATTCTTGTTCGTCCTTGTAAAACGCGAGGTTTTTTGGCCGGAGCACTGCCCATAGCCTCTTCCATTGCCTGACGCCGCCTTTGGATTTCAGGCATAAAAGGTAGCCGTGCCAGACCACGCGTTCGTCGTCGTGGTCGACGTGGAATCCGCTGTGTTGGCTGGCGTTGCGTGCGGTTCCCGGATATATTGGCTGTGTAGGGGTTGGTGTTGATGAGACTCCTCGCACTTTCCGATGGACAAATGAGCCGAATGATGGGTCGCTATAGCTCTGCGGAGGAGGAGTGTCGGAAAAGTCAGAATTTAGACCTTGGTCATCGCCGGAGTATTCTATATTGCCAGTAGATGGCCTCCCTATGACAGGTATCCTGATGCCATCCCTCGTTGTAGAGAGTCTAGCGGTCTTCTCAACTGGCTCTGGAGAACTCGAGCCTAGATGATCCTGTTCCCATCGATCGTTTTCATCTCCTGGTGGGAAATACTGCTCTGGACCCGCTGTGGTCACTACTGAACTCCCAAGGAGCAATCCGTGCTGTTCATCTATGCGGGCTTCGCGTTTGATGAGCTCGACCCAAGCGCGAGCGTCTTTCTCGTCCCTGGCCTGGAAATGATGATTTCTCTCCGGTGAGAACAAGCCAAAGACATGTTCTCGTCTTCCCTTGGGGTCTTTGAGGTATGCAACAGCAGTGAGGTCAGATAGACCAATCTGCTTGTGCAAGCGCTCTTCCGACGAGTTTTTGTAGATCGAGAGGAGATTTGGGCGTAGGACTAAGTAGAAGCTTTTCCACTGCTATAAGTTTGTCTTAGCAAAGCCAAGCTTGGACGCTCGAGTGAATTACTTTGGTCTTCCTTGTCCGCTTCATCACCTCTCCACTCTTGAGGACCCGATCGAATTCAAAGCTTCCATTCTGATTCACGGGCGAGAATGATCCCAGACTCAAGTGCCCGTTCCGTACACCAGCGAATTGGGGATTGGGCACAAACGAGAGTGGGGGCACGTCTGGGATTCTGTTTCTCGGAATTTGCTTTGGCTGTGTCGACAGTGGTTCATGTGGCAAAGCGACATCTGCCATGGCGCTGGATTCTATGTCTTTCAAGGTATGTGAATGCACCGTGGTGATGCTCACGATTCTGTTAGAGAGCAGATGCTTTACATTGAGTGTATGTGCATCTCAAGAACCACCTATGTGCATTTGATGAAGGAGCATAGATCAGGAGGGAGTCTAAGTTGCAGATGTTGCATTTTTGTTGTGCTCTTGCTGATCGCCCCACGAATGAATTCCACTTCCCCGCTGCACCCGCCTGGACCCTTTGACCTACGCCATGCCGCAGCTTGTTTCTCCAGGGGTCGCCTTTAACTGAAACTACTGAACGACAGCCAATCGGCCCACCTGAAACCATGCCTTTCATGCCCCCAGTCAGAAGCTCTCCACTGAGTCTTCTATCTTTGTTGTGAGGGATCATATCATATATTTTTAGTTTCGATGCAGTGGAGGAAGCGGCCAATGCGGTATTCCTTCCTATACAGAGCCACTCGATCCAAACATCTCTGACTGCGCTGGTAACTTCCATGGTTGGCTGGTAGCTCATGATAGGGCACAAAATCTCATTGGTGTTGATGAATCACAATTTTCATGTGCGACGGAAATTGCGCTTTATAGTTGTTCCAATGAAGTTATCAGTCTTGACGACTGGCATGAGCAGATTATATCCCTCACAAGATGCCTGTCGTTAATCCGGAGAAGTTGGTTGCCCTACAGCGCAATGCAGATGAAATCCGAAATGTGCGTCTACTGTCGTCGAACATGTGGGCCAAGTGCTGATAGAAGAATTATCAGATCTGCATCCTTGCACACGTCGTGAGTTTCCTTTGGCCACTTACCTGAGTATAGTCTAACGGCCTAGGATCATGGCAAAACATCTCTCACCGATGCACTCATTGCCACCAATGGCATCATCTCCCCAAAGCTCGCTGGAAAGATACGATACCTGGACTCTCGGCCAGATGAGCAACTACGAGGAATCACCATGGAATCCTCCGCCATATCTCTCTATTTCTCCATGCTCCGCCGCTCCTCCCCTGATGTTGGCCCACTCCAGAAGGAATTTTTGATCAATTTGATTGACTCGCCTGGTCACGTTGACTTCAGTAGTGAGGTCTCAACCGCTTCACGATTATGTGATGGTGCCTTAGTTCTGGTGGATGCGGTTGAAGGGGTATGCAGTCAGACAGTAACTGTTCTTCGGCAGACGTGGACCGAGCACTTGAAGCCCCTTTTGGTTATCAATAAAATTGACCGCTTAATCACGGAGTTGAAGATGAGCCCAGGAGAGGCTTATGTCCACATGAGCCAGTTGCTGGAACAAGTTAATGCAGTGATAGGGAGCTTTTATCAAGGCGAGAGGATGGAAGAAGATCTACAGTGGAGAGAGCGAGTAGAAGAACGAGTTGCTGCCGCCACCGCTAAGGAGCAGGAGAGGACTGAGCGTAAAGCTACCCAAACTACGAACGGCTCCAACTTGGATGACGTCGAAAGCATAGCTATAAGCAGTACAAATGGTGATTTTGAGGAGAAAGACGACGAGGACCTGTACTTTGCCCCGGAGAAAAACAACGTTATCTTTAGCAGTGCCACCGATGGCTGGGCATTTACTGTACGCCAATTCGCGTCTCTATACGAAAAAAAGCTAGGCTTAAAACGTTCTGTCCTTGAGAAAGTCCTTTGGGGAGAATTCTACTTGGAACCAAAGACCAAACGAGTGCTTGGGCCAAAGCATCTGAAGGGCCGAGCAATAAAGCCAATGTTCGTGCAACTGGTACTAGATAATATTTGGGCAGTTTACGAAGCTACTACAGGAGGCAATAAAGGCAAAGGGTATGTCTCGCCCTTCCTTCCTCATACAACTAATAGTATCGCTGGAAGCTTATACTCTTTGTTGTTCAGCGATCCGGCCATGGTTGAAAAGATCACTAAAGCGCTTTCTCTTACAATACCATCCCACATCCTCCGCTCCAGAGATCCACGTGCTATACTTAGTACGGTTTTTGCCGCTTGGCTTCCTCTCTCGACTGCTATCCTTGTCTCTGTTATTGAATATCTACCAGCACCGCCAGCCGCACAAGCCAGTCGTCTTCCGGCTCTGATCGAGGCCTCTCCAGGTGCCGATTACGTCGACAAAGCTCTCAAAAATGCTATGATCGAATTCAAAGCTTCGGAGCATGACCCAATTGTTGCGTACGTAAGTAAAATGGTCTCTATTCCTGCAAGCGAGTTACCGCAAAACAAGCGCAGGGGCGGCAGCGTCTTGACCGCCGAAGAGGCACGAGATCTTGCAAGAAAGAAGCGCGCTGAGCTGGAGAAAGCAAGAGCTGCTGCTGAGTCCGAAACCTCGGTTAGGCTGACAGGCATCACCAATTCACTCGAGGATGCCAGGCTTGACGAATCCAGTGAGGGGGTGGGAACGGAGTCAAGAGGACAAGGAGAAGCAGAGCATCTCATTGGATTTGCTCGGCTTTACTCCGGAGCCCTGTCGGTTGGAGACTCTGTCTATGTACTTCCGCCCAAGTTTTCGCCAGCAAACCCTCACGCAATGCCTCAACCGCATAAAGTCGCTATCACTGGCTTATACTTACTAATGGGCCGTGGCCTTGAGGCTTTGTCATCTGTTCCTGCGGGCGTGGTATTCGGTATCGCAGGACTTGAAGGTCATATCCTCAAATCTGGTACCCTCTGTAGTCAGCTTGAAGGCGGTGTCAACCTGGCTGGAGTGAATATGGGAGGTGAGCCCATCGTTCGAGTTGCATTGGAGCCCGTAAACCCTGGTGATCTTGGAAAGATGATTACTGGAATGCGCTTGCTAGAGCAAAGCGATCCTTGTGCGAAATACGAAGTACTGGAAAGTGGTGAGCATGTCATTGTGACCGCCGGAGAATTGCACCTTGAGCGCTGCCTGAAAGACCTCCGGGAGAGGTTCGCGAGATGCGAGATACAGGCAGGAGAGCCCATCGTCCCATACCGGGAAAGTATAATAAGTGCTGCAGAAATGGCACCGCAGAAGGATAGGAACCTCCCACGAGGAACTGTTCTCGTTGTATCCACGTCGAAGCAAATCAGCGTACGGCTGAGGGTTGTGCCTTTACCATCTGCAGTGATTGGTTTCCTTAAAAAGAACGTTGCGGCAGTACGGCGTCTGTATGCTGAGAAAAAGGCGAAGGAGGGCGCAGGAGAAGTCACCCAAGAGAACGAAGATGCTCTTGCCGGTGACGAATCTAATCAAGAACTTGTTGTTAACTCAGGCCAGCTCAGCTTAAAAGAATTCAAGGAACAGCTGGAATCGGCATTTACAGAGGAGAAAGGGCAAGCTGATGAATGGAAGGATATAGTGGACAAGATAGCTGCCTTTGGCCCTCGAAGGATTGGACCGAATCTCCTTATCGACATCACGGAGAGTGGGACTTGTCAGAAATTGTGAGTAATCAAAAATTGGTTCGAAGGTTTAGAGAGATCTAAAGTTATTTGAACAGCCTTCAGGAGGCTCACGAGCTCGATTCTCACAGCAACCGAAAAGCAGGCACCCCTGCTGACTCTATAACATCTCGCGACTTCTCAGACAAGATTTCCTACGCTTTTCAATTAGCCACCGCCCAAGGCCCCTTATGCCATGAACCGATCCAAGGGATTGCGGTATTCTTAGAGGAAGTGGCCGTTACAGCTCCCTCAGACGAAGAGTCATCAGGCCGTGAGAAGCTTGGCCGTTTGACAGGCGAAATCATCAAAATAGTCCGAGAATCTATACGGCAAGGCTTCCTTGACTGGAGTCCACGACTGCTTCTTGCTATGTATAGCTGTGAGATACAAGCCTCAAGTACGTCCTTCTCTTTCAGATATCATTCTCTCTATCCATCATACGAATTGTGCACGTTTTGAGATCTCTCCATAGTAGCGAACACTGACAACATCAACAGCCGAAGTCCTTGGCCGTGTCTACGGCGTAATCACCCGTCGGCGAGGCCGCATCGTCTCCGAATCCCTCAAAGAAGGCACACCATTCTTCACGATCCTCTCAGTCCTCCCCGTCGCCGAATCCTTCGGTTTCAGCGACGAGATCCGCAAACGCACGTCAGGTGCAGCGTCCCCGCAATTGGTGTTTCAAGGATTTGAGATGCTTGACGAGGATCCGTTCTGGGTCCCATTCACAGAAGAGGAGCTAGAAGACTTGGGAGAATTGGCGGACAAGGAGAATGTGGCAAAGAGGTATATGGATGGAGTTAGAGTTAGGAAAGGACTGGCTGTGAAAGGAAGGAAGTTGGTCAACGATGCGGAGAAGCAAAAGACATTGAAACGGTAGGCCGTCAGGAAATCATATCAATGGATAGAACCCACAAGTTGCCGGCGAAAGTAATGTGCTCGATGATGTACAAGTATGACTCGATGTAAAAGTTGCCAGTAAATGCTAGGCTCATCTCCAACGGCATCCGCCTTTCTCCAGTATGCATTGTCTAATTAATGCCAACTGTATTTAGACTCCAAATGCTATGCATCAGTAACGACCATGATTTATATCCATTCAGACGTCCACCTCCGCAGGCACCAGGTTATTCTCGATCCAACTAAACATCTCCACCCCACCCAACTTTGCAACAATCTTCCCCTTGATCAACGCCAGCGGCAGCGGCCCAAAGGTCCTAGAGTCTCTCGACTCGGGCAAATTATCCCCAATCAACCAGCAATGTCCCTCAGGCACCTATCTCCCACCCATCAGTCCCTCCCTTCCCCCAAACCCACCTCCAGCACATACCTGTATCATCATCCTGTTTCCCGTCCCAGGACTATCCCTCGCCACGAAATCCCCCGGCATCCCTACCACCCTCTTTATAGCCCCCATTTCGGGAAACATCGGATGCTTGAAGTTCACCATATCCCCCACTTTTATCCCTTTCCCTCTACGGTAGAGTTTGGAGACATAGACTGCGTCGCCAGTGGCAGCGAGGGTGGGCAGCATTGAGGGACCATAGGTGCCGTATGTGCAGCCAACGTGCGTGGTAAGAAGGTGGAGGATGGCGGCGGATTTGAAGAAGATTATTGAGCCGCGAAAGATGGGCCTTCGGGTGAGAGGGTGTAGAAGCCTCCTAAGAAGGCTTAAAGGGGGTGTCATCTGGGAAGCATCGTGTGGATGTTCCAAAAAAGCAGATTTCAAACCAAATTGGGCTCCGGGTTGACTTCGAAAAGGTTTGTGATATCTATGATGGTTTGAAAGGCTGCGGCGGAAGTGGGTTCCAAGGCAGTTAGAAAGATCGACGACAGGGGTATGCTTTTGCTTAAAGCTCAGAAAAGCCTCAAGAACAACTGATATCCTCCACAATAACCATGAAACACTCAAACCACCTCATAACTACCACAGAAGCTCTCCAGCGCGTCTTCTTCCCTTCCCTCCGACCCACCCACACTCTCTCACCCCTCCATTGCCGCCTCCCACCCCAGAAACCTCCTTTAACCCACCACCAACGCCGCCACGCCTACGTCTTCAAATCCCGCCAGGTAATAGATCAACCCCAAACCCCAGAAACCCCCATCGGCCCCGCCAAAGATGAAGAGATCGAGTCCGACATGGTCCAAGTCGTAAACGACGAAACGAGTCGCCTCCAACCCCCTGAGCCCGTCTCCACCATCCTCTCCTACATCGACCGCAAAGCCTTCTTCCTCGTCCAAGTCTCCCCGCCCGCGCAGGATGGTCTCCCCGTCTGCAAAATCCTCCCCAAATCCGTTGTGCGCAAACAAATCGCCGACAAGCTGCGGCCACCAAGCCAGAAGAACCCGAAAGCGGACAAGAATCTTAAACAGTTGGAGGTTGGCTGGGTGATTGACGTTCATGATTTGAAGATGCGCATGCGGCAGATGAAAGCGTTTTTGGAGGAGGGCAGGAGGGTGGAGGTAGTGTTGGGGAAGAGGAGGAGGGGGTGGATGGGGAAGAGGAGTGTGCCGCAGCAGGAGATGATGGGGATGTTGGAGAAAATTAGGGGTTTTGTTGGGGAGGTGGCAGGGGCGAGGGAGTGGAAGAAAATGGAGGGGGAGATGGGGGGGGAGGCGATGCTTTTTTTTGAGGGGCCGAAAGTGGAGAAGAAGAAGAAGAAGAAGGAAAAGGAAAGGGAGGAGCAATCCCCAGCCTAGGAAAGCCGACCTCGTAGATCACGGCTTGGTCAGAAAGAGGTGGGATAGCGTCGCGAGCGCCCCGAAGTGGTCCTTCGAACGAATGCCGCGCTACAGGTGCCGGAGGCAATTCGATACTTCATTTCATATCAACTCTACAGTATAAGCATCCGGAAAGCGGACTTCTATTTACCCTCACCAAAGCCGAACCCTGATCACCGCAAACCACTATATCGAAGCTGCCTGTGTAAGTACGTTGACCCTATATCCGGGTGAATTGCTCGGAAGAAATCTATCTTTTAGATAGGAGACTTTGGTACGAAGATCGAGGTCGAATATCAAGACACCGCCAATCTTCCACTCTCCACCCTCCCCGTGCCCCTCTTCTCACCATCGACGATCCGGATCCCTCACTTCCTCGTTCCAATTTCTCATCAAAATCAATTGCAAGAAAGGACATCATACAGATATGTCAAAGAACCTCCATGTCGAATATCAAGCACAAAGGACATTTTCCTAAGCACTTCATTTCAGTTTTTGTACTATATCGATCCCATCGTATTGATCATTCCATGCTAGATTCCAATTGCTGCAAATGACAAACTTACTTTCATTTGCATCGATGGGTGGACGATAGTTGCTTCAACTTTTTATATTTCTAGTTCCTTATTCTCCCTTCCATTTTCATTCCCTTCCGTCCCCCGTTTCCATCCGAAATTTCATTTCCCGTAGCCAACCCCCACCCCTCTAACCCCCCTTCACCCGCACTCTTCACGCCACCCCTCTTTCCATCTCCCCTAACCACCACCACCACCTCTACTTCACTCTCATCCCCCCCCCCCCTATTCGAACACCACCACCACCAGCCCCCTCAAAAACCAAAACCCACCACCCGCCAATCCTCTAGTTTCCATCTGATCCCTCGGTGTAAGAATGTGCTGTTATTTAAGGAAGAAGGAGAGTTTCTAGGGGATGGAAAGGGAAAGGGGAAGGGGAAAGAAGGGAGAAAAACGGAGAGTAGGAAAGCTAGAGGAACGGGAGAGGATGAGTATACAGGCGCGAGGTACAGAACAGAGGCATGCAAGCATCAGAAACAAGACCCCAACGCCAAGAAAGCAATAACCCCAGACCTTTGAAAACGGCCGCGTTGTAAACGAATCGGCGAAGAGAGACGCCCACGGGGAAGAGGATAATAAGAACGAGATACAGTAATCGCTACGTTCGAACGAGGTGTTTGGGGGGGGTAGGGGGTTAGATGGATGGATGGATGTTTATGGGTCAGGGTTGGTGGAGACGGCTGTCGTTGTGGCGGGGTGTCTTACTTGCCTAGGGTTGGGGCTGACGGTTTTGTGGTTTATTCGAACAGTGGGGAAGAGGCTGTCGTTGTGGCGGGTTGCCTGGTTGCCAAGCTTGGAGCTGTGGTATCGTGAAAGATTGTCGCGGCGTGTTAGTTCAGTGGTGGTAGCATAGACGAAAGAATTTGACGTGGTGAAGCGTGAGGTTGGGAGGGGGATCCAGAGACGCCTCGCAAAGGGGGTTATCTATTATGTCCTAGAAGAGGAATCCTCTCTGATTAGGCATTAAAGAGAATACTCCGAGACCCCAAAACACCTAGCCATTATGCCATACCATAACACCCATTCATTTTCTCTCATAAAGCTCTTCCTCCTCCGGCGCATACGCCCCCATCTTTCTCGGCTCCACCTTCATCACAAACAGATGATCAATCTCGCTAAACGTCTTGCCCTTGAGCTCCGGAACATAAAAGAACGCCCAAACAGTAGCAATAGCGCCCAAGCCCCCAAATACGAAGCCGACCTTGCCCTTTAGATCCGCCTGGTCGGGGTTGACCATGTAGGGAATAACGACGTTGAAGGTGATGCCGAAAACGGCCTGCGTTGCGGTTGCGAGCCCCGTGGTTTTGGCGCGCAGGGTCGGGGAGGAGGCCTCGCCGAGGAGGACAAAGGCCATGGCGCCGATGGTAAGGAAGTAGACGAAGGCGTAGAAGACGGTCAGGGAGGCTTGGACCCAACGTGCGGGGCCGGTGGGGATGACGTCGAGGATGCCGATGAGGAAGAGGATGGTGGTGACGCAGATCATGCCCTGAAGGAAGACTTTGCGGCGGCCGTATGAGTTTACTACGAACCACGAGAAGATGTTGCCGAAGATTCCGCATGCGGTGACGCCGACGCCTAGGCTAAAGGCGTTTGAATTCGCAAGGCCAGCGAGTTCGAAAAAGTAGGTTGAGAATCCGAGGACGAATATGATGCCGACGAAGTGCTGGCAGGCGAAGACACCGCAGGAGATGACGGTGCGGACAAGGTTCGTGCCCCTGAAACAGTCTACCCAGCGGGATTTATCGCGGGCTAAGTCTTCTTGTACCGTTTGCTCGATAGCGGCGAGTTTGTCGGCGACTTCGGTGGGATTGCTGTAGAGCGAGCTGAGAACTTTGCGGGCTTGGTCGATGCGACCCTTGCGGACGAGGTACCAGGGGGATTCTGGGGCGAAGGGGAGGCCAATGGCTAGGACGGCTGGTTTGTGTGTAAATAAATAACCCGATTTTAATGGCTGGGAGAAATTAAAGAATATGGAGAGGTTGCTCACCAACAAAGATGAACTGGCATGCAAAAGGGGCACGGTAAGCCCATCGGTCGTTTCTACCCCCAAAACCCTTAATGGCAGCGTTCGACAGCAATTGCCCAATACCAATGGCCATGTTAATTCCCGCTGTGGTGATACCTCGAAGGGCCGTTGGCGAAAGCTCGGAGCAGTAAAGCGGTCCCATGGTCAAATAGAAGCCCAAACCAAGCCCAAGAACTAGCTTGCTAACCAAGAAAGCAGGACGAGCAACAGAGAATATCTCTCCTAGAATACCACCAAGACAGAATAGAACTCCGATACCGAGGCCGCCTTTGCGGCCAATGCGGTCAGACATCCAGCTGCATATGAACGCACCAAAGAATTGACCGATTGATGAAGCTGCATTGAAGGCACTCTGCCATGGGGCTGGTAAGACGGGCTCGCCTTTGTAGATGTATCTAGAGCCAAGCGTGAGCACCAATACCGGGAGAAGATTCTCTAGCAGGAAAGATCTTTTCCGTACCCGAAATCCCTACGAAAGGATGGGACGGATATGGCGGCGCCGTTAACCTGAGCATCAAAACCCCATCCGACGGCGCTGAGCGCAAAGAAAAATGTCCAACCAACGATGCGCTTGTGGTCCCGGATGATCTCCCATGCTGTAGCCTTGTGCTCTCTGATGTTGTCGGCAAGAACCGCCTGCTCATGCGACTCTTCTGAGTAAGCATGTTCATATATCTCTGCTGTCGGGCCGGTCATGGTCTTCTCCATGATTGCCTCACTGAATGAAATTGAAGGAACAATTGTCGAAGGGCCAGTCGGTGGTCTTTAAAGCAAGAACTGAAGGCTGTCGTCTCTTCTTTTATGATTAAGCTTCCTATACTGCAGCTACAGGTCAAGAAATACTAAGGGACTGGAAATGTCCCAGACTATTCTAGACAAACGTTCTCCACCAGCTGCCGTCAGGGTCAATTGAGGCAAAAAGGATTGGCTAACGGGATCTGCACCTGGTCTAAACCCCCGCACGGCATGGTGGGATGTAAAAGAGTAAGGTAGACTCTGATCTCAAATCCAGGAAAGGTACATCTATACGAGTAGCAACTGCTGAAGAAGTCGCAGAACAAAAAGGATAGGGTCGCCAAAGCATGGGGCCATGTGCAGGCCAAGCTTTTGAGTACACAGTAATCAAGTCGCGGAGACATGCCGAACCTGGTCGATCGTGCGATCGATGAGGGGAAACAAAAGCTGAGAGGTAGAGCAGCTTGTGTTTTAGTGGAAATTGTCAGCTCAAACTCAGGACTGATCCTCGGCTGCCTGCCCTGGTCCCTGGGCATGTTGCCTCCCGATGCCACTCGAGAGTCGCAGTAGCAGCAACGATACCCCCAACTTGGAGTCTTAGACGCACCCATTTTCCGTATCAAGGTCTGACCTGCGGGGATTTCCAGATTGAGAAATTGAGAATATGAGAGGCGTGAGAGGAACCGTTGCCTACATCACGCTAGCGCAGACCACGTGAGACGGAACATAGCCGACGACTGCCGATATCCTTCAATACGAGTAATCACCAAATCAAACTCCTGCTTACGGAGGTACAGCTGAAAACTGAAAGATCTCCCAGTACTGTCTGTTGGTATACGAGATCATATGGGGGCATATTGATATTTTGATTGTTGCTGTTAGGAGTCCATCTAGTAGCGAGCATTGGATATAGGGGAGATGGTAATCTCCGCCTTCATAGGGCTGATAGGGCTGATAGGGCCCGCTAGTAGAGTTTTCGCCTGCTACTCCTAACAGCAACAACCAAAATATCAATATGCCCCCATATGACCTCGTATACCAACACTGTCCAGAGTCTGTTGAGTTGGAGGCTCACTAGTGAGTATCATCTATTGCTGCTTGATGATGATCTCACCCACGGTGAAATGACATGAGGGTGTAGATGTTGATAGATATCGGTTATAGCAAGGCTACCTTACCTTACTCGCCAAAGGTCGCCAAAAGTCCAGGTCTGGTACTCGTATGAAAAGGGGATCGTATTATTGCTGTACGAGCCTAAATTGCTGTGTACTATTCTCAAATCCAACAACAACAATTTTCTAATCTCGTGTTGTACAATAATAATGTATCTACTTCTTTATACTTGTCGCGGATAGTCGGGGAGTAAGTTTGATCACGTCCTTGCCCAGCAGCTCTAACTGTTCTCCTGGCCACTATCGATAGGGCAAGTTAAACGAGCTTTCGTACCCCCGGTTGTGCTTCACATATGGATCTCCCGCTACATGCTGCTCGGAATGCATTAGAGCCGCTGACTGAGCTGTCCCCGGGTGCGACGCATTCAGAATTGGCCCTCGCAACCTCCACGACAACTAATAATACGAGCAACAACAAGAGACAAACTGCGCGAGGTGATGCCTCATATCCGAGAAAACGTGCGAACACGGCATGCCAAGTTTGTCGGGCACGGAAGACCAAGTGTGATAATCGAAAGCCAAGATGCTCATTCTGTGAACGAGTAGGAGCAAGATGTGTTTCTTCATCCTCTACCGACTTATCCACGTACGTAACACCAACTTTCGCTGTACCAAGATCTGAAACACAACTGACCTGCTTCAGCTTTGACCCGGCCAGCCTTGCTATCCTCGAGCGGATAGATCAGCTCGAAGGAAAACTCCAGGCTCGTAATCAATCCGCTGGGGTTGACCAAAGGGACGATGCCAGATCAAGTACGCACTCGACTCCAGGTCGACCAGACAGTACCTTTCAAACGAAATCCACCTCAAAGGGAAATGTTGCTATCATCAATGTCGAGAAGATCTTGTCGTGGCCAATTTTCCATCACCAATTTGATGCTCATCTTAAGCTGAAGCCTTTGCTCGAAGGAAGCTTGAGTGCCCCTGACCGTCTGTCATTGCAATCAGTTGACAGAACCAAAGCTGCGGGTGAGCTTGAGATTGAATCTTGCAGTGGGCTGCTAGACGTATTCTTCAAACATGTGCACATCAAGAACCCCGTTCTCGACGAAAAGCTCATTCGTCAGTGGGTAAGGGATGTTTGCCTGAATGGTATTTCTTGGAGTGCTCAATCCTGTTTAGTGGTAGGTTACGCTTAATTGCTCGTCACTCTTTCAACAGATTGACCGACAGATTAGCTTCTCGTCTGCGCTTTGGGAGCGGTATCACTACCATTTGGCGCGTTCCGTCAGGATGACCCCATTTCTGCTGGCCGGTCGATGGAGTCTGTCAGGGCGGAGGCCTGGTTCAATGCTTCCCAAAGACGCATTGGAGCACTACTGACCAAAGGTGACGTGCTTTCAGCCCAGTGCTTCTTCTTCTCGGGCGTCTACCTTATGCACACGATGAGGCCATTCCAAGCTTGGGCTCTGTTCGTGCAAGCTCTAGCATGCTGTCAAAAGTTTGATTTCTACGCCGGGTCGTTCGGGGCCCCAGAGGTACAAGAGGTTGTTGGCTCAGAAACGCCATGGAGATCGGAGGAGAGTATGTACTGGACATGTTTCAAGTCTGAACTGTAAGTGGCTGTAACAACCCCCTTTTCAGTCGCCTGTCAAAAGCTGATCAAGACGTTTTTGGAACCTGCACAGTGAGCTTCGATTGCAATTATCAGTACCTGGATTCGGCGCTGCCGGGGATCTTTCTTACCCATCATTCCTACCGTCTCCGCCTCCAGGATCGGTGAAAGACCAAGAAAGGTCCTGGTACTTTTACCTCGCTGAAATAGCTCTGAGGAGGCTTGGAAACCAAATTCTTACCCATGTAGTTCAATACGCCGTTGATGATAGGTTTGACAACCTTGAAGAGGTTTCGGCTTGGATGTCTTCATTTGAGAGCCATGCACAGGAATGGTTTGCCTCCTATTTTCTTCGTTTCCTTCAAATAGATTGTCGCTAACGCTGAGAGTCAGGTCTCGGCTTTTGCCGCCCGAAATGGACCTCCAAACCAGTCAACATGACGACGATATTCTACGTTTTGTTCTCAGAGGCCATCTGTTGGACTGCTATGAGACTATGTACTGGCCCTTCCTAGTCGAAGCCATCAACACTACATCTTGGGATGTCACGTACCAGGTTTTCGTCCGAAAGGGCCTCCGAGTATGCGTTGAACGAATATGGAAGAATGAAGGCGGCTTCTACCACCATCATCATGGCACTTGGCTCATGTTACGTTCTTGCACCAGAAGTGCTCTAACTCTTGTTGCAGCAAGATTGTGTAGACATCTGGACGACTTGTTACCGCCAGACTGGGAGGCAGCTGTACGTAAAGTCGTTGCCTTGCTGAGCTTCTGGCAAGAAGAATCAGAAGACGCTCGAGACCGGCGTTACATTCTCGAAACCCTAATGGCAAAGTTTTGATTTATCTCGACACTGATATCAGAGCCGCATGATCGGCCGATCCTCTTTTGTCTGCGCCTGTACGATCATTCTTCAAGAGTAAAAGCAATATATGCCCTTTGCGTTCTTTTTGTATTATATTTGCAGCACTTTTGATGGTCATGGTATGCCAGGTCACACGAGTTTCCTAGCTTCTTCTTTCATCTAAGTATCCGATTTCTCCAGATCTTGGTAGGCACGTGGCACGCCGCGGATTATCGGGCTCGGGTCCATATGACTCGAGGCTGGGTCTAACCGACCCATACCTTAATTATTAGCCACTTCACTGATTCCAGAAGGTGGAGATGTAATCTATTATCAAGTCTCATAAGATGTCGTGTGTTCTTGATTTCGCTTGTCTCGAAGCTGACTTTCGCTTTTTTCCCACCCTTATATCCCATGGCTCCCCACCGTGAAGAACCTGCTTCGGACGCGGCTTTCTTAGGTAACAGAAGTCACGCCAACGGAGCTCATATCAACGGAGATAACTATTCCCCTAGGAAAATTGACTCAATTCTACAGGTTGAGGGCACTGGTATCGTTGACGGCCATGGCGTTGCCGTGGTGCTCAAAGGAGTCAGTGCTTGCGTCTCCAAATAAAGTACTACTTATACTCACGTGAGGCCAGGCGGGCCTGGGAGGCCATATGAATATGGAGAACTTCATTACTGGCTTTGCCGGTCACGAGCACGAACACCGAGCTGCATTGCTGCAGGTGCTCGGGCCAGAAAAATACAAGTACTTCTTTGACAAGGTCAGAAGACTTGTCTCGAATACTCCAATTATGCTAATACTATGCCTTATTAGTTCCTCGATTACTTCTTCACAAGCTCCGATGCCCGATTCTTTGCTTCATTGGGATTGAATTGTATCCGCGTTCCTTTCAACTACAGACATTTTGAGGATGATATCAATCCAGGGGTATATAAGGAGGAGGGTTTCAGACTGTTGGACAGGGTCGTGGGACGTTGTGCCCATGAGAATCTATATGTTGTTCTCGACATGCATGCGGTTCCGGGAGGACAAAATCAGGACTGGCATTCCGATTCGGGGATACACAAAGCTCTTTTCTGGCAGCACAAGGAATTCCAGGACAGGGCGGTCAACCTCTGGGTAGCACTGGCTAAGCGCTATGCTGGAAACCTACACGTGAGAGCCATGTTCCGTTGCGTTTAGAGGAAGTTCTAACCATGGGCCCAGATTGCCGGCTATAACCCGCTTAATGAGCCTGCAGACCCAGACCATAGTAATCTAATCGCATTCTACGAACGTGTAGAGAAAGCTATTCGATCGGTAGACTCTGACCACATTCTGTTCCTTGACGGCAACTCTTACGCAATAGACTTCACCCATTTCACAACCATCCTTCCCAACTGTGTCTACGCTATGCACGACTACTCTCCCATGGGCTTCCCCCTCGGCGAGCCCTTCGAAGATCGAACCGAGCAAACACAGAAGCTCCGCTCATCCTTCGAAAGAAAAGTAGCCTTCATGCGCCGAAACAAAGTCCCTATCTGGAACGGCGAATTCGGCCCCGTATACGCCTCGGCTTCAGAACCCAACCACGAGAAAATCAATACGCAACGCTACAATCTCCTGCAAGAGCAACTAAAAATTTACTCCGAATCAAACGTCTCATGGTCCATCTGGCTCTACAAAGACATCGGCTACCAAGGCATGGTCTACGTCTCTCCCTCGAGCCCCTGGATGCGCCTCCTCGCCTCCTTCCTCACGAAAAAGAAATCCCTCGGCGTGGACTTCTGGGGCCGGGATGACAAGGACGTGCAGCACATCTACAAACCCCTGCTCGACCACGTCGAGGAAGTCATCCCAGAGCGTTTCCAGAAAAGAATATACCCGAGTCCGCTGTGGACGGCAAGACGGCATGCGGAGCGTGTGCTGCGTGAAATGCTGTTGTCAGAGTACCTTGGGTTTGAGATGGCGGAATTATTTGAGGGAAAGTCCTTTGAGGAGCTGGAGGCGTTGGCGGCGAGCTTTAGGTTTGAGAATTGTGTGCAGAGGGCGGGGTTAAATGAGATTTTGCAGAGGGATTCGGGGATGGTATAGGCTTTGCGGTTTATGAAGAGAGGGCTTGGGTGTCCTATGTGTCAAGATCAAGATCAATATGAAAGTGAAAGTGAAAGTGAAAATGTCATTTCTTGACATGATTTTAACATATTCAAGACGTTCTAATTTCGTCTCCTGTTAATCTTCTTAGAATCTTACTGTTCTGTTAGTTCAAGAACGCGAACTATTACGCTATTTACGGTTCTGAAAAACCTTCATCATTGCAAAAGGGGCTTTGAGCTGTGCCTCAGATTCCCCAATATGTACTACATATTCCCAGCCGACTAGTCACGTAATATTTTAGCCCCCATGAAGGTACCTTGCTTGTGCCGTCCGTCCTTCGACTCTTAACACTCAACATCTATAGCCACACTTCATGCAGTGGGATCATCAGGCCAGAGATGAGGTTATACTGGCAAATGTTAGCTACAAGATGCATTACGGGATTTGCCCGATTTCTTACGGCGCACTCGGTATAGCAAACTTTTGCAAGGGAACCCAAGTATTTGTGCGTTCCTGTACTGAGTCCCCAGAGGATTCGTGATCAGTGAACTGCGCCCTTAATCAGCATGTCTGATGGGGGCGCCTGCATCCTTACGTGACCCACGACCCATTTTTTTTTCTCAGCCCATCTTTTCAATGCACTTACGATCCTGTGTTCTTTTATTCTCCATTTCGCTGCAAGGCTGCTTTCGTTCGTGGAGTTCTTTGCGACGATAATTTCAAAGTCACTCGTTAGCGGAGTGGGAATTATCTGATAGATATCTTACTTTCGACGCCTTTACTTTCTCATGTCGCTATTGCTAGACTTTAGAATTCTTTTTCTTCTAACCCTCTTCCAACCGTCCATATCCACGCAATGCTACAGTTTAGATGGGTCCCTCTCGACTGACATTCCCTGCATTTCCAATAGCACCGAGTCTGCTTGTTGCAGTTCTGACTCCTATTGTCTCTCCAATGGCCTCTGTTTGACGAATATGGTTCTGTCTCGAGGGTCTTGCACGGACCGAGGTTGGAAGTCCCCTCAGTGCACACAGTACTGCCACGATAGTAGGTATTACCATACCTGACCAGAGTTCTAAGATGCAAAAACCTAGGTACTTACTTTCCCCTCTCCCAACAGTTAATCCCAGTGGTGGCGCAGCGATGGCCTTTTGTTTTCCAGATCTCTGGTCTTGCACACCGGAAACATGTACCAGCTACAACTTTACCATTCCAAACGGCCAACTCGTCATCCGAGATGATCAAAAACCCGGCCTCGGAATGGGCGCCAGTGGTCAGGCAGGGAACTCCACCGTTCCGAGTACAGTCCAAGCTACCACGACCTTGAACGTCTCAAGTACAACTGATTTCAGCATCGTAACCGTCGAACGAACGCCTTTCGCCACCGCCACCATTACCACAACGCCAATCCAGATGGTTACCAAATCAGCCCTCGCAGTCAGATCAGCTATTGTCGGCATCACTGTTGGCATTCCCTTACTCATTATAGCCATCGTGGCCTTCTTGATTATCGTCTGGGAGAGATGGAAATATAAAGGGCTATTGGACGAAAACAAGAAATTGCAGGCTAAGAACATTTTCTACAAGGGGCTCACTCCAGTCTCAAACAAGGACAGGCTTCAGAGCTGGTACGAATTGTCGCCGGGGGCTTTGCAATTGGCAGAAGAGATGTGTACAGGCCCGGTAAGGGCGGGGTGGGGTAATGGTGAATCTCAAACTTGTCTGACTCCTGCGAAGAAGATTTGATAGGGTGGGTTGAAGGCTATCGAGAAGATGCTGTATTTGGTGACTTGAGGTATTTGAATGGTGGTCATGATACGAGGAATGAGAAAGCCTGTCCCTAGTATCACAAAGATGAACGCATGAAACCAAAGCCGACTCTACCCTTGACACATCACACAGAGTGTAGAGGTAATCTAACGAACGATAACATCTCGAAGCTTGAGCGCCGATAGCTAGATCTCAAAGAACACAGACAGCCATCGGGATCTCTTATTGTCGGTTGAGACAAGAAAAGCCCATCGACCCATCTTAGATTGGACATGGAGAGATCGTGATTTTCTGAATTTGCCAACCTCGCACTTCTAGAGCCCGCAGCGACATGACCTTTATAGATATGCATTGCCCCTCCATCTCACAAACCCTATCAACAGCAGCTCCTAACTCCATCAAAGCAATCCCCCAAATATCCTCCCTCATCCCCTCCCCCTATCTCTAACTTCCCCTACCCTACGAGGTCACAACCGCCACCCCCTCATGCCCCTGCCCCTCCTCCCTCTCCGCCCTCCTCCTCCTCTTCTCCAGCAAATTATTCCGCCTCTCCGCCAATATTTTCATCTGTCTGCTCTCGACCCCGGTCAACCAATATCCGAAACTTCCTCCCGCGGCGGCGAAGAGGGGCCACGCCCAAAGGGATTCTTTGTTGAAGAAGGGACGCATTTCGATGCCGAGTTGCCAGAAGCGGACTGCGAGGCCTGTAGTGATTGGTAGTGGTTAGTATTGGATTTGATGTGTTGGGAAAGTTTGGGGGGTGGTGCGTACCGAAGCCGCTCCAGAAGAGGATTTTGTGGACCATTGTGGGCTTTGGGTAGAAGATAGGGTTGTGAAGACAGAAAACCGGAGGCTGCGATGTGCAGGCAGCACCGTAGTCGATTGCAATCGAAGTCGAAGACGTGTATTGTTTTGACACCTGATGAGCCTTCGTGACTTTTGGATGGACAGCCAATCGGCAACTGCCGCCGCTAGTATCAGAGATCGACCTGCGCAAACGCATTGATAGTCAAGGACGTGATTATCATCGTCAACAGGTATGGCTACTACAGATCTTATACCTACTACTCGACCACATGAAGGGGAGGTCTTCGTCCCTCGCAAGAAGTTCAAGACCTCTGACCTTCCACTCAATTCTACTCAGCGCTCGACGATCGACAGCCTGCTACATACGATCAAGAAGAAGGGCGAGTATGATGCATTGAGGAAGAAGGTCTGGTCTCAGTATGCGGAGAGTGTGAGTGTCGAATATTAAAACCCCATTACTTGTTCAAGCTGCCCGATTGGCCGACTAACATTGGGTTCTACTCAGGACGACAAAAATACATTTACCTCCTTGTTGAACGAGCTCGCAGAGGCTGAGACCGATCGAGATCCCTCGTTACTTTCCCGAGATCGTGGCAAGGCAGCTACGTTGATGCAAGGGGCAGTTGATCGGAGTGACATCTACAAAAGCGTCGAAATGTCTCTCGATAAACTGATTGCGGCGCACATCGATCACGTCCAAGAGGCTGGGAGGGAGTTTAGGAAGGCCGAAATTGGCGAAGAGGCTGCTGCTGAGGAGGAAAAGCGCGGCAACAAGACAGACGAGGATTACGCAGACGAATCTGCTGCTAGGAGAGAAGCCAGAGAGGAAGCCAGGAAGAAGGAGGAAGCGCGCAAACGCCGTGAAGATGAAAAGGAGAAACTTCGAGCTGAAGAGAAGACAAAGAAACTCGAGCTCGAAAAGCTTCGCAGCGCCGATGAGCGTAGAAGAGAAGAAGAAGCAAAGGAGGCGAAGCGGGAAAAGGAACGAGCAGCCCAACGGGCAGCAGCCAAACAAATCGAAGAGGAAAAAGAGGCTGAAAGGCGTGAGCGTCACGAGCGCCGCAAACGAGAAGAACTAGAGCGAAGCAGAGACGTTGAACGAAGCCGACATCGCACTCGCTCGCGCAGTCGTGACCGCCTCAAATCCAGCCATCGAGACTCCGAACCCCCAACTCGATACCGCGAACCCCCTTCTCATGCCATTCCAAGAGATACACATCAATCTCCAGGCCCCTTGATCCCGCCTCCTCCGGTCGACGAAAAAGCACTCGAAGCCGCCGCCCTCGAGCTCCTCCTCCGCGAAGGCCGCGAACTGGCTGCCAAAAACACCACCACCAACCCCCCAACGCGCTCCGAATCCATCGAGCCTCCCTTAACCCGAAAACCCCACCTCTCCTCCCGCACCCCCGGCACCCCCAAAATTGAACCGCACCCTGGGCCTAAACTCAGTTTCAGCACCACAAATGTCCCCTTTACGCACAGCAGCCGCCTCAAAAGCCCCCACCACAGCCATCGCCATCGCAGCAGAGATAGAAGCCCCTCCCACCACCATCATCACCACCACCGTAGCCGCTCCCGCTCAGCCTCACGACGCCATTCAGCCCGTCACGACCTCTCCCCCGACGCAAAAGCGGCCTGGAAAGCCAAAGCCTCCGCGCAGCGCGAAAGAGACGCTGAGGCTTACAAACGCGCGCGCAGCCGAACCCCCACCCACGACCGCGACCACCACCACCACGAGTCGTCGCACCGATACACGCGCTCGCCGAGCCGGGAGCGGGGTGCGGAGCGCGAATGCAGCGGACGGCATGAGAGGGGAGGTGAGAGGTATACGCAGCGGAGAAATAGGGATAAGAGCCCGGTGGAGATTGATCGGTATGTTCCTGGTGGGAGATCGACGAGGGTGACGACGAGTGGGAGGGATAGGGAGAGGGAGAGGGACAGTGGGGAGAGGGCGCATAGAGAGGGCGGAAGGGACGGGAGGGACGGGAGGGAGCCGTATGTGGAGATTGACCGATATGTACCCGGGCACACTGATGGCGATGGGAGCGGGAGCAGGAGAGGGAGGGGGGAGAGGGAGAGGGAGAGAGAGAGGGAGAGGGAGAGGGAGAGGTAGTCTTGGTGTGAGATTGTTCGCGGGGTGCGTTTGTTGATCTATTGGCTCTTCGCTTGCGTGCGTTCCAGCGAGAAATGCATCGCTTCATTGCAGTCGCATACAAGTGTAGGAGTAACTGCTTGTTCTTGCAAGAATAGAATAGCTATCTATGCTATAAAATCGGTTCCGGGTAGAACTTCGTGTGAAAACTCGCTGAAATTGACATTGAAATTGAAATCCGAAAATCTTCCCAATACCGAAAATCCTGACGTCCTTGTCATAGCGCATACCTGCGGCTTAAATCGAGATCCTAATTCTCCGCCCTACCAACCACATTCCTTCCAGAAAACATATCAGATCATTCAATTCGCCTCCACCATACCCCCTCCCATCCCCATCCCCATGGCTTTCCCCGCTCTACTATTGCCCCCTCTCCCACTGCGTGGTCCAGCGGTTCGCATCGGTGGTGGGGCGAGTTTGTGGGGTTCTTGGGGTTTGTCTTGAGGGGTGTCTAGGGGGTTGGTAAAGGAGTGGGGCGGTGTCGTGGTGGTTGGTGGTGGTAGTGGTGACGTAGAACTGGGAGAGGAGGGTGCCTGGGAGGGTTCTTGGGGTGTATAAGGTATGTGGGGGGGCGGTGGAGATGTGGGAGTTTGGGGGTTTGAGAATGGCGATGGGGGAGAGTGGGAGGTTTTGGGTGCAGGGGGTGTGGTGAGGGCTTCGCTCGATGTTGCTGAAGATGCTATTGGAGGTAGTGCTGCGGTATATTCAGGGAGCTTTTCCGCTACTGGTACGGTGTTCACGATCTCCGAAGCATTTGATGGAGTTTCTGTTGAAATCGCATCGCAGGCGGAATCATTTGTGAGGGTAGGTTCTCGGGGAGTTCCAGGCTTGGTCTCTTCCAATGAAGAGTCGACTTGCACCTGCTCCGGCTTAATATCCGCAGCTATTGACGCTTCTGGTTCCGGAACGCCCCTTTCACCTCCTTTTGGCTTTTGAAGCCTTGATTTCTCGTAAAAAAGCATAAAAACTCCACCCTGCGATAGCACGTTCTCTTCGCGGACTTGAGACACTTCGTCATCGCTGAAGCGCCACCAAGGGTCGGCAGCTCCATCTACTGGATCAGAGGCGCTTGAGTGTCTTCGGTAGCAAATATAGTGTCCGTTTTCGTGGCGTCCGTAGTGTGTGATGACAGCTCGAAGCTCGTACATCTCTTTGCAATTGAGGTTCTTAGAATCTGCTTCTGCTGGCAGCATTGAAACCGAGGGATCCACGTTCCAACTCTCCGGTTCTACTGGGTCATCACTCTTCGCCGGCGGCGAATTGCCTAGACACCAAGGTGCAATATCGAGATTGACGGGGAATCTGACATCGGCAAGATTCTTGCTTTGCACTCCGCTCAATTCATTGAAGATGCTTCGATTAACGTGGACAACCAATGCCTGTGGTGCCCGAGCGATGACTGCTTGCCGTGACTTGGTTGTTGAGATTCGGCTTCGAGCGGGAATCTGGCACTTCTTGAGGATTGCATTATCCGAGAAGTCCTCTTCGTCCAAAGCGAGATCCACTGCAGCAAGTCGATCTTCGATGGAACTCAGCAAGGCCGACGACAAGGGAGGAGCGAGTGGATTCGGGTCACCAGTGTCTTGATTGTAGAATTGAGAGCGTAACCGCTCTAACTGTTTCTTGTTGTGTAATAGGGTGCACTTGACACACTCCACCCCGTTAATCGGTTCCAGATTGGTATATTCGTCAAGGCAGGTTCGGATATCGTACATCCATTGCTTGCCCAGCGGCACTGTGAGGCAGGTGAAAGGAACAACAGACAGCCCTTCAACATATCCACAGGTCAAGCAGCCAACGCGCTGTGCTTGAAGACCTTCCAGAGGACTCCTCGCAATTACTGATCCTAGCTCGTCAGGAAGTTGATCAATAGATGCTTTACTCGAAGACAGAATATTGTGTGCCTCTGACTTCTCGACTGCGTCGTCGATTTTCATGGTTGAGACTCGCAGCTCTTGGGCCGCCTCTAATGCCAGCCCAGCGTGTTTAGACTTGCTCTTGATCGTCTTCGAAATCTCTCTCTCGACGTTATCCATGATCTTGGAGAAGTATTCTTGGGCGTCTTGTTGTTGCCAGCTACTCATACTTTTAAGCCCTGTGGGGGTCCAGAATAGCTTTCCTGCATTTGACGGGTCATTGAGCTTGGAAATGATTTCTCCTAATGCTGCCTGAGTTGAATGGGATTGGTCTACTTTGGTAATATTTCCTAAGAAAGTAGACAGCGACGGCAGTGAAGCTAGACCCTGTATCACACTGTTTTGATAACAGGAGTTATCCCAGTTCCCCAGACCCGGAGGGCTACCACTTGGTCTACTTTGGAATAGGGTTCCCAGGCCAGAAACAGTCCTCGTCCGTTGGACTGCTGTCAAGATGCCCGTACCATCTAACCCTAATATGCGTCTCATTACCTCGCTTTTTGTAGCATGCTTCTCTGAGGCCGGAGCTTCGTATCCGGCTTTCTTCCCCTGGTGTAATCTTGGTTCCGAGCGAGCATCTAGAGCTGAGATCACTGATAAAGGTGTAAGATAAATGAAAGCGTTCCAGAGAAGTTCAGACGCGGGTAGGGAGAGATAATCGAAGTACTGGAGGGCGTGATAAATGAGAAGTAAGACCAGAATAACGTAGGCTAAAGTAGCCGATGACAAAGTCGAAGAGGGCGGTTGTGGGTGCCCTGAAAGATCAAGATGATGTGGACGGTCGTTCGATCCATAAGCCAAGCTCATGACGAAGACGGAAGTGTCTCAAGCTTGTGGAATTATTCTTGATGGTTCGTTACTACAGTCTACAACAGAGAGTGAGAGTTGCACAAATAAGCTTACTAATGGATTTAGAGTTGATCCAATTTTAGATATCTCACCAACGGCTTTCTCCTGAGACAATGTTTATGGCAGTATGCAACTTTCGTTCTTTAGGTATGGGGCATTGAGGTTTCCAAACCGCTATTGCTACGCAGCCCACATTCATACCTATCCTGGAATCAAATCCAATAAAACTCAGCAACCTACGCTCGCAGCAGCACATTCACCGCAAGCAACCAATGCTCTCTCAACACTGAACTATGTTGGTCCAGGATTACACATCAATGCTTCGGACGATGGCGTTCGAACGCTTGCAGATTCGGAAGACCAATACACGAACCCCGTTGGCGGTGCGCTAGAGAGCAACGATAGGTCGCAGGAAAATCAGAAGCAAGCTTTCTCAGATATAACCCTCGGTCTCCCTGACAGTTCACTTGGTTCAACATCTACTTATGTAGCTCGACAAAGGGTCCGGGACACGTTACAGCAGAAACTACCCCACGAGCTTCTCCCCGCTGTTCTCGATGCATCACAAGACCCAGGGTATATGAAATCTTTGCCTTCCACTACTTTCGTAGAAATTCTAGAGGTCCTTCATCCTAGACATTTCGTCGCCGATTTCAAGCACATCTACAAAGACTTGCATCCTAACCAAGTTGAAGCTTTTCGCACCGCTGAATTTCACAACATTTCTGCCGCATACACATCCAAGATAATAGAAATCATCGCAAGGCGGCTACATGCAGGTAGAGACTTAGAGATTGAAGAGTGGAGGTCTTTATTGCAATGGGTGGCTTATGTAGGCGACGGGGTGACTGCCTTGGACATATGGATCGATATGGTTAATTGCAAGATCAGGCCGGATCTGATATGCTACAACTTTTACTTTATGGCGAGATGTTGGTCAGGTGCTTCTTTTCCACTTGAGAGGCATAGACAGCGGGTAATTCCAAAGACTCTCCAGCTGCGACAGCTTCGCGAGACTGGACAAAGTCATTTACAGAGGCTGCGGGGTTTTCAAGTTGGACCAGGTGGATTGAAGGATGAAATTACTAGGATGTTCGCCGTCATGGTCAATCGAGGGATTATGGCCGATGCAAAAACATTTGGCCTGCTCATGACCGCTTTGTCCAGAGAAGGAGATTTACAAGGAGTGAAATCGGTTTTGAAAAAAGTCTGGGAAATCGACGTGGACAAGATTTTAGAAGGAGATCAGGTTCCGGTGAAGCCACGGAATCTCTCCACTGAATCTCCTTTGTACCCAACGACTGATACATTATACGCCATTGCTCATATTTATGGGTCCAATAATGAGCTGCCAACAGCATTGCGACTTGTCGACTTTGTTTCACGTAAATACTCGATCGCCATTCCACCGGAGGTCTGGGATGAACTACTTGAATGGGCCCATGTCCTTTCAAGCCCCCGGCGTGCATTACGAAGGGAAGACGGAACTTCCCAAGGCCAATTACCCCTGAAAAGCGTTGAAAGTTTATGGAATACTATGGTTTCCGCACCTTACAATATACGACCAGACATGCGAATGTACAACCATTACTGTAGCAACCTGTTCAAGCGCCAGATGTTGCATGCTATGCTACACCAAATGCGCGCCGGACTTGCTCTCTATCGGGTCCAAGCTACTGAATACGCAGAATTAAGACGTCTTCATGCAATGAGTTCAGCTGAGTGTTCGGAACAGCCCAATTGGCGCGACCACACCAAAATCGAATTGTCGCATCAAAAAATAGCTTTAGGGGCTCTTACTGAATATCGAAATTTCCTTATGGTCTCTCGTTGGTTTCGACTACTTCTGGGTGGGAGACGTTGGGGGGGTGGATCAGATCGAGTCATGATATGGGAACGACAAGAGCTCCCCAACGCCGTGCGAGAGTTCTGGCATTTCAGACCCAGGCCAGTTATCCATTATCATATTGCGACAGGCATAGTCGAGATTGCTGCCGACAAGGACGGGGACCGTATTAATAGGCGACCTCAGCAAGATCTTGATGGTGGCCACTTCAGTACTTTCAAAGGATTTAATATCAGATTGAAAAGAAAGCTTCATAGAGCTGAGAAACTTCCTAAGTCACGGTGGCTTCCTACGATTAAGCAGCGTCATAGAGCCAAAGCACCTCTCGTATCTTCACGAGCTATGTCTTAATCAGTGACTAGTGAAAGTCTACAGAGAAAGGTTATGCAGAATACGCATTACGTGCTGTGGCCTGTGACTTCCAGCCGGAGAAGGGAAAAAAAAGCAACATCATGTTGCTGCAGGTGGATCAGTTGGGTTGGGACAACCATCGGATGGCCTATCAACATCTTGTTTAAGATTCTACATCTCTAGCTCAGCAGTAGAGTAATGGAACACTTACGGATGACCCCTAAATAACCCTAACTCATAGATTTCACGTCAGCTTTGTATGACTGAGTAGTCAAACTAAACACGAGTTCTTTCGTTTCCAGTACGAAGAAGCATTCTCAACCCACCTACCTCACCGTTTCCACCAACCCCAGCAACCCAACAGCGTTCCCTCCCAGCACCATTGCAATCGTCTCCTCGTCCCCAGCCAACGCTCCCTCCACCGCCTCAATATTCGTCCGCACACTAAGCCACTCCTCCGCCCCATCATCCAGTGGCGGAAAGAAAGGATGATCAGTCCCAAAGAGCACTCTCTCCCTCCCCACGGCCTCAACCGCCGCCCTGGTCGCCACCTCTCCATACGTCACAGCATCTAACCAGACATTCTTCCTCAGCACATCCCACACGTCCCTCCTCTTCCTCACCATATTTCCCACGGCATCTCGAAAGTGTCGCTCATGCAGCACACAGCTCTGGACCCTCCCAGCCAAAAACGGCACGGCGCCCCCAGCATGCGCAAGCAGTACTTTCAGGTCCGAAAACCGATCAAACACCCCACTCAACAGCATCCGCGTAAAGGCCACCGTCGTCTCCATCGGGAAGCCCAACGAAAGCGGCAACACGTGACCGTATTCCTGTACCCGAGGGCCAAAGACTTCGTTGGGTAAGCCATAGTGCGGATGTAAAAACACCAGCGTCCGCGACCGCTCCAGCGCCGCCCACATGGGATCCAGCGCCGCGTCATCGAGCCCCCTTCCCAGCCCCGACGTCCCTAGAATCACGCCCCGGATATGCGGCAGCGTCTTCAACCTCCGAATCTCAGTGCACACCTCGTCCGCCGACGCGCTCACCGGCAGGCACCCAAACGCAAACAACCGGCCCCCGCTATCGGCGCAAATGGCTTCAAACTCATCGTTCACTTTCGTCGCCCACAGGGCTGCTTCAGCGGCAGGCAGGAAATCAAGCCAGGGATTCGCGAGGCTGAGGACGCTGGTGCGGATGTTGTGCGTAGACATGAAGGCGAGTTTTTGGGCAACGGAGGAGTAGGAGGGGTCGATGGGGCGGCCATGCTGGGCTGGGGGGAGAGTGGGGGGAGCGTCGGTGGGGAGGATTATCAGGCGCGGGTGTGGTGATGTGGTGGGGACGGTGGAGGAGGCGTCTGTGGGGGTTGGGGAGGGGTGGAAGAGATAGGGGATTTCGGTCCGGGATGAGAGGAGGGAGAGGTAGGTTGGTGGGTAGAGGTGAGTGTGGATGTCGATGAGGGGGTGGGTGATGGGCATGATTTCTAGGGGGGGGGAAGGGTTTGATGGTGTGGAGGAGACAACCTTGGATCGGGAGAGCAGTGGAAAAGTGGGCGGCGTAGCGAGCTTGTGGCGTGCCGCACTCTTGTCATGGAATGACACCGAGAATCAGGTACGCGCGGTTTAGCTGCAAGCTGCCAGGTCACACCTACTTACCGATGCGGTATGCATAAGGTAAGGTATGCATGCGCAGCGATAAGGCAAACCAGCGATAAGGATGCGGGGCAAGTATGTATTCTGTTTACCGATTAGGCTTGTGCCGTCTCTTCACACGTGCATTCTCCACTTTCACCTTCCCTCACCCCACAAGCCCCTTCCCCAATTGTTTAACGATGATCTGATCTACAGTACCAAACGTCCGCCTCAACCATACCGAAACAGACCGAACCCCCGCCAAAACCAAACCATGCCACCATCAGCAACCACCGCCGCCGCCGCCGTCGTCGTCGTCGAGGCTCCCTCGGAAAAGGAAGAAGAAGAAGAAGAAGTAGTAGTAGTAGTCGCAAAAAAGCCCACCACCTCGCTACCAATCCCCGTAAACCCCCCTCCACCCCCCTCCACCCCCCCCAAACCATCACCCCACCCCCCCACTAACCACCCACAGCTCATCACCCTCCCCACACCCCCGCACCCCCTCCCCCCCTCCACCGCGACAACCCTCCTCACCGCCCTCCGCACCTCCGGCTTCCTCTACCTCTCCAACCACCCCATCCCCCCCACCCTCCTAGCCCGCGTCTTCGCCCTCTCAGCCCAATTCTTCGCGCTCCCGCAACGCCGCAAAGACGCGCTGGCGTGGACGACCGCGCGCGCGAATCGCGGATACGTGTGCTTGGGGCGGGAGAAGGTGAGCCAGGCGCTGACGAGCGCGGAGGTGGCGAGGGAGCGGGAGGGCGCGGGGGAGGATTTGAAGGAGAGTTTTGAGGTTGGGAGGGAGGGGGGGGTCGGGGGTGCGAATCGGTGGCCTGAGGAGGAGGAGGAGGAGGAGGCAGGGCAGGGGCAGGAAGGCGGGTTTGATGCTCGGGGGTTCCGGGAGACGATGCAGGAATTTTTCGAGCGGGGGAAGGAGCTGCACCGGGTTGTGATGCGCGGGGTTGCGATGGCGTTGGGGCTGGAGGCCGGATTCTTTGACGGGTTCGTCGGGGCGGGGGATAACACGCTGCGGCTGCTGCATTACCCGCCGGTGCCGAAGCGGGTGTTCCAGGAAGGGAGGGTGCGGGCGGGGGCGCACAGCGATTACGGTTCTGTGACGCTGCTGTTCCAGGACACGCGCGGGGGCCTGCAGGTGGAGGATCCGGGCGGGGAAGAAGGGTGGGTGGACGTGGGGCCGCGGGAAGGGTGCGTGGTGGTGAACGCGGGGGATTTGCTGGCGCGATGGAGTAACGGGTTGGTGCGGAGTACGAAGCATCGCGTTGTGGAGCCGCCGTTGGTGGGCGGGCGTGGTGGTCGTGGTGGTGCCGCCGACGGGGACGTGGTTCCGGCGAGGTACTCGGTGGCGTATTTCTGTAACCCCGATTTCGATCGGTGGATTGAGGCGTTGCCGGGGACGTATGGGGGGGAGAGGGGGGGGAAGAGGTGGGAGGGGATCAATAGTGGGGAGTATCTGGAGCAAAGGTTGAGTGCAACGTATTGAGGTGGCAGAAAGTTGGCGTTTTTCCCGGTTTATGGATCGATGATGGGGAGCGTAGGATCAGAGTAGTGTTAGCTGTGATGGGATTAGATGGTCTGACGATGGACCGAATGAGGCATCTCTTTTAACTGCTATGGTTCATCTGCCGTGGGAAAGACACGGTACATTAGTCAAGCGCTCCGGTATGGAAAAGAACGTCGGGTTAGAAGAAGCACTCAGGCAATGGATCTGTACGACTGAATATCTCTGATATGTACGCCAGTCCTAACGAGCACTCCTCACAGGCGATGAGTCGATCAAACCAGATCGGACAATGTATTAAACAAACTCCATAACATCCCACCATGGATCCAAGTAATTGACCACTTCAGTTGTAGGGAAATATCTGCGGAAGCTCAAGTACGAGGTACCCAGATAGATTATTCCGACTTTCAGCTAAATGGCTGTTTCCCTCCGCTTGCGCTGACAACTCTGGGCCCTAGTCTGAGCTCGATGGTATCTACTGAACCGTGGACCGGATCAGATAATTAGACAGCTTCATTGTTCGACCCCAAAATAATACAGTCTTGGCCTCTTGCAGCTACAAAGTCGTGTAGGTAGAGGCAAACAATATTAAGAGGCTGAGTGCGTGTAGCCAGGTCGCCGAGTAATCAAGTTAATAAATAAGATTCTGTCGACAACGCGCCATGAATTATCTCGCGGTCACTCCCCGAGAAAGGTCAAGTCTACTGTTATAACCGAATATCGAAGAGGGGAGGCATCAATAATCCGGAGACGGTTTGGGCCTCAAATCATCTTCATTAAATAATGTAGAGTCTGTGGTCCCTGCATAAGCGTTCCGGGTTCTGCAGGTACTGTTGGCGTTCCATGTGGACCCCTCTCGATGTAAGCGTGCAGGAGTGCTGTTCTTCCCCCAAGGCATCGTGCCATTCGCAACCATAGCCTCCCTGGGTATCAATGCTGCTGATGGTTCCCTCAGCGGATCCTGCCAATTAAGCCTCATGTAACGCCGCTCCAGTTCCTCAATGTCTCATATGATCCAGCTCTTCATAAGGTAGCGGTTCGCCATCATAATCGTCGAGCTTCGGATACCCTGGCGGACTCGTAGGAACATCCTCATACATCGGTGGTTGCTCCTCATCCCAGCTAATGCCCATCCCACTCCGCTCGGTCAATATAAGCTTGAATACCATACGTAACACCCGCGCTGCCCCTGTCGGAGTTGCATGCCTCATACCCTTCTGAATGTGTTCCTCTGCGACAATGAGTTCTATAGCAAGAGCGTGTGTTACAGCAAGCCCTGTAGGCGACTCGACGTCACATAGAGGGTGTGAGCCTGGTTTGATCGAGGCCTGGAATTCGTACTCAATAGTGCCGCCGGGAGAATCGAAATCAGTCTTCCAACCTCCTTTGACGTCCTCTCCGCCAATCGCTCTCGTGTCTTCATGTAGAATTCCTTTTCCTTCTCCACCAACCTTGTGTGCGTGCTTCGCGCACGGCTCGGAGATTATTTTCGAGTATTCATCTATGCGCCAATTCATCTTTCGAAGCCTCCATCGCGTCATGTAATCCTTGCCTTGATCTGCCACACCATTGAGGCGCATCAGGACTGGAAATTCTCCAATTGGGTGGATGACTGGAGGAAGCTGGACATTGGTTGTCAAGTTGGTAGGAGGAAAGATTCGAAGTGACTGTTTCTCGGTTCCAGGCATGAGAGCGCGCTGTACCGTAAGGCGGCGGATTACTGTAATGGAGTCAAGCGATGTGGTAGCCTTCGCCGAGAGGGAGTAGTCGATGACACCGAGGACGCCATGGCATGTGGCAGGGAGATGGCCTGGTAGTAGGTAGGAAGATGGAAAGTTGTGCACTCCCTTCTCGAATATTAGCTGATTGATATATCATAACGTTTCGGAAGAGACACGTTCGAACAGATGCAGGAATGAGAAACATCAAGGCTATATGGGGAATTGGCAAAAGCAGACGAAGGAGGGATGGATGAGGGAATGGTGTGTTGAGCGCCGAGCTGTTGAGTTGTTCAACTCCAGGCTGACGAAGACTGGCTTTTAGTCGATTTCATGTGCAGCAGCTCCAATACGTTACTCAGCAGCTCGGCGTTGTCTTGCGTCGAGGTGCGGAGTAAGAGTGGACAATCATTTGGAGGATAACACTGCGGGGGAGCGCAAACCTTGGAAAATCGCATAGGTTCTGTGAGAAAAGTCCACTTCTTCAGCTCATTACTCTTAGTAGCACAATTTGGGCAATCTTTTGAAACCGGCATTTTGGTTGTGACTGTTGCTATAAGGCTCATTTCAAAAGCGATCAGTTCGATTTCAGGATCCAGGACTGTGAGCAGAAGTTGGCCGGAAAACAGAGCGCCAGACGACTGTGATGGCTTGCCATAGAACACAAGAGGAGGTGATTCAATCTCAATCTCTAGCTTGGCTGGTTTGACTGGGGCAATCCTGGGGCTGTTCTTTGGACTGTTCTTTGCGGCTGGGGAAGTGCGTCCGCCGCCTGTGAGACTACGGCGCTTCTCCTTTGCATGGTGAAAGAGATCCATGCTCGAATGAGGCAGCCTGTGTTCAGTGATGGGTGATTGTCTCGCGAGGGTGTCTTTGGCGGACAAGTCTGATTTGTTTGGTGAGAGGTGAGGACGTCCAAAATTCAGGATGTGGGACGGCATGACGGGGAGCAGGGGAACGATAGTGACAGCCCTGACGTGATGTGAAGTTGGAAGGCGCGAGTCTGAATTGATGTCTGTCTTTGTTGTTGTTCTTGTTCTTGTTCTCGTCGAGGATGTATACGCAGGGCAGAAGAAGAAGGCTGCAGGGAGGAGGAATGCATCTTGACGCCTTGGATCTCCACGTGGGAGGTTTAGTGTGTGTAGTAGGGCGCAAGGTCGTTTGTGTTGTCATAATTGTATGTCATGAGATTCTGAAAGAAAAGCTCGTCGCCATTGACGTTCTAGAGCCAATAAAGATCCTTCCTCCAGGATGCGACTGCCATCATGGGTTAGCTCCACCCCAGACTGTGGCTTCAGGTTTTCCTGGTGTCGATCAACATATTTCCGGATGCATCTCCGCACTATATCTAATAAACATCTCGTTCTCGGATTTCCTCCAGATCCAATCACAACGTTGATAACTATAACAGCCTTGTAGTCGAACGTAGGGTTCAATTGCTGTTGATATGCCTTCTGTGTGCTTCAGAGTATAGCAGGTTGGCGTTTCGCTAGGATTCTTAGATTCCAACGACGGTCTGCGTACTGCACCATCATCATGGTACCCCTAGGCTTGGTATCTTACGTCGTGCTCTGGACACTGTCATAGAATCAAAAGAGTGATGTCCAGATTCAATACGGTTGGACACGGCTTGCTACAAAGTAGGAATAACAAAATTGATACGAGTATATAGTACACTTAAAAAGAACTGCAAACCCCCAGCCGGGAAATTTGAATATAAACCAGCCCATGGTGTCCACCTCCAGATTCAACTGCTTCTTTCGCCTCCTTCCTCTTTCGATCAGGGAATCTTGTCAAACTTCTCCTTGAACCGTTCCACCACCTGGTCTATAACGGGCTGGCCGTGGCCACGACCGATCCAATCTTCAAGCGACTCCGGTTCAACCAAACAATCAGCGAAGATATCCTGCGCCTTGGTGATGTCGCACTTTTCGTATTTGGGCCTGAAATAACAGGCCAGAAAGTCTGCGACGTTCTCGCAAGAGTAGCCCGAGTAAGCCTCGATGACGAAAACAATCTCGAAGACTTTGAAGGGAGGATGGCCTGTTCGGGGGTCTTTGATCACGCATGCTGGCGAGATGTCGGCGTACTCAGACAGAGGCATGATGTTGGAGTAGGGGTAGTTGTAGGATCGATGAATGTGAGTGTCTGCTGGTTGCTGTTCGATAAATAGAAGATGGGATCTGAAGACTTATGTCTGCGAGTATAAGTCACGGTATATGAGCCTCTGAATGAGGTTGCTGGTGGAGAAGGTTTTCTGGAGATATTTTGGTTCGGTCTTGGAATCAGCGAAAGAAGCTGCCTTTGATACTTATGACACAGGGCAGCGTGCACTTCAATGTGAGAGACTCGAGTTTTATCGCTGAAGATCCCTACTTAAGTATGATGTTATATGATTCTGAATTAGAAACAGAGTGGCACAAGCAGGGCTTGAAAGGAAAACGATAGGTGCAAGCACTTGAAACAGGAAATGAAGTGCCATCATAGTCACATGAACTTCACTAAATGTTCAAAGAAAATTGCTATAGACACGTTCTTGAAGATATCTCTATCACAAATCTGAGACATAAAATTTCTTCATTAAATCCGGGGGAAGTTGCCTGCAAATCTAGTCTTTTTCAACAATAGAAGGATTTCCCTCTAAAATAAACAGACAACGAATGCAAACGTTCCTGTGGTGTACCCGTATGAATTCTGATCCGATGGCGCAACAAATATCTGTCCCAAAGAGCAACTATCTTCGAGTCATAATCCTCAACCAGCTGTACAAGTTCAGGTTCGGATTTCCCACAATTCACCCACTGCTTATGTATATCGTATTCAGGGTGTTTTAGAATATAGTTGTAGATATTTTCGACATCCTTCGCCTGCAAGTCCGAACATTCGTATGGGTATTGGTCTTCCATGGCCTTGGCAATGGCGCCGTTCGCTAGTGATTGGATTGTTATACAAGCGATACCTTCAACCTCCTTTGAATGAAGTCTAACAAGGAAGATGGCCTTGAGAACGTCGTAAGAGTAGCTAAGTGTTGGGTCTCGTTTCGCTAGGAGGAGCATGGTTTTGGCGTCAAAGGGATATTAGGCCTGGCGATATCTGCCGATAAGTCGAAGTTAATTGGAGGAACCGAGATATTGTTGGATAAAGTAGACTGCCTATTTATGATAGTACTGAAATAGAGAGAGAAAACCTTTCAAAGTTCTGTGACTTTGCAGTTGAGCTTTACAAAAGTGCGAAAGAGACTGTACTTATGGACATTGGCCTGGAACCCACGCATTGTGAAGGACTGATTGCGGCATTCACCGCGATGCCATTAAACACATCTGGTAGCCCTGCTGTAGGCTTGACAAGGCTTTCCAGCCCTTGTGAAATCTTACCATACTAGTCCAAGTTCATCTGACACGAGTCCTCAATGTTCCTGCATCATCCACAATATTCCGAGTCAAATGATCGTAGGGGACTCATAAAGCTCGAAGACTCATCAATATAAAAAGGATTGATGAGCTTTTAGGACCCTCTGTGTTATTCCACGTCCTCATAAATTCTTCTACCGTAGACTTTCGATGTTTCAATGAGTGGTCATGGTTTCAAAGCCTGAATCGACCATTTCCACAGTCTGATGTTCATTTGGGCGTGAAAGGACCGGCTAGCATTTTGAGGATTCACAAATTCTTTCTGGGTATCAACTAACAAAATGAAGATACTGGATCGACGATGTCTGATTCTGGTGAAAGGATGTTGACTCTGAAATACGTCAGATCATTCGCACTGATGCTTCACATGACATAGGCTTTTGGATTCCGTACGTTCTTTGAGTCCCAAACCCTGTTAGTGAAAGTCCACGTTATGGCATAATCCTAGAAGCCCACAGTCTAGCCGAACCGGCATGAACAAGGGCTTCATGGGGAAGCATTGCAGTGCCTGAGCCGGTGTAGGCAGCAGACACAGATTCTTTTAAATTCAACGTCTGTAAAATCTTCTTTCAGAGTAGGGCATAGCCCTTCCACCAGCCCCAACCCCCAACCAACCCCAAACATGCTGCGGCCCATTCCCATCTCATCTCCACAGTTGCCCACACCCATAGCGTCCCTAACGCTGGCGCTTTCTTCATCACAGCCAGATAGGGATCCTCGTTCGATGCATGCACAAGCCAGCCGCCGGCGAAGACAGACATTGCCGCGAACAGGACTTGAACCAGCGGATGAGCAGCGCGGTGGTGAAGAGTTGCAACCAGTAAGAGAATGATAAGTGGGGTAGGGGAGAATATGGTAGTGGAAAGGAAGAGGGAGAGAACCTTCGGGGGGCTGGGAGCGTATTGATAGTGGATTAGGAAGGTGAGCGTGAAGTTGAGACAGATGAGGGTTGAGGTGTAAAGGAAAATGTCGAGATACGGGGTGGGAGCAGCGTCCAGCTCGGGGTCAAGGTCTGTATTCGAGATATCCAAAGGCTCTGAGAGGGAGCCATCGGGATTGATGGTTGTTGTAGTCACAGATGAGATGTCCATGGCAGAGTCTTTGCCCTTGTGGCCGAGGAGTTGGCGCTCAGCAGCGATCTCGAGGAGGGTTCTGCTTGTTGGCGGAGCGCGTGAGGGACGAGCAAGATCATAATCATGACTGGTAGCTGTTGATTTAGATTTAGCCTGAGCTTGCGCACGTCTTTCTTTGCGGTTTGACCCTGCCATATGTGATGTTGACGTGGCAACGTTGTTCGTCCTAATGTTCGGAGGACGAGAGTAATACTTGAGGTCCAAGTTCTCTTCAATCGCCAGGCATGCTCACAATCGATATAATGTGCCAATTAGATATGTCAAGTCTCACATAATAATGTTAATGGTGAGTTTCTAATCACTGCGTGCTGACTTGACAATGAGTTCGACTAGCCGATATAACGCGTATTCAATACTGGAAGAAATTAATATTCTACTTGGAGATAGTAGGTCTACGACCAATTAAGTGGATTGGTGACTCTGTATTACTCGTCTTAGTCTTCATAGTCTAAAGGTCAAAATCTTACAAAAGATACTACAAATTCGAATTGGACGACCTTAGGTCTAAGAACGAATACTGCAACGCTTTCAAGATTTGCCGATTATTCTAAAGTACCGCGAGCTCTCAAAAGCTTAATCATATTCTCATCTCCCTTTTCCTTTGCTCTTCCCAATGGAGTTCGGTTTTGAGCATCTCGCAAATTCATTTTGGCTCCTCGATCAAGGAGTAACTTGACGACCTCCACATGACCCCCAGTAGTAGCCTTGTGCAGTGCACTACCCATGTCCTCCATTTCTTGGGAGTCAGGACATTCCAATCCTACTTCGTCGATATCCGCACCCTGATCGAGCAGGTATTTTACGTTGTCGAATCTCCCGGCCTCGGCGGCAACTACTAATGCGCCGCTGTTTTCCAAAAGAGCGTGATGCTTGAGTAGCAGTGCAAGCATTTCTTGCGAGGACGTTTCGGCGGCCGCTGCCAGAGCAGATTTGGAGTCGTCAACCAGGTGCATATTGGGATCGGCGCCGTTTTCGAGACAAAAAGTCGCCCAGGGAAGGTTATTCGATTGGACTGCGACTATTAAGACATCGCCATACCATGGGACACCATGGTTTATGTCAAGACCGGAAGACACAAGGAGCTTGTAGGTCGTGAACGAGTGGCCACGGATGACTTCTTTGACCACCGGCTCGGTGATTGTAGCACCGGCATCTAAACAAAATTTGACGACATTGCTCCGGTCGTGGAGTGAAGCTGCCATCATCATGCTTTGGATATCTGGATCTTCCCTAGGGTGAGATTCTTTGAGCTTCTGCAACGAGGCCTCGACGTCGGTCAGGCGGCCATCAGCGCAAGCAGTCATCAGCTGGTCGCTAAGATCTTGTGTCCTTGTGGTCGCCATTGTGGTTGACTACGTAAACAAAATTGATTCTTGTGAGTTGATGGTGGTTGTCAAGCTTGAAGGGAAATGCTGGATGCAGAGCGACGTCTGATACCTCTCCCTTTTCTCAAGGAGCCTTTTGAAACAGCCAATCATTGGCTATGATGAAAGACGATTTTTACAGTTGGCTATCATAGATTGTTATGGATGTCATGGATGCACGAGTACGCACATCTCGACCCACAAACCGCCTTATTACCATGGCGCAGTATCCAAGTCTTGTGCTTGATCTTTGCATATTCTCCAGGGCGTTGACAAAGACGGATAACGATCTCTTCAAAACAGGGTTTCGTCGCTATAAATTGCCCTAATGTACTTGGATATTTTTTTCGACCCCATCACTCCAAGACCAAGAATGGCAAGAAACGACCAAAGCAACGGCGCAGCGAAACACCAATACAACGTAGATAGGCTTGAATCGTTTCGTGTAGACGCCACTGACATAGATCATGGCAACGATTATCCTAGTCTTCACTCCGCCTTGCCAGTTACCACACGATTCTAGCAGCTCGGCGAAGGTCCGTCCCACTTACTACTAAGGTACCACCTCCTGCGAAGTACTTTAGGTAGGCCTGGAACCATTACCTGACTGGGGAATGGGGATACTCTCTACCTAGTGGCTGTGTAACAGTGTAAGACGACAAATCTCATTCATTAATGAACATGAAACATTATTGCTTAGCCGCAGAACCACAATGGCCCCTCGTCTGTCCTGCCAGGCTGCGACATCGAGAAGTTTTGCAGCATGCCAATATTCGTTAGCACTTTGGAAATCGCCCTCTCTCTGCTCTTGAGCATGAAGGGGGCCAACATCGACGCCTCTGTGCCGGCGCTGTGATTGATGAAAGTACTACTGTAGCGCCTCGCACTCTGTTTATCAATTGTTACAGCCTCAAGCAGAACCAGCAGGTATTCTCTATGTTTCATCAACTTCATCTCGGCTTGATTTTCCAATTCTCGCAGATGGAAGATGCCGTTATGGTCCTGTGATTTTGTGGCATCGCTCAAGTCTCTTGGTCTTGAACGCGTTGCTCGACAGAACGTGTATAAAGACCTCTTTTCTGTCTCTGGATGTTGTCTTACCTCGCAAGCCTCTGCTATCCAAATCCTTCTAGGTTTCTGGCACTATTTTCGGCCTTTTCTAGAGAAGAAGCTCAGGGCTACTCTATCTCTTGACAGTCATGCATTCTTTCCAAGCACTCGTTTCCTCCCCTCTCACTCGAATTTTCACACTCCTCTTAGCTACACTCTTCCTAGCATCTCTCGGCAACCATGGAACAGCTCTGGCATCACCAATTTCCTCATCCCAAAGCACCGCCATATCAAGCCTCCTTCCCCGCGAAGATAGCGACTACCCCACTGATGACGAAATCAACAAAGCTTTCACTGGCGTCGGAAAAGACGAATCCGTCTTCTTCTCTCAAACCGGCGATTCCCAATATGCCTATAATTTCGCTCAAGACAATAGTAAGAAAATCTTCCGCGACGTGTACCCAAAGAAATACACCATCAAAAACGGCCGCTCCGACAAATGGTACCAAGACTTCGCCGACCGCTTCTCCCGCGTCTTCGCGGAGAAATCATCCGGCGACGTCTACTTTGTCTCCATCTGGTCCGGCTCCTCCATCGACGAGTGCAGAGTCTGGAACCGCGTCGAGTACCCCGCCCTAACCGGCAACTCCGACGTCACCTCCATCATCCTCGTCGACTACAGCAACTCCAAAAACCAAAAAGTCATCTGGACCCCCTCCGGCGTCCTCAAACCCCGGGACCTCGCCGCTGAATCCCACGCCCTGGCCTCCCGCTCCGTCTCCCAATGCTTCGACTGGGACGGCACCGGCGAGGATCCAGCAGACCCGGACAAGTCCGCCGCGGCAGAAGGCTTTTACCCCGGCTGGTGTGGCGTGCACGTCACCCAGTACCAGAAAAACGAAGCCGACACCAACCCGACCGCCAATTACAAGCTCGACATCACCGTCAAAGATGCCGCCAATGAGCAAGTCGGCGCGGTGACCAAGGCCGATGCGCCGGGCGGCCAGGGCGTCGGTGTTACGGGCAGGTTGCCCTTGGTGCTGACGGTGACGGCGCAGAGCGTCGACGGCGATGCGGTGCTCTTCGCGTATGGGGGACAGAATTGGGGCAGCAATGATCAGGCGCATCAGTGCAATTTTGGGAGTTATGATAGCGGGAAGAGGGATGGGGATTGTGGGTTTACGTGTTAGAGGGGGGGTTGGTGGTGGGCGGTTGGGCGGTTGGGCGGTGGGTTCAGCTGGATCTGGATGTGTTAGTCTAAGCCGACGTATATACAATACGGGAAATTGGCGTTTTCGCAGTATGGGCGTAGTTTCGTAGCATTCACATACCGAAAAGATCGAGATGAAAGGATCGACTTCTGAAATTCTTCATCTTCTTCGCAGACTCACACTCGCATCCCCTTGCATATTCGCCTCAACATTCAACGAGAAAGTGTTTAAATACCAGCTTCAACTGAGAATAACTGATCTGTTTAGTCACATGTGACTCAGTCTGACCTGTTGATAATCTCAATTACATAATAAATTAAAATTGATCAAAAACCCTCTCAAAAAAAACTAGCTGGAATTAAATTAAAGCAAATATGTTAACATAGTGACGATGGCTGCATTGGTCGATTAGCTTGCTGGTTCGCTGATGCAGGGGAAGGGGACTGCACTTACCTTGATTGTGTCTCTCGAGGGCTTTGTTTTCGATGGGATCTTGAAGACGTTGGTAATTATAACATCGTCGTCGCTGTCTCCAGCGAAAGCGCGTATTGGTATGGAGCGGACGCGGCCTGAGCGCGGCGTGCAAATAGCGGAGCGCGAGGCTTCGGGGGAATGCGAGCGTCTTGAGCTCCAGCCACCGGTGCCAGTATTGGCTCGGAAGGTAGGCGCTAAGCGAGGGGTGGAAGCTTGGGGAGGGGTATGGTATGAGGGAGGAGGTCGATTACGCATATGAAGGGTTGGGTAAGTGGTTGCGCGAAACGGTCGGGGTGGTCTGAGGGCTTGGAAGTCCATGGGTGCGTCCGGATTCCAGGTATTCAAATTTCGCCCTCGAGTTCGTCTCACAACATTCGCCCAGGATTCGACAAAGGCGTCCCGAGCGCGATTTAGTGCTGCCAGGGAGGGGAGTTGTGGGTCACCGCGGTTATGGACTTGGGTGATGCGGACGAGGGTCGTATAGCGATCCGGTATAGTGGGCTCACCTTGCGGGGCCATGGCGTGGTCCCAGCCGAACACATCGAAAGGATCGAAGTCGGTAAGGGTATCGAGCTGGCGGCGTTGAGCCGCGCCGTCGAGGCTTGTTGCGTTGCCGCTCATGGTTGTGAGGCAAGAGTGGTTCGATAAGGGAAGTGAGTTGTAATAGTTGAGAAGCGTGAGCTGGAATAGGGGAAATGTAGAGGGGAGAGGTGAATTATATAAGGGGGAAGTAAGGAAAATCGTGGTGTCAGAAAAGAGAGTGAATTGACAAAAGCGACAAATGAGTGAGCTTTTGAAAATGAGCAGAGCGACAAAAGTGAACAGGCTACAATAGCGTCTTGCCAGTTTTTAGATTGCCATTAACCTTAGAATAACCACATCTTTCATGCTCAATATCTCTACATCCCAACCTCGTTGTCGGCCTTCACCATAACGGTTAAAAAGTTCGGCGGGCTTTTCTCTCTTCAGGCACCAGCTAAGCTTAGTGGCATAACCAACGATTTCAGGTGCGAGACGAAAATCCTATGTCGCGACCAAAAAGCTCCGTACTCAGTTGCGGCTGCTGGCGATAAGCCGGGTGCACGTTGGTTGTGATAGCCACAGGTTTGCATGTCCTATTGTCAGCTAAGGCGAAGATCGCTGGGTTTGTGGCACAGGGAGGACGTTCTCTGCCTGCGGTGCTCCGCTGATGTTGCCCGCGCTGTATATTGAACTTTGACTTTGCTCCACCACAATTCTGTGTTTCTTAACTCTGCCCCGTATGATACTACGATTTGGGCCGCTGCAATAGGCGGAAGCACTGCTCTTTCCTCTAGAACCTCCCTTCCGTAAAAATCCTCCGGTAGGTCCCTTTATAGTCTGCGGTCAACCTTGCTCTTTGCCAGCCAGTCTACGCCTCGCCAATTCAAATATTCATCCAAGCTGATTCCGGGTAATCTGCAAGGGCTTCTTCAAAGTCGTGAGATTCGAGCCATCTCCCAACGGTATCAACTTCGGCATGGCTGGAATAGAAATCTTCCAACAGGCTGTTCAGCGCTGGGCAAAGATTTTGTCAGCCAGTGCAACTAATGGCGTTGATTGTCCCTCGTACCTTTTAAAGACATAGGGCTCGATGGTTGAAGAGAAAACCGTGATATATCCATCCTCAGTAGTGCGAGAGCGCTGGGGATAGGGGTACCTGAAAGCTGTTAATAATAGGGTAAATCATCATGCCAGCTCGGGCCTACCCTTTCTCACGGAGTATACCACAGGTTCGCCAAAAGATCTTCCGCTCTCAAGGTTCTCAAGGTGTTCATCAAGTGACATGCGAGCCAGCTCTTGCATTGTAAAGGTATTGGGCATGAAGGTCCCCACGTTGGAGACTGTAGCTTCGACGTCAGCGTGAAACCCGGAGAGTTTAAAGCGCACACTCACAAGGCAACTCCATTGATGACCAGGGATGACTAGTTCGTCTTTAGAGACAAGTACTCTGTTGTCTGAATTTATGTCCTCTCGACTTTTGTCATACTCGAGGAGCGTGGACTCTGGCTGTAGTTGAAGTCGTAGCAAAGAAGCGGGGAAAAAGGAGTGAGTAGAGATCAAAGAGAGTCTTCGATGATATCTATGTAACCCGTGTAGGCTGACAGTTGGAGAGTGAAAAGTACCGCGCCGACTAACTGTGCGACGAGCGATCCTAAACATCGTGAACAATCGTGCGTGCAAGGCGCTGAACGAAATTTAGGTTGCCTCAGAAGCTGCAAGGCGGGCACAGCCCTACGATTACTAATGCAGATGACCGACCACCACGCTGAAAGATTGGCAAATTGGAGCTTCATTGCATGCGCTGTTAGGCAGATATGCCTTCTGGACACCACACCCGATGGATGGGTCGCGGCACTTTAGGGGGAAGCAACTTAGACGGAGATCTCCTATAAATTAGTTCAGGTTATGAATGAAAAAGGAATTGAAGAAGTTATGGTCGTTCGATATTAGACAATTACATCAAACGCTGATCACGTCCTGTACCACGTAAAACCCGAACGCCAGTATAAAGAAACGTATGAATAATTTGACTTTTTCGGGTCCGAGCTCAATATGTTCTTGTTGGAGTTTGTTATCTGTAAGGCAATAATTTAGGCCTGCTATCCCAGATCGGCCCATAGTCTACCGGACATGAACCATTGACAGTGATTTCAATTGCCAGTCTCGGATTTGACTGTTCCCACCTCTATCAAATTCAAGGTCGATCATTCCAATAGCCACCCCCGAACGCGATCCAGAAGCCACCATGCAGTATATTGTTTTGGTGAAATACACTGTGGCAAGAACAAATACCAATCGTTATCTTCAGTAGGAGCCAGGCAGTTTGTGCTCTTGGTCGATTCATAATACTCGGGATAAAAGCCGCTGTATTCCCAATCCAGAAGACCTGTAATGAGGCACTGGCCACTGTTGGTGATTTCCACCATGATGTTGTCAGGCCGCAGATCACCATGAGTAAACACACCTTTAGGCGACTCAGACACAGAAGGCTGACACAGCGGGGAAAGTTGACGGAGCAATTCAACAACGACATGACCACCAGGATGCGAATTGAAAAACAGGAAGTCCTCAAAGTCACTGATGTTCATGATTGGCTTTGTGCTTCGTCGAAGATGCCTTCTGAGGTCTTTACAGCCTTCTCCTTCTACCCCTCCAAAAGGCGTCCCGTCGGGATGCGGGAGAGATCTCAGATCCGTTAGAATGTTGTCCAGTTGATTTTGGATGGAAGCCTTCTGCACAGCATCTAGTCTTGTCCAGACCTCTTCAAGGGTTGTCTCAGCAACATAAGTCATAAACATCAGGGAGACTCCACTCAAGCGCATGGCTCCCAACGGTCTTGGAGCAGGAACGCTTGGCTTGTGCCTTTCCAGATATTGTAATGTTGTATATTCAGTGTAGTCCTCCATTTTCCGCACTGCCTTGACAACCACATTCGGATGACACTTGAACACCATCTTGTTGCGAGGAAATGGACTCTTCCAGAGAATCTCACTACGTTGCATGGCTCTCAGCAAACGTTGTGAGAGTGCAGGATCCGAGGAACCGGATAAAATGGTCGAATTATGGTCATCTGCCAGCAATCTTCTCACTAGCTCTGACAATGGAAACAGGATCGTGGCTGAGTCTGACGGTCGCAGGAACACTCGAATATCCTCTTCAGGAATTGATGAGGCCTTTGAAGGAATATCGGATTCTTCTAGCAGTGGAAAAATGAGTACTGGTGGTTTCAATTAGAGTCTAGGGTCTCTTACTGAGGAGGTCTGGAGCGGCGCGTCGCATCTCAGAGAGTCGATCAGAGTACCCTGAAGGGAATTTGGAGGTCAGATCAACCTCCGGATCATTGTCAATGGCTGCTTGCAGTCTTTTTAGTGTAAGAAGGTTAAATCTGGCGGCCTTGGACTTCGCGACGTTTGGATTTGGAGTATCCGACATCCTGGCGAGCTCTCTTTCTGGTCATTGTTCAAAGTTGAGAGGCAAAGCCTTGACAATATAAAAGTAGAAGGAGAGTCTGCCAATCTAAAGCGAATGAGGGACCGTGGGATGATTGATGTGGGCCCGAGCTTCCGGGGATAAGTCAGAGACTTCGGCACTGGAGAGAAGTTCAATCATATTAGTTCTGAAAAGGCTGTATTACAAGCAATTCCTTCAAAACAGTCTAAGGTACTCCGTATGCGCGTTGCCAAGGCTGGAAGACCCCTGCTTAGCGCCAGTCCTTAGCTTACCTTAAGCGAGGACGGTCAGTCGGCGAGCAGACGATGACCAAACCACAACCCTCTCCACAAACCCCATACCCCAACATTTCCACCAAGCGATCCGGTCGGGATAGCAAGAGCGTTGGCCTTGCCGTGAAATTTCTATGGGGATCCGGTACGCGGAGCGGAGTGGATAGGTATTTGGGCAACCTCAGGTGAGGGGCTTTCGTTGTTGGAGTGTGTGGGATTGCATAATATTCAACCTTTGCCATCTTTTCATTCCTTTTCCCCCGTCCTGTCCGTATGCGCGTTTTCGCTGGCTTCGTGCCGTAAACTCAGCTTTCCGATACCCTTGGCGAAATCAGGAAGCGGTAAATGCATAATAGAAACGCTTGATCTCGCCTACCTCCGCCCTGCTCCTCATCAGCCAGCTAAAACCGGGCCCCCCTTGGCACACCTCCTACCCAACGCGTCGACACACAATTCCCTACTATCAACTAGCTCGTCCTTCGTCCAGCGCATGTGACAGAGTATGTGGAACGCTCTTTTCACTAGCCAGTTTTCAACTGCTGCGGCGCAGATATAGAACCTGGGTTTGGATTGCGGATTCGGCGAGGTTGAAGTATCGGTAGTTCGTTGGTTCAGTCTTGGTAAGAGAGGTTTGAGCTGTGGGGGTTCTGGGAGATGGGGCCTTCTTTGCTACTGAGCGTAGGTGTTTTTTTTTGTTAAGGTAGGTTTCTTCCCTTTCCCAAAGCCCCGGGTGTACTGTTTTGCGGAGGTGTAGAGAAGAGCGGGAAGCAGAGGGGTGGAGTGGAGGGATGCGGTGATTGCTTTGCGGTGGCTTAAAAGTCCCGAGTGAGGTGTGCTTTTGCTTTAGATGCGGGATTTGCTGTTGCGTGTGGGTTATGTATGGGCTTTGGTTTTGATATGTACATGAAAAGCCTTTCTCTTATATACAACCATCATCAGGCATTCTCTGGGTTCATTTTCCGGTGTATGACTGCGTCCGGGTCTTGTTCACACCTCGGTACCATTCAACCTATGCCCTCGCGGCCTCTTTCCCGGGTTTGATTTTCATCGTACGACCTTGGGAGACAGGACGCTCTTTGACCCGTTCCTCAGATGCTCTCTCAATTGCCACACCCAACACAACCCCTATAGCCCCAAAATGGTCCTCTCCACTCAAAATGCACCAGCAGCTGCGGCCGTACTCCCGCCCAACGCAGCACATCCTGCATCATACAACACCGGACTCACAAACGACGCCGCCGGGTCACTGTTAAGCCCTAGCCTCACTAAGCTATTAGCATCCGACAAATACACCGGCCAGTCCAAGTGCTTGCTCAAGCCCTTGGCCGGATCCCGCGCAAACGTCGCCCATGCCAACATCATATACTGCATGGTCCAATTCTCCAGGTCCGTGTTCGGTACACCCGTCACGTCTTGCGCGCCCCCCATAATCATGTGCAGGTCGCTGCCGTGGTAGGCGCCGGAGCCCGGGTAGAGGGTCAGGTTGGGCCACTCGCCAAAGTAGCGGTAGCGGTAGGCGGGGACGCCGGCGGCGATCCGGGCCGCGACTTCGGTTCCCGTGGCGCAGGTGAAGCCGGCGAGGTTGAAGGCGGTCCATTGGGCGTCGTTAAGGGAGAGATTGGTAGCGAAGGCGGAGAGCTTGTAGAAGCCGGCTTCGTAGTCGGTGTTGCCGGCGAGGTAGGGCTAGGAGTTGGTTAATTTGGTTGATGGCGGTGGGTCGGATAGAGTTTGTAGGGACTTACTATTTTGGCGAATTTCCCAGAGGCGGACATGGATTGGTAGTCAGTAAGAGAGAAGACGGTTTTGTTGTCGACGGTTGGTTGGAAGATGGGGGAGTACAACGTAGTGGTAGGGGCAGGCTTGAGCTTGACGATTGCATTTTCGATATCGTGCCAATCCTTGCTGCGCATGCAGGCCACGACGTCGCCTGAGGTGCAGCCGAGCTCTGATGCTAATTCTAAGAAGCGTTTTTGCGAATAGTCTGCCGAGTTGCTAACAAAGCTAAGCGCGGTTCCCGAATGCGAAATGATTCCCGCGACAATGGGGTCGTCTTGGTAGCTGTAAGCATACATATCTACGGCTGATCCGCCGGCAGACTGTCCAAAGATCGTAATGCGTTTCGGATCACCGCCGAAGCCATCGATGTTGTCGCGAACCCATTCAATGGCTTTTCGTTGGTCGAGAAGGCCGGCGTTCTGGGTCACCCCTGGGGCGCCGGAAAAGCCGAAGATATTTACGCGATAGCTAGAGCTTTTGTTTAATGCCGGTCGAAGATGCCGAGTAGAATTTTACATACTTTACAGTCACGAAGACCACATCCTGGGCGTCGGCAATGTATTGACCTTGGTAGAACTTGGTATTGGTGTTACCAAGAGCGAACCCTAGAAGGCAAAGTCAGTAAACCTCGGCATAGGCACGAACAGAGAGACTTACTGCCACCGTGAAACCAGACCATTACAGCTTTCAACTTCCCCTTTCCGGGCTCTTTTGTCCATACATTGAGAGTCAAACAATCTTCACTCTGAGGGTTGCCCTCTCCCCCTCCGAAATACCTGATAATTGACGGTTCCGTAGGGCTCTTGTTTGGGTATGGAATTGGCGGTATTCCTTTTTGCGGGCAATCCCTTTAAATTCGACGTTAGCAGATACTCCTTTTCATTCAGCAGATGAGCGCATACGGGGACTAGAAAGTTTCCTTCAGTGTTTGTATCTCCGATTCCAGATGCGGTAGTAAAGAGCTGACTTACGTATGATGACCCAGTCAAGGGCGTCTGAGATGAATATGTCTGCGGCGGTGCGAATCGTAAATTGCCCAACGGTGGCTGGGCATAAGGAATGCCCAAATACTCCGAGACCTGAGTCTGGTTCAGGGCAGCGTGACCTGTTACGGGTCCGCTCGACGTCTGTACCGTCGCGCCTACATCTGGCTGCTTTCCACCAACGAGCAGGGCTGGGAGCAGAAGCAGGCTAGCAAGAGCGACGAGATGCTTCATCATTGACAAAAGGAGGGATGGCAACAACGATGCCCTTACGACTGGAACAAGCAACTACAGATGTACAACAAAGAGACAGACAAGCTTGCACGGAGTTTCACACGTGATGCCGCCAGTCACGACAGGGTCCCGGAACGGCAATTGGAAGGGACTGGATGGTTAGAAATGAGATATCGTTGGGGGCATTACCTCCTTTACTTGTGCATCTTGTCGCATTCTTCCTTCCAGTCGTCCCAGACTAAGAGGAAAAGAATGATCTAGATACCTTCGGTTATGGTAAAGTACCAGTGTACCATCTTTAAAGTACAGTACAGTCCCTCCATGACTATGTACTTCATACCTACTTTAGTCCTTGACGTCGGCCACATCCACGGACCGCAACCGAGGCCTCGGTTTCTCGACGAAGTGCGGGGTCCCCCCCCCAACACCAACGTCAACGTGACGCTTGAAGTGGGAAACATGCACGGGCATGGTCTTTTCAATTGTGCCGTCCCAATGAGAAGGAGGCAGTGAAAGACGAAGAATGTCTGGAAAGAACAAACAGGGGCACGGTGGATCGCGCCAAGAAGCCAAGAATGGCGCACAGCTGGCTGATATCTGCTGTGGGTACGGAATACGTACCGTCCTTGATCACGTCAGGGAGTTGGTGCTACGGATCGAGATTCTCGATTCTACTTTCTCGATGATGCCACTTTTGTCGACACGTGACGTTTAGAGAGTAGTTGGTTGACGCGCTTAAGGTACTCTGTGCTACAGTATCTAGTCCAGCCGTGCCGCAACGACACTTTCCCGCCGTGAAACTCAATGCCAGACTCGGAATCCATCTCTCCACTGATGGATGGATCCAAAATTGGAAGAAAGCCCGATGGATATGAGTGTCCCATTGTACATGTAGCAGGGTAGATATCTCCGTAGCTCGCTGGTCCGAAACACAGGACCACCAACTGATCCCACATCTCATGTTGAGGTTATTGCAATCTACTCCGATCCCGTTGTTTTTCCGAGTGGGTTTCCAAGTGGCCACGAGTGGGTCTGGAAGGTAAAGGTTATTTCATATTGTACCGACTCGATAAACGATAAAGTTAATATGTACACTTTTAAACCTTACCTTACCTTACACCCACTCGACAGCAGCCAGTCATCCTTAGTGCTACGACGATGATTCGGGACAGCGTCCGCTAACAGCCCGATCGGGTTCGGAAGGGATCCCGTGGGGTGCCGGGCATACTTTAGCACGAGTCCATGCACGCTTTTCGTCGTTTGAAGACCAGTCCTTTGAGGCAGTAGACAGTTGTTCGAACCTTTACGGATGGAGGGTTCGACTCATAAGGTTCTGTGGAGGACCCGAGGCGTGGGCCAGGTTTACTGCCGGTGTCACCCTATTTCGTCACACCGCGTCCATTTCTTTTCATCAATGGTCTTGCTGATTGATATGGCTTCCCCCTCCCCCCCCCGGATATCGCTTCGAATCATTGAACGGTTGAGGTTGTGAAGGATACGTCGCTTTAACCGCATGTCATAGCCATGGCAAATGTGGGAAAGGGCACCTCAGAGCTCCCTGACCGGGGCTGGCCGCTCTTCATCATCAGCATTGTGATGGTGAACATCTCCGGCCTTTTTGTTCTTGGTCGTGTGGCCTTTAGATTGTCAAGGAGAGCGATGGGAACAGACGACTATGTCATCATCCTTGCTCTGGTGAGCAGAGCCAAAATCAGGCTGGGCTTAATATCTCTCAAGAGGTAGACCATGACTGACTCGGATGTATGACAGTTCACCCTAATAAGTCTTTCGGCCACAGAGTGCTTAGGTATGCCCTCTCGCTGAGACTCTTTTCCCTAGCTCAATATAGCTGACTGCTTGTATAGCCGTCGTGAATGGGTATGGGAGACATTACAAAAGCCTTCGGCATCCCGAAGCCATACAAGCTTTCAAGGTCGGTCACTCGGTCCTTACGAATATCCTAGATCATACAGCTGAATGTTGTCGACGTCCCCCTAGTGGTTTTATGGCGCCCAAATCACCTACAAAATTGCCATCACGCTCAACAAAGTCTCCATTTTATTTCTCTACCTTCGCATCTTCCTCGACCGGAGTTTCCGATGGATGTGCTTCTTCGGCATTGCGTTTTGCTCAGCCGCCGGGACTGCTTTCGTTCTTGTAACCATCTGGCAATGCAGTCCGATTGCGGCTTTCTGGGACAGAACCATCCCAGGTAGTCGATGTCTCCATAGCGAGGCTTTCTGGTTCTCCTATTCGTTAATCAATATTCTGACCGATGTTGCCATCCTCGCCCTCCCGGTGCGCCAGATCCTCTGCCTCGAACTGGCATGGAGGGACAAGTGGGGGTTGGTCGGTATCTTCTCACTTGGAATCTTGTAAGTTGAAACTATCCAGAGTTCCTCACTAGGAAAGAAAACAATTCTAACATTCGGCAGTGTTTGCGTCACGAGCATAATTAGAACTACAACGTTAGCGTCATCATCTAATTCTTCAGATCCAACATGTAAGACCTCTAGCTGTGCCGCATTCGCTGCCGCACTTACTAAATCTGCCATAAGGGAATCCTATTCCCGCCACCATATGGAGTGTGGTCGAAGCCAATACGGGCACTATCTGCGCATGCCTGCCAATGCTCCGGCAACCACTTGTGGCTATATTCTCCCATATTTTTCCCAGCACAAGGAAGGAGACCACCCTCGCCAATAATCAAAACAGCTATACTCTGCGGAACCCAGCTATCAATGTCTATTCTGGTAATCGTACAGCGACCGATTATCACCATTGGGCCATGGCGTCCAAAAGACAGAGCAAACCCGACTTGGAGGGAACAGAAAGCGAAGAGCGCATAATTCCTACCGGAGTAGGAATAGTACGGACGACCGATGTGTCGGTCATGTATCATACTGGTCATACCGGCGACGACGATTCCATACCATCTACCAAGAACCATCTTGGCTAAGCAAAGGAAAAGCAACGGCGTATTTATATACTAGCGATGATTATTTGATACAAACTGCGAAGCCCCATTCTATCCGGGTGAGCGAACAAGGGAAAACCCAGTGGCGTTGGATATATAGGTGGATGCGTATAGATTTACCGCTCGGGCAGAGGTTGTATATCCCGTATTCAAGTGTTATGTTTACGAGAACGGCCTCTTGGGTGGCTAGATTGATCTAGTGATCAAGCAGGGGAGCGTGCGTTGTTTTCTTATACCCATACAAATAGCGAGTTTTTATTGAAGATCAAGCCTGCGAGGGGACTGAATCAAGACCCGACCCTCCCTCTGCTGCCGAGCGAAACAAGAAAGAAGAATCTGCATCGGTCACCACTCTCCTTGCGATAAACGCTGTCTCGGTCCAGGAACAAAGCAGAAGCTCAAAGGGAGTAGTTTTATTTTTCATGTGTAGTTGTATGCGAACCTGATAGAGCCTGAGAGTATCAGGCTTTGGCACCCACATCATTTCCCTTGCTTGTCACGTGCCAGAGAAGTCGCACTGTATGATTACATGATATTTCAATTGGAAGTTTGCTTGCTACAGCTGCTTAACATCCACATAGGTTCATGTCTCTTTCCTCTGTCCTCCCATTCAGCTATCTTTCATGAGGGCTGATGTTCCGCGCTAAATTTTTTCATCTAACAGTTTCAACCATCAAAATCAATCATTCAACCTTCGCAATCCATTCATCATTCTCAATCTCTACATCAAGTCAGTTATCAGCTACATCTCACACTCTGGTTGTATAACTAATTGATTGTTAGAATGACTTTCCAACTGCATCCAGTGCGACGGACCACTATACGACGAATTTCTACCATGTTGAAAACTGGAAGTCTGTATGCTGTGTCAAGTAGCGAACCGATGAAGACAACAGAGATTCTTTGAAGGGTTTGAGACTGTTCATAAATCAAAGTAAGAGGCCGTCGCCATAAATAAGGCCTGTTCCCCTTACTGTTGCTGTCCATCATCTCCTCGATTTAGGCCAAAAAGAGCTCTGTTTTCCACCCACCCACTCCATTAGCTCAGTCTTTAGATAGAGGGAGTTCTTGGCGCCGCTGAGCAGTTGATGGGCCCTTGCTTCCCCTAACGGCGGTAAGGCCTGGTGGCGGCGAGGCGGTACTGAGGAGGCCAACTAATGAAACTACAAATATCTATCTCAATCGCTTGTGTGTATGTGAAACGATGGTCGCAGACAATAGACGCGGAATTAGCCGAGCTCAAGGCCCACTTATTTGAATAGCGCTAGTGGTCAACAAGCGCAAGGGTCTCCTTTGATGGATGAACCAGTGCGTCCACAATCACTGTGCATCATGTTAAATGCCTTCGGAATTTCGGAACTGAAAGCATGACTCCTTTCATTCAGTATTGTGTCACGAACAAACGGACATGCGAAGCTACAAGCACACATACACGGGACCACACGGGAGCTTATAGCCAGCCAGTAACCACCAATCTCCAAGAAAGGATCGGTGGCATTCGGCCCTATAGCCTCATATCGTAGCCTTGTGCCGGGTTGAGCAGACACATTTCCATAGGATAATTCTAGGCCGACCAAGATCAGCACCATCATGAATCCGTGCCTCACATACTCTCAAGTGGAAAAGCTGCAGATCAGGTTAATCCGATCAATTCACAGCCAATAACGTATATCGAAATTTCAAAATGACATCCAGATCCAATCTGAAATACGGACAGCGTGCGCAGGAACACAACAACCCTCTAGTCAAGAAGCTTTTTCAAATAGCCCAATCGAAGAAATCTAATATAGTCGTCTCCGCCGATCTCACCACTACCAAAGAACTGCTCGAATTAGCGGACAGTCAGTACAACCTGAACTTTGACGACACAGTGGAAGGCTGACACACACTAGAACTTGGTCCTTACATCGCTGTTTTCAAGACTCACATTGATATTGTGTCAGATTTCGGAGAGGAGACTGTGACAGGCCTGAAGTCTCTATCATCGAGGCACAACTTCATGTTTTTTGAGGATCGCAAGTTTGTCGATATTGGAAATACGGTCCAGAAGCAATATGATGGCGGCGCTCTTCGTATTTCGGAGTGGGCACACATTGTCAATGCGAGCATCCTCGCAGGCGACGGTATCATCGAGGCCATGACCCAAACGGCTACTTCTGAGCCATTCAAGTACCGAGGTGAACGAGGCCTCTTGATTCTCGCTGAAATGACAACTAAAGGCTCTCTCGCGACTGGCGATTACACGAAAGCTTGTATCGAATCAGCCAAAAAGCACAAGGACTTTGTGATAGGCTTCGTTGCCACCCAGGCCTTGACTTTACTTGCCGAAAAGGACAATTCGGATGACGATTTCGTTGTCTTCACTACTGGAGTCAATCGAGCCACAAAAGGCGACAAGCTAGGTCAGCAGTACCAGACTCCAGAGTCGGCTGTCAAAAGGGGAGCAGATTTTATCATCGCCGGCCGTGGTATCTACGCAACCGATGACCCTGTCAAGATGGCACAGCTCTATCAGGAAGAAGGTTGGAATGCTTACTTGGAGAGAACAAAATGAGCCGGCCACTGTGGGGGTTATGCTTTAAATAGCCATCTGTAGCGTTGGTAATTGTCTCTCCAAGAATTTACAACTCTTAGTCGAATCGATTGTTTGAGGTATGGGAGCTCGACCATGATATGTGATGAGAAACTCCTGTTTCGTAACGCCGATAGCAGTGGGAGCTGATCTTTGAGCGCAGTTACGGAAAGCCAAAAGCTATGTAAGACCACATGAATTTTCGAAGGGCGCTGTTGCTTTGCAACATCTTTCTCCTTCGAGTACTCCCTCGCTGCTCTCTCCTACTCCTTCGCTGCTCCCCCGCTGCTCCCTTGATGCTTCCCTCTGCTCCCTCGCTGCTCCTTCTAAAGCGGCTCTGCTTTCTTTCGAAATCGGCGAAAATAACAATTTTTAATTCTAAGTTCAAGATGTATAGTATCATATATATATATAATAATCTTCAAATCAAGTAACATGAAGTTTGAGTGAGCTTTAAACTAATGTTATGAGTCAACATAAAGCAAGTCATATGAGTTTGATCTAACTAGAAGTTTAGAGCTAAATTATATGTTCTCAAGGCACGCTAGGCCTAAGCGCGTCAACAAACAATTTCGCTAAGGCGTGGTAAGGCTGAGATTCAGTGAACCTTAGTCTATGATAGAAAAGTATATTGTGAAATCGACGAAAGTCTTTGATTCTTTTCGTTTATCAAACAATCTATTATTTCTATTTTTCACGAGACACTTGATGAATATTGATCTGATCGACATCAACGATTCATTTGCTGTTCTTTGTCGCACGTCATGTTTTCTAGCAGAGTTGATCGATTTTAAGAAATCGTTTTCAACAACAACAATCATAACAACATAGCTCATTAATAAGATTACTCTATTTTAAACATTTAAGTCATTGCAAGTAGAATGGCACCTGACAATGCGAGTCAAGCGACACCTTCTAAACCGCAATTACTCTGTTTCATAATCGCCCTGTTCATTGTCAAGTCCAAGACCGCCAACATATCAGTCCGAGGTATCCACTTCAACCACTCTACCGACTTAACGTCGCATCTCATGATATCCTTTAGATTATCTTTCACAGCTACGCTCATGGATAACGCAAGGTCGGCGAACAGATACTTCAACGGACATCCACAGTCATGTCGATGCTCTGGGGTTCTGGAGAGACGCGCACAAAAGATCCGAGGAGACGGTGATGGAGCTACGGGCCAAGGTATTTGAGTTGGAACGAAGATGGGAGAGGCAGGATGCACAGATGGACCAGGTGTCGACGGTTGCTGCGTCGCAGAAGAAACGGAAGAGAGTGGTGGCTGAATTGACAGAGAGCTCGAATAGTAGGGCGTTAAAGCAAGCTAGGACAACGGCGACTGCACAGCCCGAAGATGCCTTACTCCCTGTGTCTATGGATGAATTGGAGGATTCAGCTCCAGGCACATATAGTAAGACGCCCTTCGCCGTCCAGAAGAAGCTCGAACCTGATATGTTAGCCACCACTCTTCTTCACAACGTTTACCTCCTGCAAGAGATCAGGTCTCAACAACACCCAACGGCTCAAGAATTCGCCTCCATACTCTCGAAAATATTCACTGATATCAGCTGCATGATCTCCACTATCACCCCCTCTACTGCCACAGAAAATTCCATCAACGTTAACCCTCGTAACAGTACCACCCGAGCTCAGGGACAAAGCGCAAGCAATACCCAAACAGACCTGGACTCCAAGCTCAACTCCAAACTTCAGGCAATCGCACGCATATACCGCTGGCTCCTAGACAGCGGGGACATATTGGACCGAACACCAGCAGGCAAAGCTCTCCAAAGCAAAATCGTGTACAGCTTCGTCAAGCTTTTCCGAGACCTACTAGACCGGATAGGTGATCTTGCCGCCTCTCATCATACACAGAATACCAGCAAAGATGCCCAAAATGTGTCAAAGCTTCGAGCTACGAAACCAAAAACCACATTTGCATCTGCTAAAGATGACAAAACAACCCCAAAGCTCTGCCGCCTCCTAACCACCATGGCCGCAAGCCTCGAACCCTCGAACCCAATGCACCAAAACATCATAGACGGACTCCTCTTCTTCCTGCTCACGCGAGTCGGCCAGCTTCTATCCGTCTTGGTCTTCTCGGACGATACCATCACAACCCCCACAGCAACCCCCATTCAAGCACAAAACAAAACCACCACCAGCCACCTGTCCCAAGGAAACTCCATCCAAGAATCCGAAGCCCCCCACCTCATCTCCCTCCTCACCCACCTAATACCCCTAATAGCTCGACCTTCACCGCTCGTGCTCGCTGAAAAGGTAAAGATGACATTACAGCACACCCTCTTGAACTCCGTGTTTGGCGCGCAGACGGGCGAGTTCGTGCACGCGTTGAGAGAACCCTGCTCTCCCCCCGACAATCTCGATGCGGATGCGGATGTCCATACGCTTGCCAGTAGGGACGACGGAAACGTACGCGACTGGTACAAATATGAAATCTGGAGATGTCTAGGATGGGACGTCCTGACCAACCACATCGCATGGCCTGAGGTGAAAGTCTGAACCCTGGCAATCAAAAATTTTCCCACTACCTATCTGGCGTCATCTCTGCTATATCATCGCAACATTGGGCCAAATATTTCGCTAGGTGCCAAAAGTTGGAATTGTCGAGTCCGAGGTATAGAAAGGGGGAAGAGCTTCAAAACGGCTATTTGAAGATATGGGGTTGGAACTTTGCTTGCGGCGATTGTGAACACATGAAAGTTTTTGACCATCCATCTCTCTCTTCCACTCTTCCTCTCCCCGCGAACTCCTCCCTGGGTCATTCTTTTCCTCCTCGTCCGCCTGCCCCCGCTCACTCCCTCGCGCTCTGTGTACTCATACCCCCCACATTCCTTATTCCACGCTCCGGCCCCTCCCCCCCTTTCCATTCCCACCGTTCTTCCACCCCCCCCCCCCCCCCCCCCACCCCCCCCCCCCCCCCCCCCCCCCCCCCAACCCATATCTCCCAACCTCGCCCTCACCTTCCCCCATATCACCCTTCATCCTCCTCCCTCCTCCCACACCTCTAGTCAGCTATTCAATTAGCCAGATCTGCAAATCTCCCCCATGATTCCAGAAAACCATTCTGCCCCCATTTTGCTGAACCGCCATCAATCACCCCAGCGTTAACAGATCTAGATGGCTAGGGCTACCATTGCTGATGCGAGACTTTGCATTTTTGGGTGGGGCGGGGGGGGGATTCGGGGATTCGGCGATTGGGAAATGAGGGAGATGTGTAATACATCTATGTATATATCTGGGAAAGGAATGGGGGATAGCCCCATGCCAGAATATGAGGTGTGGGGGTGGTTCTATAGCAAAGACACGAAAGTTATGCGGAAAATTCTTTTTTAAACTGTTTCCTTTTTATCCAAAATATTCACGCACCCCCCGCCACTTCCTCCCTCCTCACCTCATTAACAACCATATACCTCCCGAACCCCACCCACCCCCACCGAAACCACCGCATCTGACTCCTGTGCCCCTGCACCATCGCTCTCTGCCCCCGCACCCACCGCCACGGATCGCTCACAAACAAAATCCTTCTCGGGCCCCCCTCCGCCTTACCCCCACTCTTCTTCTTCTTCTTCTTGCCCTTCGCGCTGCGCAGCACGCCGAGCAGCATGGTGAGGGGCGCGTCCAGCACGCCGATGTATTTGCGCGCGAGGGACGTGGTCGTCAGCACGTAGAGCTCGACGGGGCAGGCCCAGCCCGGTTTGCCGGCCATGAGGGATACGAGCCAGGCGTGGGCGCCGCGGAAGAGGGAGGTGTGGTTTGGGTGGGCGGAGATGCCGTGGGCGTCGAAGGTGAGGAGGATGTCGATTGTGGCTTGCGGGGGGTTCTCTTTGGAGGTTGGGGTTTTGGCATTTAGGGATGAGGCGGAAGGGGTGAAGGCGGAGGAGAGGACGGTGGCGATGGACGTGGGGGACCAGGTGGTGGTCATGCTGTCGCGGAAGTGGGGGGAGTCGAGGATGAAGACGTCGGAGGGGTCGCGGAGGCCGAGGAGGGCGGCGGAGGTTTGGAGTTCGTGGCGGCGGGTGGGGCCGAGGTTTTCGGCGTCGCCTGATGTTGTTAGCTTGTAGGGCAATTTATTTGAAGCAGGGGATTTTGGACTGGGAGAGCGGACCGGTACTCAGACAAAGAATCTTAACATGGTTCCCCGCCTCGGGCGCCGTAAGCGCCAGCAGCGTCGGAGCGAAAAACATGGCTTCGTCATCCGGGTGCGCGATCAAGAGGCAGATGCGCTTGTTGCGCAGGTGGGAGGCGGAGGAGCGGGTCACTTGGGCGGTGTAGAACCAGCATGTGGTGAGCAGGATGGGGATCGTGAGGTAGAGATAAAGGGACATGGCCGCGGGAGAGGAAGGGGGGTCATTGGCGTTGGGGAAGGCGCAGGATGTGGGGAGGAGGCTCTGCTTTTCTGGGTGTTTTTTCTTTTAGGGGCGGCGGGGACCTGCATAAGGTAAGGTATGGGAAGATAGGCAAGGGAAAGGACGTCATCGATTGACTGGGGGATCGATTACGTAACGAGATATGTATATGTGCGCTGCAGGCCTGTTAAAATACGTCGGGGTTTTCAACGAGATACTTCCTTGTTACTTTACCATTTACAACTTATATATAGGCATCAAGGCTCATTTAAAGCTTTCTTCAAGTCGTTATTCTAAAAGCTCTTTATTATCACAAAGTCATATTATGTCAACTTTTTTGCACCCGGCCCTCAACATAGATTGGGTTGTTTTAGACTTCTTCAACAAAATTCATATTTCTAGATCTCTCTAGCGTTTCTAACACCATGAATTGAGTGGTCCGTTGATACATTGTGCTGGATTCCCGGAGACGCTCCTCTAAGGTAGCCCTGACTGCTATGTATCAACTAAAGACCCTGTTTAGTATTACCACAACAAAGCTGGCCAAGCGGGAGGAGTGAATCCTCAATTGAACAGCTCTGGCGCGAAACTTGAGACAGAACCTGTGAGCTTGCGCTCCGCTGAGTCCAGATAAGGTCTTCTCCTCTTCCTTGTCCTATCCTCGTATCTTACAAGGCTCTTCGCTACGTAACTATTAGATATTCATGAGCCCACCAAGCTTTATCAAAACCACAAGAAAGTATCGTTTTCGGAATGCTTTAGACGCTGCCTTGCCTCCCTTCATGCGTGTGCGCAAGCGATAATTGTTATGTTGTATCCACGTTTAGTCGTAGGTCCTGTTAAAGGTAGCTGCCGATGCCGTTTGCTGCCTTCACGTTCAATCGGGACTGGGTGCTCAGGCTCTACCATCTACTGAACGGCCAAGACCAAGGCTTAAACCTCTTGCGATCAAGGAATTGAAGCAATAGCTTGCACACAGTCCCTCAATACTCGTATTCCTAAGTAGACACTAGGCGATCCTTCTCCAGTTCCATGAGCCTTCTCGCATTCCGAGCGGCAGTCGTGGAACATCACAGCACTTCCCGACGAGGGTGTCGCTCAAGCATTTCGATAGCCCTCCGGCGTACCGTTATGCTCGGGCACTTACAGGCCACAAAGGCCATAGCCGGGATTCTATTCATATTCATGATGAACAAGGGCGGCTGGATATTGTTGCCCGAAATCGAGGCATGACCCTTGCTTTGAGATACCGTACATTGTTCAGCCAGATCTAGTAATTCTTCGAAGTCTGGGATCAGGGTGTTATGAGAAAGGTCACCTTCTGGCATGTAAGAAATCCAGAGGCGGATCGAAACAAATTTGGCAAAACCACGGAGGATCAACGCATGAAATTACAAATGCTCGGCAGTAGAACTATCCTTACATCCATCTTGCCATAAGGCTTCGGCCATGAAGGAGTCGAAAGCACGAGACCAATGCCTTATCTGGGCATCTGCTTGAATCCCGCTTGCCACTACAGCATCTGGACCGGGAGAAGCGGCGGCCAGGCTGTCATCCGGTGGGGCGCTATAAACGACAATGGAGACATTATTCATAATGAGATTAAGCGCTGTACGAGCCTCGGCAAGAGTGCTAAAATCGAAGTTGGGAGGGCAGTCAGTAAGAGCGTCAGACGATGCGAGCTGGAACTTTTCCGGTAATCTTTGCTCTTGGATTGATAGAGATAGAACACGCATACGCAAGAATGAAGCACATAGAGATTAGCTTCATTGGCTACACTGAGATAGTAAAGAGCTTCACCGATCAGTGACTGAGTTGCATTCGTGTCGTTTCTTAAGATTTTTAGTGATATTAATGCCATTTTCGATGTGAGCCAATGCTGCTTCATCCTGTCCTCTCAAGGTCTCTATGCAAATAAAAAGCAAGCAGGCAATCAGAACAATGGTCGTCGAGCACGCCTTGGAGCTGAGTACTTGGTGCAGTTCAGATAAAGTCTCGTGTAGTGTTTCACTGCAACAGCCTCGGATGAAGATATCCTTCTGTCCTCACTCATACCGACATTTTCGTTGATTGATGTACCTACGGCTTCGATCTCCTCATACAATGATGCAACAGCGAGCATTGCGTGCCTAATTGCAGGTTCGGTAGCGTCCAACTGCGGAACAACGGGCCAGATCTGAGATGTGGTATCCCGGAATGGTGGAAAGACACTTGATGTGGAAAATTTCAAATAGTCTTATATCTTCCGAAGAATCCATCACCATCTGCCGTAGTTGACGCACAACTGAAGCAATCGAAACACATTGGTCTTTGGACTTGTGACTGGTGATTTGCTTCAACCTTTCGGATGCCGGGGTTCCTTGTGCATACCCATTCACATTTCCTTCCAGTGAAGAAGTATTTCTTCAAGATGACTTAGTCTCATCACATTTGACTCTGCGAATCGTGCATGACCAAAACTGGTGAGAAACGGATGTTCGAGCAGCAGGCCGAGGAGGAGAAATGACAAATCGCTCACCTGCAGGTCAGGCAACCAGTCTCCACTCTCTGTTGTTGTGGCTTTCCGCTGGATGCCAACGACACAGGAGATGAAATATTCATGTTCTGTGCAGGTACATGTGTAACACGATCATGGTTGAATGACGACTCGACTGGCATTTATGTGCAGTCCAATTCCAGGTCACATAGTCACTTTTCTCAAAGGATCATCTCGTGCGGTGCTAAGTTTCCTTAAGTTTATCTTACGAGAAATACGCTCGGTGAAAGGATAGGGCACAACCATCAATCATACCATCATAGATTCTATCGATGCCGATGAGGAACGATGGGAAGATGTCGGTCAAGGTTACGCGTTTTTTGGATAAACGTTTCTCCGAGCCCTTTGACGCGAAATGAACAAATCAGATCTCTTTCTTTTCAATAAACTCTTCTATTGAGCTTGGTAACTAATCAGTTCCACGCAAGACTGATACTTACTGAAATCTGGCAGGGTCACTTTCCAGTATGACAAGAGTATTGCTAACCTATCAACCGCTAACTGCGCGGTGTGGCTAAGCAAACTTAACGTACTGAAGCATTTCAGTTATATGCAAACCCTCAGCTCCATAAATTCTAAACGCTTGCTTTTGATACTTGAATTCTATTTCTACTTCAAATCTGTCTCTGCTACCTTTCTGCTGCATGACTACCTCTGTCTTTGTACTGACCTATTTGAGCCTCTCATCTGATTGTATGCTATGTACCGAATTATCCGAAACCGTTTCCCTAAAATCTTCTCAGCGACTTTGACCTTGCATCTAGATGTTCCCATATTTCGAAAAGGAAAGGCTTCTGAAACAACGACTGGCATAGGCCCGAGAATCCCAAATATTCCCAGATTTGGAAAGATGTTGCCTTCGCTACAAAATCTTTCGGCATCTTTATAGTTCCCTAATCCGTACTCGCAGCTTTCTCATACTTCATTAGGCTTCGTTGCTTCAAGCTTCGTCTCATCAGGTTCCTACTATTTAATCAGCACCTTCATCATGTACATCTACCAGAGGAAGATAGCATCCATACCTTTCACTTTCTCAGAACTCTTCTCCTTGTTACTGTTCGGCTCTTCCTTGTCTGTGTATCTAGGTAACGAGCGCTCAGACGGCGAGTCTCGATACGATGGGGGAGATCCGGCGGCGGAACCCCGAGGCTTCTTGAGGAACACCGGGTTTACAGGAGCGGTGGGGTCATGGCGGAAAGCTGGGAATCCGAGGGGCATGTTTGTGTATGGGAGGGAGTGTCGGTTGGGAAACGGAAAGTAGTAGACGTAGGAGGAATAGGCGGTATTTGTGCTATTGGGTCTGGGATTGCAGAAGACTCTGAATGTGTCCTTTGGAAGGGATGCAGTAGGAGGATGTAACGGAGAGCAAGAACAGAGCGGTTGTTCCTTCATATATATAACACATTCAAGAAGGCTTGTACACAGAACATCCTGCTGACAGGACTTTACACGGAATAGAAGCTTCACTAAGAGTCATTCCGATCATGTAAGCATTAAGGTACTGTATGAGTTGAGTCAGAGCTCGGAGTTCTTAGCCAATTAATGGGTCGAATGGAAACTCCGCGCTTCGTAAGCAACTCCGAGTTTCTATCGGCTTTTCGAATTGACTTTTACTCCGATGCAGCATTCAGTCTTTATCTCACTGCCATATCTCTGCGCGATGGTTCATATGAACTATGTAAATCTCAAACGAAGAGCAACAGGCAGGAGTGCCTTCACCGCTACTGTTGAGAAGGTACCCTCATGAGCACCAGGACCCGGAATCACACAGATGGAATCCTGCTTGTGCCGAGCCATTTCTAGCAACAGGAGCAATCTCAACGTTTGACTCTTCGATAGATAAGCCTTTGTGATGACTCGGCGGGTCGACTACTTCTTCGATGGGAAAGATGTCTCTTGATTCCGGCACAGTACAAACAACGATGTCTTTAAGATGCAGTCACGTCAAGCTTGATCAATTACCGACAAGGTACTTTTAAAAAAAAAAGAATCGAAAGATGGAAAATCTTTGTTTCCCATGTGCCCAATGGCGTTTTGCAGATGCTCTGCCGTTTGTCTATCTACATGGAAAAAAAATCCTTTTCTTCTACTTGATCTGCACAGGTCCTGCAAAAAGCTGGTAAACATTAACTACCTTATCAAGCTTTCTGTCTCCTTCTCGAGGTTGTTGCGCATCGTTCGGTGTTTGCTAGTTCTACCGCATATCATCTCTGCTGCTTCGATTAAAAATTGTAACTCTATGATCACACAGCCCCTTGTTAGTCAGAAATCAGAAACGCAAAGAGCCGGGAATATCTCTTGTCCGTTTTGTAAATACGTCTTTATTACGGCATGTCACTTTCGATCAATAGTAGCTTTATCTATGGTGACTCTGATATACCTTTGTGTACAACGACTTGTTGCGTTGATTCTACGATCTCTGCCCTTACCGCAACGAGCAATACCGGGTTTCATTCAAAGACTTCCAAGGTCATTAGCTTCGTAAGTCCATCAAACCTTGATTATTGGAATTGCCTGGGTGTATTCTACCCGCCATCTGATTCCTATGCTCGTATACCGCCGTGTACTTGTGATTTAGCTAAGTCGAAGGCAGAGTTCGTAATGGTGTTTTCTCGTTTCGAATCTAAGCAACTTACCTGCTGGTACTGAAGGCATGAAAATTCTTGCAAATTTAGTGATACAGAATGTCGTTATTCCCAATCAGTTACAGGCAAGAACGCTCCACGTCCAGGTGCCAATGTGTTTTCAGAGGGTACGTTAGATATTGGAGATCGACAGGTAATTTTTGAAATCTAACAAGTTTTTAGGCAGATCCCAGACCAGTGATGATTCCTTGAACGTCGGAAATAGGAAATGAGGCGTTTTGCCTGATCCCTCGGATGATGTGAGAATTCAGACTGTAACCGCTACGCAACGTGTCCCTAGGTTCACAATAATGCTGACCGCCCTGAACTCAGACTTTAGTTTTACCCAGAATATTACCATGACGATTTGATCATGGGGACAAACCTTATAATCTTTTGGTGGAGCCTCTATCCTCAGAAACCATCAGCTGGGCTCTTCAGCAATTTTACTCCTACAGTATGACCACTTTAAAGCATTCTTCAAGAGCCATGGAGCCAGTGACGTGAAAGAGGCTATAAACGGTAGTGTGAATGGACTACCGACCATGTTCTCAGCGATAAAGAAGAATGACCCAGATATCGTACGCTTGGTGATTGAATACGGTGGGGATCCAAACGTACGATCAGCGCCTTTTCATATGTACCTCTCCTCGCCTTGGCAGTCATCGAATCAGAGGAGGACTCGACCGATACCACCGAACTGGTCAAGACGCTTTTAGCTTTTGGGGCAGACCCAACGGTAATCCCAAAAGACATGTGGAGTGTGCACATGAACATACCTGAAGACATTATCGCTACTCGGTCTTCCCTTACGGCAGCAGCAGCTCTATAGTGTAGTTCAAGCTATTGGGATATATTGAAAAGAAACCTCAACTTGACACAAACGTACTTCCTTTCCAAGGCTGCCGAGATAGGTCAACAATGTGAGAGGACGATGCAGGTTGCAAAACTGCATGGTATCATCCGCCGCGGAGGCTAGTGAGCGCATCATTCATCACATCGCGATTGGCGAAGAATGACATTTGGTGATGGTCTTTGCAGGCCCATCCGGACATGGGAAGACTGAGTTAGCGCTGGACATGAAAGTCTTGTTGTCTGTCAAGCATATTGTTGTCGACCGTACTAAGGTGAGGCACGAAACCGATCTGTTTGGGCCAAAGGCACCATATCACGGTTATGATAAAGTCTCACCTTTGAACAACCACCTTTGCCGTGAGTCCGGACGTCGCAACGTTGTCTTCCCTGACGAGTTCGAGCAATCCACGCGCGAGCTCTGAGCAGCTCTTCTGTCTGTAGTTGAGGGTGGTAAGTTCCACGATTGACCCAATGATGGATTCAATACTTATCGGACAGGAATGTATCGAGATCGGCGTTCCCACGAAAGATTAGACCGCTCTAAAACAATACGGATCCTGGCAGCTGACCAAGCAGAGTCTATCATAACGACTTTTTATAGAGATCACCTGCAGAACAAGCCTAGAGACCTGCAGAAACTAACTCCGTGCAAAGCCCTAGGTAGGCACATCAGGAAAGACTTTGCCGGCGTTTTTGGGGCAAGTTGAAATGTAAGACCGCTTGGCAAGAGTATCGGCTAATTGGATAGAATTATATAACCGGTCCTTTTTCCGCGATAATTCCCTTCGTCCCCTTTTCTGCAGGTGAAGCAGCAGTGGTTGCCCACAAATTCGTACTATCATTCCAGAATCTGGATCGCAGACTAATACACATGGAGAAGCGCTGCTCTCTACATAAACCTAGTTGTCAAGAGAGACGACGTGATATGCGCACATCTGGCCAAGGAAGGGTATGGCATGCAGGTTGGCGCTCGCTCTATTGCTCGAGCTGTAAAGGAGACGATAGAAGCGGAATTGATGGGCAAATACTACGGCAGGTCAGAACTTATCGAAGATGATAACAACAACAGCCCTCTGGAGTGGTATGTGTCGAGTTACATTGGGATAAAATCGGTGAGGTTATAGCCGTCCTCCAGTGCCGGACCATGAAGGACAGACACCGGTATAAGGGAACGTACAAGACCTAGGGGTCTTCCAGGAGGCATTCAATGGTAGATGACTAGGTTATATATGACCATATGGCGTTGTCAGTCTTAAAAACCACGCAGGCTAAACCAGCAAAAATGAATACAGAGTGAGAAAGCTAAATCGGTCATATAGAGAGATATGGCGCGTTTCGTAGACTTAAGATCCCTTGATGTGTTCACTTTACCTCATTGCAGCAAAGTAATAGATGCCATGTATATTAATGCGGCTTCGGCATCTTCGCTAGTGGGTGTAGAGAGATAGTAAACAACAGCTGGTTGCCGTTGAGGAAATTAGACTGCTGTTTCTTGGGGCAGTTATCCCTTTAACCGCTGTTAGGATTCGGTTAATTTTTAAGGTTAACGCTAACCAGATTCGGTAAGGTTCCGTCAAAAGGTTATTTTTTGTAAATAGAAACAATGTCAACAAAGCCCCCTTATCGTTCTGACCCACCTCGATAATGCCTTCCTGCGACGTAGTACCTGATTCAACTGATTTAGAAACTGACCGTCCTAATCTGCGTCCTATCACTGATATAGGCGATCGATTTGAGTCTATTCAGATACCTCCAAACGTCAGTTGGGTCAATATACCTCCAGATATCAGCCCTTTAGATGCTGCGAGCCTATGGGGTCTCTATTTCTCCTCCGAAATGCTTCAAACGATAGCAAAACACACCAATATATACGCCAATGAAAGTCACAGATGGGGGAAAGAAAGAGGTCCTAAAGTCAGATCATTTCCGGACACAGATGAGCTGGACCTGAAGACATACTTTGAAATACGCATCTATATGAATCTTCATAAAGAACCTCAAGTTTCTGACTACTGGAATATCAAGCTAAATAAGTCTCTTCATCCGTTGATTCGAGAAGCAATGGCTCTGAACAGATACGAAAATATTGATCGAAATTTGTATTTCTCCGACTATAAATCAAAATTCAGATCAGATAACGCTGCCTTTCAGAGAGTAAGTGTGTTTCTCATCTAAATTATATGTGTTTCTCACCTAAATTAGTTGAGAAAACTGACTTTTCTCCATCAGACAGAGCCTATTAATACCTTGCTCGAAGAGGCATGCAAAAAACACTGGAAACCTGGCCGATTCGTGGCTGTAGATGAAGTAATGCAGCGATTCAAGGGCCGATCGCATGATACGCTTATCATACTCACGAAACCCACTTCTGAAGGCTACAAGATCTGAGTGATAGCTGACGAAGGCTACGTTCTAGCCTGAATCTACCATCAGCGTGGCAAAGAACCTTTGAATGTCAAGGTTCCAAAGGAACTAGGAAGTAATAAAACAGTCACGATGGTAGCAGATCTTCTTGATCAATTGTCTAAGCAATCAGACTACGCCTACGAAGTGTTCTTAGACAATCTCTTCACGAGTCACAAGCTTCTATTATATCTACGAAAAAGAGGCTACGAAGTCACCGGCACAGCTCGTTCAAACTCCGAAATCTACAAGGAATTTGTTCAACTGAAGACTCAAGACAAGAAACGGAATAAGATACTCTGAGAAGAGCTTAAAATGATGGTCACCTCTGATAATCAGATCATGCAATTCGCGTGAAAAGACAACGCTATCGTCTTGTTTCAATCGACTATGTTTGACGGTCAGGCCTACATCATTCGCGATAGAAAGAGGCCTTCTAAAACATCTATCAGTGCTAAGACTGCAAGGGCTTCATTCGATGATAAACCTCATGCAATGCTTTCGATTCCGGACTTTGATGACGTCTATAATCACTACATGAGAGCTGTCGATCAGGCTGATCAGCTACGAGCTTTCTATGCATATAATCGTCGATGTAGATCAGAAGAACATAAGGCCTTGTACGAGTTCTTGATTGAAATCAGTGTGATCAATGTCTATAAACTCTCTTTGCATTCAGAGGTTTCGAAGGAGGCTAAATACACTGTTCATAGCGAATTCAGAACGGCTCTGGCTACAGATCTTATTCAGATCTCTGAAAGACGATTTCTGAAGCGAAAAAGAACGTCAATTGGGTCTGCAATTGAACGTTCAATGATACGTTTAGATGATCATCAAATCTGCAGAAGAAAGAGCCTTGGGGACTGTCGTGGGTGCAAGGAGATAGGCAGGACAGCCAGGCCTAGAAATCGACAAGTTCTCGGTGAAATTACACCAAATTTAGGTGATAGCGGGCGGGGAAAGCGTTCTATCTTTGGCTGTGATATCTGTCATATCCCCCTATGTAGAGACGGTCCTTGTTGGGCTGCATATCACAATAGCATCTGAATAGCATCAATAAAATCAGTTCAGGGTGATATTCTATGGTTTCTATTGGTCAATTAAGCGAATACGCTAAAAGTGGCCCTCCGACAGCGGTTAAAGGGATAATCAATGAATACAAGGCCAATTGCAAAGCATGTACAATCTTAAGAAACGGAAAGATGGACTTGTGGGACTGAATTTTCCCGCAGTTTTGACAGTACGTTCAGGGTTTCTAGCTGGGGGCTGCTGGGCTTCTGGGCCTTGGCTTGACTTGATTATCGGAGAAGAGTGAGCTAGCAGCAACTATAAGCGAGGCACAGAACTACGTCATACATCGTCAAGTGAGATTGTGCCGTCTCTTCTTTTACTCAATCTTATACCACTCGATTGAGAGCTTGAAAACCACCCATAGGAAGGCCAAGCATAAACCATCTTGTATCAATCCTGACAATCTACGTACTAAGGTGCAGCTGTTGTCAACGAGGTGTTCTTTAACCTTCCTGATACAAGGAACTGATACCGAACCCACCAAAGGTGAATATAGCTCTGCTTTACCTGAGAATAACTTATGACAGCCACAGCTAATCTATTCGCTCGTACCTAGAAACATCTACGCTCTAATCCCAATTCACATATCATAAGTGATACCAAGCAAAATGGAGGCCATCAAGAACGCGGTTGGCCTGGGTAGTAGTCAGGTGCAGTCAGGTCAAGAACCAGTCTCAGGTGAGACTGGGAGCGGCACGGTTTCAGATCCATATGATGCTGGAAATGCCACTGGTAAGTCTCAGTGGCTCTGACCCCTTAAGCCCAGGTCTACTCGTGATATGTCCAAAATCCCGTCCTCGGTTTTGACAAAACAGAACACTGACTCGGTCTTTGGAAAGGTCAATCCGGTTTGGCCACGGACGAAACTACGAAAGAGACCATTGAGGGTAACACTTACTCTACGAGCGATAATGGGAACAAAACAAACACTATAGCTGATCAGCTTTCCTCAACATCCACCGGCAATGCTTCGGCCGCAGCTGAAGACAGCAATGTCAACCGTGGTAACGGTCCAGACAGTACACACTCCCGTACGTGAAGTATCCATGGAGTGTTTTGAAGCCTGTCGACTCAGAAATCGGGTCACATAGCTAAAGGCAACATAGCGAAAGCATTAGGTCAATCCGAATCATTACACTCAGTGGGATCAATTTTTAGGCAAATGAGTGATACGGCTGCAGCCAAACTTCTCAATGAACAGAATTTGATATTCAGTAATGATTCGCTCTCGCCGCAGGAGAGAATATATCAACTATATATGCTCTTACTCCGGTATGACAAAAGTGGTGATATTGAAATACCAGAGACCCCAAATCCAAGTGAAGATGCAACGAACATGGTTAATGGCGCGATTAGGCCTTTGGATGACCCAGTTACTAAGCACAGCCCGAACCCCACCGAGGAACAGCAAGGATTGCATCGTTCCCTTGTAAAGCCAGTCGAAGCGCAAGATAACCCAACAGAGGAAGAAGAGGTCAAGACGGAAGACACCCATGCTGGTGGGACGGCTTCAGCCACTGTTCCTGGGATTTTTGGTTCAGTGGTGCACGACGACAGCGAGGTACTTCACGACGGCCAAGATAAAGAGGAAGAAATCAATGTTCCGGTCGTTGGAGTAGAAACAGGTAGGGCCGACACATCTGCAGCAAACATAAGTGGAACAGGCGGGATTGGAGCAGATAAGAATGGGGGGCCTGGAAAGGCATATGCTCAATCGACAGGTCTAATTGCTGGTGGTGGAGAATCTAACGCTGCGAAAGCCGACAATGCACCGGAACCTGATTGTAAGTTATGCATGCCCTGCTTATCTGTCTTCAGACTGGCGATGTTGAGCACTAATTAATTCTCTTCGAAGACCTCCGCGAGGAAAGGAGCGTGCATCGCGAATCTGGAATCGAGGCAGCATCCAACGAAAGTGGACGACCTGAACCTTCAGAACCGACAAAGAAAAGCAAACGGAAAAAGATCAAGGAAAAGCTACATATAGGCAAGAATTAGAGTCCTAATGGCCCTTTAGTATGATGCACAGGAAAGCCTGTTCAGCGTCATTACCAAACCCTGAATAGGCCGCAAATTAAATTGGGTTTTTACCAACCGAGATCTGAAATACGCGAGGCAATTTCTTCATCATGGCAAAGAAGGGAACAAGAAATAACAATACATTGCGATCGTCCATGGTGCAAAAGTGGAGAGGTTGCTTTAAAAACACTTTGCTTAGACTTTTTACAGTATACTAGCGTGAGCTCCACTTGGAAGTGTCAATACCTTACTCGATCGGGGCAAATGAGTTGAGATATGACTTCCACATAGAAAGAAGTCAACATCGTGCACCAGGCCCTTCATAACCGTGTTACCGCGCTATGTCAACTGCTCGCCAGACAATTTCTTCCCAGAAAGCGAATCACTCACAATCGTCCAAACAAGCAACGAGAGCCACGTTGCTTCTTGACAAGACCACAAACCCGACACCTTTAGGAGGCCCTACCATATCCACCCACTGTACTCCCAGTCATCCATCCCCCAGCCCCCTGGACCTCGGACGTGGATTTCTCATATAGCTTGCACTTGAGGAAAAGACGCAAGTGAACGATGCTGGCTATATGGCTTTTGGTCTCGTTATGTGAGCATTAGGTTAAGGATATGGTTGGCCTTGGTATATCAGTGTATATAGGAATAATAACCCTCTGTATAAACACATTATGACCCTTCTGGCGCCCCGAAAGCAACCACCCTAACCTCTCCACCTTCGCCGGATCAAGTATCAAAGCAAACACTGCATAGCGCCGAAGCCATTCCGAGTCCCCTTTGCAATGTTTGTCAGGTAATTTTCAAGCTCAACTCAGCAGTTCCTTGATATCCTCAATCCTCTGCATCTTCTTCTCCTCTTCGCTCATCATGCCTAACGAACTCGCACTGCAATCACCAAAGATCAGCCTTGTTCTTACCCCCTCTGACTTGCTTGTACCCTCTTTAACGCCAAAATACGGAGGAAGCAGCAAAGACCAAAGAAGAAGAGAAGAAAAACTCACATAAACTTCTTCCTCTCCTGAATCCTCAACATCCTCCCCTCAATACTGCCGGCTACTACAAACCTCACAACCCTAACCTCCTCCTCCTGTCCCATCCGATGCACCCGGTCAATTGCCTGCGCCTCAACCGCAAAACTCCACCACGGATCCATCATGAACACCCTCTTCGCACTTGTCAGATTCAACCCGACTCCTCCCGCCCGCAAACTAAGCAACAGCACCGTCCCCTTCTTAGCCGAGCTAAACTCGGTGAGAACGGCAGCGCGCGCCTTTTGCGACATTGCGCCGTCGAAGCGGAGGAAAGGGATGTTGACACGGGAGAGAGCCGGGGAGATGAGGTCGAGGAAGGAAGTGAATTGGGAGAAGACGACGGACTTGGTGGAGGGATCTTGGGCGCGGATGGTTTTAAGGTGGGAGACTAGGGCAGCGATTTTGGCGGAGCAGTCGGAGCCGATTCTGCGGAGAGAAATCCGTGGAGGTTGTAAGGGGGTTCTGGGACTGCCGTTGGCGGGTGGGGTGGCGGAGTAGAGGTCGTTGGAGCCGTCGGAGGGGTCGGTTTCGCGCATAATTTCGAAGATGTCGCGTTGGTTGATGGGTTCTTTGCAGTTAAAGCAGAGAGGCAGGGCGTGTTTGTCTTTCTGGTGGTCAATGTAGTCAAGAAGGCATTTCTTGCAGGCGCTGTGCCAGCAACCTGTGACGGCTGGCTCGATCATGGGCTCTTCGGTGCAGATAGGGCATTCGTGGCCGGCTTCCGATTGAATTTGTTGGAGGACGTGAGCACCGAATTTATTTGCGATGTCCTGGTCTCCGGAGTCAGTTGTGAAACGTTCGATGAGCTCTTGCAGATCCATATCATCGGCTAGACCGTGAGCGACATCCGCTGCAGCGGCAGCTTCCTCTTCCTCTGCAGCAATGGCCTTGTTGCGGGTTAGGATTGGATGACAACAGGATTGCCGGAGCCGGAGAATTTGAGCAAAGATGGTAGTATACGACTTTAGTAGAGTTCCAGCTTGCATTGTGGCGTTGAAAGTACGTTTGGCACGGGTAAAGATATAGTCGTAAACTTCTCTTTCCTGTTTGGAGAGTTCGATTTCTTCAATCTCAATGATCCGAGGGGGAAGAGGCACAAGGGCTTGACCATCAGGAGTTTTCATGTCCTTTGTTCGACGGAGTACAAGAGGCTCAAGGACTGTCTGCACGACATCGAGAGCTCGAATAAAGTCTTTTGATTCAAAAGGTACAGTAATGAACGTCTTCCAAAACGAAAAGTTGGACCAGGGTTCAACACGTAGGAAGCGGACTAAACTGAATAAATCCTCGAGGCGGTTGACAATCGGTGTTCCAGTCAAGACCCAGCGATGATGCGCAGTGATATCATAGCAAGCTTTCGCTGTTTTGGACTGCCTATTCTTGATAAAGTGTGCTTCGTCGAGTATGACACGGAAGAAGTCAAGAGAGAAAAGTCCACCGTGTGAGCCTCGATCGCCTCCGCGAGCTGCTACCTGGTTAAACTCCGAAAGAACAACACCATAGCTTGTAATGACGAGGTTGGGAGCAGATGCAGCATTAGCCTCGCAACATAGGTTTCGTAAGCTAGCCACTTTTTCACTGCCGTAGTATAGCAATGTCTTCAAAGTCCCCAGCTTGGATGCTTTTTCAGCTTCACTTTCCCATTGTGCCAGGAGCGACATAGGAGCCACGACCAAAGTAGTACACGGTGCTGCTTCCACAGATGACGAGTTCTTAGGGAGCCTTGGCAGATTCGCGACCGAAGTAGGGCCGGATCCTGAGGACTGAATTGAGACTTCTGATCTATGCGAATGCATGAGACTAAGCATTTCGATGGTTTTTCCGAGACCCATTTCATCGGCAAGAATCCCGCCAAGGCAATGCTGCTCTTGCTCGGGAAAGTCTAGTGACAATTCACCAGAATATAGGTTTACATAGAAGCTGGCCTGGTTCGTAACACCTGGAACTTCGTGGTCATCCATATCTTTGATAGGCCACGTATACTGCTCCCATAATGGGTGCATTGATCGTTCTTTGTATTCGGATTTCTCGTCCTTCTCCTTATCCATCATCCAATGCAGCGCTTGCTTCTGATACTTTCGTAAATCCATGACGAAAGTATCTGCAGGCTCTCTTATAGGAGTGTTGAAGTCAAACGATTGGGCCTTTTTGTACAAGGAATCGAGCTGATCTTGTTCTAACTCTTTTCCGTCCTCGGTTTCGTCATCTGCAGGAGGCGATGATCCATCCTCCTGGGAGAATTTTGGCTTCTTGCCATCATTATCCTTGTCATATTGTTCAGCAATTTCCGCAGCCTGCAGTATACCCTGTCGCTTGTGCTTCGCTGTAGTATCATTTATGGTGGATGGATGTAGATTAATTTCTTCGAAAAGCTTGACCAGTGCCACCTGCCTCAACCTCAGATCTTTCTCTTCTGAAGTTTCTTTCTCTTCGAAGATACCCGTGGTCCGGTTATTGTCTTGTGGTTTAATGAAGTTACCCGCCTCCAACGCCTTCTTTACCAACGAGCATTTCAATTGCAAATATATGGTATCATTAACTCGCACTCTATCTGGAGCAAAGACACATGTACCGTCAAACCGACAGACCTTGTGGTCCATCAATGTAGAGACCCAAGCAGCGGTATCTTTTGGTAGCCGTCCAATCTCATTGCCCTTGCTATTGGTAAAACGGACTATAATATCTGTTCTCATTCTAGCAGCAATGCCTTTCGAAGGTTGTATTATCTTTCCTCCTCTTCCTGTTTTGACAGGTGGCTTAATTTTCGTACGCTCGATTTTGACCGGTTCTCCGTGGCATATTAGACTGGGTCCACTTCGTGTCGCCCACGCCCCCACACCAAAGGCTCCCACGTACCTGTGATCAGGCATAGAGTCAAGCTGTTCAATATGCATAGAGGCCGGTTGATTCGGAACCTCAACTAGGGGTGGCTTTTGAGCTTCCCGCGCAGGTAGCCCTGTGCTGAAGGCGTCTTTGATAGGGTTCGAGGGTGATCTGATTATCGGAAATTTCATCCATGAACCGTCCAAGTATAGATTTATAGCGCGCTCCATGCTATCTCCAGCTGCTTCTTCCAGTCTTTGCATAATATCTGCTGGTACCTCCTCTCCGACGAAGCTTTCGAAAAGTTGCTTATCAAAGCCACTCGTCTCTTCTTTCGCCGTCGCAGCATCATCGTGATAAGAAGAGGCATCAGTCTGACTAGATGCTGATTGGAACTTGCTTAGAGTGTTCTGCCTTGCGAGTGCATTGGGTGACTTCTCCGCTAGCACATCACTATTCGGTAATGGACTTTCTGGATGGGGGAATTTCTCAGCTATCGGAGACTCTTCTGCGAAGAAGCGCCTCTTCTTATGAGGCCTTTCATCGACACCTGGAGCACTCATGATAGATTACAGAGGCAGTGGCGCGATGATGCAGATTATTGTCCCACGTCAGCCGGAAGTGGAACAATTGAAAAAGACGCGAGCGCGAGTCGGTCACGTAATCTCGTGCTTCGCTTTATGGGCGGAATTGGGCCGCGCAGTACGGAGTAGTGTTGGACGTGATAGGAAAGGTGAAGTGAGCTGAGAAATGTCGATAATCTACAGCTGAAGATGGCAAATGAAGAGTGAAGTCGATACTGTTGAGACTTCTAGGATGCTTGATACCGTGCATACCTTCATCCATTCGATTCAACACACCCCCAAATCAGCCAAGCAACAAATGTCAAATCAGATGAGGATGGGCTCTCGGGTTTTTGTACAAAGTCAAGACCAAAGCAGCCCTATGCTATATAGTCATGGCAACCCCCAATTTCCAGTCCCATGCTCATGTTCAAGCTACTCCATAACTCATCAGACGTAACCTCCCGCAGCATGGAGAGAACATTTCAACCAACAGCACCCTCCGGGTTTGCTTCTTTCCCCGCGTTCGGATCCAAGGGTTTGGAAGGGTCATAGCCAACAGCCTTGACGATCCCCAGCCCTTTCGTTCGGCCTTCACGGAATAGTATTCGATCGCCCACAGCGAGGTATTCTGGTCTTTGCACAAAGCGGAAAGCCACGACCGCTCGGTCACCAGTTCGGATGAAAGCCCTGTCAATGTCGATTATTGCGCAAGTTTGAGATATAGGACCCACGTGAAGCATAGCCTGATATTTTGTTTTGATAGTTGTGGCATGGCTAAGTATCAGGACTATACTAATATTAGCATTTTCCGTCACGATAAAATTTATGGTTGAATCACCTTCGGCCACAAATTCTCGGTAAACTTTAGGTGGAGTGTCGAGCTTTGGCAAGACCACCATACCTTTTCGTACTTCTTTTCGACGTACTCTTTTCAGCGCAAAGGAAGCAGATTGGCCCGCAGAGCAAACAGGTACGGGTATTCTTTTCCTCTCGATGGACCTGATGTGCGTGGTAGTGAATTGGCCAAGAGAGTCAGGTCCTATGAGGACCGCGTCACCAGCATGGATAACCCCTACCACTATTCAATATACATCTTGGAAAAATGGAAGACCTGACAAACCGCTCTTGACTACACCAGATACCACTGTTCCAACAAAAGGTACGGAGAAAGTGTCGTTAACATGGAATTCAAAGGGCGCCCCAGCGTCGTAATTGCCATGGTGAGGAAGTATATTCAGGAACGCTCGGACCAAGTCCAGACTCTCCCCTGTAACGTTGGATACCTGAAAGATAGGACATATCCGCTGGCTGATGAACTGGGCAGCAGTCTCGATGGTCTCTTCATGGTTTTTGATGAAAATCGGAATTTTCCTTGCGCCTGGAGATTTGAGTATTCGAGTAAGCTGCGTTACAGTTTGCTGCAGAATCTGGGGTGGGCAAATATCGATTTTGGTTATCACAACCATCACCGGCACATTGAGTGCCAACGCAATTCCCAAGTGCTCTCTATAATTCTCCGTCAGGCGCTGTTGCTGGGGAATTATTGCTCAATTACTGACTTGCTCATCCCTATCAGACCATTATTGGCGGCTACCATGAGGAGACAGTAATTCGGACTGCTGCTCAGCAAGCCAAACACGGTGGTTCGTAGGTATCTTTCATGGCCTGCCAAATCCGTGAAGCTGATAACTTTAGCCTGATTCAGTCAGCTATACGTTACTTTTCGACATTTGTTCAGTCATACAGAGCGTTTTCCAATCTCTTCCCAGGACAGCTTTCTCCCAGGGACATTGGAGGCAACCACATCCCCATGCACGTCGAAGCCCATAATCTCCATTCCCACTGAGCTAGTTCGCCCGCTTTCCATTTCGTGTTTGTGGCGGAAGAGGTTTACTCTTGCTTTACCACGTCCATCGTCAAGGTTCCCTTTCACGAGTACACCGAGCATGGTACTTTTACCAGCATCGACTTTGATAGTATATCAGCCTAAGCCCGTCATGATAGAAATCGTATCGTACCATTGCCCACTACTGCAATGCGGGTCTCAATGACGTCCTCAATTGTCTCGGGGGCTTGCCGTATCATTAACTTTCCGGTTGCACTACTGTCCTTTAAGTTTGCTGTGTCAACCTCTTCAGGTCCTCCAACATTCCGCGTCATGAGCACTCGACATTCAGCCTGCAGTATCCTACCAGCTCGCCGTATCCTGTCCAGCGCGATGTCCCACTGCTCTTTGCTAAAACCCATTGACTCTCCATTGTCTTCCTGCCCGAGGTCAAAAAGTGTTTCCCCATGTCCTTCCAGTATGCGGCTTTGAAGTAGATTACTGAGCTGTTGCTGTGTGACTTCCGCGTCGTCACCTGTGTCCAGAAGCAAGTTACTTAATCTAATTTGGGTCGAGGTCTCAGCAAGGTTAAGAGTGTCGAGAATATCGAGCTCAGCATGTTCTTCGGTCAAGGTGCTCTGGGTTGAGTATCCACTATCACTTGGCGCAACAGAAGTATGGCGCCCAGGGAGCAGCGATTGCTGCTTCTCGACATAGTCGGCGAATTCGCTCAGTGCCTAATTTGTTAACATCGGTGTGCACAAGAATTTGGTTCAAGCTCTTCGGACGTACAGATTCACCTTTCCGCCGCTCTTGCGCCGTTTGTTTCTGCACTCCAGCAGTCATAATTTGCGCGGACGGGTGAAATACTAGTCTAATGATGCGTACTTAGCCGGCAGGATGGTTATATTCGTAGGATCATCTAGGATATGAAATCGCTCAGGGAATGAAAGTATTAAAGATTCTATAGGTCTGCAGGTTAATGGTATTAGAAGGAGAAGTCATCGTGGTCATGTAGTCAATAGCTGTAGGGTACGGTTATCGATAGCAGGGATTATGACGCATGAACTACTGAGTCACGACTAAGTCACCATGACTCCTGGGCAAAGCTGAGTAGGTAATCTGTATGGTTTTCATGAAGTCGAATGCCCAAGTCTATAAAATTCTAGTCATGGTTGATTGTCCTGTCAGGTTGTCTGATCTATTCTATAGGCTAATGGCCTGGCTACGCCCCTTCCGACGGTCTCGAAAGGTCACAAACAATCCATGACCTCGAGAGAAACCGTCAATCAGCCTTTTTCAATTACCTTCGTAGGTTCCGGGAATGGCTGGGACAGTCATATCATTGTCGACATCCTCAAATGGAGGTTGAGCTGTCAGGAAGGAGCTTGCGGTGAGATGAGTACGACCGAGTCACCTAAAACATATGGGTTTTAGTTTAGTAACATAAGTGTCAATTCATGAACGAGGACTGACCCCTGACAAACAGCATCTCCGACTGCTTCTTAATAGTCTGTACAATCTTTTAGGCTTTGCAATTCCCCTGTGACAGTCTGCTATTTGCATACCTTTACGGCTTCTTCCTCTTCATCATCATCATCTACTGCATATATGGTCTCTTCCACATCGCCTAGTACAAGATTGCAGTGGCTATCATAAGCCTAGTTCTGGTCAGCGCGGCCCCAGTCCTTAAGCTTTCAAGGAAAGTAGCTCAGAAGACCCATAAAAAACATACATGAAGCCGTCCCTTCAATTCTCGATCTCCCCTTAGCTTCACGAAAACAACTTCGTCCAGCGATAGGCGTACCAAGTCTAATGGCTCCGAAACAGGAACCGAATCTCCTTCTCCTGTGTCCGCCATGTGAAGTATAAAGTTATGATTAGATTTATGTGGATGGAGCTCAATCAAGCTGTAGGCGGAAAGGTTCCGCCTTTATGGCTAGAAATTGTTCCGCAAACAATTCACTGAATTGATTTAATTGACAAAACAACCTTGAACGATGACTGCAATTCCGACCTTACGCTCTCTTTCACGGCACTAGAGCTTTCACAGCGAGTGCCGAGAAATATGTCTGCTTCTGAAGAAAAAGACATGAGCGTTAATCCAGGTGATCCCACGGGGTCAGCCTTACCAAGTGCGACAACAAATGGGCAGGAGTCGAGGGGAGAGACTGAAGTACCGGAGTCAACGCCTAACGGTAAAGCGAAAAATGACCCAAAATCTGCTGCAAAATCAACAGACGGAGTCAAGGATGGACAGCTCTCTGGTGCAGAGAAAAAAAAAAGATCAAAAGAAGAGAAAGCCGCAAGGAGGGCAAAGGAAAAACAGACTCAGGAGCCGCCAGACTCACAGGCCAAGAAGGGAGACGCTGGGAAAGGCCCCGACGGAAAGTCCACAGCATCAATTATACAGACGCCGAAGAATCAACACAAAAGGACAGGCTCTGCCGTCACGAGTCAGCACAACCCGCTGGCACTAAGACCCGCAGAATGGCCAGCAGAACGACCAGCTGCACCCCCTCGCCAAGAAGTCAAGAAAAACAATAAGAAAGTCGCCCTATTTGGACATCTGTATGGAACGCCCAGAAGGACGACGATAGCTGGTGCAGGTAGAGATGTACATCCAGCTGTTCTAGCATTAGGGCTGCAGATGGGCAGTTATGTTATTTGCGGAAGTAACGCCCGATGTGTTGCTACTCTGCTGGTATTTAAAAGGGTCTGTTTATCGCATCAGCTCGCTCAAAGCATGGCTGATGTCTTTAGGTTATTGAATCATATGTCACACCTCCCCAAAACTCCCTTCCTCGCCATCTCACTACCCACCTCTCGTCTCAGATTGAATATCTGGTCTCCTGTCGACCACTTTCTGTATCGATGGGAAACGCTATCCGATGGCTCAAGGTCGCCATATCAGCGGTTGATCCAGATACACCTGAGTCTACGGCCAAGGAAGACCTTTGCGATGCTATTGACAGCTTCATCCGGGAAAGAATTACCGTTGCAGGTCAGGTAATAGCGAGTAGCGCTACTGAGAAGATCCGTGACGGGGATGTTATCCTTACATATGCTAAGAGCAGTACCGTCCAGCAGGCCCTTCTAGAGGCATTCCTACAAGGCAAGAAATTCCGCGTAATTGTGATGGATTCAAGGCCTCTTTTTGAAGGAAAAAACCTGGCGCGCGCCTTGGCAGATCTTGGACTTAAGGTCGAATACTCCCTCATGCATGCCATCAGCCATACTGTCAAAGATGCAACAAGGGTGTTTCTAGGAGCACACGCTATGATGAGCAACGGCAGATTGTATTCTAGAGCTGGTAGTGCAATCGTAGCCATGATGGCTAACCATGCCGACATTCCTGTCATAGTCTGCTGTGAGAGCGTCAAATTTACGGACAGAGTAGCCCTAGACAGCATTGTCACGAATGAAGTAGCTCCTCCAGACGAGTTATTGATCCAGGGAAGCGGTTCCACAGAACTATCGAAATGGCAGGAAACTCCTAATCTGCAGCTTCTGAATCTAATGTACGACCTCACGCCGGCCGAATATATAAATATGGTCATCACGGAGTACGGAGGTCTACCGCCAAGTTCTGTGCCGGTTGTGCATCGGTTGAGTACAGATACTTGAGGTCGATTTCTAGACCGAAAATATGTCTACATCAACCAATAAATTGATACAGAACCCTCATGCGCCATCATAGACGAACAATACTACGGAGCAATACCTGAGCGGCCGTCTGAGCAAATCATACGCTCCAGCGTATCCTAGCCCTTCACAAGGTGTCAGCTACAGATTGTTTTCCTTAGCAACCTTCAAACACCGCTGGTGCTTAGTCGCTGAAGAGATCTGTCTCACGCTTCGTCGACTAAGAGGATACGTCGCAAACGTGCTAGAACCCAAAGGCCCTCCTCTATACAGCTGGGTTCTACAAGATCTTCATTAGCAGAGGTCACCGTGTTTCCCCTTGTCAGTCTTCGTGGACGGAATCATCGCATCCTACGCTGTACACTAGCACGATGTTTTTCTCCTCCACATCCGTCCCTCCGCATAGAAAGCCGGTGCTATATCATGCTCAAAAGAGACATCTCGTAAAGGGAGACGTGCTATATGGCAGAAAACCTGTACAAGCTTTGTAGGAAACCCAAGCACATGCAGCTGCAGAACTAAAGCTATCCAACCTTTAATCGTACACCAAACGAGTTCTAATATGCTTGTTGATGATCTTCAATCATTGTCCAAAACAATATCCAGGGGAATGAAGCTTTTCACCTGAAAAATATATCTTCCATACTTCCTCCGCATATTTCTCAAACTCGTCTTTACCCAATAGTCTGCCTCATTGAAATTCCATTCATCGTCCATCGTAGATCGACTACCAATTATATTCCTCTTCCCAATCGCCTCACCCCATAATACCATAACCCCCAAGCTTGATCAATTCTCCTGCATCTACCTATTCACTGTTGAGGCTCCGCGAGTGAGTTAAGGCCTTTGCCAAACCTATCCCTCATCACTGCCTCTTCCAAGTCTAGCATTCTCTTAAATCTTTCAATCTTTAGTCAATCCACCCGCACGTTAGCAGACACTAACCCAACTATCAGCTGGACCTGGCTTGTATTAACCTCCAAATCATTACAATATTGAGTGGAGAAATCTTTGGTAATGCTATAGTCTATGAACCGGGTATCTATCTCTATCCAGAGTATGCAAGCCCGCTCTATGTTGTTCTGAATGCCTGTATCATAACTTCGTAATAATGGAGCTTCTTTCCATTCAGAGTGTCCAAGAGAGCTTTTCCGATCGGTTTTGTACAATAGTCGAGTCTTCCAATTCGGCAGTTCGTAAGGTCGGGAATTGTCCAGGTCGACAATTCGTGAAATCGAACGTCCTCCATCTTGATAACTTCAGAGTACGCCAAATCCCATTCCTTATTATTTGCCAGCAGCCGCACCCTCGCGCTCCCGCTCCGCCAGGCTCTTCACATCTCCACCCTTAAGATATGCCTCATACTCCCCAATCTTCATCCCACCCTTTGCCCACCTCTCATACGCTGCCTCCTTTTTCTGCGCCGTGAGCGTCTGTATCGCAGGCCAATATACCGCATGATCGTATTCGAAATTCACATCTCCGCCATGCGTGGTCATCAGCTGGGCCGGCGGCACAAACTGCTGCAGCGGTTGCTCAAATACCAATTTCTCGCGCGTCCGCGGATCGATGAAGGGAGTAATGGCGTTGAAGAAGATCTTGACGAGGTAGGGAACATTGACAATCATTGCCCGTCCTAACCGCTCAGGGTAGTGGTTTTGAAGGATGTTCAACGCGGCTTTTCCGGTTGACAGACTAGGGTTCTTGGTCATGCTTCCTTTGTAATTTATTAACAAGCTCAGGGTCTCCTGTCCGGCGGGCATAAGATCGATTGTGCGCTCGAGCATGAATACCAGATGCTGGACCTGTCGGTCGCTCGTCTTGGTGTTTTGTTTCGCCGGATTGAGATATAAGCATGGCCGCGCAGCAATGTCGAATCCGAAGAGAACCTGCTTGCCTGTCTCATTCTCAGGGGAGATGTAGTCCGCAGTCAACTTCTCAAGGCCGTATTCTCGCCGCCAGATCAGAGTATTCATAAGGCGAGTTTCGGACTCCTTTGAGATCCATTTTGTTGCACGAAGGTAACGAAGAAGGCATTCTCGCGTTAACCACATGCGCTCGGAGTCGGTGATGGGAGCTTTAGGGCTGTTCTGGGCAGAGGATGTAGGGATCTCCATCCAAGAGGTTACCGTAGAGAGTAAGGCGACGTATTTTCCGAACTGATCTGCAGCGAGGTCCGGAGCTGAGGCCGGCCTCGAGATCGGAAGGGGACGGATGAAGGGGGTTTTGGCAGGATTGATCGAACCGTCCATGGTTGCATTGCTCGATAATGAGGGTAGAACTAATGGACTTGATGGAGTAGCTGGCTCAGTAGGTGCTGCAGTCCCGTTGCTGGGAAGTTCTGGGGCGATTGACGGTGTCTCATTCTTTTCTAGTAGCTGTAAGGTCTCTGGGGTCGTCATGTTTACTAATTATTAGAGCGCCCAGCCGAGCAATCGACATGGAAGAATTCGCTGATTTGACTTCTAAAATATGGAGAGTCGAATAAATTCGATAAACACTCCAGACGACAATAAACAAAGGAGCATCAGGTAGTCAGTGAGCCCTGAAGCTGACTATGATGAACTCGAGATTTTTTTTTAGCTACAGTTTATTAGTGGATTGTCGGCGCAAGTCGCGAATAATTGCCGACCTGACGCGACAAGATCGCGTCTTCCTAAACCATCAACTTCTTACCAACTTCCATAACAGCGAATTCTACAAATATGGCCAGCACCAAAGATGAGCTCAACGAGCTATTCGCTACTTTACCTGTCACAGAGCTATCTCCTGACGTTTCTGGAGAACTACAATCGATATGCCGACTCCACTCAATCTCCCCACAGGAGCTTCGGTACAAATGGGAATCCTACAGTATGAAGATGGGTTCGGAGCAGACGCAGCTGGATCTGATTACTACTAGAGCGTTCAAAAAGGATTTGCAGGAGATGCTGGAGCGGGAATCACGAGGCAAGGCCCATCATCGAAGTGTCGATAAGAGGGCCGGTCATGCTACACCGCGGAATACTGGGAAGAGCGATAATATTTTTGGCATGTACGTACATTAAATACAGGATTTGAATTCAGTCTCTGAGAAAATGTTAGGCTAGATGTTACTCCGCATCAACGTTCGACAGGCGGCGCCGCAAAGCGCAAAGCAACTTTTGAGACGCCACCATTTCCAAAGGCCAATAAATCCAACGTCATGAGCTCCCCTAGTGATGGGAGGACAGCAACGCATGCTTTGAATGGTGACTCGAACGGCCTTCCGAGCGTATTCGCCGATCGCCAAAATGCTGGCCAGATTGTGGAGACATTGAATGAGCAATTGGCCCTACATGAACCTCCAATTGCACCTTTAGCTAAGTCTTGTGTCAAATTGACCGCAAACACCGACCTGAAGAAATTCTACTACAAGCCCATGGCTATGCACCTCTCAGGGGCATCGGAAGTTCTCGACGACCGAATTGACGAATTCCAACTGCTCATACAGTCTCACCACCAACTCGAAGATTCGGCATTCGGGAATGCCGCAACTCAGGCCACCAACGAGATCGTCGCCGTCGGTAGGATTGCTTCGGACACTCCTGAAGGAAAGCTCAACACTGCTTCCTTGGTTCTGGAAACCTCAAGGCGAACAGGCGCAGGCCTGCGAGTACCCCTGAAAGTCGAAACAATATCACAAGAGTTCTTCCCGGGACAGATCGTTGCTGTGCGAGGCATAAATGCTTCTGGAGAGTACTTCTCGGTAAACGAAGTGCTCGAAGCCCCACTACTGCCTCCAGCAGCTTCACTACCTTCGGCACTGGATGACATAAATGATCGTCTAGGCGTGGGTAGTGGAGATGGAACAGAGTCAGCATCGCAGGCCCTTAATATTTTAGTCGCTTCTGGCCCTTACACTGCCGACGACAACCTTGCCTTCGAACCACTGCAAGCATTATTCGAGAAGGCAGAAATAACATGCACAAATGTCTTGATCCTAATTGGACCGCTCTTGGACGTCGAACATCCACTACTCGCAACGGGTGATTTCGACCTCCCTGACGATCCAAGCATCAAACCAGACAAAGCCACACTCATTGACGTGTTCAGGCTCCTTATAGGAGCACCACTAACTCGTCTTGCCCAAGCTCTCCCAAGCATCACCATAGTGATGGTCCCTTCGGTCCGCGACGTTGTTAACAAGCACGTCTCGTGGCCACAAGAACCGTTCGCCAGGAAAGAGCTCGGACTGCCTAAACAAGCTAAAATGGTTTCGAATCCCGTAACCGTCTCTTTAAATGAAATAGTAGTAGGTATCTCAGCGCACGATGTGCTGTATGAGCTTCGCCGAGAAGAAGTGGTCGTGGGGAGACCGAAAGAAAGCAGTATGCTGGCAAGGCTGCCAAGACATTTAATCCAACAGCGGCATTTTTTCCCGTTGTTCCCACCTGTTGATAGGACGCTCTTGCAGAAGACGGGGACGGAGGAAGGTGTAGCGACGGGAATGCCATTGGATGTGAGTTACTTGAAACTTGGGGAGTGGTTGGATGTGCGACCGGACATGTTGATCACGCCAAGCGCGTTGTCACCTTTTGCAAAGGTAGGCTTGCTTTTTATCTGACTCGGAGAGCCGCAATTGACATTGAACACAGGTTGTAGAAAGCGTGCTCGTGATAAACCCGGGAACACTGTCGAAACGCAAAGGAGCCGGGACTTTTGCGGAGTTGACGGTTCATCCTAGAAAGGTGACAGATGAGGAGCGCGCTCAAGGCGCTGTTGTAGGACATCATCTCTTCGATAGGGCGAGGGTGGATATTGTTAGGATATAACGTAACAAGAAACCTTAATGGATACCTTAGACAACCATAACACCTTGGGTGTCATTCATCCAGCCCCAATCTCTACAACTCCAACCACCCCCCAATCCTACATACCCCGTTCCAACCCACCTCACCACCCTCCTTACCTCGGCAAAAACCTCCTCTTCCCCCCCGCCCCCTGCCCCACCTCCCCACTTATCCCCACCTTCCCCATCCCACTCACCAGCCCCTGGAGCCCCAAATCCCTCCACGCCGCCTCCCTACGCCCCTGCGTCGCCCTCGTAATCCCAAATGCGGCGTGCTGGTCTGGCACGACGTCATCTTCGTCCTCCGGGTTCGGTGGCTGATGGTGCGGTGGGACGTAGATTTCTTCGAGGGGGAGGGTGGGGGGCCGGTTGAATTCCTGTTGGTGGGGGGGGGTTAGTTTTGAGGGTGGAGAAGGGAAAGAGGGGATGGGTTGGGGTGGTTTTACCTCGAAGAGGTCGGCGATGCGGGGTTGGGAGAGGTGGATGTAGGTGTGGGAGGAATCTTTGGACTTGGTGCGCGCGTTAGTTGGATTTGAGAAGAGGGTATGTGAGAGGGTAAGGGATGTAGATACCATATTGTATTTTTGGTGGTTTGCACAGGTTTGAAAAGATGTAGTGTGTGGTGGTATCGTTGTAGAAAATGATACAGACTTCGCAATGATACTACGACAGGTTTGTTGATTGTCAGATGGGAAAATATATCGAGACGGCCGTGAGGCGCTTGTGACTAAACGCGATAGGCGAAAATGCCCTAAATTACCACCAACTTCTCAGCAGACAAATCACTCATACAGTGGACTACTTTTGATTGAGACCTAATTGACGTTCAGGTCTTTCGATCTCTGTGAATCCTTGATATAGTATCCCTTTTTCTAATATTATATACAAGGGGAAGACCACCTCAGTTGCCTCAGGTTCTCAGACGTCCCCGTTACAAGAAAAAGCGACCAAGTCCTCCTCATCCAATCCGTTCGAGAAGGAGAGCGCATAAAGGAGCATCCCTTTTGTCACTGAAATCTTCGAGACCTGGACAGAGTCATGAATCGTGAATAACTGACGAGGAAAAAGGGGCCGAATATCCATCGTCTTTCAAGGAGAAGATCACCATAATGGGACAATACCAGAACATGTTTCGCAAAGGTTCGCTTGCATAACGCCAGTTATTCATTTTTTCTTTGACCAAATTGCAGTGATCTCTTCAATGGGGGGGGGGGGGGGGGTTAGCAGACTTACTAGGCGAGAGTTGGTGATATTTGATAAGAATGTGTTCGTAGAGTGTCCGTGTGATGCAAAATGCCGTTACTAGGGTACTGCGATATCCCCATCCTAGAGGTATCCGGCATCAGCTCAATCCCAGGGGTATTAGGATCGCTTTACTAAAGGCCGGTATCAGTGCGTGTAGACAATACGGATTGCCTGTCCCAGACCAAGCAGCTAATCTAGACGAACAAATGTATCGATAGAGTTGGTAGATGCCATACCATTGGGAGCATAAGGCTTCTCTTTTTATTGGGTACGAGGACACTGGGCCCTGATTAGTGGCAATTGTATCCGTAGTAAAAAAAATTAAAATATAGTAACATCCTGTTCGAAACAGTAACAAGTATCTAACAGAAGTGGATGGTTGCTGCAAGCTGCATTGTCCTTCTTAATATTGTTATATTTGAACAGGGCGGAAAAGAAATCTAAATACATACAGGAGCTGTCTGACTCTCTATTCTGAAGCTTGACGGTAGCCCCAAGTAGCTCTCAGACAACATCATGCATCCAGCTTGCAATTATCCATTCTTAGCGACGTCTATCAACTTAGAACCTTCTCTACCTCCGCGATCAAGGGCGTCATCTCACGATCAAAGCCTCTCTTCTCGGCAATCATCTTCTTTGCTCCTAATGCCTCGCATAAATCAACGACCTCTCCGCCTCTCACCGCACAATATGCTAACAAGCCGACGGCCGATAGCAGTCCTCGCAGGCTGTCTTTGCTCTCCTTTTCGCTCTCTATCGCTTCCAATAGACTTGCGAGTAACTCCACTTGAAGGCTCTCGGATAAAATATCTTCCTCTCCGTCAAGCCGTCTTTGGTGGTTAAATGCTGCAATATTGAACGCTAGAGAAGCAGCTGAGACACGGATAGGTGCGTTAGTGGTATCGAGGAGTGAAGAAGTAACGAGTTGAATGAGTGGTACAGCGAGATCTGGATTACTGAGAAGTTGAGGGGGATATAAGGATGAAGTAAAAAGGTTGCAAGCCATTTGTAAGGTAACGATGCGAAGAGTGTAGGGACAACTTTCGCCACGCGAGAGAATGGAAGATATGATGCAGAGAACAGTGTGATGACCAGACTCTTCTGCAAAGTAACCGCTTACACGGGGATCGATGAGCGCCAGACGGAGGAGATCCACTAGCGGAAAGAGAGACTCTGGAGGCAAAGAACCAATGGAGTTGGAAACAAGTGCGCTGGTAGATCGGAGGTTTGGAAGCGGAGTATCAGCAGCGCCAGAAGATTGCCGGTGGCTTATGAAGTCTTTGAGCGCCTTGACTGAAGGATCACTGCCAGAGGGTCCCAGTTTTGCAAGTAGCTTATCTAGAGGTGGAGTTTTGGTATAAGTAACGAACTTGTGTCGTCGTTGTAGAGTAGTTAATTGAAGGTTCGTATGTGGGTGTGAAGGATGAGCCATCTGAATGAGCATTCGCACGTTGCCGCGGAGTTGACCCTCGCTGGCGCCGGTCCACTCATTCTCCTTTTCACCCTTAAGGAAAGTCATAAAGGTAGGGGTTACTCGGACTTGATATCGAGCGCCGATTTCGTAGGCGTTGGAAAGGTCGACCTTAATCAAGACAGCTTTGCTACCTGCCTCTGCTGCTAATTCATCATATGCCGGATAGACAAGCTTGCAAGGTGGACAAGTGGCCGATGTGAAGAAGACGACCGCGCATGATTTCTTAGCTGATTCCAGTAGTTTGTTCAAGTTACTGATCGTTGTAACGTTATAAACGGTGCCGACTGAATGATCCTTATATTCAGTTATCGAGTGGCCATTGGCCATATGGCTATTCACATTGTGTCCATTGCGAGTACCGTTGGTAGCTTGACGGATAGGTATTGGAGTATTGGCCTGTGGAACTGGAGCTTGTGTGATGCCACGCATAGCTTGGTCGAGCTGAGGTTTCAACATCTGGCCAAATGGCGTATTCAGAACAGTCTGCGGTAGAGAAGTAATGTGCTTGGGAATGCCTGTGCCAACCAAGAACATGGCAAAATCATTGGAGAAGTTATTGCAATTATGGAGGAAGAGGTCATAAGACTGTCAAATGGTCAGTGACTATCAAGTCTATAATACTCGGTAGCCCTGTATGTGGACCGTACCTCAGAAGTATATACTGCTTTTAGTGACTCCAGGTATTCCAAGATAATCTCCAGCGGTAACTCTGTTCTCCCAAGTTTGACCACCTCCATAGGTCTTCCATGATGGGTGGCTCCAGGATAAGTTGTCTGCACTCCCGCCCCAAAGAAGTATTCTATTCCACCAAGGATGATGGCTGTGTGGTAAACTGCATCAATCTGTACACCAAGGAGCTGGCCGGACATTTGCCTCGCAAGGCCCTAAAGTTTTGTTAGAAAAAAGCACACAGATGGGTGACCTGCGGAGGTCCCACCTTGGAAAGATCGTACACATACAGCTCGACGTCCATTATGCCCAAATCTGGTGATGTGGACTGAAATTCAAAGATTGCTACAGCTGGATTTGGTGGCTCAGGGCAGTAAAGCAAATCGTAGATTGAGAGTGATGGGACTTCGGGTGACGCAGACCAAGTGATGCCTGCAGGCTACTGTACTACGTATAATCAGTTTGAGGCTCTGCGGGAGATATCAGGTACCCGAGGTCGCGATAAGGGTTTCGACGTCATGAATGTTGATCAATGCGGAGTTGAAAAATTGGACTTTACAAGAATAATTCGAGGATGGATTGAGAAGCTTCTGTCAGCCTCCCAATACTTACAACTGACTGCCATGGTACGTCCCCCATTGTCATTACACGATCTCCATTCGCTAACCCCCCGCAAAAGCCACCCAAGCGGCGCCCTCAAGCCTCTGCGCCCGCCCCACCTCCAGACAAAAAGCCCCGCCAATCCAAACTCGCCAAAGAAAACAACATCTCCGCCGCCACCGAATCCGAGATCCTCGAAGCCTTCTCCCTCTTCTCCACCCCCTCCTCACCCTCCGAAAAACACGGCCTCCTCCCCTCCCCCTCCCTCCGCCGCGCCCTTACCGCCCTTGGCGTCCCCCCCACCTCCTCTTCTGAACTCAAGGAACTCCTCTCCGCCGCTGACCCTACCGATTCTGGTACAATCAGCTACAAACACTTCGTAGCGATTGCAGCGCTGAAACTAGAAAATAGGAGCGAGCAGAGTAAAAGAGGCGAGGTGGAAGACGCGTTTAGACTGTTTAGTGGGGGGCGAGAGAGGATTACGGTGGAAGATTTGAAAAGGGTGGCGAGGGAGTTGAAGGAGAGTGTGGGGGAGGGGGTGTTGGGGGATATGGTGCTGGAGGCGAATGGGGGGGAAGGGGTGGGGAGGGGGGTAGATTTACATGGGTTCGAGGGGGTTATGAGGAGGGCGGGTGTTTTTAGATAGCGGGGAAGGAGACAGGTGTTTTACAGGGTGACTGATTTAAGCGAGGCGTTTGGTGTTGGAAAGGAAAAACACGGAGCTGAGGTAACTTTGGGTTGGCATGTCGTCGAATCATGAGGTAATTGGTTGACGAATAAACGGATGATTGGAGAACTTTCAGAAGACAAACGCAAAAGGTGAGAGTGATTGTTAATCTACTATTGCTAAGAGAACCACTAAGGGTTTGCGTTCGCATGCAAGACGATGTGAAGCCACCAACGCACGCCAACAACTGCTATTCATCCATGCGCAGCCCAGCTTCATAGTAGCAATTTTTCGTAACTCATCCGACAAAATCACAGATCCTTGGCACAAACTTTCCTATGCCATCATCTTCCCGGCTCCTGCATCCTTTGACAAAGACTCGTCCATCCCATGCTTCTCCACCTCGGCCTCCACAGTCGCGTCACCCTCGGCTTCCTCCAACAAAGCCTTGTCACTCTCATCCTTCTTCACCTCGGCCTCCACAATCTTTAGGCTATCCTCTCCAGCATCCACTTTCTTGGCGTCCTCGACTGCTTTGGCCTTCGCGACAGCCTCGTCGAATCCAGCGTGCTCGGAGTGCTTCTTGTAGAATATGGCACTGTCCTTTGGCTTGAGCTCCGGGCTAATCTTTTCGAGGACAACGTCACGGATGCCGTCGATGGACTTTTGGTTAGACCCATCACGGTTCCAGATCATAATAAGGACAGAGTTGAAGCGAACTGAATATGAAAGACCGCAGAGGTCGTCGCCTGGGATTGCGTCAGTGACGTAACAGAAGCAGGGGAGCGGGACAAGGGCTTGCTTACCAGGTTGGATAACATCGGAAAATTGCTCTCCAACAGCGAAGAGTAAAACCTCCTTCCAGAACTCCTTGCTATGAGACTTCCCAACGCGGAATGTCCAGCAGCCGCCCTTGACGTTACGGCGATCCTCCCAGGCAGGTTTAACGCCACGTTTGAAGAAGTGCACTGAATCCTTCATTTCGAGATTCTCCAATGGGAAGCGGTTGAAGGACTCCCAGAATGGCTTGACTGTGATGATGTTTTCGAGCAGTAAGGTGAGACGTCCATCATAGTCGGAAGTAGTGCTGTGTTTGTCGTGATAGAAAGACCATGCGTATTTAAAAGGAGGTGGACGAATCTTACGGAGCATATTAAGCTTGAGCGACTCCCGATCCAAGGGCTGCTTTGCAAAAGTCCGAGAAATGGGCGTCATGGCGGTAGGATCCTCAGCCACCGAAGGAAGGCCATTGATATGTAGTGCTGGTCGTGAAGAATTCATGCCAATGGCGAAGCTATAGAAACTGGTGATGCCCAATTGGCTTTGCTCTGCCAGTACTTTCTCGAGCGTATATGAGAGTAGAGGGCGGCCAGCCGCACCTACGTGTTGTGGAGAAATAGTGTTAGCCATGTTGATATGGTGAGTAAATTGAAAGATAATAGTGAGCGTATGAAGGTCTTGATGTGTAGATCGTGTGTAGATGTGCAGAGCGAGAGGTGAGAGGTGAGAGTTGCAGCGAATGTAGAAAATGTTTGAATATTAGAAGTAGAAGTGTTGAAAGCTTAAGTAGTGCAAAGGTGGGTGGCTAGCAGAGTTTTTGGGTGTGAAACTAAGTGGACAAAGAAAAGGAGTCATGATAGCATATGGATTCGGCATGTTAAGCTAAACTGAGATTCATCGTCCATAGCGATCCTGCTGCTAATTCCTTTATCACAAAAGCAAAGCAGGCGATGCAAGTTTCAGAAGCACAAGAGCAATTTACTGATGTAGAGGGTTTCTCAACTACGTAGTAGCCATAGATATGGTGATGCTGATGCTGAGTTCTTCTGGTCAATTTTTGGGAAATGCGAAGATATGTTGTGAATGATCCAGGAGTAGTCGATAGAGTGAATGAATTGAGCCTACCTTGCTGTGGTTAAGCTACTGTGGCTTAGACTGAGCTACTAGAAGTAGTCCAGAAACCCAAAGTGTCAGATGGCTCGAGTGAAGCCAAATGTTGATCTCAGAGGTGAAGTGAGGTTTGCGACCTGGGCGCTTCTGGATTCGAATTCTCCAACTGTTTGAGTATGGTGATCCAAACCTGGCAGGATTTGGTATTCAAGTGATATCTGTATATATATTCAAGACTGTACTCGTACAAAAACAGCAATGGTGAATAGAAGAGAAACATTTTCCAGAGATATCCTGTCGTCAATGTATCAGTGGCAGCCTTATGGATGTCATTCCGCGCGCTTAAGCACATTCCAACGCTAACGCAGATCATCAGTGCCAAGAAGAGCTAAGGTATTCTGGCGGCAACTTGACCCTCGACCGAAGATATAGAATTAATGTGATTCGGAAGACGCTGTGCAGGTGTCGCTGACCGATATTGAAAAAACATGGTGAAACAGCCGTCGGGAATCGTTCGTAAATCCGTCCTTAGCAGAAAAGCTTGGGAAGAGGACCGAAACCACGACTACAATGCGTTTCACAAACGATTCTACTTCTTCTACGGTACACTAATGGATCCCACTACCCTGACTAAAGTACTTCAATTACGAAGCCGACCGCAGCTTCTTCCTGCGAGGTTGGACGGGTACAATTGTATGCGTTGGGGTCCCTATCCTGCATTGCTGGATGGTCCTCCAGGGTTGACAGTGTACGGAATGGCTTATGAGGTTGACTCGCCTGCGGAGGTGGAGCGCTTGAAGGTCTATGAAACAGACAATCATATTACAAAGTCATGCTGGATAACTTTCAGGGATGGGAGAGAACTTGGAGGGAAGAACTTTGGGTGGGATACTGACAAGGCTTTGCTGAAAGAAGGCGCGTTTGATTTCAAAGACTGGCAAATGGACAATTAGGAGAAGTCTTGCTTTTTATAAGATTGGGCCTTTCTAGCAGCAACTTGAAGAAGTTATACATCAGTAGATTAAGAAGGTTGATATGGGTCTGCAGGAAGAAGCTGTCTCCTCAGGCAGTAGAACTAGGTAGAGAGTAGCTCCATCACGACCGAAAGACTGTGGAAGGCGATGACTGTGGCGAAAAGGAAGGTCAGCAAGGGCGCCATTCATGAGCGCGCCACGGCGGAGGATCTAGAGGATAATAGCGAAGTATCTAACACGAACAATCATCATCCTACACAAAGATCCAACAAAAGGACAACTGGAATTAGCAAGTCTTGGACCAAATCGAAAATTTCGCATTTAAGCGGGTTATCGGTCGTGGCGAAGTGGTACTCATATTCCCATATACAATGCTAGCATCAACACAGAGCTTAATAAAGTATTGAGAGCTGTCTTATTTTTCGTAATCGTAACAGAAAACCCTCCATGCCAAGGTTGCTAATCCAGTTGTATCCTCTCATAGTTCAAACAACGGTCTCGCCATGGAATGTGAAAGGTCAGAGAAAGTCAACGTCTAAAGAGCATTCATCAGCTAGAAGGACTCATCACTAGCAAATTTCTAGAGCGATCTGGTCAACTATCCATGGTACCAGTACCAAAACGTCTACCTACGGTAGGTAGAAAGAAAGAAGTACTGTAGGATTAATTCCAAAGCCAAGTTCAGGCGGTTCTCGGGCCGTTTCACGTGAAACTTCCGTTCTAACGGCCTCCCCACTTCCCAACAACAACACTCTGCCATTGTGACCAAGCAAACACGTCAATTATGCCTGCTCTTCTGTCATCGTCATCCTAGTGGAGCACTGAACACAATCCACCTTCCACGCCCAGACCCGTCATACCTACAGCAATGGCATCCCGGCAAAAACGAGGCTACTCAGACCTCGACCTCTACCCTCCACCCCGCGACCCCAAAAGGTCCAAAAGCGACAACCGCACAAGTCTCCAAGCATTGACTCTCCACCAAAACAACGACGCAGAAACCTTAGCCGGCACAATTCCCTCCAGCTCCCCAACCCTTATCGAATCTTCCTCCAGCAGCGCATCCTCCCAAACCTCTGCAGATTCTGGTTCTGAGGAGCCAATCCCTTCTCTCCTCGAATCGTCGGACGATGACGATGATTCGCCAAGCGAAAGCGATGATCTATCAAGCTCAGACAGTTCAGACCCATCCTCTTCAAGCTTAGAGCTCAACCGCCCCACCATGCCCATACAACCAAACCACCCCAACTACGCCAACAGGGACACCGACTCCTCTTCCTCAAGCAGTAGCAATCTCTCATCATCCAGCTCCGAATCCGCCAACTCCGCCGACTCCGACCCCTCAAGCTCCGGGTCGGGCTCACACTCCGATTCAAATGACACACACTCCAGCCCCTCCTCCGACTCGCCTTCCTCATCATCCTCCCTAACCCGCTCTCCAGTACCACTCACCTCACAAAACCTCAGCACGCTCCAATCACGCCTCACATCCTTCCTGCCAACAATGCAAGCCGCGAACCAAAGACTTGAGGAAGAACGCGTGGAGGGGAGGTTGGCGGACAGAGATATTGAGAATGTTGGAGAGGATCAGGATGGGTATATTGAGATGGATCTGGGGTTGGGGGTGCTTGAGGAAAAAGGGAAGGAGAATTTGGCAATTGAGGTAGAGGCTGAGGGCGAGGATGAAGAGTCGAGCCAGGGAGAGGAGAGGGATGTGTTGGGGAGATTGATGGGGAAGAGGAGGGAGAAGCCGGGTATTCAGATAGTGTAGGGCTTCCGGAAACTTCGGTGCTTTTTATCGACGTTCACTTAGCGATTGCTTATTAGATACCACCCACGCATTGGAGTTTCATTAAAAGGACACAATTTGAAACGAAGTTCCAGAAGCATACACCATTTAGATGTAGCTCGGATTCAAGTCGCAAATCGTGCCGTCAAACCGTCATCTTCCCAACTTCTCCAAAACAGCACCCGCACACATACCAACCAACGTACCCACACCCTCGAACTCTCCAATCCCTCATCGATCCCCCTCACCTAAATAAGCGTCCACTTTACCTCTCTCCAGCTAAGAAAGTTCCCAACTATAGCACACAAGTCTCAAACCCCGAATACTTCCCCAGCGTCCCAAAGACCGCCACGCCCCTGTTCGCACAGAGGGCGCCCTGCCCAGTCCCATCCTATAGCTTATCGCTGCCAAGGCCGTTTGCGAGGATGAGGTGCACGTGCTGATGTCGCGCTTTTAGGGTAGTGGAATTTGTTGTAAGGAACATCTGACGACTATTCATCCGCGGAGTCGAGGTCATGAAACGGGTTTGATGTGCTTGAGGGCCTGGAGGTGTTTCTCGTTTGGATCCTTCGAAGAACCGTGGATATTTCCTCGAGACGCTCTGCAGCGGCGGTAAGGGATTCGCGACGCACAGGGCGAACATACGCCTTCGCCATTTCTCTTCCAGAGCTTGCTGGCCATGCCCCTTTGGGACAGAGCCTTTCCCGACTCATTTGGTAGCAGGGATACTAGGTGCCGTAGGCTCCGACCGTCGTAAGAATCCGTGGAGACACACATCTGCAGATGAACCATGTACGTAGCTATCATATCTTAAATAGAAAGAACCAGAAATATAGAAAATCGCCACTAACAACCAGCTAAGAAATGCGGATTTCAGCCGTAGAATGCAGAAATGATCAACAGCAGTGAGTAGAAGGCGTAATCGGGGTTTGACAAAACCAATCGCGGATATTGGCGGTTGTGGGATTCGGCGCAGAGATTGTTTTTAAATAGAATAATGGTGTTGGAGGACTGCTAGATTCAAAACCCGATTTCGTGGGTTTGGTTGTTTGAGAGCTATGTACCTTCGTTAATGATGCTGTTCAAGTCTCGTGTAAAAATTCTCTTAAATCCTAGCAGAACAAGATAGCAAGGCTTGTTGAGGACCGATGTGCCAGTCTGATACCGCCGAGTGAGAGGTCATTGAGTATCCGCGTTGACGAACCTCGAGTTTAGTGACGATATAATTGCCTATCCTGCGGCCTCGAGTGTTACGACATCCACCTTTATGCGGTTTGGTTACATAGAGAAAATAGAATGAGATTTTAGTCGATCTTATAACGGTTGGAGAACCTTCAAATAACGGCAAAAGCAAACCAGGCCCAATCACTACGGTCTTCAAGACTCACCTAGCACCGGTACGGTACCCCTGCTCAATGCAAGACCAGATTCTATGTCTGCGAGACTCATCATGAGCATTAATGAAAAATTGTACTATTCGTGTTTCCACATGCCTTAGTCTTTCATTTCGATAGCGTACAGCTTCGTTGAAAGTCTTTAACAAAGCATCACAAATCCTTTCTAAACACCTCTGTTCTCCGCCAGCACCTTGCTGAACCATGCGCCCGTCAGATGTAGGTTACGCCGAGCTAAATCACCCTTTTCGTGTTCGATCGTAGTTGATGCCTTTCCAAGTACGCATACACACTCAAGACTCTGTTTTGCCATGTTCAAGAACTCACCTTCAGACCACGGACTGGTAGAGAAGAAGCGGCTCGCCGATATTCTCAATCTCGGGTATGGTGCATTTCAGATCGAAGGCCTTAGAAAGCACTATTTTGAATATCTGCGAGGGGAATATCGTTAGATTGATTACTGGGTTGGTGATATATGATCCTACCTTCTGAACATTGATGCTGTGGCTAGTACTACTGAAGATCAAACTTGCCTTCATGGCCTTGGCGAAGCGACGAGCCTATGCCAGCAAGTCAGAGACTCGATACAGACATCTTTTTGTGTAAATCTTACTTGAGTAGAAATTTCTTCTTGGTCTTCTTTGGGGAAATTGACAAAGTGGTCGTATTTGGTACCAACTAGAAAAGGTATAGCAGTCTTGTTAAAACCACGGCCTTGCCTGTACCACTCTTTGATCGAGTTGAGAGTGCTTTTTCTAGTAAGGTCGAACATGAAGAGTATGGCAACTGCATCATTACACACTAGGGGAAGCATGTTGACGAACTCCCGCTGACCACCAAGATCCCATATGGAGAATGTGATTTCCGTGTTGCGTATCGAGATTGTCTTTTCCATGAAGTTGACACCTCGGGCAGTTCAGCAAGAGTCATAGCCTCGACCAATAGCCACGAGCATACCTAGAGTCTGAATATAGTCCTCGTCCCAGCTTCCCTCGACGTACTTGACCATCAAGCTTGTCTTTCCAATCTGTGCATCACCTACCATCCCTACCTTTATTACTACACTACTCTGAGTCCGAGCTGCGTCCTGATGTGACGACCTCTGATTCTGCTCTTGATATGTTTGAGAATGTGCATATCTTTCACCTGATCCTGACAAACCGGACGATGGTCTCGAGTAGGGCTGCATATTCTGTTGCTGATAGGTCTGATTCGACGAAGGGTAGCGAGCGTTCGGATCAGTTTCTTGACTAGGGGAGAGGTAGCCGTTTCCAGGAGGATAATCTGCGGATTGTGTTGATTGCCGTCGAGACGGTTGTTGGCTATTGGGATAGCCATTGCCGTATTCACCGGTGGGTGTCGTGCTCATGGCATCATCTACGCCTCCCATTGCCTCGTCGTCGTTTGCTTGTGCCATTGCATCTCTCTGGTACGGGTCCATGACAGAGGTCATTCCCCGCAGCAGGTGTATTGAAATCTGTGAGTCCCAGTTTAGATATGGGATTTGGATGTAAATATCTTGTTCTGCCGTTGAAACGAAGAGCTCGAGGTAATTGAAAGAGAGCGTTAGAGAATACAATTCCTCGAATGTGACAGGATGGTGACAGGATGCTGAGAACCCTGGATGGTCCAGGCCCGTTTACAAGCGCGTGAAGAGTTAATCAGACGCGTAAATAACACAGATAATGGTACAAATTCAGAGTAGTGTTTCAACACCTCGCAATGGTAGTCAAGGGCTTGGGCATTGCCAGTTTAAAACATGCAACCAATGAACGTTTTGATGATCATCGCTTGTGCTATTCGTCACAACGACTCGGGCCCGTTCTGCTAGCGCTATAATTTTCACCACGAAATTTAACTTCAAATCATAAAATCGATAACGAACCATTTCCTCTGTGCAAAAAGACAAAACCATGGGCAAAAGAGCCGCTGAAGAGTCTGGTGCTGAAATCAGTCCACTGAAAGATGGAGAAAGACCGTCAAAACTTGAGAACGGCGGTGAAGGGGGGGATTTCGAGGACGAATTTGAGGATGAGTTCGACAGCGAAGATGAGATATTCGAGGCAGGCATAGATGGGCGGCCAGATGAAGAGCGACAAGCTGAAGAGAGAAGGGGTACGTGGTTCACGTCAGAAGCATTGTGCGGATTCCGCTTTCACTTCATGCGGTCTAGGTACTGACTTGGCCTAGATGCTATGGAGGTGGACCAGAAAACATTTATACCAGGCCGTGATAAGCTAGCAGCAGGAGAATCACTATCACCAGATATGTCTACGTATGAGATGCTACATACTCTGAGTACGACTTGGCCATGCCTTTCGTTCGACATTATCAGGGATTTTTTGGGTGATAATCGCAAAGCATATCCGGCTACATTATACGCAGTCGCTGGAACGCAGGCAGAAAGCAGGAAAACGAATGATAATGAGTTGATGGTGATGAAATTGAGCGGCTTGAGTAGGATGGACCGAGAGAGAGAGGATGACTCGGACTCGGACGAAGATGAGGACGAAAATGCTGAGCCCATACTCGAGACCAAGTCAATACCATTACGATCAACTACGAATCGTATACGCGCTCATCAATGCCCACAATCAGACTCTTCCAGGCCTCCTACGACCTTTACCGCTACTATGACCGAGGCCTCCGAAGTCCTGATCCACGACATTACAGTTCATCTCTCCTCGTTCGACACCCCAGGAACCATGATAACAGCGCAGCAATCGAACCCTATATCAACGCTCCGTATGCATAGGACCGAAGGCTACGCCGTAGACTGGTCGCCGCTTGTTCCTCAGGGGAAGCTACTGACTGGCGACAATGACGGCAAAATATTCGTCACTACCTCCTCAGACGGCGGCAGTTGGGCTACAGACTCCAGGCCGTTCACTGGTCATGAGAGTAGCGTCGAAGACCTTCAATGGTCGCCAAACGAACGCAGCGTCTTCGCCTCATCTAGCAGTGACGGAACAATCAAAGTCTGGGATGTACGCTCAAAATCCCACAAGCCAGCTGTCAATGTTACAGTCAGTAGTACAGACGTTAATGTCTTGTCCTGGTCTCACCAGACTGCGCACCTGTTAGCCACTGGAGCTGACGATGGGCAATGGGCCGTATGGGATCTGCGGCAATGGAAACCTGCAACTAACAACGCAGCGGCTGTAGCACCAAAGCCTGTAGCGTCTTACAATTTCCACAAGGAGCAAATCACTAGTATCGAGTGGCATCCCACTGATGATAGCATAGTAGCTGTTGCGGCGGGCGACAATACGCTGACATTGTGGGATTTGGCCGTGGAGCTCGATGATGAGGAAAGTAAATACACGGCTGATGTACAAGACGTTCCTCCTCAACTTCTATTTGTCCACTACATGGAACTGGTGAAGGAATGTCATTGGCATCCCCAAATTCCTGGCTGTGTGATGGCTACCGGTGGTGGTGGATTTGGGTAAGTTATGTTTCTTCGTTCTTATTTGCTTCAAAATTGGCAAGATACTGACACGTCGGTGTTTGCAGAGTGTTCAAAACAATAAGCGTGTAAACTACATTCACCATGCCCGTAGAATCTAGGCTTGCTCAACTTTAATCCAAGTAGACCAGTTTACATTCAGACTCTGATACGGACCGTTCACGTATCAAAGTTTGCCACCATTTTCAGATATCTTCTATTGTCATGACACTTACCCTTATCATCCTTCATCTTCCAAGCAACACTTAATCATAAGTCAAAATCTTTGACTTCTCGCCCATCCAAAGACTCATCTTCATTCATCGCAATGCCGTCTGCTGACTACAATCTCGATACTTCTACCTCTATCGACAACTCCTTCTTGATTCTTTATCCTGAGTATCAAAACTATCCGCTTCCAAACCTATCGACTACCTCATTCATGCCTCCAGAACATCAGCCCGGTGCAACCCCTCCCTCGCCATCCAACCCGCCATCATCGACAAGCTCTCCGCAACAAGAATCTTCATCTCAGTCGTTCAACCCAGGCGCCCCCCTGAGTCTCGCTCAGAGCTCCCTCCTTACCCTCAATACACGTCTCCCAACGGTCCCAACACCACCCACGCTTCCGCAAAAGATCATCGGTATCTGCTGCGTCCCCTACCTAAACCTACGCAAACGAGCCAAGTCCTCGCCAGCGAAGGGATTCCAATTCCCTCCAACACCTCCACCTGCGAGCTCAGAAGCCACGCCACCAATTGGGACAAGCAGCCCCGAAGACTTGACAGCAACCAGAATAAGCAGTTACGAGTCGTTTCCAGCACCGTCCTTCGACTTGAACGGGCAGCCACGCGCGCTAAACTCGAGGCTTTACCCAGAGGAAGCGACTGCGAGCTCTCCTTCCTCGGGCCACGCAGCTCAGACTGGTACCCGTGCAAACGAAATATCCCCAAGCATTGTCCCCAACTTCTCTCGTCCCCGACACCAAGACTCAATCACATCAGGCGACCACCGCAGTCCTCCAACCACCGCCCCAACAGCCACACCACCCACAAGCCCGCCATCTCCTCAAGCAACACCCCCTTCCTTAGACCGCAACAAGATCCCCCCGATCCCCGCCCACCTCACCCGCTCCCTCTCTCAGCGCCCAGACGCCACCCGTAAACGCTGCCATTACCGCCGTCCTTCCTGCCGCGCGCGCATTCCAGCCAAATCACCCAAATCTCCGAACCCACCTCCTCCACCCCACTCTCGTTGATCCCTCCAAGAACCCCCCCAAAAAGGCATCCCAACTACCAAAATGGGATCCTGCATCTCCTCCCCCTCTCCCTCCCCTTCCTCCCGCTCCAAATCACGCTACCGCTCCACCAACGCCAGCGATCGCGTTAGTCCTGCGCTGTGGTGGTTTGCGGGCGGGATGAGGAGACCGCCTACGGTTGCGAACTTGAGGAGGTGGAAGGAGAAGGATAGGCGGAGGAGGGGGTGTGGAGGGAGGAGGGATAGTAGGGGAAGGAGGAGTGACGGAAGTGAAGGGTGGAGTGGCAGTGGCAGTGGCAGTGGGAGTAGCGGTAGCGGAGGAAACGGCGATAAACTCAGAAGAAGCCGCAGCGGAAGGGGGTAGCCATGAACCGTTGAGGGTGTAGTGTCCAAGTAAGCGTGCGAGAGTACCAAAGCCTTTCCATTCCATCCAACCATGTAGTAAGTAAGCGTGCACGCAAAAACATCCTCAGCCTCCAACCACCCAAAAAACCCACTTTCTAGCTTTTGCAAGGCGCCGCTCGTAGATGGTAAGAACAAACATGCTGAAACAGCTACTACTACTACTACTACTACTACTACTACTACTGTCCCCCCCCCCAACGCTGACGCAAAACGCGAAAAAGTGATGGAGGAGCGAAGAGAATTGTGAAGTATGAGATCTTTATGTTCTTGGGTTTTTGAATGGACGGCAATGAGAGTTTTTTGTTTCGATTATCAGGATCCTTTGGTCGTGGAACTCCGCATCAGCACAAAGGCCACCGATATGAAACTACATCGACCACGTCATACTGCTTCTCCTCCTCCTCCTCCTCCTCCTCCTCCTCCTCCTCCTCCTCCTCCTGCTCCTCCTCCTCCTCCTCCTCAACCACCCAATCCACCCCCCAACTCCCCCAGACCCTCTCCCCCAAACTTTCCCCCAGATATCAAAACAAATAGCCTAACTAACTATTACTCTTCTCTTTTTGGCGAGGAATGGATGGATGGAGAGGCTACTGTAGTAGGGAGGAGGAGTGGCAAGCAAAAAGGGGTTGAAGGATCGATAGGGCCTAGGTCGGTTTTTTGGAGGGGTGGAAGGGGTGATGCATGGATGGGTTGGTTTTGATGGGGAGTTGGGTTTGACGGGGAGTTTTGGAAATAGATGAAATTGATTACAGGCCAGGTTCGGCGAAGTATATAACGACTGCGAGAGAGTGTGTTTTTTTTCCCTTTAAATGGGCTTCTTATCGATTTTGAAGGATTTCTTTTGCAGAAAGGAAAGGACCTTGGAGGGGGAAAAAAGAAAAAAAAAAAGCGATGAGCGGGAGGGTTTCCCGAGCTCTCGAGAGGACTCTGTGTTGTTTGTTTGGATGTATGATGAGATTTCCTTTTTGTAAATAGAAAAACCAGGTTATGGTAATGTGTTTTAAGTACCTTGGATAGATAGCTGGTTTGATTATGGCTTTCACTTCCGGCACCTCCATCGTAGCAGATCGGAGAGAATACTAATGTTGTCCGAAAAAAGAATATCTGTCTCTTCGTGTCTGCTTCTTTGCTCCTCGACGGTGGAGATGTACATATATTAGACCTGTGTGGTTGCACCGGATTGGCGAGGGATGGAGGCGGCAGAAGGATGACGAGCTCGCGATTATGTTGGAATGCCGGTCTCAGCCCCCTGTGCGAGAACATGTTGACTGGAAGGGATCAGAATGGGAAAAAGGATCTTGCAGATATGGTAAATTGGGCTTTGATATCAAATTTAGAATTTTCATTTGCCTGTCCACAAGTTGAGAATCAGCGAGACGTGAAAAGTAACTCTATTTCTTTTTCAATTCCTAAGCAACACTACACATCCTTCCCAAATATTGTATTCGATGGAGCCACGATTCGAAGAGGTATCTACATGTCTAAACCGCTCGACACCAGCGCACTTGCGATTGTCTCATGTCATCGGAGCAATGACCGATTATGACATTCGGCGGTAAGGCTGTCGCTTGTACAGATATCCCACGGTCCGCCGAACGGGTCGTCGTATCCTACCTACTGAGTGGTTATCGTCAATATCCTAAGTCTTGCGTCTTTCAACTTAACTTGGTCACGGGACGGGCCCTATAGATCCTTTTCTCGGTGAGCGGCAGCGCAGTGGCAACGCTGACGACGATGAGCGAAATGGCACCGACCCTGTCATAGTAAGACGTGGCGACTAACCGGACGTCATTGTAAATTGTGGAACGATAAGCTCTTGAAATGGTCAAAGTGCAGATAAGTAATTGATTATACAGCTTCCTCCACTGCGAAATGGAAGGCGTTTCCCGCCCACCAGGGCAGCAGGGCCAACCTGATTAGAAGGGGGCTGGCTGGCTGGCTGGGCTCTTCTATCAATGATTTTATCGTTATCGCGATGCATGAAGAGGGAGCAGCGCCGAGTGGGGGTGACGAGGTTGACAGCGTGGGGATGCTCTGCGACGATATGCAAACCGAATGCGAGGGCGCATCACCTCGCAGAACAAGCTCCGTTTCTGCTTTTGGAAAAAAGCCGCAAATCGAGGTACTTCATGTGCCTGATACTCTATCAGCCATGTGGAGGGATTGTCCAAGAAGATCGACTATGGAATCTTGTCAGGAAGGCGGTGGAGCGCATTGTTTTGTTCTACATTTCGGTGCTCTTGAACTTACATTCAACTTTTACGACGATGCACCTCGAGCCCAGTAGCTGTAGTTAAGGTAGGTTGTAGAGCTCTATCAATGGCTTCCCTCTAACTAACTCAGGTAGGCTTGCTCTGCTGGTGGCGTCATCGTCGTCGTCGTCGTCGTCGTCGACCTCACGACAAGCGTAAACACCAAGCATAGTCTATTACGGGCAAGGTATGACTCGCAGGCCATCCTCATGCGTTGAATGCATGACGAGTACGGAGATAGAGAAGTAAGATCGGCTCTGATGGCCATTGCTCCGCATCGATTGGCAGAGAGGCTCAACCTGTTTCCCCCATCGCTTTCTGTTCGATAGATCGCCTTGGGTACCTGAAACGTCGGCCGTTGGTCATTGGACAACAGCACAAGAAGGCGCACGGAAGGTATTGGAAGGTGTTTTGGATGCTTCACAATTTCCGATAAAGTGGACCCTGTTTCCAACGTCCACATTGACCCGTTGTCCCCTGCATCTTTTGTTTTTGTAATTGATTTGGGAACTACTACATACTACGGTACTTCAAACTACGTGACCTGCCTCGGAGTAATCAGTCCAACTCTTCTTCCTTGGATATAATAATCAGATTTGAGATGGGATATCCGGCATGAGTTGTTCAGGAGAACGAGGGTCAGGAGGCTAAGAAAAGAAGGGTCCTTCGGGCCATTTCGAGGTCTGGCGGCCAAGGTTCTTGACCCTTGAGGCGGGTGGGATACGTGCTAGGTACTCTAGAACGTTTGTCTAGTAGTCCATGGGTAAAGTACCTTACTGGATTTGAGCTTCAACTGGCGCGGAAGCTGTGCCCATCTAAAAGCTGAGGCGCAATTGCGGACGCAGCAGCAAAGTGACGAACTCTCTGAATCTCCCAACAGTGTTCCACAGCCTGGAGGAAGAGGGTCAATGGGAGGGAATCCCCAAAGACCCTCAACTCTCCATCGGCTGATGTTGGTCGTCTGGAACATGCGTACACCAGCGACCAGCGCATGGTCTGTTCGCAGGCGCTAAGCGTACAGTCAGTATTCTAGGAGACAAGCAAGGGTACAAAGTACTTTCGTACCTCGGTCGCAAACTCGTCCAATGGCACCACGGATGGACCGGCCTAATCGGGAACGGGACAAGCGTCCCAGCCGAGGCGGCCCCAGTATACAGTACCACAGTACGGAACACCTAGTAAGTAGTGCGGATGGACTCATGCAAGACAGAGTGCTATCGATGCTTCGTCTTTGGGACATCCACTTGACCCCGGATTTTGGTCGTAGAGGGTTTAGGCTCGGTTGGAATAACAGTGACTACCCGATGGGCTTCGACCGCAGATGATTGACTACCTTACTTTACCTTACTTTACCTTACATATTCTAGCGGGACTTACTTACTTTAGAGCCCTCCCGTCGTACCTTGATTGCTTGGTGCGACAAGGATAGCGCAATCTTGGAAAGTTGGCGTTTGGCTTCAACGATATGAGCTGCTAGCAGGCCGGCCTAACAACGAAACATGTAAGGTAACGAAAGGACTGTGCTCAGCGCTCAGTGCTCAGTGCTCATTCATTTAATTAATGACGTCCTGCTACTGTAATGAGCTACATTCATTTATCGTCACAGCTTTCCCTCTTGATGGTGATGAACGGTGATCGACAGAAAGGGTGGATCCAAGTCTCGACTTGTGCCATCGGTAGGATACATGCACGTGCAGAAACATGCATAAATTGCTCTCAGCTCGGGCTAGAATGTCCCGGGGCTGTATTCCGTAGGGAAGTAAAGTATATAATAATAATATCCCAGTGTCTTGGAGTCCCAGTCTTTGATCGAAGTCGACGGTGCTTGTTTGGATACCTGGTTGGTTCCCCAGCATAGAATCCCACCACGGCCGGTTCCGGAGTCGCTCAGGGTATGTCCAAGGGACTCCAGTGGCAGCGACACCATCGAAGAACGAGCCATGGAGACTGGGAAAGATTCTGTGGAAAGTACCTTACCATACCTTACTTTCGCCACTTGGTATGCACGAAGTCGTAGTCGTAGTCGTAGTCGTAGTAGTCAAGGTGCTTAGTTCCCTTACGAATCCATGCCCTCTCAACTCTGGCCTATCAACTTCATTATTGGGAATATTTAATGGCTCATTTGCATTTCTTGTATTCCGTACTCGACACGATCCTATGACCTTCGAAAACTCCATCAGGTGATGAGTTGTGTTGGAGCCCGGCAGGCTGTACGGAGTACATTAGGCTTAAGTAGGCTGTAGGCTGTCTGCTCTCTGCTGTCTGCTGTCTGTACCTTAAAGTACTGTAAGGTGGAAGTATGCTGAACCTGCCCATGCTCCATCGGTCCCGTGCTCCTAAGCCTGCCGCTGTGCAGCCTGTGCTTGTGGCCACTAGAGGAAAGCCGCCACAAGGAGCGTAATGCCGTCTTTTCCCTCAGACTCAGATCATCACCATCGCTGATCATCAAAGCTGCGAGCCACTTCTAAAGTAGTTTGCTGCAAAGCAGAGTCAGGGTTGTTCCATGTTGCAATAATAATAATCATAATAATAAACAATTGGAATGCTCTTGCGCTGCTTGCTTGCAAAGTCGCACCGAAATCTTCTTAGTGTACGAGTGAGGTAATCCGTACTACGACGACGACAACAGTCTACGGTACCAGTTACGGCCGCCTCGAGTACTTACCTGCCTGCTGGGAAACATCCGATAGTGCTGAAGGTAGTAGTAGTAGTACTTTCCTGAGCTTGGAAGTCAGCAACAACAGAGATTCAGAAAGTAACCGACCAAGTAAATCCATGAACCACGGGCTGTATTCTACGGGTGAGATACATCATACAACCATTACTTCGAAGTATCTACCCGTCGATCCTAAGGCATAACGAAGGGAATTACTTGTCGCCATACCTCGATGTACTTCCGTAGAGTGCTGTGATTCTTCTAGGTACTACTTACTGCTACTACCGCCTGCAGCAAATATCTTCTGTCGAATTAGTATTGACCCAAGGCCCACCTCCCCCTACCCCCACCCCTGACCGGATTCTCCAGAACGTCAAGGTACTTACCGAATCCAACATCCATCCAAATAATTCCCGCCAATCACCGAACACCTCGATGCTGATCGCGCCGATTCTAATTCTCAACCTCGTTCAAGGGCCGGCATCACGTTCCTTGACCCAATGAAGTCCGGGCGGTAGAACCACGGCCTCGGGTGACGTCGAATTTGCCATCACCCCCAGACTCACACTTCCAGCAGGTGTGTCAGTCTCCAGATCCGGAGCCAAACTTCCTTCATCAACCCTCATCGTGAGAGGAACAGTGTCGAAATCTTTCGTCCTTTCCCCCACCCCAAAAACCCCGTACATACTGCGCGTCGCATCCACTTTCTAACTTCCCCCCATCGAGCAGTTCGTGAAAGGCTCCTGCTTGGGCCTGTCGCTTGGATCCTGGTTCGCCGTCCTCTTCATTGACGGACTGCTTCCGATTTCCCGCCTTCTCTGTCAATCGTCCTGGGAGACAGAACATTATATTATTAAATTTCCGATAGCGATTGGGCCTTTGCGCTGCCTGCGTACACGGTCGGCCTCGAAAAGCTTTATCGATAAAAGCCGTCTCGTGCTGAAACCAGGGCTCCACAGTAAGCGGATTGTTTCGCTGGGTAAAGCGAAACACCTAGGCTGCTTCTCTTCTGCAAGCAGAGGCGCGGGAGGTCCTGAGAGATCGCTGCACTGCGCTTTTCCCCTGGGGATCGCCGTAATTGGAGAAGCAAATCGTTCTTTGTATTGTTATGATCTGAGCAACCCGGGGCTGCTCCATTGCCTATCCCGCGAGATCGGAAGTCAACGTCGGCTTGCTGCATAACCTTTTTACCCAAGTGGGCACGGTGAGCAATCAGACTCGACCCATGCAGTATTTGCTCTTCAAACGTTCCGCAGACTGATAATACCAAAACGACAGAAGCAGCATATCTCTTTACTGCAACAAGTGTTAGCATTTAGATTTTGTACATTGAAAGCTTGAACAATCGTTGGTCTGGCTGCCCACCGGTGTTTTACGTTTAAACCTGTGCTGCTCGTAATACGTGGAGCCAAGTACTCGAAAAGGCTCATCGAGGGGTCTCACAAGAATTGGGCACTGTATTTTGGTTTCAATCCCCATTACGCTACACTACATTGTCGGGAGTCCCATGCACTTCTCTTGACTAGTTCTGAGATCTTAGCAGATACGACAATGAGCCAAGAGTCGGCAACAGGCCCTTTGTCCACTACAGCTGGTACCTCGAATGGGGCCCCAGGCCCGAAAAGTATGACCAGCGGTGGCAATGGCAATGGTAAGCAATCTCGAAGACCCATCTGAGAACCTCAGAGCCCTAGTCTACTCCACTTGTCTCAGTTCCCAAAGCTGATCATTGGATTAGCTCGTCCCCATACGAAGTCCTTGAACGGTACCCAGAACGGCAACGTCAACTTCCCACCTCCAAAGACCGACAAACCAAGACCCCACATCTGTGCCACCTGCACTCGATCCTTTGCACGACTTGAACACCTGAAGCGACACGAGCGATCACACACGAAAGAGAAGCCGTTTGAATGTCCAGAATGCACGCGGTGCTTTGCGAGGCGGGATCTGCTCCTCAGACACCAGCAAAAACTTCACATGACGGCGATGCCAACTTCGCGGCAAAGGGGAACAAGGCGAGAAAGTACGAGCAGCGCTGCCACAAGCGGCCCCGCCAGAGTCCGTAAATCTTCAATAGCAAACGGCGCAGCGGGTGGTTCCGGTGGCACAGGGGCTGGCTCCATGCGCCCACGGGCCAATACAATAAGCCATGTAGACAATGCAACCCTCGGAATGATTGCTGCTGCCAATTCGTCCGTCGCTCGGCAGGATGGACTGCCGCTCGGCTTTGGTCATCATCCCAGTATGAGTTCGCTGCCAGGTGTTGGAGGTTACCATTTTCGAGGCATGTCCACCGCCACTGGTCACCATGGCAATCCACATGTCTTACCCAAACTTGATACGAATGGCTTAAACAATGACGTGAGCGCGAGCTTGCGTACAGCTCCCCCGTATGGAGGCTTCGGTGGTGAAATCGATATGGAAAATCTGTGGTACGGGCCAGGATCCACTGTCAATCCGGCCCAACTTCACTTTTCCAATTCGCCACAATCCCTCGCCTTTGATACGCCAGCGTCACCTTATCAACAGGGGTTTCAAGGTATCCCGGCAGCCCAGGCTACCATGAATGAACAAGGTAATTTTGCCTGGCTCCACGGCTTTGACAACCAATTGTCTTTCAACCATACGAACGAGCAGGCTATCGATCTCTCTTCCCCTTCCGCACATAGTACAGGCAGCCACAGTGGATTAAGCGAGGTGATGCTGGATGGTCCCAACAATCCGGTGCATACGTCGTCTATGTGGCAGAATCCTATGATGTCTCAGGTACCCCTGGCGCCAGAATACTCGATGGACTTGTCCGGAACTCCTTTTCCGGATCTTCTCCCGACCGGTCAAATGTCGCCCAAATCACTTCATGATCCCATGGCTAACGCTGACCGATACTTCTCCACTCCATCACCTTTGACTTCTCAGACCCCATTATCCATGATGCATGGGCTGAACAACCAGTACTTCCATCCCCCAATGGCTGCAAATTCAGAAACGCCTAGCAATTCCGCCGCATCAATAAGCAGCAGCAACCGTCAAAGCTCAGTCACCTCGGTTTCCACAGACTCCATCACCGACGCAACTCGGCAAGCCCTCGTCAGCAGTCTTTCCCACCCCTCACTCTACGGACACAATCACTTGAAAACATCTCAACCTCAAATAAGCTCGCCGTTGTCAACGGCTTTTGCTGCCAGGTCACGTAGCATGAGCGGGGTGCATCTACCAAGTACATACGATCTCCAACGTTACGTCGCCGCTTACATACAATACTTCCATCCTCACCTCCCCTTTCTGCATGTCCCATCGTTGTCCTTTGATTCGCCGGCTTACACTAACAGCCTGAGAGCATCCAGTGGTCAGATAAATTTCAGCCAATCGGGGATTGTGGGAGGCGGGGGTTCTCTTATACTCGCAATGGCTGCGATTGGTGCACTGTATGAATATGAACTAAATGCGTCTAAAGATCTGTTTGAGATGGCCAAAAAAATGATCCAACTCTACCTGGAGGAGAGGCGCAAAACTGATATGTCAGCGGCTCTCAACGGGTCCACCGACGCTAGTGAGAGCTCTGCACAGAACACGCCGTTATGGCTGGTACAGGCAATGCTGCTGAACGTCATCTATGGCCACAATTGTGGTGACAGAACGGCCGCAGGGATCGCAAGCACTCACTGCGCTGCTTTGGTAAGTTTAGCTCGAGCAGCTGAGCTCGCAAAACCCCTACCTCATGGGTATCCTTCCCGAAGTGGCTCGTCTCAGAGACCACAACATCCTTCCGGGGCCGAGGATATTCAGATGGGTGGCGATGAGTGCCATACCGGTAGTTGGAACGTCTCTGGCCAATACAACCTTTCCGGTAGTCAGAACGAGTGGTACGATTGGAAGCTGGCTGAGGAACGGAAAAGGACGCTTTATGCCGTGTTCATTTTATCAAGTCTCCTGGTGTCAGCCTATAATCACGCTCCAGCGCTGATGAATTCTGAAATACGTCTTGATCTTCCCTGTGACGAGGATTTGTGGGCTGCTGACTGTGCCGAGGCCTGGTATGCCCTAGGTGGTGCTCCTGTAGCGGAGCAGAAAGCTTTGCCTTTTGCATCTGCTTTGAGCTCTTTACTTACGGCTAGCCAACGGCGGCAGCAACAGCAACTTCAAGTATTTTCACAATACAATCAACCATTCGGATCGACTCTGAAATTGGAGGATCTTCCGGAGAGTGAGATCAGACCAAGTACCTTTGGCTGTCTTGTACTCATCAATGCATTGCACAACTACATCTGGGAAACACGTCAAAGACACATGGGACGGCAATGGACAACGCAAGAAACTGAGGCCATGCACGCTCATGTTGAGCCTGCCCTAAGAGCATGGCAGGCTGCGTGGGCCAGCAACCCACAACACAGCTTTGAAAGACCGAATCCGTTTGGCATCAGCTCACTATCCGCGGACTGCATCCCACTTTTAGATCTTGCATATCTCCGCTTGTTCGTTAATCTGGGACGCTCGAAAGAGGCCTTTTGGCAACGCGATTTTGATGGCATGGCCGATGAATTAGCCCAAGGCTCAGAAATCGTCCAACATGCTGACCGTTCTCCCGATACCAGTCCTAGCGATGGTGGCTCCACTGCAGCATCTGCTAGTACGAATAGCAGCTCCCCTATGTTAGAAGCGCCTTATATCAAGGCTGAGCAACCGGTCCCGACCATGCCTGTGCATCACGAACAGTTAGCGCCCCAATCTTCAGGACAGTGCTCGAAGCGTGAGAGGCATCTCCGGAAAGCAGCTTTCTGTGCGGCAACATCATTGTCTATGGCGGATAAACTCGGCGTGACGTTTGCAGACTTCAATTCTCGAGAGTTGCCTCTCCAGTCAGCAATGTGCGCGTTCGATTGTGCTCAAGTACTGGCTGAATGGGTCTCCACCGTGCAGCAAAGGGTTGGCCGTTACCTCGGAATAATCGGAAAGGACGAGATCGACTTTGGCCAAGTCCCCGGAATAATGCTTTTGGAGGATGAAGATTGTAAGCTGCTGAGGCAAATTGAGGAGGTCTTGGGTAGTGCAGAAGTGAAGCTGGGGGACAGTGGCAACATGAGTGCTACTGCAGCTTTGACAGCAACGACTGGCACGCCAAATATAGAGGATTGTGGCTACGGTAGTAAAATATTAATGGTCACGGCTCGCATGCTGGAGAACGCGGCTGTCTGGCCCGGTAAATGTACCCTGCACAATTACTTCACGTTTGTGTGCTGATGTTTAGAAGTCACCCTCGAGATGGCTCAATCGCTTGAGACGCAAGCTGCACATATGAAGGCAAGAGCAGAAAGCTCTGTCTGCGCCGTCGCATGACCAACGCAGCCCGTTTGCACATATCTTCCATATAAACTCCACATTCTTCTCCATCAAGATCGATTCTTGCGGCCCTTATACCCCAGTGCGTTCGGCTCTCGGATCATCTTCTTTTACGCCTTTCGACACGGAAAATGCGAAGGTCCTAGCGGCCTGGATCTTGTTCTATATATTCGACCCTTGTACAACTCTGCATATATCTGCAAGATATGACAAAAAGTTCTCTTCTATTTACATATTTCACATCTGGTGTGCCGAATTTTGGTTTGTTTCAGCACGCTTTAACGAATTACGAAGGGTATCACTTACATCTATGAACCCTTGCGAAGGGCAGCTAGAAAATTTATGGAATCATCATTACGGTGCTCCTGGGAAGCACTCGGGTACATTGCCTTTGCCCGAAAAAGCCAATGCCAATCTTTATGTCAAATATTCTGTCCATGTGGCGTGGCAGTGTTGGTGCTGGTGGAGCATCTGCTTTATGTTTTTGAACAGTCTTATCAAGGCTATTATGAAGCTTCTAGAGTAACTCTGCGTTAGCTGGAGTTCCTCAAACAACTCACATCCAGGTAGTTTTATATCTAACTGCATTACGAAAGTATCCAAAACCGTACCTTGCGATACGGCCGGCTCATCTAGGATCGACTTTTGCATCTCTTTACAAGAAATTGCGAACATGAGAGGAAGGGGAATGGGAAGAGGAAAGGGCGATTTGAGAGCTTAATAGACGTTGGATTATAATTTGGTGGCTCGATCGCCAGAAATATATCAACGTCGACTACTTTGTGCACTAGCCAGCCCTATTGATATGTTGCGAAACTTCATGCCCAGCGCCATAATTTACAGTAGCCGCTCTTGAGCAATACACGCATGCAGCTCTGTCAGTCTAACTCTCAAGCTTAATGGCGCGTGGCGTGGCATGAGATTTTTGTGATGTAAATATGGGCCTGAAGGATTTATGCATGCACAGCCTGCAGCCTGACGGCTTTTGCGGCGTCGCCAATTACTTATCTGTATTTTACACTCAGAACTTACTTTCCGGTGTTTCTGGGATCCGTTTTTTGAAAGCTCATGATTTGGTGTAATACTGCAGATATAGATATCTCTACTCAGTAAACCCTCTTTCTCTGTAACTTCATGTGTTCTGCTTTAAAAAAACCTCTCGTGCTATCCCGATGAAACGGCTCAATCTGAGCTTTCTCTCGTTCGCAGTGCCGGTTTCTGGTGGGTTGTAGGCATGCAATAAAGTGAGGATCTGATCAGCTAAATGAAGACTCGTTAGTAGCATGATTCTATTATTCTTTATTCATTGAGAAGTTTTTTGTTACCTTGCATGATCGTCAGCTGAGATGTGTTGGTTGGAAAGATGGCTGGTGTGATTTTCTGCTGTGGTCTTTATGGCCTCTAAAGGCTGTGGAAAGCTACTGACTGACGACGAGTTGTAAAGTCGTGCTTGTGTGTTGTATGCTCTGTTCATATGCGTATGAGCTTTCAAAAGAATTTCAAGTTCGGAAATGAGCGTTACTCCACTGCGATCTTTGAATCAATATTAGCCATCTTCGTATCAAGGCGGGCTATATTAGTACGTAGGCCCTCGATCCCGTCAAGTATTCTCTGCAACGTCGGCACTGCGGACAAATTGATGAACAGTCCTTTTTGATCTGCAGCCGCATGCGAATAGTGTGCAACCCGCAGTGGGTCTGCTTGAGCCATGGTGCGATACGGCAGTGGTATGAGAGTTTGTATATGAAAGCCGAAGCCTAAATATCGTCATATGCGAAACCTGTATCGTTTTTTAGAATTTACCGAGAGCCCCATCAAAATTAGTGGCGAATCTTCAAAAAGTGAACCAGATTTGTAAAATCAATTTCGCTGTCTTTTTGATGCTTCATATGTAGTATATTCAGTGCTTCATATGTGACCTATTCAGTGCTTCATATGTGACCTACTCAATGCTTCATATGTGACCTATTCAATGCTTCATATGTGATCTATTAAATGCTTCATATGTAGTATATGTGATCTATTCAGTAAGTCGTATAAGAGGCACTAGATAGACTACATATGGAAACATTGAATATGAAGCACTGGATATACTACATATGGAGCACTGGGTAGGCCGCATATGGAGCATTGGATATACTACATATGAAGCATCGGGGGGGCAGTGAGGTTGATTTTACAAATCTGGTTCTTATTTTGAAGATTCGCCACTAAATTGGGTGGGGCTCTCGGCAAATCCTAGAAAACGATACAGGTTTCGCATACAACGATATGTTGCGAAACTTCATGCCCAGCGCCATAATTTATAGTAGCCGCTCTTGAGGAATACACGCATGCAGCTCTGTCAGTCTCGAGCTCAATGGCGCGTGACGTGGCATGAGATTTTGGTGATGTAAATATGGGCCTGAAGGATTTATGCATGCACAGCCTGGGGCAGCCTGACGGCTTTTGCGGCGTCGCCAATACTTGTCTGTATTTTACTCACATAATTCTACTCATATAGTCTTTTCGATCACGCTCGTTACCCACTGTGACTACGATATCAATCTGGGCAACGGAGTTTTGCATCTTCCTCAAGCTAACGCAATGGCTGAGGAAGGTCCTCAAGTCCAATCCATACAGGCACGCATTGCAGCGCTCAACGTGGGCCACCTTGGCCGAGCGCCAATCACACCTCAGGCTGCGAACGAGGCAGCCTTAGACAAACCTCCCCTCGACAGAAGGAAGACCTCTAATGTCCCTCCGACCCGCAGCCACAATATACATATAAAGCACGGAATCGGCAATGAGCCCAATGGACCAATACGAGAAGGCATACTTCCCCCTCCTACAATTACACGCACCGGCCAAGCAGTCCCACATAAAGCAAAGCCCCCTCCGCCACCTCGGTTACCTCCACGAGAACGATCTACTCAAGCCTCACCAGCTTTACCCCCGAGAAGGCCGTCGGAGCAGCAGCTGACAAGGCGAGACTCGGTGGAATCAGTGTCCTCATTTACGTCTAATATCTCATCGATATCCGCACTATCAAATGGGACGGCAAGGACATCGACGTCAAGAGCGCCGTCAATAACTGCCCTCTCGAATGGAACATCGAGGACCGCGTCGTCCAGGACACCGTCAATGGACTCGGGAAGAATGGTGCCCCCAGTCTTCGATCCCACCACATTACCACCTCTTCCCCCGAAGCGTACCAAAGCAGAAGTAGAGAAACGTTACGAGGATATAGAGAATTCAAGGATACCATATAGAAGCTCAAAGTCAACACCTATGGTTGCGGTTGTGGAAAAGTCACCTTCTCCGACCGTGCCTGCACTCCCTCTAAGAAGACCTGCCAGGAAAGAGTTGGCGGAATCTACAGAGAGGCTTGAGCAGCCTCCACCGATGCCAGCAAGGAGATCTGCTCTTTCTTACGGGATGAATAAAGATCAGGGGACATCCAATGGGACGAATGGAAGAACCCCTAGCCCTGCTGCTTCACGCACTAACGGAGCTCCTCCTCCGATCCCTCTATCATCTCGCCCTGACCTATCAAAAGTGCAAAGCACTAAGCCCAGGCTACCAGCCGTGACCCAAGCACAACCGTCCTCTGCCTCATGCTTGCATTGTCGTGACTTCTCAGGCCCAGACACCCATGCTACCAAGTTCCCTCATGAATCCGTCCCTTCGATTGACTGGCTCGCCTCCCAGCTCACGGCCCCATTCACATCCTTGACCGACAAAGCTCGAGCAATCTTCACCTGGCTTCATCACAATGTCTCCTACGACGTCGTTGCCTTTTTCAACAACGCTGTCAAACCCTCCACCCCGGCCTCCACCCTTTCCACCGGCCTCGCCGTCTGTGAAGGCTACGCTGCTCTATTTACCGCCATAGCCGCTAAAGCCGGCCTCGAATCACTTGTCGTTGGTGGCCATGGTAAAGGCTACGGTTTCTCCACTTTACCCCCTGGGGCTCCCACCCCCCCAGAGTCCCATAACCACGCCTGGAACGCCGTCAAAATCGACAACGGAGAGTGGAAACTCATCGACTGCTGCTGGGGCGCCGGAGCCGTCAACGGCAAAGGCCAGCCTTATAACAAATCCTTCACCCCATCCTTCTTCACCATGCCCAACATCGAATTCGGCACGCGCCACTTCCCCCAGAACAAGTCCCACTTCTTCCGCCCCGACGGCCGCAACCCGACCTGGGAAGATTACATCATCGGCGAATCCCGCACCGGCCCCCCGCTAAACACCTTCGCTGGCGTCTCCGGCAAAGAAGGCCTCGCAGAATCCAAAATCCTCCCCCGCAACCTGCACATCCCCGTCTCCCCCGCCGCACACCCCACCCCCACCATCCGCTTCCAGCTCGAAAAAGTCTGCGAGCACTGGCAGCCCGAGCGCAACGACCCCGGCAAGCCCTACCCGTACGTGCTCTGCATCAACGGCAGCGATGGCCAGCACGACGAACAGCTCGTTTTTGACACCAATGGCATGTTCTGGTGGTGCGATGTCGAGCCCGCACGGCTCGGCAAGCCGGGGCAGACGGTCAGTGCGATGGCGATTACGAGTGTTGACGGGGGGAGTGCGAGGGGGGTTAGTCCCGGGGAGTGGAGGGGGATGATGGGCAGGGTGGGGTGGCGGGTTGAGGGGGTGGCGAGTTGGGAGTTGGTTTAGGGGGTGAGGGGGTGCATGCGGGGTTCTGGGGAGAGGGGGTGGCTGATAGTACAGACTGCATCTACGATACCCGCAATGGCGTTTGGCTTCTGTGTCAACTTTCTTCTAGGCACGGGGGATGTGGAATTAGGCGTCGGCAGTGTTCTTGTAAATTTTGAGTATAATCATGCCGGAAAATCCCAGCAGCACGGAAGGGAGGCGTGTTTGAGAGTGGGATTGATCAAGGGTCGATGGTCTCTATCTGTCTATCCAGAATGAATTTCTCTGCCTCTAGCGTAATGGAGAGAGCTTGCTCGATTGGAGGGTTGGGATGAATAAATAATGCGGGTCTTGTTGACGGCTCTAGGCATCGAGTGAGCGAATCTTCGATCTCTTGAAGCCCTTTTTACTGCGGCGGTCTTGTTCCTCTTGGCTTCTCGGATTGCGCGGTTCGTTCTGCTCAGTCGCGCTTTTTGGCCTTTTTTCTCTGATACGCTTTTTTCCTTGCCGGATGGTTCGGGTATACCTACCTTATATTTCCCTCACTTCACGGTCTTGGCACTTTATGCACTTCGCCCTACCCACTACCGATCTCTCTGTCCCTCCTTTCCACCCCTTTTTTCAATCATAACAAGGTCGAGTATCTTTGAATTTTCGATGCTTTCATCTGATTCAGCGGAACTCGGCGATGGGTTTCGCTGACGACAGCGGTGCATAGCAATCTCCATCACCTCGTTTGTTGGAGGCGGAGAATGTCCGCGTAGCTCGGGCTGTGAAATCCTACCCTCTGCAATGGGTAAGAATGCACTCTCTCTTGGCGTGAGTTCTTGATGGTATTCAAAGCGGCGGCAGATTCTCCCGGCAAATCGGACACTGCAACCGATACCGCATCCAGCCCTCCAGGCACGCGCTATGGAAGATATGCCTGCATGGCGTAACCATGTATGCCCTTCTGCTAAAGATCATTGTCGCTAGGGAAGACGCAGTGGCTTCTCCGGCTTCCTCGCTATAAGTACTAGTAGTGACATTGGGAGGGGCAACTGGGACTTCGAGGTTCTGCATGCATATCGCGCAATCGAAAATTCGTTTTCCCTTTTCGATAGCGGCGTCTTCGGGTTTTGTAGTTGCAGAAGAAGGGGAAGCGGTGGTTTGCGTGAAACCAATGGGCAAGCTGGCGCCGGATTCCTCGTCGTGCTCTTCGCGGAGGATGGGATGATAGTCGTACGCCGGCGGCGCCCAGCCCGTCGGAACGAAGAAGCGCGGACCGAGCATTTCTTGGAAGACTAGTGCCCAGACTTGGAGCCAGACCCAGCCTATGAGCACGAAGAGGGCGTTTGTGTCGGTTTCGACGAAGAGGATGTTGCCATCCACGGTGTAGAGGTAGATGAGGGGGGCAAGGCGTAAGATGCTTTGGCCAATAACGAATTCCCACCGTAAGGCCTTACGGCAATTACGGATGACGTTGCGATAGATTTGTGGGAGCCAGAAGGAGAGATAGACGAAGGCAAAAAGATTTGCGTAGATGGAGCGGAGGGTATTTGGCCAGGACATGGCGTGGAGGGAGAGGAAGAGGATGTTGAACATGAGGACGTAGAAGCGGGAGTAGAGGGCGCCCATTCCTTGGTTGGCGCTTCCTAAAGTTGTCTGCTGTGTGGGATCCGCTTCGGCGGCTTCGGCTGCTGCCAAGTCCTGATCTGGAGGAAGGATGATTGGAGTTGCACCGGTATCTGTGGGTCTACGAGCTGTGACAGGGAGAGGGAGGGTATCTGCTCCGGCAGCTGTGACGACGGGAGTTGGAGAATGAGCAGGGGATGCTGGCGATGGCGAAAGTGGATTGGCTGTCGCTTCTCGACGTTCTCTTTCTTGCCTCTCCGGGGCTTGAACGGTCCAGATGTCCATTAAAAACTTCATCCCAAAAGAGTTGACGCAGAGCAAAGCTAGAAATGCGGTGGAGATCAAAGGCAGGAAGGCGGATTCAATAAGCATACTTACCTTTATGAATCCTATAGATGCAAAGCCGTCACCCATTGCCATTGCAGCGATTGCGTAGAAACTGACTCGGCTTCTAGTTGACGGGGTTGATGTATCTTTCATTTGCCTAATGAGGAGGAAGATCTGTCCGCATACAAGTAGCGCAAATACAAGAGTGCAGCGTCTGCCCAGACGAATGTAAGATTCAATCTTCGGGCCACTCAAATGCATCCCCGATTGAGGTGGGTAGTCTGGAGGACCTTTGGACTCAAGAACAAAGCCACAGTCAGGAGAAAATATCACAGCAGACATCTTAATAAACGGAGCAGCCGGTAGCGATGCGCCAATTGGATAACGTAGTTCTTCCTCGACCGAACTCAGCTCAGCACCTGTCAGACCCGTCCGATGTTGCTGTAGGTACGCAATGTATTCGCAGCGTGGAGTTGGAAAGACGATATCTGATACACTATTGGGCGACGATGACCATGGGTTTAGTGATGCAGAGTCTGTAGGGTACTCTTGCCGCTTGATGGCGTCTGTAAGGGTCTTGTTGAGCAGTTTTTGCGCCAGGGCGAAATCCTTTCCGGACAAGGCAAGATGTGGTAACGCAAAAATACCAGCAAGCCTAGATGGGTGTAAGCACTGCTTTCGGCAGGTAGAGAAGAATATCAGACTTCGGACTAGTCGTAGAAAGTAATATCGAACCATTCTGAGGATAATGTACCCCATATAGGGTCATCTCATAGCCATCACCACTGGATTTATCGTCCCTGATGGTCAATTCCGCACTTATCTCTCTCATAAACCCTTCATTTGACAGCAGCGTCTCGCTATTCTTTTCGTCCAATTGAATCCGCAGGCTCCCATCTTTACCAGTGACATTACGGCCATATTCCTCGGTTACATAGTTGATCCGAGGCGAGACAGCAGTGAGATTCAACGTAGGAGGCATGAATCCATCCGTAACCTTGGAGCGAGTCCAGTGCCCTCGAATGATGCCAGTGACGTTCTGATACATTGCTGGAACGATAGCAGAGTTTGTTGAGGATGAGGTATTTTGCGAGGCTTTAGAGACTTTGGCTTCATCCCAAGAGCTAGGAAGTATACCAGCAGATCCACCGCCACTTGGTGAGAGATCCCATATGTCGAGTGCCTTCTGCGACATCTCCCTTGCTCTTGCTTGCACCTGCGGTAATAGATCCCATGCGTACCCATCCCCTTTACGGAAACCAGTCACATTCATCCAGCGGTTTTTCTCCGTATTCAAATCTCCATAATACGAACTGTTAAGCAAGTCCACCGCATATCGCTCTTCGGCAATTAGCTGATTTAGCTCGTACTGCTGCGAATTCGACGGTGACCTGGTTTCAGGTGATACGAAAACGAAGATCAAGATCAAGACCAGTAATACAACGCGGGGAGTCTCCATTGATAGAAGCTCCTTGCCGAATAAATGCCATACCTAGGCAGGAACCATAGAAGTCATTGGTCCTAAAGCCTGCCCCAAGACCGCCAGACCGGGAAAGGATATCGACTTGCAGAAGCTCCTTTCCCAAGGTCGCTATTCCAGTCAGAGTCCAAGTGCAAACTCGACTTCAGCTTGCTGACTTGGGCCTATGCGATTGTAAACTGTACGATTTGTCGGTTGATGCAACGACTAGATTCAGGCGTCGGTAGAGCCTATCTGTTGACTTGACGACTTGATCGTCAAGTCCCTACTTCTAAGAAACCTACGTTGACCCTTTGATGGACATTCGAAGATTTGGGACTAGAAATACCGTTGAAGGTTGGTGATGACTATTAGTACTAAGTGGATATCCGTGCCCCCCACTTTCGCTCAGTTCTTCGCTTAGTGCTCACCAGCCATGCACCACTTTCAGCCATGCACCACTAAATTCAACTACCCTTTATATACACGAGGATTTTTGAGCAATTGCTTCAAAATAACCCGGCATTTCTACTGATAAGCCTGAACGAATTTAATGCGAGCAGCCCTATGGGGCTTAGTAGTCCTGTAGCACTTCTTTAGTGCATTTAAATAACGCTTTTCCCAGGCCTCTTCGCGCTGCTGCTGCCTCTCGTCCTTCAATTTCTGTCTATCTTGAGTCATACTTCGAGCATCTTTGAAGTACAAGATGTCTTCGATTTTGAGAACCTTATTAGACTGCTTTTTGCGTGCTTTGCGAGCATTTTCAGCGACTTCTATTTGACGATATATTCTTGCCTTCTTCACTGATGCATTCGATGCCCGTCAATGACTCTCTATTATTCGAATTCTTGAAGTAAATTCTTCTATTTGAATCTACAGTAACAATTCAATCGAAGCGTGCAACGATGCAATGCTCATACGATAGTCGATTTCATGTATCATTCTTCGTTATATCATATTTGATCATCATCTCATTAAACTCATCAAAATGAGTCTGTAGTACTTTCGAATCATGCGCGTTCTTTCTTTCAGCTGCTAAAGACTTTCGTTTAGCTTTGAAGAGATCTGACTGACGATCTAATCATCGTTTGACTCATTGAGCGTTCAGTAGAGCTGAAGAATTTCAACGAGCAAAGTCTTGAGCACGAAGGGCGTTTGTCGTTGATTGCATCATGTGTAGTCTAGCTGACAGACCTAACTGATTCACTGTAGTTAAGTATTGTCGTAAAGCTGACTCCTGATCAGGTTTTAAAGCTCTGTCATGCAGTTCTCGTACTGCTGTTTTGAACTGATAATCTCGTAGTCTAGATCGAAGTCTGTCATATGAAACACGAAACTTGCGCGCAATTTCGGCTCGATTAGGATTTTCACGCGTGTTTATGGCGTCAATAGCCTTCTGAATGCGACCCTCGATGATAGCGTAAGTAGCAGCCATGTGGTTGAAATTTGGTGGATTTTTGAAGGTGATGGATCAAAAATATGAAGATTTAGTGGTGCATGGCTGAAAGTGGTGCATGGCTGGTGAGCACTAAGCGAAGAACTGAGCGAAAGTGGGGGGCACGGATAGTCGTTTGATTTCGCGCGCGTCACCGTCGCGTAAACCCCACCACGAGCCCCGAAACTCACATCTTTTTATTCTCACCTAGGTTTTAATCGACTTATACACTAATATGGTATAGCTTATGCTTCGCTTTTGATAACTTCCGCATAACCAGCCGGCATGACCTATGAGGCTCACCGTCTAGATCTACTGCGGCTTACAGAAAGGCCGCAAGATGTCTTCTGTACGGCGATCAAACCGGAGGGAGCAAACTCGACTAACGTTCTCGCCTCTACCCTCTTCATCTCCAGCAGCTTCCGACTATCCTGACCAAATTCAGAGGCGTGCCGCTGCTGTCCACTACGACCAGTCACCGAGCCCCTCCAAAAAGCGCCGCACTACCAACGCGCCACCCCGTCAGACGGTGCTCACTTCAGCAAACATCCATGGTCTCAATACACCGACAAAGTCATCCCAAGTCACGTTTGTGGTAGACTCACCGGAGTCAAGGAAACGCCTGAGGAAGGACTCATTTAGCGATGAGGCGCCTTTGCCCACACCTTTGAACTCATCTCAGACTGAAGTGGGAGATGCACACGGTGAGTTATCCCCCACGTAACCTGCAGATCTAATGACTGATCGATCAAATGTAGAACATGAGACACTTTCATCGGAGTCAGACACAACGTTGCAAAGTAAGCTTAAATCAAGTCCTATTAAACGACGTAAGAGAGGCACAGACCACGAAGGCGCAACCCCCTCGAGCTTTATAATTCCTGCAAGAAGGTCCGAGGCGAATGTTCTGGCCCCCCCGCCAGCGGACTCTACTGGGACGAAGAGGAACGTTGAAAAGAATACTCTAATCCTCAGTGACGAAGATGAGGTGCCACTACCAGGTGCCAGGAGACGTGGAATTGGTTCTACACCAGCAGTACTGAGCAGTGATGATGAAATTGACCCTGCACTGGCGGAACCAATGACTCCTTGTCGAAAACGGCCGTCTTCTGCTGCTGTCACCCCTTTGCGATTTTTCGTTGGTGGAAGAAGCGGTGCTGCTCCGTTATCCGATTTTCAAAGGCGAAAGTCAGTTAGTTCATCGAAACAGCGAAACGATGCCAGTAAGGCGATAGCGCCCACGTCAACCACGAAGCGCTTTATGCGATCGTCTACTGGGCCTCGAGGAAACAAGAACGTAGTCGAAGTCTCAACCGATGACGAGTCCGAGCCTGAGACTTTGCCAAGTTTCCAAACCAGGTCTACCAGAAAGCTTCGGCCCAGCAACTCAAAGTTAGCTAACAAAGCTACAACAACGGATGATGATGGGGATATTGGGACCAAAACAGGCCGAGTAGTAAGGTCGAAATCCAAAGCAATGACTATAGTATCTAGCGGCAGCGAAAGATCGGATGGGGACTTGGTGATCTCCCCAACTCGAAGGCGACTTACAAAGAAGGTAGTAGAACCTTCGTCGTCAGATTCTCAGAATTCCGCGAATGAACTCCAGGAGGACCTGGATGCCCTGCGAGAGACCCAGGTTCTTAGAAACCGTACAAGGACGAGAACAGATACCTCAAAGCGGAGCGAAAGGCAAGCGCAACTTGAGATACTGATGCGCCGTCGTGCTGGTAAAAAGATGGGTTCCAATGATTTGGAGCCCCGGGCAGAGCCAGTAGACCAACCACGCCAAGGCCAATACACTGATGATGAGATCAGTGAGGAGAGTGCAGACTCCGCTACGGAAGCTATACGACAGACCTTAAGTGGGGGTCAAAATCTCAATGAGTATGTGGACGACGATGAATTTCTGGACGATGAGGAAGACACAATAGGTGCTCCACTTGGGTTGGAGGACATGCCTCTAGAGTTCACCCGACATGCCCACAAAAAACCCATAGAGCACTTTAAAGATATTGTTGAGTGGATGATCCATAACAAGTTGAATCCGGCGTTTGCGAGGCATGATCCAATATATCAGATCGCGGTGCGCAAATTAGATGACGAAGTCCAGGGATATTCCGGGTCGAAATTTCTGTCCAGTGCTTGGAATGCCGACTTCCTCAAAGTCCTCAAAGCACGGCCTGAGCTCTCCAGACTCGACGTGCCAACAATGTTTGATCACAAATGTGACGCGTGCAATCGATCGGGCCATCCTGCAAAACATCAGCTCACTTTCAGCGGCAAGCCGTACAATCGAGACACCCTCGAAAACCTCACTGATGACGAGGACGAGGACGGCGACGGCGACGATGAGAAAGAGAGCCGAGTGGACGACGAAGGGAATCCTACATCTAACCAGGAGCAGAGCTTCTATCTTGGCAGGTAAGCTAGTCATGATCACAATAATACCCTGTACTTGGTCCTTTGTAGCTGTGAAATATGATCGCTTGCCTGTCTGGATACTAAGTCATCTGGACCATTATCAAACCAGCCCTTCCGTAATAGGGTCGCTGATTTGTTTCTCTACCACAGGACTTGTGCGGCCAACGCAGAGACTGCCCATGCCCTATACCATTGGCGCCATCACCTGAATCAGTACGTTCTCAATTGGCTGAAGAACAACGGCCACATCAACCCTGAGAAGATTGTCGAACGAGAGAACTGGGGTGCAAAAAAGCGAGAGAAGTATGCAAATAAAGTTGTGGATGGGATGGAAGAGAGCGGTGAGACAAAGGTTTTGTACAAAGAATTTAAGCAGAATCTTGACATTGCAAGGGAAGCGAGGGTACGTCCATATCGATGAGAAATTGCGCGTTTGCTGATATATATTCTAGCCTGAACGATTTGCCTACGGACTTCGCTGAGAGTCTGGAATGGATGGGGCTTCGTGTGCCGGGCTTTCTCATAGGCCTCCTCATCTCCTGGTAATTAGAGGCGTTCTCCATCATGTTAGGTTGAGGATTTGGATCTCACCAGAATGCTTGGATATCATTGAGGTTTAACAATGACGATTACGCCCTAGACACATGTTGACTCTGCACCTGGGACGGCGATGGCGGTATCAGTAAGGTCTGTCTCTGGGCTATTTAGGGGATCTCGCATACTTTGAATATGAGATATAGTACCAATGGTTCTCTTTCAATACGGACATTGCCATATCCATTCGTGATCATCGGGATCGAACCCTTCACCCTTGAACTCTTCCAATGTCCAGATACTCTCGGTAGCAAAGTCGACAATCAGTCAGTGGCTAGCAGCTCAGAACATCGAATGGTCTATTTTAATGGGCGAGATTTTCAAGCCGCTCAGATCTTATCGAGGTTCATTATAAATGCATTGAGACCCGGCGATTCTTATTCGCCTCCTAATAGTATATCATAGTCGGAGAAGAGGAATGCTCGATATCGTACACCCCGCGCGATCCAGCTTCTCCCCATCGCAAGCAAGTCCTTCCCCATGTGCCCTACACCTCAACCTCGTAGTTGTAACCACTCTGGCGAAGCCTTCCGGATAGTCTTACAACATGGGCCTCCCCTGCTGTGCCGACTGGCCTGTCGCTGCTCCTGGTGTCAAAACCTATAGCACAAAAACACATTAGCCATCTTCTCCACTAATCAAATAACCCCGTTTTTTCTTCTCCTCCTCCGGCCCCTTTCCCCTCCCCCCATCCCTCCACAAAATCCGAAAACTAAAATCAACTCACCTCCCCCGCCCCCTCCCTAGCCCTCTGCTCCCTCTCCATCTCCAACACCTGCTGCTCCTCCACAAACGCCAGCGCCCACGGCACCCCAACCATCAGCGCGCTCGTGCTCAGCACCCACATGCCCTTCCCGCCCCAGCTGCCCGCCGATTTCACCACACGCAACGTACTGCTGAAGCCGCTCGAGATGCGACGTCGGGTTGAGGGCGGGAGCATGTCTTTTAGGGCGAGGAGGCGCTCGGTGAGAGTTTCGCTTGTTGGGGGGGCGAGGGAGGAGGTGGAGATTGAGGAGTCTGGGTGTGGAGGTTAGACAGGGCTTGCTGTAGGGGAGGGGAGGGGGGCGGACCGGTGTCTGTGAAGTCGGCGTCATCGTCGTCGTCGTAGGAGATGGGACCGGGTTGCTGTTGGTCGAGCTCGGGGTCTTCGACTTCTTCCAGCTGGACCATAACGAGGACTTGTTAATGAAAGTAGGAGAATCTGAGTGGGTTTCGAGTGTTTGTGGAAGCTGGTGATGCTTTGATGCAGGTCCAGGATCTCGGTAAACTTTTTCTCGGGTTCATGCATCTACAAAAGCGGCGCCAGGTTTCTGCCGCATTCGATGTTGGGAGCAGAGTGGTGGAGGTAGGAATTTGTTGGGCAATTCAGATGATCAAGATATGGTCCATTATTATGAGAGGGTATATCTAAGTTGAATTACATCTACATACTATAACAGCAGCCATCTATCTCCTTCCAAGCTTCCACCTCGCAATCCTCTCCTGAATCTCTCCCCAGCCAAATTCCTTAGTCGCTATGCCAGGATGCATACCCTCTTGCATCACTACAGTTGGTGCTCCACTTCCGTGACCCACATTCATCACCATTCCTCCCATGACTTGCTTTGCTACTCTTCTTAGATCTTGTATAGTCAAGGCGTCAATCTTCCTGCACATCTCCTTTACTCCAACTTTTCTGCCGTGAACTTGTACCTGCCGCCCCAGGTCCTCTAGTTCTACCATTCGGCTCTCCAAGTTCATCAACAGGGAGCTCCGCAGCTGGTTCTTCGCACGTTTCACCTCCGTTGGCTGCAGAGCTGAGAAGCCAGTATCAAGTGTCAGGTTTTGCAACTCGCGGCACATGACTTCTAGCATCTGAGATACTCTCGCGGGAGTACAGCTAGCGCTGATGCCGAAGAGGCCGGAGTCCGTGTAGGAGTGATTGAAAGCGATGCAAGACTCGACCCATCCGTGCTGGTTGAGAACATTTGTGTACAGCCGAGAGTACATGCCTTTGCCGGGACCACCAGCGCTGAAAGAACCCCCTCCACCAAGCAGAGTTTGAAGGGTTGCGAGAGCGTAAATGTCTGAGGAGGAAATTGGAAGAGCTTCGAAAGCGAGGTGGATGTGCGAAAGGTGAGGAAGAGCCGGATTTGCTGGAGGTGGTAGTGGAGGGAGGGAGAGGAAGCCACCAGTGTAATGTGAAGGGGCATTAAGATCGAACGATTGTGCTTGTGCTGGGGAGTAGTCTAGGGCAGATACTTGGGCTTGGGATTGTGCGGAGGTCGACAAATTTTTGAGAAAGGGTACCTTGGAAAGTAGTTTCGATGTCTGTGAAGGTGATGAGGGTGAAGTTGGTGGTGAGGTGTACGCTGATGATATCGAGGAAGAAGAGGACCAAGAAGATGAGAATGGAGATGAAGTTGAAGTTGAAGAGTCTGAAAGGGACGATTCCGACTCGGTTCTTGATAAGGTTGGCTCTTGCGGTTTTGGCATGTTGCCAAAGAACTTCTCTGTGAGTTTCAGACCCTCATCATGGCTCACGCCGGCGAAAGCCACAACCATCCTGTCCGGTCGGAAAAAGGTATTCCGGTATTCCTCCACGACGTTTTTATTGATGAACTGTAATCGCTCCTGAGGGCAAAGAAGAGGGTTTCCAAGGGTGTTGTCTTTATAGGCAACTATGTTCACCAGCTCCGGTAGTATTAGCTCTGGCTTGGACCATATCTCTCCTATCTCGTACTCCGCAGTCTCCAGCTGCTGTTGAACCTCGGTGTCGGTGATCATAGGATATCGAATGGTCTCGGCAAGAAGGCCTAGTGTGGATGGAACGGACGAGTTGAAACTTGCGGACTGATACATGAGCGATTCCCTCGATGATGCGCATTGTATGTTGCCCCCCAGGGTCTCTAAAGATTCCAGCATCTCATCGGAAGTCCTTGAGCTAGTAGACTTGAAGGCCAGACGATCTATGATGTGACTGACACCCCGGAGCTCCTCGTTCTCGTAACGCGACCCTGCATCGACGTAAACGCCGATTCCTGAGAAGTGGCCTGGGAGGGCTTCTGTCGCCACACGTATGCCATTTGGTAAGGTGGTGATCTGATCGAGCTCTGTAGGGTCCTGCATTGCATTAGTAAAGGCCTCATAGGGTTTTCACATCTGGGTCCCGGCTACCTTGTGTCCTGGGTCAACCACAGTAGCAAGGCGCCTGATTAGACTTGGAGCATGACTTCCTGTGGCGCATTTTGCGGCTGTTGAAAGACGTGTGAGCGCCCGAGTAGAACTTGTCTGCAAACCAGTCATGTTCAAGTTGTCAGTAATCACAATATGAACAAGCACAAAGCGTTGAACATTTCTTCAAGCAAAGGCCGTTGACAGCCGTAATCTTTGGATAATTTAGGATCGGCGACAGGGATCTTCTCCGCCGAAATAATCAAAGGGGCCACCAAAGGATAAGGAAGGGAGCACACAAGCACAGATTTTTCATGTTGCTACTATCTACAAAGACTACCTGGTATGCATCGCGCACGCTTTCTTCCATAATTTCGACTTCAAGATCTCTTCTAACTCTCCATTAGGCCAACCTTGGCCGCCACCTTCTTTTGAGACTCCCCGCGGCCGAGTAAGCAGTGTCCGCTAGTAAGGACATTGCTTTCCTCAGCATCCGCTTTTGAAATCTTTTTCTATGTCAACTGCCGTTGATGCCCGTCGCCGTCCCAGTTTGTGGTCCTACATCAGCTTCAGCTCTTCACCTCGCAGACGGTCGATCTCCTTACCGAAACCCAACCAGAGCCACCACAACCACGATCCATACGAGAAAGAGGATAGGCATAGGAATAACGGTCGGGCAAATCAGTCTACAAACGTCGTGGAGAACCTTAAGGAGGCGTGGATGACGCCATCTTCGAGATCGAGATATTTGAAGACTGGGGGGGTTATTGCGTTCATTGTACTGTTGTTTTATATATTTGTGCCAAATGATGGAGCAGGCGTTAGAGATTTCGTGAAAGGTTTGCTTCTCTATTGGAAATATCTAACAAGGTCAAATTTGCTAAGTACGAACTTCTAGGCCATGCACCTTCAAAGTCTGGAACCTCGGATCCAGGGCCTCTTGGGACGACGAAGTGCTCGAAGTCCTACTCTTCCGACATACCTTTGATACAATATGCCTTGATGATTGACGCTGGTAGTACCGGCTCTCGTATACATGTTTACCGATTCAACAATTGTGGACCCTCACCAGAGCTCGAACATGAGGAGTTCAAGATGACTGAAAAGAAGGAAGGGGGCTCAGGCTTAAGCTCGTACAAGACTGATACTGATGGCGCAGCAAAGAGTCTGGATCTGTTGATGGATGTCGCTATGGCGACTGTGCCCGATCAGCTCAAGGGATGCTCTCCAATCGCCGTAAAGGCTACTGCTGGGTTGAGAAAGCTGGGTGAGGAGATGAGTCAAGCCATTCTCAAGGCTGTGCGCATGCGCCTCGAGACAGCCTACCCGTTTCCAGTCGTGTCAGAGGCGAATGGCGGGGTTGAGGTTATGGACGGCAAGGACGAGGGCGTCTATGCATGGATCACCACGAATTATCTTCTCGGGAAGATTGGAGGACCCGACAAGTCTCCCACGGCCGCTGTCTTTGATTTAGGAGGCAGCTCAACCCAAATTGTCTTCGAACCGACCTTCAAAAGCCCTTCGAAAGGCATGCCTGAGAAGCTTCAGGAAGGGGACCACAAGTTTAGTCTAAAGTTCGGTGGTCGTGTCTTCGAGCTCTATTCGCATTCCCATCTGGGATACGGTTTGATGGATGCTCGTGAGGCTGTCCATCAGCTTGTCATCCAAGCCAAGCATGATGCTTCTCCAGATGACCCTTCATGGCAGTCGAACCCAATTCCAAACCCTTGCATTGCACCTGGTATGAGCCGAGAAGTCAATGTGACTCTTAATGACGGGAAAAAGGTCACCGCAAACATGACAGGCCCCGCTTACGGCAGCCCTGCGCAATGTCGTGCCTTAGCCGAGAAGACTCTCCAGAAAGATGCTGCTTGCGACATTGCACCATGCTCTTTCAAAGGCGTACACCAGCCCTCTCTTGAGAAAACCTTTGCGGCTGAAGATGTGTACATTTTCAGCTATTTCTACGACCGAACGGAGCCGCTTGGTATGCCAGAGTCCTTTTCAATCAAAGAGCTCAGGGATACGGCGGCAAAGGTGTGTGATGGGGCGAGTGGTTGGGGGGTCTTTGAGAGTGTGAAGGGTGCAATTGCTGAACTTGAGGATCGACCAGAATGGTGTCTTGATCTGAATTTCATGATGGCTTTATTACATACTGGATACGAGATGCCGATTTCGAGGGAGGTGAAAATCGCGAAGCAGATCAAGGGTAATGAATTGGGTTGGTGTTTAGGTGCTAGGTAAGTGAATCCTTATATTTGGCGGCATTGAGAACTCGAGCTTGAAGTGACTGATGCTGGAATAGTCTACCCTTGTTGAGCCAGGAGTCGGGTTGGCAGTGTAAGATTACTGAGACCTAGGAACGACGCAACATTTGCTTTTTTCGCTCGCGTAGAGCAAAACACTAGAGAATTTTGGACGGTTTGAAGTTGTTATATCGGCATTACAATGGAAGATTGATCGCGAACAATTCAAAGTGCTCAAATGTAGGATCCAGAATAATACAATGGGTATCTGCCATCCAATTCCTATGTACCTATTCCCTCCTGAAGACACAACTGCTCTAGCCTGACACCCACCCATCTGGAATACCTCGCATCCTAAGGATGCTCCGCGAGGAAATTTCTAGAAGAACTCGCAATAACTAATCAATCAAACAAAATCCATGGATTTCCTAACTCGGTTACTACGACAGGGAAAAACACCAGAAATCAACAAAGTCGCGCACAGCTGACGACCGGAGCTATTCGGTACTGCTCTTTTGTTAACAAACTTTCTCATGTCCCACGTAACGCCCGAAAGCTCGAGAAGATTTCCCCCTAATTCAGCGGTGCTATGTAGCCAGGTCGTTTCAATTTTTTTTAAATTGATTTGGTAAACTTTTCGTTAAAAGTCAGGAAGTATGTATCTTGACGTTTGCTCCCCTCTGCACATCTCACACGCACAAATCGCTCTCAACTTTTGTTTTTTTTAAAAAAAGAAAAAGGGGCCCCCATTCTCTCTCTTCTCGCACCCTTTCCATTCCCCAAAACCCTCCAGCAAATCCGGGATAAACCCTCCCCCTGCTAAAATCCACACCCTCCCCTTTCCCTAAACCTCAGCCGTGAAAACGCCCTCTCTGCCGGCTCTTTCTGGCGGCTATGGACTATGCTGTGGTATCCTTCCACGGGGTCCCAGCCACGACGAGGGCTGTCTCGATAGCAAGTCTGCTTTAAAAACAACACCGCCCTCGACGCTGGGTACGCTGGGCGGAGATCTTGCTCCTCGGGAAGAGTCCAGGCAGCTGGTTGGGAGTAGGATCGGTTGTGGTAGAGTTGTCTTTTCGGGGGGGGGGGTCCGATGCGCTGGGAAGGGGTCTCATTGTTACAGTAGGAGAGTTTTCGGATGTGTAGGTGCACTTCATGGGGGATTTACCAGGCGCCAGGGTTGCCTCCAACCTAGATATAATTGATGGGGATCCCTTCTTCCCCAGCACCACCATCATCATGACTGCCTCTCCCCGCACTATCACAACCCGGATGGAATCTTTCCGTCCCCCGCCCCTTCGAGCCTCAACCAAGCCAGTCCCGCATGCGCTTTGACGATGTGTGGTTATAGGTTTTCGCGGAGTGGAGCAGTATCTTTTTCTTGAGGTTGGATGGGGGTAGCGACTCGTAGAGCGCTATCAAATACCTTTTCAGCTTGTGAGGGGCTTAGGGATGGAGAAAGGTGGGGGGAGGCTTTAAGGAAGTGAGTTCTAGATTTCTTGGGTTAGGGGGATGGGGTTTTGTGGAGGTTGGTTCTTATTTGTTAGATGAGAGCGTGAAGGTGGATGTCAGGTTCGTGAAAAAGCGCAGCGATAGTTGTCTTAACTTTTAGCCCTACAGCCCACACTGCGCCAGCCAAAAAAACTCCGATCATTCACAACCCCCGCCCTCCCCAACAACCGCGTCGTCTTGATCGTGCAAACCTTCTCCCGCCCCTCCTTCCGGTACCTCCACCGAAGCAGGCACCAAGCGCCCATAGACGGCCCTGACCCCGAGCGGGTCTCTCAGTTTCCGGCCGCGGGCAGAGCCAGACGCCGGTGTTGTAGAGAAAGCGGCGGAAGGCGTCTTCGGAGTTGTTGTTGTCTCGCGAGTAAATCGGACGTGTAGGCTGGAATGCCCATTCGGAGTGCAGATGGAGCCGGCGGAAGTCGCCGTTCTGGCAGAAGAGTTTTGCCTTGGAGATGCGTGAAGCAGCCTGCGGTGCTGGGGGGGGGGTACAGATCTGAGTCTCTGCGTGATGGAGGTAATGCGAGGAGGGGCTGGAAGTCGCGGTCAGGGCGTTGACGGTTTTGTGGCGGAAGCGTTCTTCCATGAGGTTTGGCAGGGCTAAGATGCGTTGGAGGCGGTCGAAGGTGAGGGTCTGGTGGGGGCAGAGCCGGACACTTGGGCTTGGCTTTGCGGGAAGAGTTGACTCCTTTGGCTCCGCTGCTACTTGGAGCTTGGAGAATCCCATGGTATCGGTTATTGGAGTCTCCAAAGGAGTGAACGTAGTAGCTGAGTCCGCCCCGTGATTCTAGGCTGAGGAAGACCCAGGTGGTGGATTAGACCCATTAGGAGATCCACCATGCGTGGGCGGGTAGCTCTGGTAGGTGTTGTTATATGGCATATGTGGGTCTTGGTGCATTGGGTGCATGTGCATCCCAAACCGATTTTGGCCCCTCGCTCAAGAAATGTAACCTGTGACTCTGGCTTGGCCGTCCTTGGGCCCTACCAGGTCCGCCACGAGAATGTCCCACGTAGTGCGGATGAGCGTATGCCATATAGTGGAAGGATTATTTGCCGGCAATTTTTGGCTTGAAGAAATTAAAAGTGCAGGATATGACCAAGTAGGATGCCCACAAGGTGGACTCGAACAGTATGTGAACAATAAGCCCTTACGAGGCCGTCGAAAGAGAAAGGTTTCGGCGTTGGACGACCTATCGGGAGAACAGTGGGGTTGATGTAGAGAGGTTGAAACTGGAAAAAAACTAGATGTGTTTATGTAGTAAAGCATGTGAAATTCGTTCCTCAGTGGGCTTCTGTACACCTGGGAACGGTGATTCACACAGATACAGATTAAAATGACCATATTTCTGCATCTCTTGAACGAGAAAAAGATGTGTGACGATAGTCCAAGCTAAAGAGTAAAGGAAGAGACATGGCATAACCGTAGTCGAGAGTGAAGAATGTGGACAGTGCAAAGAATTGCGGTACAGACACCAAGAACGTGAACCGCACTGGGAGCCTTCACAGAACAATACAGGATAGGAGGCAAAGGGACATATACGTATACACTAGACTATAAATGATATAAAACGATCCAAACCCCACATATTCCTCTTACCGCGCCTTGTACAGGTCTATTTGCCCGTCAAATCAATGGTCGGTAGCTCAGCCATATGCACATTCAAGCTCCCATACGGCCTCATCGTTACATTCATCACCGTACTCGTACAATTTCTCGGAGCAAGCGGCACAGGGGCTGGGATACCATGATATAGAGGCCAATCAATCCGACATCCGCGGGCAGTAATACTTGTTGGCGGCGCTCCAGATGCCCAGATTGGGTTCGCCAAGGACTCGGTACCGGTACTGTTGGCGTTGCGGTTAAACGTTAAGCTAGAAGGGTCGATGGCAATGTTCCAGGGTTGGGTAGCGGTGATGTTGTACGCGTGTACCTGCGGTGGGGGATTTGGGGGGCCATCAGGGGGAAGAACCTCGACGGTTTGGCCGACATCGAGGGCGTAGAGGAGGGCACCGTAGTAGACGGCAACGGTATCGTTGGAACGCGCGGTGGTTTGAATACTAGCGCCAAGGGTGTACTGGATGGAGTTTTGGCCGGCTGGAATGTTGACAGTGGCCATGCCGGTGTGCCCGTCCGCGGAGGCGGGTTTTGCCTCCTTGTGATCGTTGACGGAGATGGTGGACGAGACGGCCCAGGCGGGGACTCGGACGGAGAAGTCAAAGGCTTTCGTGGTGGTGATCTCATAAGAAAGGGTGTTGTCGAAGGGGTAGTTGGTATTACAGGTGACTGTGACTTGGGTGCCGTCGCCCAGTGTTGTATTGGCGGTGGCTGGGCCGAGTAAAGCGTGTCCAAGGCCGCTCTGACCAACTCGGACATAGGAGGCGGACAGATACTTGGGAAGTCCCTGAGGCATGTTGACAGTGCAGCATGGGTAGTTGGGTTCTAAGTTCTGGTTAACTTTGGACTTTTGACCGATGCTTCCAGAGATCTTACCTAGGTCCATGATGATACCGTCTTGGCCGACGTTCCAAAACGGAGACTGCGTGTCAAGGTGGCGGGCGAATGGTGCGTTTGACGTAGCAAGATATTGACGAGCCCAGTGGTCAGGGGTAAATGAAACGGGCAATGCATTGAAAGCCGTACGCTCGCAACTGTCTGCATAACTGTTGTCGCCCATGACCTGGTAAAGGTACGAGAACGAAAACATGGTCTATAGTAGAGCTTTTTAGTATGCAATCTAAGACGCAAGGTATTAAGATAATACCTCAACTGCTGTGCAAAGCTCTGCTCCTCGGTTTGGCGCCAAGCCTATCTGTCTCTCATCGCCGATGATGGAACCGGCGGAGTCTGAGTGGTATTGCATCGTCCAGCCGACTCCGTCTCGAGTAGTTTGTAAGAGACTTTGGTTCGCAGTAAATCGGCTATATAGTATCAGTACGTCATTTTCTGGAAATGGCGGGATAAAAAGCTCACTAGACGACAGCGTTCGCTTTGAGACCTATTCCCAAAAGTTAGAAGCTTTACTCTTCTAGATTTCACTCGAAATAGAATGCTTGCCTTGGCCAGTGTTCACACCGTGTACGAATGGAAAGATGGCAGAATCGCCAGTGATGGCAGGTTGAATCAGATCCAGATCCTCAAAGATGAAAACATCCTTGTTGTAGTATTGAGACCAATCGTAAGAACGTTGTTTCAACAAGTACATAGTTTCCATAAGTAACTGCTTGTTGTCGTTCCCGCTGTCTACCGGGTGTTTCTCGTACAGCCATTGGAGCGTGATCATCATGTCTTGATATCTGACCTGACCCCAGAATTGGGTGAACCCAACGTTGTCGATCAACATCCCGTGCATAAGATTGATGAATTTGTACATAGCCGGGATGGTAGTAGGAGCTTGGGTCGGGTCCGCCTCAATGAGTTGGTATAGCCCAAGGAAAAAGGGGAATCGTCCCCATAGATCTCGGGTGCTGTTCGTTGTTTCCGGGCCCAGCCAACCGTCCGTCTGCTGGTGACCGAGAACATAACTAGCAGCGTTCAAGACTTGAGTCTTCAGTCGAGCATCATCCAAACCGTATGCAAGAGCGACAAGTCCGTTGAACCAATATGGGAAACCTTCGTTCAAAGACGAGTATTCAGAATTTCCTCCTAACCAACTGGAGTCATGGACGTAGTGGTAGAAGTCGTATTCATGGCCAGCTAGTCCATCAGACATCAAACCCAGTTGGTCATGAAGCCAACCCTCAGGTTTGATTGAACCCAAAGGCAGCGGCTCGAAGGTAACAGGGACCACTACAATTAGTGTTCAGCCGGGTCTGGGGAAGACGATTGGGGGACAACGTACATGTAACGTTGGGGACCACGACGTTGGCATGCACGTTTATGGCATGGGCGTTTGATGCTCCATAGGCAGCGTGGGGTTTGAGGGCGGAGACTGAGTAATTCGACATGGCGTATAGGGGTTCTTGCTGATGAGCAATAGGCCTCTTCGTGCTCCCCGGGAAATCGCCCTCGTATAAGGAATTCCAAGGCCGCACCAAGAGCCAGAGGGGAATGATCAAGAGACACCATTGTGCCCGGTGTAGCCATAACCTCCTCTTTATGCATCGGCAATCCGACGTGTGATGGTAACATCGGACCTCATTCAGCAAACCATATTGACTTTGACCCTCAACCTTCTCATTGCAGGTTGGGGCTCCGAAGGTGTGTTTCTCGTGATGTTGGTACGGTCGAGGCAAATGGGCGCCGTTATGTCCTTGTGCCCATGAACGCAGGAACATGATTCGCGCATGAAGTCACTCAGCACCTTGCGACTCGAGCTTGTTGTGCACCGAGCAAGGTTCTCCGCAGCCCGTAAAGGAGGCGTTCGGGGATCGCCCTTAGCCGGCGCCTATCATCCCTGTTCGTGGGGTGCGTACAGTGTAAAGTACACATGGTGTACTGTGTACTCTACTTGTATTCGATCGGGTAGGATCACAGGCACAGCCAACGCAAGTTTCTGGAAATGACAGCTGCAGAGCATCGGGAACTTCGGGCAGCCTGGCAGTTAGGGTTTTCACCAGCAGCGGGGGCGGATGCGACGTTGAAGCCAAACGACCAGACTTCCCATCCACCGGATGACCATGTGTATGATACAACAAACCACTGCCACCTGCCTCTTTGATAAATCTATTCACAGTGGAACCACTCATTCTCCTGAATTAAACATTACAGCCGAAACGTCGGGAAGCCAAACAGCCGTGACTCCCATATGTACTGTACATAGTCACATATTCTATAGCGCCCGTGCTATTTACTTTGTAGATGAAAACCCTCGACCCTACTCCGTACTTTCCAACGTTCAACAATCGCTTCATATTTCCAGGGTATCCATGCGCCAAATATCAATGTCACGAACTGTTTCCGGACATCTTCTTTTAACATCTCTCCTATGTTTCTGCTTTCCACTTTCCCCAGCCGGTTCCTGAATCCTCAGCTTGCCAATTTCAAAGAGCAAACTCGCTATTTCCATATATCTCAAAACGCTCCATTCCCCGTTTAACGACTCGCTTCCAATTTGATTTTCATGAGTCCCATCGTCGTGTTCTCTAACTTTCTCGCCAAAAGATCGGTCATCTGGATTTTCGAGTAATCTAAGCGCCTTCAACTTCGGGAGGAAAGGGATCAAGAGTCGAAGAGCGCGGAAGTCCACAAAATCAACACCAAGTCCAAGCTGCTCGAGGTGGGGGCAACTCCTAATGAGGAGAGCGATGTTGTCCGCACTCAGGCGCCATTGAGGCAGGAGGAGCAGATGGCGAAGCGTGCTGCCATGGTTCTTGGCAATATTTTCAAGGTAGTCGTCCTTTAGCCCCAAGGTATCACTGACGCTAGGAGAAGAAGACGTGCTAGAAGCGGGAGAATTTAGTAAAAGCGCAGCACTCGAAATCATCGGACTGGCGCTTCTCGATTGGTTCTTGGTACGTTTCTGTGCTCCGATAAGGTAGAGCCGTTCAAGCCCCGTAAAACTTCCTAGAAATTCGCATTGCTGCTTCGATACCTTGTCGATCCGTAACATCCTCAGCTCTGCCATATTGTGTTTCGGGCGCCTACCTGTCTGGCAACGGGGATCCATAAATACATTAGCTGCTTCATCACCTTCTCCCATAACACTGTTGATGAGCGTAATCTCCCGAACCGTGGCGGTGTCAATCACGTTATCGCACGACCCGTCGTTGTGCATGTACAGATTTTGCAGTGAGATACTCCTCAAGGGCATGGTGTAGTTCGAGGACAAAACCCTCCCAAAGAACGTATTCAATTTTATACTCGGCTCTTGAGCTTCCTTCATGCGTGGACTCCAGTGGAGTTTCAGATCTTCCAGCTTCTTCGATCCAAGTAAAAGTAGGGATATATCATCCGCATAGCAAAGCGGGTCTATCTCGAGGACTTTGAGTGATTTAAGACTTGGTATCGGCGGTGCAATAGTGATTGGTTGGGGATGCCGCCTTGAAGGGAATTTGATTGTGAGCTGCGTCAAGGTCGACTGAGCGATACCTTGCCATACAGTGGGCAGCATCTTCATATTGAGTTCCCAACTGAGCACGTTAGCATTTGCACCTTGCTCCAAGCTCGGACGGCGCATACCTGAAACTATCCAGTACCCCCATCTTCTCCACCGCTACCCGCACAAGACCGTTCAATAACATACTACCATCAGGTACCCTTCCGACCTTTGCGCATTCGTCCACATCGTATTCTTTCCACTGGCCATATACTCTGAATCTTTTCACATATCCTGCTACATTCCTTGTCGCCAACCCGTTCAATCCCATGGAGAAGGGGCTCGCCATGCCACATCCATCAGGTCGTCCAGATTGCCTTGAATAGCGTATATAGTCGTAGGATCGTAAAGACACGGTTGCATAGAGCTGAGGTAAAGTCATATAATGAAAGAGGCAGCAGGTTCGACATACTCGGGCAAGGTCCGAAGGTTGATCAAGCTGTAAGGCAATGAGTCTCAACAAATGTACATCAAAGATACCGGAGTAAGAGCCACGGACATACGTATGATACTATCAGGGCTATCAGGTTCAAAGGAAGTGGGAGAGCTGAGCTTCCTCCAGGCCCATTGCCGTTACTGTGGAACGATTGGTTGAACATGTTATGTATGATATCTGGGGGCGCCATGATGGGTAGGGGTTACCGCGTTCGAGCTCAAGAGGACGTTCCAAGTGATACCAGAATGGAGGAAAGCTACATTGTTGTCAAATACTGAATAGATATCACACGTTCTAGGCGACAACAAAACGCGGTCAAAAATCATCGAAACCCGCGCCAGGTACATGCAGGGTTCACCAATCTAGCTATTGACGTTAGGTGGCTCACTCACACAGTCATAGTTACTGTACAATGTCCTGACGTCGTATTTCTTAATTAAACAGGTAGTAAGATCGTAGGATATCATAACCCCAGCGCCTTGCTAAACCCAACTCAAAAACCAGCCCCAATAGCTTCCTAAGCCCACCCGATATTCCTCATCCGATTACTGAAGAGAGGATTTACGAAATTCGATCCTCATCTTGTCTTTCGGAATAGACCCTGCCTGTACCGGGAACCGTCTGCTCTGACGAGGCTGATGCATTCGACCCAGGAGGGTTCGAGTAACGTGATATTACTGACCCTTGACGAGGCCGAGGATTCTGAGGTGATGCGTTACCGTCTTGTCGTACACTTGTACTTGTCAGTACCTGAGCGGCATTCATCCGGTGACCTGTAGAAGTGGTCACAACACCTTGCTGAGAAAATGCAGGCTCATAGAAATCTGTGGGCGAATAGGGAGTTCTTGATGAGCTAGGCATTGGCGTCAGCTGTGTTGCATTTTCATGCCAGTTCACAGCAGCATTGGCCGGACTGTGGACTTCGCGGGTCGCAGAATTCAAGCCGTCACTCTCTGTAGAGTCTACCCTTTTTCCGACTTCAGGTGTGGCTCTTGTACCAATGAACGAAGTCCTTCCGCTAGGTGGCGGCGCTGGAATGATTATTACCGGCACCGTGGCATTCCCAGAATTTGGTGCCTTTTTCCCACGCAGCCTGTCGAGCGTACTGAGATACGGAGAGGCAGCCGTCGGTTCTGTTGGTATTGTACGAGTCGGTGCCGAGGACTCTGTCATCCTCGAGAGACCTTGTGACACTTCCGGTGGTGGCGTTTTGCGATCTTGTCCGAACACACTTGACCATATCGACCTTCCACTGAAGAGAGATTTCACCTTTGAATTGTTTCCTGTTTTTCTGCTGTTCCGTGTGGGTGTAATTGGCTGGAGCTTAGGCTGCCGAGGACATTCTCCGGAATAATCTGAGCTCGTATCTGACAGGTGTCGTCCCGGGGGATTAGATTCGGAAACTGTATGATGATGCACCACGAGATCGGGAATGACAGCGCTAGTGGTATGACCCCTGCTGATGGGCGAAGCCACTGCAGAAGGTTGAGTTGGGTAATTGGCACATAGGTGGGTTCCTGCTGCTTGGACTTCTTGTCTTAATGCGTTGTGATGGCCAAAATCTCGGCCGGGGTTCTGACCAGCGTGTACAAGCTGTCGAGATCGGGGCAATCGGCTCTGCACAGTTATTGTGCCCTTCCAGCCGGTGCTCGTCCCGCGTCCCGGGCTTCCACCACTCCCATGACCCAACTGATTTTCTCGGTGCGCTTTCGGCCAACTGACTTCAGATGATGGCGTACTTTCCAGCATTTCATCGCCGTCATATATCTCCCTACCAAGTATACCATCTTTTCTCTCCTCTGCTTCGAGCGCCTCTATCCGCTCCACCCACTCCCAAACAACGACACTTGCTGCTGCCGCACCGACCCAGCGTACGTACGTGCCCCAGCCGGAAATGTTAGGCTTTGCAATGTCCAAGATAAAGAATACAAGGGGTATCAGTATAGCTACAAGAGATAGCATGGCCAAGAGGCAGATATTGCGCATTTTTGGATGGAAATAGGCAAAACGTCCCTTCTGGAAAGAGTAAAACATTACCATAGCAGCATATATGAGGCTCAATGCCGAAGAGAAGAGGTAACTCAGTGCTGGGACTGCATCCTCAAAGTTCCGAGGCCGAATTTTGAAATTCTCATATAGAAGGCAGTCTAGAGCACTGAAAATTGTATCGAGTGTAATGAGAACCAATCCGGTCCATTCAATGATGATTTTTTCTTTGTGCCGTGGGAAGAGCTTTATCAACGTCTGCGCCTGCGCAAGCCAGAGGAAGATATCCGATAGAAGTCTAATAGCTTTGATAGCCGTGCCTCTCACCACACTATCCGTTAGAGCAAGGACATCCTGGTACCCATCATTATATTGTGCTCGGGCCACCCTGAATGTATCGACAGAAGCATATGTCAGGGAGACTGCAACGGTCAAAGCAGCGGCTTTTTGCAGCCATGGTCTTCCCTCGGCTCCAATTACCGACGTAGTCCCAGAAGCCCGACTGATCATGCCCTTATGGCCCAAGAAGCCTCGTCCTCCTCCAACACCACCAGCAAATAGAGTTCGGGGAGTGATGAAGAGAATGAGGACCAGCATGTAGCTGATCACTGTCGCCGCCGCAATTGCGTAAATCTGTGGGGAAGTCGAAGCGTAGAAGGGATTTTGATCATTGAACACTTGCGAATCGGCCTCTGGGGGCGTCGAATCAATATTTGGGACGCCAGTGCATGCTGGTTGGAAGACAGCAGCTTCGGTGATGGTTAAAATGGTCGAACTCCCAATGTTCAAAAAACCACCAGACGGTAACCTAAACGGCGTGCAGGTTTTCGGTAGGGAGGTAGTGGTACCCGTTGGGGTCGCCCAAATCTGGCGGCGAAGAGGGTTTAGGTCGGGCGGCATGCTCTACCGAGGCGGAGAGGAAAGGAAATGCTTGCTATATTGTGGTTCCTGAATCTTTCTTGGTGACTATTAGGCGGTCCATATCTGGATCAAAGACTTCACCAACTCGACTAAACGACTTTTCACGAAGTCTAGGACTTCGGCAACAGATAATGCTCGGCATGCGATAGGTTGTCGATGCTGTGGGCGGTGTCTTAAGGTTCGAGAATCACAGTGCCCTTATGAATTGGCTTCCTAGCCAAGGTCGGATGTATACAGTCAACGTGGAGTTTTGATTGCGAGATCGGGGGTTTTAACGGTGAGGAATTAACGATGTTGTCGAAGTAAAGGTAAAAGTGGGATGTCCATGTCAGAATGTCGGGAAGTGGGATGCCGCTCAGAGGAGGCATACTTTCTAAGCATAAATCAGTTATGCATAAAGCGATGATGCATGTTTCGGTATCATACCTCGGTAGCTCGAATGTCAAGCGCTCAAGGGCTTGGTACGAGTACTTTAGGGAAATAATAATCTAAACGAGATCTCAGCACCGAGTGACTCCACGTCCACGATTCCATCTGCTCGCTCCTCCCTTTTCGAGCCAATCAGACGCGAGGAAAAAGGTTACGCGTAGAATCTTCGATCTCGAATGCTTGAATCAGAGTTTTATCAAGTTAGGGTAGCTTTCTCCAGGACTTTTAGGGTTCATTGCTCGGCTCGCGTGCCCCGCCCTAAGCTCAGAAGCGAAGGAGCTTGGGGCGGGGCACGGATAACCGTTTTGAATCATTGAGGATTACGGGTCTTGTTTGGGTGTTCGTAAGTGTTTCAATGTTGAGAAGCTGAACAAAATTAGCATAGAATCGGGTATACATAAACCGTTAGAAGTTTGTTACAACCACCCTCCCAAAAATTCAATAAAATACTCATCGAAATATGTAAACTCCACGCAAAACAACCCCGTAACCCTTCCCCCCAAAACCCATCAACCCATCAACCCAATCATCTCCCCCTCACCTCCCTCGCCCTCTTCCTCAACGCCTCATTCTCAATAATCCACCCCCTCCCCTCGGCTCCCTCCCCTTCCCAACCCCCCACCACCGCCTCAATCAACGCAGCCGCTAACTCATCCACTTTGATCGAAGGAAAAAGACTTAAGACCGCGGGCGTAAATATCGAGCCCTCTTTCGCCAGCACCAGCGCCGGGCGCGCAATGATGGGTTCGAAGCTTTCGGGTTGCGGGGCGCTGTGAGTTAGGAGGCGAGTTTCGACTTCGCCCTGTGCTGCTTCGTCAGAGGCTATTTGGGCGGATAAGGGAAAGGGGAGTCAGGGAAAACGGTGGGAATTGGGGGTGTTACGCGTATTTTTCGCATCTCAGACAAAAACCACAATTTCTTCCCCTGATCGCGGGTGGCGAGGGCGCCGCTGCAGTAGACGAAGCGGAACTTCTTTCCCTCATTGACTAGCTTTGAAAACTCGGAGCAGGCGGAGAGGGTGTAGTCCAGGTTGACGCGGCGCGAGATTTTGGGGTCGAGGGATGTGGTGCCGAGCGCCCTGTGGGGAGAGGGGTTCAGGATTGTTTGGGTAGGTGTGTGTAGAAGTACATGAATGCATGTAAATGCCTCATCTAAAAAAAAAGCCGCTTTTTCTCTAGATGTTGAATTTATTGAGGGAATATAAGATATATGGAAGAACAAACCATATACACCCATCACACCCCTTCAACTCCCCCAGAACCTCCTCCGGCATTCTCGTAAAATCCTCCAAAAGTACAACTTTGAGTTTCGGGTCTGAAACTGGAAGAGCGCGGCGCGACAGAATAATCAGGGATGTTATTTGCGGGTGAGAGAGACACTGGAGGAGGATTTCCTGCCCGATGAAGCCGGTGCTGCCGGTGAGGATAATTTTCATGGTTTTGATGAGGGAAGGAAGATAGATGTGAGATGAGTGGGGGGTGAAGAGCGGAGTGTGTAAATGGACGGGGATGTTCCTTTCTTCGTGTGACCGAGATGCTCGCGCGGGGCAAATGTATGTTTTGCGTATCTCCTTTGACAAGAAGAAGAGAACTAAAGTAGGTGCTGGCCACCCACCTGACGTTCACCACCCATATGCGGGGAATCACATACAAAATCGAAAAATCTCTCAAATTCTTTGCACTTTAACAATGTAACAACGCACAAAGACAATTGTATGCAACAAAAGTTCAATTAACTGTTAATTATATGAAGAAACTAAACATGAAAAAAAAAATTCAATATATATGTTGATGCGTGTGTGCATGAGTCGTGAATTTCAGAAATCGGGAATTTTTGTATGCTTCAATTTTCACATTTTAGCAACGCAACGAGATATTATGATTTTCGTTTCGATAGAAAGTTTAGATTTATACATTTTTATTTAACTTCTAGTTTAACATACTTTATTTTCTCTGTGCGTTGAGAGATTTTTCGATTTTTTGTATGTGATTCCCCGCAAAATTAAATCGCTTACAGAGCTCAGCCTTACCGGAGCAATCGGCGTTGAGTGGATGACATATCGCTGTGTGCTCAAGCTCCCACGGCTCCGACTAATGTTATGTACATATAATCGTTCTTCCTCTGTCTCTACATGCTTCGATATATTCGAAGAGCAACTCAATTAGCATACCAATTTACTCCAAGAACCTCAACTGTTTCGTTCTCCACTCTACGCAATATGTCACACTCATTATATGACGACACAACGCCCGCAGAGGTGAAGAACGCCAAAGTAATACCACTAATGTCAATAGAAGACGAGCATTCAGCTGATTCTGGTGTCAAGGGTCTTCATCTCATCACCATGAGCACCCCCAATAGCCAAAAGGTGCAGATCATGCTCGAGGAGCTTGCGGATATCTATGGCACAGAATGGACCACCACCAAGATGTCAGTAACATCATACCCTTCGGCAAACCATGTATCCTAACGAGGTCCACATAGCAACATCATGACCAATGAACAGAAGAAAGACTGGTTCCTTCGACTCGACCCGAACGGTCGCATCCCCGTCCTTGTGGACAATGTTCGGTCTCCTCCATTTCCGGTCATGGAAACAAGCGCCGAACTCCTTTACCTCCTTAAGTTTGCCGATAAAAACGATGAGTTTGGCTTCAAAGACGAGCTCGAACGTAGTCAAGCCTTGCAATGGCTGTTCTTTTGGCACGGAAATGCCCCACAAATGGGAAATTTGAACCACTTCAACAAGTTTGCTAAAGAGAAGATCCCATGTATGTCCCGCTACCCCTCATAGATAAGCGGTTGCTGAGCAGGGGACGCAGACGCTATTGAGCGCTTCAAGAACGAAACCCTTCGAGTGTATGGCGTGCTTGAGATTCAACTCTCAGGGAAGTACACTGGCAAGCCCCGTGACTACCTTGCGGGTAACGGTAAGGGAAAATACTCGGTTGCGGACATTGGTACCTGGCCTTGGGTCGCAAAATGGGAGTTTTCCGGCCTTGCAAAGGAGGATATGAAGGGTTTCCCACACTTATTGAAGTGGATCGATCGTATCGCCGAGCGTCCTGCTGTTAAGCGCGGCACCGGAGAGAAGTATCAGTAAAGGTCTTTGGAAGGCTGAATTGAAGGCCTTGACGAATAATGCTTAGTGAAATGTCAGAATACAACAAGCTCAGACCAAGCACCTGCATCGAGGGCCTAAATTATGCATCGTCCTTCATCTGCTTCAGCTTCCTCCGCTTCTTACAAAACTTTCGACGTATCTTTTTCCATTCTTCACGATATTTCTCATTTTTACTGTATGTTTTCCAACAGCAGTACGGTTTGTATGGATCGTCAAGGACGCCGAAATCACTGTCAGTGACAGGTGAGTGTAGTCGTTGCCTGTATGAGTCTTTGGGATGGGATGGAGGGCGAGATCGCGAACGTGTCTGCGTAAAGTGGTCCATTGAGAGCATAGTGGTTGTTGGTACTCTGATTGGTGGGGTCCAGGCTGTTGGTACGTTTATCAAAGAGAGATCTACCTGCCGTGGACGTTCCGTGTGGCAGAATGGGCATGTGAAAAGAGTCAACCCAAGTGTGCGATCCCGAAGCTCAAGATCCGCAGAACAATGGAAGTTGGACAACGATCGGCTGCTCGGTCAAACGCAGCGCTAGCGATGTTAACGAGGTTCTGTGTTGCAACACCACGAGATCCTATTCCAAGCCAGGGATCAGCCCGGCCTTCATTCATTCTCCTCCAGTGTGGCGGTCTACCGGTCGATCTGGGGTCGCCAGCTGCAACACCCGGCCAAGGACTGTTCTGGTGGCTAATGGGCGATTGCCACATCGACGCCCCATAGGAGTTAGGTTTGACTCTGGTATCAGGACTTATTTGAGAATCACCGTTTCGACCTTCGCTATCAAAGACTCCATTAATGATGGATGCGTTGTTGGAGAAGAATTGGTTTCTCATAACGGAGCTTCTCGCAACGGAAGGCAAATCGCTATCATCTGTAATAGCCAATCCCAGGCCTTCTACTTTCGGTTCCGCCAGGAGTATAAACTTGGAAGGCGAATTGCTCTCATCAGCTATAGCCAATCCAGGAATTTCAACATTTGGTCTAGCTGGCAGAGTAAAAGCCATATCTGAGCCACCAGTTTTGCATTTGGCTACGAAAATCAATGCTGCTCTTTTAGACAGTGTTAATTGCTATGGACTCACCTATCTTATCACCCTTCGACAGTCCATGCTGTTTCAACATCGATACACAGTACTGGCTTGCGGAAGACAGGACGCGCAGACTAACAGCCCAAGTGAGTGCTATGTGCATGTACTGTGACATTGAGCGTTGAGCTTTAACAGGGCATTTGTATTTCATTCACGGTTCTGGAAACGTCAGTGCAAGATAGATATCATATGAACTTTCATACTAGCCCTTGTTGATCTTAGTACCACAGCCCAGGATATTCTGATAAGTCTAAGGATTGCGGAGAATCGGAATTGTCAGTGACATCTTCGGCGCCGAAGCTTGTTCACAATCATAGTTGCTGAACTGATAGATCGACGAGGACAGGTGGAAAGGAGTATATATATCATTTTGATATCAGATTTTCTATCTTGTAGAACCAGATCGTCCGTACTGCGTGGGTATCAAGTTTTGGAAGAGACGTGGAACTTCAGATCGCAATTCGTTAAATCGCCTACCAGAGACTCGCTTCGTCAAAACCTACAGAACAGCGTTTCCTAGGGGTGAGCTCTCCATTTCCTCGACCGTCAAACTCCTCAATATTGCCCTAGAACCGGATTTTCAAAGAGGAGGGACGAGTAGGCAACGGTAGACGTGATTTAGGTGGTTCGTCCATGACCTCTGCGATGTCAACAGGATGGCACTTGTCTTGATCACTCGAGGCGACGGAATGAGATACCGTTCTCCCAGGTTCCAAATCTTCTTGAGTAGTGTCGATATCCTTCCTCGGATCACTCTTTGGAATGCGCACAGGAAATGCGAACCTAGTGCCATCTCTCCGCGGTCTAGCAACAGCCACACAATCTTTGTCCTCGCCAGTCCTCCCACTGGGACCAGGAGTCGCGGATCTGGATGCGCCCCACAGCGCCTGTACAAGAGACCGATTATCGCTGTCGATGTCAGCTTTCTTGAAGGTGCGTGGAGTTGCGCACCTTGGTTCGTTGCGCTGCGTCCATTTTGTTTTTGCGATAGCAAGAAACCCAAGTAGAGATTCGGCCTTGATAAGGGGACTTGCAGTCTTTTGTTCGATATCATTGTATCCGCTCGAGGCATGGAAGCCAATAAGCTCGTTCTCGTGGTTAGCTTCCATCAATTTACAGACTTGAAGAGTCTCGCTCTCAGTCAAACCACTTGTATCGCAGTCCTTGATAGCGTCCTTCACTCGTTTCGCATAGACATCGCAGATGCGGTCTTCTTCAGTATTGAAGCAATCAGGGCAGAGTGGTTGGGTAGCTGTGATCAGCCGGGGCTCTTCGTTGACAGCTAATGTATGGAGAGAAGCTGAGCGCCCAGCCTTGGTCTTACGGTTGAAGAACCAGCGGGATCGATCAACTGGCTCGGTTGCATCATACACTTCTTTGCCTCTGCCTTTGCCTTTGCCTTCGGCGTTCTTTTGGTTACGCTCTTGACCTTCTGCAGGGGCCGGTTCGAAGATCAAACTGCCTTCGGGGTATTTGTTGGGGTCGTGGTGGCAGGTATGGCCGCAGCCTTCGTAGCGAAGGTCGAAAATTTCGGACATCTCTCTGGTTAGATTGATTGACAAGGTCGTGAGTGGAAGATGAGAAGCAGAAGAGTAATTCTGGATGCGTATATTTTACAATGAGCGCTGTGAGTCAGACATTGTTCACTCAGCGTCGTTGTCTTTACTTCTATAGCCTAATACATGTTAAACGATGCAGATCTTCAAGAGAACAACGACGACAAAGTCATTGTTCACGATTGTCTCCAGAGGTCTGTCACGTGTTTAAGAGAACAGCAAAAACATTGCTTGGACAAAGGATGCCTGAAACATCAAGGCGAGGATTGTCCGAGAGAGTTCTATGAGCATATCTTTTGCAATACAATCAACGCATCTCACAATGTAGAAGATGAAAAGTGCTGGAGGAAGAAGAGATCAAGAGCAAGGCCTTTGGCATCAAAAGCTAAGGCCACCAACTTGTGACATTATGAGAAGCCAAGAAATCAACCGATTTGATTACAGGTCGAATCCCTGTTGGAAAAGCGGAAGTGCCATGTATGGAATCGAAGAAAAATTCATGAATTCACGAACTGAGTAAGGTCTGACATTCCCCAAAGTTAGGCATTAGAAGAATGCGGTGAACAACCAAATTAGATCTATGAGGCGACCGAATTAGTTCGTTGAAACTAGCACCATCTAGATGTGTCAATCTGCTGGTAGTACTGCGATGCTCGGTTAATTCCACATAGGATCCTTTGTTAGAACCCCTCATCGTACGGTTCCCGAAATGTCAAGAAGCCGCAAACAGTACTGCGTGCAACAAAGAAAGCCATGACGAGAGGGTGCGTGACAGAAAAGATAAGTAAAGCAAGAGATCCTGGCTTACTTGAAGAACTTCAAACCTACAAATATCGCACAGCATCGAAACCACACCGTTGAGCCAACGAAAAGCACGCTCTGTGAAAGAAAACATCTCAGCATCTCCATATATCCACACCTACCCACCTCCTCCCTCCAGACCCACCACACACCATGCCCCGAACCTCCCCCCGCTTCGCAAAACCCCCGACCCTCCACTGCGGCCACCCCATCCCCTCCGCAGTCATCTGCCTCTCCACCGAACCCTCCACCTGCCAAACCTGCTACCTCGCCCAAGAATCCAGCATCTGCGAGCAGCACGCGGTTCAACAACGGCAGCAACTTGCCCAATACAAGCGAGAAAACAAGCCGCAGGATACCATTGATTGGATGCGCCAGATGTCGGAAAACGATCTTCAAACGCAGCTTACGTACTTCAGGGCGAGGAGGATGGCGCAGACGGATGAGAGTGTTAGGGCGAGGTTGGAGCCGCTGTTGAGGAGGGAGTCGATTTTTAGTCAGGAGTTTTGAGGGTGGGGGCTGTTAGAAAATTTAGAAATGTCAAACTGGTTGGTACATTTGAGACTTTTGGATTCTAGACTGCCTATGATGAGCTTTATCCCCCGATTATCTTGGTGAAGACTCTGCAAGTTCTGTATAAACCCAGAAACTGTTCGCGCGCATCTGAACCTGGTGGGAGTGTACACAAAGAAAGGGATGATTTCCGAAAACAGCGATCCGAGTAGCCGAAATAAACGCGCGCTTAACATGAAATTCTCCCACTCGAATCCTCATCTCCGAACACCATGCTCCGTACAAAGATTATCGCCCTTGTGCAGTGCCATCATGTGCGCGTCATCTGACAAGTAGACCTTTTACGAATCCAGGACAACACGCCTCTCCGTCAAGTTGTCCCGGACTCTGTTCTCCCTTTACCATATCGAACTCGTGTCTTTCTATGCAGGGAAATTCGAAAGTAAACGCGTGTGAACCATACAGGACCTTCGTTTGTTCCTCAGTTGACATGACCATACGAGTTTATCCAGGGCGGCCTACCGGAGCGAGGATATCACTTGTCCTCCATTGTCAAATCGATCATGACCTGCTTCTTCTTCGCTGGCTCGGTCTTCGCTGGCTCAGTCTTCGCTGGCTCGGTCTTCGCTGGCTCAGTCTTCGTTGGCTCGGTCTTCGCTGACTCCGTCTCTGCTTCCTTCTCTTTGATGCTCTTCTGCAGATTTCTTGCTTCCTTCTCCCACTTCTCCTCACGCAAACGCTGGGCTAATATCTGCCGCTCTATCTCGCGCTGTTGCTCGACTGTCTCTGGTGTGCAATGAGTCAATTCTCTTGCTGGTATTTGATGATGGGCGAGAGGATCGGGATCCATTTTTACTTGCGGGACGGCTTGAACGCGCCGTGTATCTTCGCGAGGAGGTAGGCGAGAGTGATGAACGTCTGATTCACTGACTTCTGAATCTCTCTTTTTGACTCCTCCCTCTATGGTCTTTGAGTCAGTCTTTTCTTTCCCTTGCTTGCCTCCCATCACTATTGTCTCCTCGGTAGCAATCTTGGCTTTCTTGTTCTCATAGTTCATTGATGGTTCAAGTTCATACTTGAGATTCTGCAGTTTGTCTCCCTGGGAGTTTGAGATATTATCAGTAGTAGGCGAACACGGACGCTTGGCTCCCTGGAGATTTGACACTGACGAACGAAAAACGTCTGCACCATTATGTCGAATGCGCGTATGTGGTGAGCGAGAGCGTCGACCATGCGAACCGCCATGGTGAATAGGCGAGCGTGAAAGCGAGCTTGCGCTGGGTCCGTTAGGTGTGCGGGCACTCTCTACTGAACTTACGTTCACAGGTCGAATATGGTTGTTCACATCTCCCAGAATGGATCTCACAAGCCTATGTCCACAAAACCCACAAAACTGAATGACTCTTCCGTAGCGTTCATCATAATCCTCAAACTGCGCATCGCATGTCCCGCAGTACCTGAAGGTCTCATGTCCCGGAGGTCCGAATTGGCCTGGACGTGTCTCTGCTGGGAGTTGCATAATTACCGCTGTACTCGTGGAAGGATAAGCATCCGTACGAGCTCTATGATTACCCGCACCAGATTCGATGGCTGGACAGGTCGTTAACGATATCAATACAAGGGAGTATGTTCTTCACTCACCTTGGCTGCTTTGCTTGCCTGAAGACTGGCTAGGATCAGTTGGAGCCATTCTTTCACTTTTGCTTCTCAAGTGTTTTACGCAGTTTGCAACTTTCAAGTTGACGAAAAGGTTATGAAGTCGGGTGGCCGACTTAGTCCTTCCTTATCCGACAATAGTATTAAGAACAGAGACTTTTTGGGTCTCTCTAACTTTCTGTCTATGAATGTCTTGAGCAAGGTTTTGTCGTGGTAAGGAAGAATATAGGCGAGTCAAGGTGAGTTTGGATTTTGTGTTGATCTCGCTTGGAACAAGTGCCATTAATGGTAAGGCGCCATCTGGTAATCACATTACGTTTTAGTATCATCACTTCGGCTCGTCTAGTTGCTATAAATGTTACATTCAAGGTCACTTCTTCTGGTTTCAGGTCACGGAATATTACCTGGTGGGATGCAGAATGTTCAAACTCTCACCAAAACTCAACCAGCTGTGCCCGAGATGTTAGGGGAAAATCCGCGCGTTATCATATTGAAAAGGGAATGTTGAGATTGAAAGTCTCCTCAGGATATCAGGTGAATCCACGAACTCCAGGAACCTCGATTCAAGGTCTTCAAGAAGCCTTCCAGTACACACGCTCTCAAGGCTGGCTTTGTGTCTAGATACAATAGGTGTTTACATGGAAGGCGCCCCAGATAAAGATGTAGCCACCAAAGAGCAGCCAGCTTAAAATGCAGAAGACCGTTATCCTGAAACGCTCAATAAACAAGGATATACTTTTGTGCTGACTCCTCATCTTAAAGTGTTTGACAGTTCACCATCAGAGACAAAAGCACAAATCCGTATGATCAAGGTATTGAGGCGTGCTGTAAGGACGATACCCACCTGAGACTTAAAAGTCCGAGTCGAACGCCTATGCAATAATCGGAAAAATGAAACCATCTTCTTCGTAAGCAGAAATTGCCAGCTGTTTCCGCTTCATCTGGCCCAGTGCCTTTCGCGTACATAGGCTAATTGACAGCCAGAGCATAGCTCAGCTGGCTACAAGAACATGATGCAGCTTGGCATACTCCACTGAGATTGAGATACATCCGCTCATATTTGAATCACACCAATACGATCTTACGGTAACGACCGCAATGCCTGAAATATCTCCTAGTCGAATATTATGTGCATTACCGGTGCTGATATCGATCTCCTTTTTTTGATTTTCCGGCTCATCTGTTGCCTCTTCTTCCCTTGTTTTGACTCCCTCAATTTTGAGTTCTCCCACTGATTATACGCATCCTGTTTCCTCGCCTTGTCAAGCCGACTGCTCCCATTTTTCTTCAGTCTACAACCCTGTTTCTGATCCGTTGAAGGCATGGCAAGACTCCCAGGCGCATCAGAGCATGGAGTCACTCCTTCAAAGCGCGTGAGCGGTGTGTGGACCTGAGATTGTTCTGGATCCCCGAATTTTAGCGGCGAGCCAGAGTTGTGAAGGGTCGGGTCCCGGAAGCGTATAGGAGGCGACGGGGAGTGCGGAGCTGGGGAAAGAGACCTATGAATACCAATGTCCTCAATACCTGCACTTGGAGAGCGAGAGCGTTGAGCGTTATTTCCGCCAACGATCGCATTCCACAGACGGTCTATAACGTCCTGAGGAATAGTTTCCAGGAGTATGTCCTGGCAAAATGGACAGTACAGATCGTTCTCGCAGTGGCGTTGATTAAAATACTTCTCACAAGTATCACAGAACCTGGAATAGTTCGGTTCCAGTGCTGTTGGAGGGGATTGAATTCGCTCAACTAGGTTGTGGACGTCGGCGGCGGGTTGAAGGTCTGAAGTCCTGTTAGCTCACCAAAATGGCACATGTCCCAGTGGTCTCGTTCACTTCCTGCGTCGGAAGACATTCTGATATTGTTCCTGCTGCTGCTGTGGTTGCTGTTGCGGTTGCAATCGTTGCTTCGCTGTAAGTGATGGTTGCTGCTACTGTTTTTGCTGTTGACGTTGTTGGCAAGGCCTCACTTTCATCCTATTTCTAAGTCTCCGTCCTCAGGCCTCCTAGTCAAATTCCCTAATATCGAATAATTCCTTCACTATCCGATTATCCGAATAAAAACTACAACCGACGTGAAGCTCATCAAGCAATAGAGAATCTCTGCGCGAGCGTTGGTGATGCTAGCAATGATGGTCGTAAAGGAAAGAGAAGGAGGGAGAAGGGAGGTGAGGTGAGGTGAGGTGAGGTTTATACATCGATGCGTTACCCTGACGCTAGTACCGTTTGCTGAATCCCACTTTCATTCCCACATCCAACCTCCAGCCCAACTATCTCCAGTCCCCACTCTTTAGATTCGAAAACCTCAAATCCAAACCATACCCAAGCCCCCCTAATCTCCACAACACAACCAAACGCTGGAGATACCCATCCACCGACAAAACGCTCATATCGATGTATCCCATGAACCGCTGCCCTAAAATCCATCGCAATCTCTGCCGACGAATAGGCGTAAATTTTTCCTCATCTGGAAACCAAGTAAGCCCAACCCCCCCCCCCCCTTTTTTCTTTAAAAAAAGATTAAAAAATTAACTACAACTACATCGCTATCGTCGACTCATTCTGACTAACCTACACGCATGGAACATTCCAAAAATCTCGTCTCACACCCTACATGATACATATATATATATAAAAACTAGCAAATATTACCAAAACACTATTATAAAAAAAAACAAAAAACAACAGCCCCAACACACGCAAAAAACGACAGGAGAATCAGCAGCTACACGAACACACATCCCCAAGCCCCTCTCTAGTGAATGCTCCAATCGCCTGCCCCCCTCCCAAATTCAGCCCGGGATAACTTTCCCCCTTATCGATTGCAGCGGCTTTATAGACTTCCATAGCATTTACTGTAGGTTCGTCGTGAACAAAATCATCTTTGTTAACGTCAAGAACCTCCTTTTTTATATATATATTTCTTTAAACCAAGACCCCTCCCCTCCCCCACATATGTATCTCCGTAGCTCGCACTCCAAACCCAAAAAACCACCAGCAAGCCGCCAAAAACAACCAAAACCCCCCCATTCCTTGCCTTTTTCCATCAAACACGTACGTCCCCCAGTATTTCGCGGAGAGAGAATTTGTGCATGGTTGAGGACTTTTATGTTACGGATTGCTGGGGTTGAGTTGGATATTTTTAATTTGGAGCTTTTTTTTTGTGGCGGTGTGAAGGGGGAAGCAGGGAGGGAGAAGGGAGGGAGAAGGTGTGGGGGGAAAGGGGAGGGAAGACGTGGGAGTTGGCAGCGAGTTGCTAGTCACTGTTCCCCCGCTACTGGGGCTGGCTAACCGGATCAGTCCGGCGCTCCTGCGGCGCTGCTGTTATGGATGGTGCGGGGCTCGAAGGTTTGACGTTGGGATGGGCGAATAGGGGGGGTTTGGGTGTGTATGACATGTTTTCCTGTATGTAGATTCCTTGCTTGCCTGTATATTGGGAAGGATTGGTTATTGGGGATGGGTGTTTGGGAGCGCGGCGATGGAGACTGCGGAAGGGGGTTTGGGCCTAGTGGGGTTAGGAAGCGGTGTCGTATCAAGCTACTTTTGATAGGAGTGCTTCCCGGGTGTTGCTGGCTGGTGGGATGTAGGGTACATATGTGAGCACGAGTGAGCGGCGTGCAAATTTTGGTCGATTTCGTCAGTATCCGGACGAGGGAAATTGCCAACTGGAAATGTTGTTTCTAGACGCTCTCCCATGTCTTCGAAAACAGGTCTGTTATAGCCCCTGACAACGCCAAGCTATGCCCCAAATACCCTCCCATGCACGCAAGCCGGACCGCAAGGACAGGAAATTTTTTGTACAACTAAAATTCAATCGCAAACCTCTTCCTCACTCTCCCCCCAAAGTAGTAGAACAGCACCGGCGACGGCGTCAACGCCAATGCGCAGAACCCAAACGTCGAGATGCCCCACCCATACCCGACCTTGTCGAACAGTGCTGGTGCAAACAGCGGCGCCACACCCCCAACAATCGACCGAAATACCGTGCCTGCCGCAATCGCCGACGCGACGTATTTGGAGAAGGAATCTATATAGTAATTCTGCACGCAGTTCATAATAGTGATCTGGCCTAGCCCGAAAAACACGGTGCTCAGAATCGTGATGGCCCAGTGGACATGATACTCTACCGTCCACGCAAACCAGAACAGCGACAAGGGCACAAGGACAGCGCCGATGTTGGCGAGCGGGAGGCGAAACTCGGGTTCGGGGACGTCTTTGTTGCGCGCAGTCAGGGCGTTGTAGATGGTATCGATGTGGGGGATGAGGAACAAGACGGAGGCGAGGAAGCCGAGGCCGGGGGCGAGGTAGAGAAGACCGACCTGGGTGGTTGAGAAGCCGTAGCCCTCGCCGAAAATAGCTTGAAAGTTGGTGTAGAGGCTGTAGTTCGTGCCAAAAATTATGGCTTGGTAGATGGACATTATGAGGACGATGGGCTGAGTGAAGAGAATTCTTAGGGGGCGGTTCATGCTGGATAGGAGTTTAGTTCTGAACGGTCTGGAGTCCTCGTTGGCGATTTTATAGTGACCGCCATCGGCTCGTTCGCGGTTCTGTTTACGGGTCTCGAGGAGGACAGGGGCGTAGGTTTCTTTGAGGAAGAGGAAGCCGGCGATGGTGTTGGTGGTACAAACGATGGCGAGGACCCAGAAGACCCAGCGCCAAGAGAGGTTTTGGACGATTAGGCCGCCGAAGAGGGGGCCGAGGGTCGGTCCGAGAAGAGGGCCCAGGAGATACCAGCCGAATATGGAGCTGGGTATGTTAGTCTATGGTGATGAGGTGGAGAGATAGCGGAATATTGAGAGATGTCAAAGAAACCTGCTGTTCAAGGATTGTAAAGCATGATGCGTTGGACGGTCCGACTTACGCTCGTTCGCTTGGATCAAACATATCACTGATAGTTCCTCCCCCATTTGCAATCCCTACACCTGAGGACCAATCAGCCCGAATTTCTTCTCAAGGTCAATCGTTACATACTCCCGAAAAACCCTGACACGGTCCTCACAACAAGTAGCGTCTCAATGTTCGGGCTTAGTGCAGTCGGAACCTGCAAGATTGCAAATACCGAGAAACAAACAAGATACAATCTCCTCCGCCCAAAAGTTTCCGACAGCGGAGCTAGGATTAGAGGACCTATACCAAATAGAACCAGAAATCCCGTCGTAGCTCCTACAACAGCATTGGGGGAGGTTTTGAGATCGGCGGCTATTTGTTCGATGCCGGGAGTGAACATGGAACTTGCTAGGGGGCTCAGGACTGTGAGTGTTAGTCTGGCTGATTGAACTTTTGGGGTTAGGAGGGAGATTTGGACCGGCCATGAAGGCTATGACTGCCACATTGACGAGTTTCCTTGCTCGAGACCAGTGGCGAGGGTTCTCATCATCTTCTTTGGAGAATTCAATGATCTATTTGAGGTTTAGAAAGCAAAATTTTGAATGGTATCTTAGGTTTTACCTCTCTAGTATCCTCATGTTCTAAGTCTCGCAGTAAGGGACTGCGTTCATCTCTGTCGTTTGCCATCTTTCGATATGTGACTGGAATACGTCTCAGATTTATATAGATGACGAATGTGTGCTGCTACAATTTTTCGTGTCCCAATCTACATGGAGGCGTCCGAGGAGTGAAGGGGAGATGCAGTTCATTCCTCCAACCTGATCACAGAGCATAAAAACATAGAAAGATAATCGAAACCTACCAGAACGTTTGACACCATGGCCGATTTCTAGCAAAAAAGAGCGCCCATGTGATATCGCTTGAAAGAGGTTAGCTCATTATCTTATCTTATCTTATCCACTAGTGCTTCTGGGCTGTGACCCTCAGATTTATGATCAGGTCAGATTCGAACTATGTACTTTCCAAAGAGAAAAGATAACCACAACACCATTGTGCGGCGCTGTTAGGAATCGAACCTAATATAATATAATTCTCCAACGACACTTTCGGCATCTTTGACTACACAATGCACTGTATTCGGCTTGAGATCTTAAGATTTTCCTATAGAAAGTAAAGAGTTTTTCGAGATCTCGCTCAGGATCGTTGCTGCAGATCTAATTGTCGAAGGAATTTGCTGACGATCTGACTTGCTGACTCGTGAGGCTTCCGTTTTAGCTGTTCCCTTTGTAAATCTATTCTTATGAGGCATGATAGAGAATGTGTAATCAGGTAGAATTAATAGTAGTTCTGTTGAGTAGAAATGTGGTTTGTTTACTTACTTAGGTCGCTTATGCTCGGTTGGCACACTAAAAACTAACCCGAAAGTATTGTATTGGTGTTGTATTGCACGATGAACTCTCACTCAATTATGGTCTACTAGTAGGAGCGTTGGTTGATCGACTCTGGACGAGTCTCTAAGAGTGAATGGTCACTATGATCTTTAATAAAACTTGGAATCATTGCTATGCGGTTTCCATGAGCGGTAACCGATTTGACAGCTTGGATTTTTCGCAAAATTAGACCATCATCGCCCATGAAGCTGGAATAGTCAGGCCTATCATGGATTCCAATACTCATGTAAGGTGGTGTTTGATGCCTCCCGTGCTCTTACAGCAACTGCCGGTGATACCATCCATGCCTCAAGTCATTCTTTCTCCTCCCGCTTTCTCTTCAAATCCTCCTTGGCCTCTTTTGGGCTGTCCTCGATCAGTTCGCTCTCGTTGCTAATTCCAGTCCATTTCGGCTTTCCATCCGGAATATCTAGTACTCGCCGTGGGTAGAACATGTGGCAACTGTGGTTGAAACTCCAAATTAGCCATGTGCAGTGCATTGTCCCAGGGTTAGTGGACGCTCACGTTATCTCAAAGTTCTTCCTATCTTCAGGCGACTTGAAATTTATCAAAGTCGGAAACAGCAAAATCATGTTCCTGCCCTCGTCCATGATCGGCGTGCGACAATATGCGCAACTGACCTTGCAAGGCAGCTTGTGGACGCAGGTTTTTTCCGAGCTCTCGTACCAGCCAAGATCGTGGTGGCCATGAGTGAAGTTGATGTCTTCTTTGTGGAAAATGGCTGCCCATTGGAACGGTGCACCTAATACCTCAATTAGAGCCAGCATTGAATGGAAGGATTGTGTTTGATGCCTTACCATGTAGCTTCTGGCAGGTTGTGCAGTGACAGAACTTGGAATCCAAGGGCTTCTCCCGGCTCAATTGGTACTGGACCTTGCCACAGTGACAGCTGGCTTCGTAGCGAACGCGGAAATTAGGGTCGTTTTCGTGCACCTTGTAGGGTGCTCGGAATTTCCATTGATTGAGCTCGCCCTCTGTGCTATCGTCGTCTCCATTTGTATTGTAACCATTCTCGGCCGTGTTCTTGGTGCTTCCGTCCATCTTCCTTGTGGTTGTATGTAGATAGACCTGGTCTAGGCGCGAAATTGTCCGTGATGGAGCACTGACGTTGCGGGGGACGTCAATGTGAATTGAAGTAAATAAAAAAGGGCGAATTCTTAGGATTCTTGCGGCCATGTAATCGAAGAACTACTGACTACTGAAGAAGCTGTAGGAAATATTAAAGAGAGTGTACCATGCGTGATACCGTTTCAAATGGGGTGCTGATGATGACATTATTGAGTTTGTTTGGGACATCCCTCCATTGATCACCAGAATGACGGGGAATCATGACGTGAGGAGTTTCGATGCCAACCTTCAGTCGATCATCACAACAATGCGAAGGCATGCTCGTCTGTTCTACTACCAATAGTATACCTAAGGTAGGTAGGTAACTACGAGAGAAGTCGACCTAGAATAACAGAACAATTCCATGCTCCATCAAGCAACAATGATGCCTTTTTGATGAATAGGCATCTTTCGAGTACGTCATAAAGGCTCGTGTGTGCGCCTGCCTGATGTAGACTTAGCGCGCTTTGAGCTTCTCCGCAAAAGTCACGAGACCAAGATACCCTCATTAGCATTCTCTACTTTATACGGCAGCGCAATCCTGCAACTGTGCCTGCGAATGCATTGACTGGGCTGCAGTCTAGGTAGCTACAGTGTCAGACGCCAAGCAAGCGAAGACTAGCCCACCAGTATGTGGATTCTGTATCCTTTGTCACAGTCGCTCGTCAAATAGTAGACTACGATGGAAGTGTTCTGACTTACTATACTGGAGCAAGTAACAAGGCCGTGTCTCCTGTTTTCCCACCTTTCACTTCGCTCCTGTACACTGTAACTAATGTTCATGCTTCTTCAAGACCTGATGGCATGTCCAATTGGACTTCTGTTATGTGTGTCTTTTCATACCACACCCACTCTTCCTAGACATCTCGTTTCGAAGCATTTCCATCACTCCTCGCTCAGCTCAGCTTCATTTGTTTGTGGGACTGTGCACGGCTTTCAAATATTTACTTCGCTGCAGAATGCACAAGAGAGAACAAAAGCATTACTTGGGATGCTTGAATCTCATGTAGTGTACATCTAGAAAGAGGATAAGAATACCAAAGGAGTTACAACTGTACCAAAGGAGCGACAAGGATCCAAAAAATCTTTCAAGAATACATCTCCAGATCGGTCTAAACAAATCATAGGAGTCCTCACCAAGTCACCAACCGCCTCCAACATCCCTCTAGAATCTCACGCCATTTTGTTGTCTACACCTCTTTACTTTCCAACGCCACCGGATCCCATCACGAGGTTACTAATATCTGGTTCTACTCTCACCCCATCGTTGCTGTAGGGAATATTGTAGTTTGCGCCTTGGGATACAGCGTGGATAGCGTGCGTACCGTCTCACGCAGTGCAACCATGCGCGGTCCAAAACTCCAGGAATGCAGTAGTGCCTGATGCGCCCACCCAAGTACTGCCCTAGGAGGTGACAACTACGCAACGGCCGCGAAAGTTGTCAGGGAAGCCGCCGCCACAGCCTGCGTCCATGCTCGGGTCATTGGGGATTAGGATCTCCCCAATGGACGGCGGGGAGGCGGTCATCATACATGCACAGCTGGACGTCCAAGCTCACAGTAGTGGTGTCGAAGGCGGCGCGCTTGACGGGTGTAGTAGTAGGTATGGCGAGCGCGCTGGCGAAAAGGAGAGACGTTGAGACGAGGAGTTTGAAGGAGAGCGTTTTCTTGGTGGTCGTTGTGATGTCGGGTGGTTGGGAAGAGAACACGAGCTAGGATATTGTGTGATGATTTGGGACGAGAATGGGAGTTGAAGATGTTTTGTGATGATTTGGGATATGTTGACAAGCTTGATGATGTCTGTTCAGTACCGGCGACTGACCTTCTACTTATACACTTTCCGTCTCACTAACGCTTTCTCAGGAATAACAGACTAGATGAGATCTTAACTTCATCACCACATACTCGCTGGTCGCCTACCCATGGAGATTACACTTTGTCTCCGGTTCATAGCATGAGTTGCCACAATGAGTAAATTGAGATCGCATCTGAGTGCAGGCTACTCCTTCAGGCAAGCAGTCCACGAATCCAGAGAGCCAGTCAGAATTGTGGAACGAATTTGCACAGCACATTGGTACCGAGCAGCTGAGGATTCTGAACATCACGATACATTTGCGAGATTTTGCTGAGTACGAATAACGTCGTTTGTGGGCTGCATCATTTAAAACCCGTCTTGGATAAATAAAAACAGAAGAAAAAGAAAAAAAAAAGCAAATTCCCCATCCACAATACCTCTCAACCCTACCATCACTACTTCTTCACGCAAACCCCATCAGTATAACCGTAAACACAAGAACAACACAACACCACACCACACCACACCAGCAACGCAAGAAGCGATAGAAGATAACAAAGAACTAGAGAAAACAATCACGTCCTGGACCGGCGATAGCAAAAAGTCGGACGTTCAACCTACGCGTTTTACCTTCTCGCGAGAGGACACCCCCGAATCAGGTCTCATACATAACAGGCAAGCAGGCGAGCAGGCGTAAAAAGAAGCATAAAACCAACAAATCAGTTTCAAAGAAAAAACAAAGAAACCCTCATCGTTTCAAAAATCAACCCTCCCTCCTCTTCTCTTCCCTCTCCCCCTTTCCTTTCCAGATCTCATCCCACAAAAGCCACCGTACCAAAAGAATTCGAACTTGGCAAAACCAGCCAATCCCCCCCAGAGAAGGGTGAATGAGAAAATAGGACTAAAGCATTACAAACACCCCCCCCCCCCCCCCCTCTCTCCCCAGCCACATTTTCTTTTTGGGGTTTCGCCAAGACATTTAAAAGCCGCCTGGGGTTTAGAAGCTGAGCAGCGAGCTGAAGGTTGCGGAGAGGGGGTGAGTGGGATGGGAAATTAGGGTCGGTTCGGTAGTAGTGGGATGGAGAGGTCGCTGGTGTAGTGTAGATGTAATGCATTTGAGCCGCAATCTGGTAATCTGGGTATCTGGTCGTCGCTGAGTCGAAAAGTAACTCCAATGCTTAGTCCAAAAGCTCCATTTCCCTCTGTCATATTCACAAACTCCCGAATTCCCGAATCACACCCAACGCCTCCCCCCCAAAATCCAACGTCTGAAAACTCCCCATTCCCGTCCCCCCTATCATCCACCATGCACCCCATCAAGACCCATCCGGCTTACCAACCTCGGTCCCAAACCACGAATCGTCAAAATCCCCAAAGGCCCCATCTCCGCCCATATCGTCATCCCCACCGCCATCAACATAGTTCCCCGACGCAAAAAAGTCTTCGAAATTCGACTCGATGGGTGCTTGCTCCACCGGTACCGTACCAGCCGGACCTGTGGTTCCAGTTACACCAGTCGGATTCGGCAGTGCTATTGAATTTGATTCCGGGATTCCTGTGAGAGAGAAATCGTCGCCGGCGTTGACGTAGTTTTCCAAGCCGGGAAGAAGGGTGTTCAAGTCTTCGTTCGAGGTGGTGTTGAGGTTCTTGACATCGTCGTTGCTCATGGTCATGTCGTCAAAGGCGGAGTCGTTTAGGAAGTCTTGTGCTGTGTTCGTGTCGTTGGTAAAGCCGAGGTCGAGGTCCATTTGGTCGTTATCGCCGGCTGTGCCGCTGTCGTTGAACATGGATTCGAAGTTGACGTCTTCGAAGTCGGGCACCGTGGGTGATTCTGGAGGTTGGACTGGCTGTGTGGTTTCTTCTACGGTTGGATTGGGGGTTTTTTGCTCTTTGGCTATTTCGGCAGGCTCGACAGAGGCTACCAACCCTACAGGATCATCTGCAGCCGAGTTTATTTTGTGCTTCGGTGTATGTTCGTCTCCATCGTGCGCCGGAAATTGGAGCACCTCAGACTCCATCCTGGCTTCTTCCTCTGCCGCCGAGTACGGCTGCACATTGGCCATGATCACATCCTCTGGTCCTACCTTCTCAAGGTCTTTCTCTCGACTTTCCCCAGAACTCGTTTGCATGGTTTCCAAGTTTTCATGTACCGCCGCGTCCGTGCCCGTTTCCTCTCTGTTAATTGGACTATGAACCTTCAGGCCGGCTGCCGCTCGCTCTCTTTCTGCTCGCTTTGTTCGAATCCTCGCAAGGTCTCGTTCCATAACGGCTTTTGCCTCAAGCTGTGGGGTCTGTTAGCTGAATCTGCTAAGTTGGTCACAAGCAGGACTAGCAGCGGTCCTCAGAGTCTATCCTTCGTTCACAGTCGGAGTATGCTTGTGCAGAGAGTAACTGGGTGTCTAATGAGGCCTGGCTTGGGTCGAGACTCACGATTTCTATTTCTATTTCATCCAATGCATCTTGAAACTCTTGATTCGCGCCTATGATCAGCTTGTTGAGCTTCCCTTTGGTATAATTGAGATGTTTCGGATCGTGCAAGGTAGGATTGCGGAAGAATTTGCCAGTCTCCCCCAGCTACTCCTGTCAGCTTCATAATCAATAAGGAAATCGTTAAGTCACGTTACCACGACTGCGAGACAAGGAAATAGTGTATCTACAGGGCGATGAGAGGGTTGTGGCTGAGCCACATTCACTGAGCCGTTCGCCGCCATGTCGAAGCAACTGTTACCAGAATGGCAACGGAATCAGTTATAGGAATGGAGGGACAACCAGGAGTCCAAGACTCACATCGGAGTTATAGAACAGAATACACCGAAGCTAAACGCTCCCGGTATGTGAAGTATGTAAGAATACTAGCGCTATTGTATACCTGTAATGAAGGATAAAGCGGTGGTCTCAATAGGAATGGGAATAATACTCATTCACGCCACCACATCAAGGAGTGTCTGCGAAACCCGTGAAGGAACCGTCACAATGAGAGATTTCACTGGATAAACCTGCGTCTGCCTTACTTTTCGTCTCCAATACGTCCACAAACACGAAAAGCCAAGAGCGACACTGGGTATCATACGTAATAAACGTACCTGATCAACTTACCATACCAGGTAGTATTCAAAACCTGCAACCAAGCGCATTGAAGCTTCCTCGAAAACTCCCTCCCACCTTCTGGACCTCTCTACCTCACCCACCCTCGCACATATTACGATCAGACACGGCGTCAGGGATTCGAGTGGCTCTCCTCTCCTTTCCCTTCGTCTTTCTTATTTCTCTTTGAGTCTTGTCTCTTCTTGTCTTGCTCGGCGTCGGAACTCGTACACCCTGCGCTCATCAAATTCATCAAATCTCTTGCTGTCTCGGCCACTAGCTTTCCGTTTGCCAACAGCTTCGCCCTTCTTGTCCGCAAATTTCGCGATAGCTTTAGCTTCTAAGACGCCATTTAATAGCTAGCTCAGCCAACTGCAGGTGAGGCTCAAGCCTGCTTGCACTTATCTCTGTGATATTTTAACACATCTCCTTAGAGGTCGCCAAGAAGTTGCAGTCTTTGCAACCCTTCATCTCTAGCTCCAGCTTTCACTTCATTGCTTCGCGATCCTTAGCTCCGTTCAATTTCGAGATACCCAATCAACTCGTTACGATGGCTGAAATCGAGCCCATGTCTTCCTCTTCTTCTATGGCCCTTCCTCCACTACTCCCGACCTTTGCGGGGGCCCCTGGACAGCAGCAGCCGTACGATAATGGCACAAGCAACGGCCAAGGGAATCCTGCGCACATGCCGCCTCCACCACTGCCACCAGTGGTGATTCCCCAAAACACAAATCCCATCCCAACCGCCATGACGTCCCCAACCATCGACGCAAATGGAATGATGTCGCCTGGATCCGCTTCCAGCAGCTTTATCCGTCGTGCTGCCCCGGAACCAAACAAGCGGGCTCTCTATGTTGGTGGACTGGACCCAAGAGTTACGGAAGACGTACTTCGGCAAATTTTTGAGACGACCGGTCACGTGCAGAACGTGAAAATTATTCCTGATAAGAACGTGGGTGCTGTAAGTACCAATCTCTTCTGTTTTTCTCCTCATCATCGAGTATCGAGTACCTATAGCCAGTATCTTTCATTCTTGTGGCCGGTGCGAGCGGAAATTGTTCTTGTTGATAGAACTCGAAGAACGCGCTAGTATCCGTCGAGCAGACCGACGTTTGCTAGTTTTGAGTTTCGCACAAAGCAAAGAAACAACACCACACAATCCTTCTCCTCAACTTGCTACCGCTTCCTTCTCGATTCTTCGTCGCTGATTTGCCTTTCCTTTAGAGTAAGGGTTTCAATTACGGTTTCATTGAATACGACGATCCAGGAGCAGCAGAACGCGCCATGCAGACTCTAAATGGTCGTCGGGTGCACCAGGCGGTAAGTCTGGCCATTAACATTGATAGATCCGTAGCTAGCGCCTAACAGATGATGCAGGAGATTCGAGTGAACTGGGCGTATCAGTCGAACAATTCCAGCAAGGAGGATACCTCCAATCACTTCCATATCTTTGTTGGTGATCTTAGCAACGAGGTCAACGATGAGGTCTTGCTCCAAGCTTTCTCGGCCTTTGGCTCCGTTTCCGAAGCTCGTGTCATGTGGGACATGAAGACTGGTCGCTCCCGTGGCTATGGCTTTGTTGCCTTCCGTGATCGTGGGGATGCCGAGAAGGCTCTTAGCTCCATGGACGGAGAATGGCTTGGGTCTCGCGCCATCCGCTGTAATTGGGCCAATCAGAAAGGTCAACCATCAATCTCTCAGCAACAAGCAATGTCAGCCATGGGAATGACCCCTACCACCCCATTCGGCCACCACCACTTCCCTACCCATGGCGTACAGAGCTATGAGATGGTAGTAGCCCAGACACCTCAGTGGCAAACCACCTGCTATGTTGGAAACCTTACTCCGTACACCACTCAGAATGACCTCGTTCCACTTTTTCAGAACTTCGGTTATGTTGCCGAAACGAGATTCCAGTCAGACCGTGGCTTTGCTTTTGTGAAGATGGACACCCATGAGAACGCGGCAATGGCCATCTGTCAGCTTAGTGGCTACAATGTGAATGGTCGTCCTCTTAAGTGTAGTGTGAGTGATCCTGAACGTCGTATAATCCACTTGCTAACTAAGTGCTTGGCTAGTGGGGCAAAGATCGTCCTCCCACCGGACAGTTCGACGGTTACTCTCCTCAACAGCCACAAACTCCAGGCTTTCCTCAGTCTTCGCCTGCATATGGATTTCCACAATACGGCGGTCCAGGACCGATGACCCCACAAGGTGGACCTCACTCATCTAGCTCCGCTAATCCCATGTCGGCTTACCAGTCCAACCACCAATCTCCAATGGGAGGCCCAAGTCCTGGTGGATATGGTCAGCCTCAAGGTGGTTACGGAGGCCCAGGTATGGCTCCTCAAGGCTATGGAAATGTCCAGATGCCAGGCGGCGCTGGTATGCCTCGTAATGCTGGTATGCCAGGCAGTGCTGGCGGATACGGTCGTGATCAACACTCTGGTGGTGGCTACGGGCCTCCAAGTGCAGGCGGCTATCCATCTGGCGCTCATAGCAACTATGGAGGCTACCAAGGTTAACCAACGACCTTCTGGACGTTTTGGAGGCATGTACTTTATGTGCACATCCAGAGTCTGTTGCGTGTCGTCTTCTTCTGTTGTGGTGGCGGTGAAGATGTGCCGGTTTTTCAGTGCGGTCAATGAGTAGCTGCTTCTGTACAGGGTAGTGTAAGAAGTCTCCGTATCTGATGTTGAATATATTTTCTCTGTTCATCCATAGCCCTTTTTATTCTACCCTTTCATTTAGGTGTGTTGGTGCGTAAATCAGGCGAGCTGGATATTCGTGTGGTCATCTCGTACAAAAGCAGCGGCCCTTTCACTGTGCAGACATCCTTCACCGCGACCTCTCACGAGCGACGAATTCCTTTCGGTGTTCAGTCTAATTCGATTCGTCACGGCTTCAAACAATACCCACGTGTACTTTCCGCGAATTTCGACCGCCTTCCGGGCAAAGTACGATAGGTTAGGTAGTTCAAAATCAAAATGGGCTCATACAATACGTAGGACATGAATTTAGACTGATGCCGTAGGATGATTTACTCCTGCCCAGCTGAAACAGTATCTACTGTGACGAAAGGTTGTACGCTCAGCCTCTACCACTTTGTATATATGACATGTTCAAATTCCTAGGTATCTGTGTCCCGAACCATGAAAGACCTCCCTCCATTTCTCATTGGTAACATGTCTCAGCAACCCCATGAACTCTCTCGCAGGGAACACAATGAATGCTGGACGACGAAATATACTAGAACCCGGAAGCTGACTCTTAGAACAGAAATGAAGACTTGAAGAATTGACCCACTGCTCCACAAGTCGTTGACCCTTCCACGCCCCGTAGGGCTGACGTACCGGTTACAGGGATCCGCATTGACGTCTCTTCATGGTCTACCGGTTTCTAACGGCATTGGCTCATTGATGTTGTAAAGACCCTTAGTTGCGCGCTGCTATCATGAATCAGATTCGAATACATCAGAGGACACACTGCGTCCCTTGACTCCCTTCCATGATGAGCCGAGCAAGCATCACTGCGCGACTTGCGCGCTGGCGTCATCCCCAGTTGCACGCCTTACGTCGACAAATGCATCAACCTGCTATTAGTACTGGAGGTTTAATGAGAAGCCAGACAGTACCAAGTTCGCGGCATCATCGAAGGCGAGCCTGGCCATATGGAGCCTACTCTCTTCATAATGTACCTGCAGTACGGACTATTTCCTTTGCTCGAATCTTGCCGAAACTGGCATTGAAATTAGTGAGGATACCTGCTATGTTTGGGGCGGCCACTATTGGAGGACTGGCCTATCTGCAGTATCAAGCTACGCGTGAGTTGCTCAATGGCTAAAAACTAACGGCATTACTAAAATATTTTGTCTTGCTTAGAGGCCGGCAATTACGCTGTAGATGTGTTCCGGAAGACCAGCGACACGGTGACAGGAGCTGCTGAAAGTATACTTGATGGGGCCAAAGATATAGCAGGACAGACGAGAGCAGGCTGGGATAGGACAAGAGAAAATATTGAGCTACCGACATGGCTTCAGCAGATATTGCGGACTGACGATGGCTCATCACCGGGAGGTGGATCTTCCGAGAATGGTGGAGAACCACCCAAACAAGCCAGAGCTGGAGTTGCAGTAGGCGCTGCGGGTACAGCTGCAGCCCTTGGGTACACCCAGTCGCCAGAAGAGGACGACCGGTCAGGGCCGCAGGTGGCCCGGGATGATCAAATGATGATTTTGACAAAGAAGATGATTGAGATCAGGGGTATACTACAGGTTGTTGGACAATCGGACGCTTTGGTGTTACCATCAATTGTTGTTATTGGATCTCAATCATCAGGCAAGAGCTCGGTACTCGAGGCAGTAGTGGGCCATGAATTCTTGCCAAAAGGGTCAAACATGATTACTCGTCGGCCAATTGAACTGACACTGGTCAACACTCCTAACGCACAAGCTGAATATGGTGAATTCCCGGCGTTGGGTCTGGGCAAGATCACCGATTTCTCCCATATACAGAAGACCCTGACCGATCTTAACCTTGCTGTACCCGCGGTAGATTGTGTTTCGGACGATCCGATTCAGCTTTCAATTTATTCACCTAATGTGCCGGACCTCTCCTTAATCGATCTGCCTGGATACATTCAGGTATCTGGATCTGATCAACCCCCCGAACTGAAGCAGAAAATTGCCGATCTATGTGATAAATACATTCAGCCTCCCAATGTCATCCTCGCTATTTCGGCAGCAGATGTTGATTTAGCGAATTCTACCGCTCTTCGTGCTAGCCGAAGAGTAGATCCACGGGGCGAAAGAACGATAGGGGTGGTAACAAAAATGGATCTGGTCGACGCGGAAAGAGGAGCCAGTATCTTAAGTGATAGAAAATATCCTTTGCGTCTCGGCTATGTAGGGGTTGTGAGTCGTGTGCCGCAAAGTACGGGACTCTTCTCCAGAGGAAGTGGATATATTATCAATGCGATAACAAGGAACGAAAACGCGTTTTTCTCAGCCCACTCATTACAGTTCGGCCCTGACTCTGGGCTCGCTGTAGGCACTACTACGCTACGGAAGAAGCTGATGCATGTTCTAGAGCAGACAATGGCGGCAAGCCTCCAAAGCACAAGTGATGCCATTCATCAGGAGTTGGAGGAAGCTACGTATGAGTTCAAAGTTCAATACAATGACCGGCCTTTAAGCGCAGAGTCCTACCTTGCAGAAAGCCTTGATGCTTTCAAGCATTCTTTTAAGGAATTTGCGCAATCATTTGGCCGAGCACAAGTTCGAGAGTTGCTCAAGGAGGAACTAGATCAGAGAGTCTTGGACCTGCTGGCACAGCGATATTGGAATAAACCTATCAATGACCTATTGCCTCCACCTCCTGAGCTGGATTCTCTCAGTGACCTGCCCGAGGCTGACCATGAGTCATTGTACTGGCATCGGAAGCTTGATGCTTCAACATCCTCTCTCACGAAATTAGGCATTGGCCGCCTGGCTACCACAGTAGTCGCCAACGCCCTACAATCCGAGGTTGATCGGTTGATAGCTGATTCTACCTTCGCCGCACACCCATTTGCCCGCCAAGCCATAACCAGTGCATCGTCTGGGATATTAAATGAGCGCTTTTATAGTACTAGCGATCAAGTCGAGAACTGCATAAAGCCGTACAAGTATGAGATCGAGATAGAAGATGCTGAATGGGCAAAAGGTCGCCAGAATGTCTCTAACGTACTAAGAAAGGAACTCAAGGCTTGCGAGGCCGCAGTGCAGGCCGTAGAAGCTAATGTTGGTGGTAAGAAAAAACTAAGAGATGTCATGGCCTTCATTGACCGATTGCGGAAAGCCGAAGTTGTGCTCGAGGGGGATGGCATTGGAGGTGCTGGCGGTTTCAGTGCTGCTCTTCTGGCACGAGGTACATTCACGGTTCTTCTCTTTATCTCCGTCTTTTACTTACCCGAATGCAGGCCGAGAAGCAGTCTTCCTTCGTGACCGAGCATCGATTCTTCAGATGCGTCTCCAGGCCCTAAGGTCCAAACAATGTGCTACCAAATACTCAAAATACCAGTGTCCTGAGATCTTCCTCGACGTTGTTGCGGACAAACTCACTTCAACTGCTGTACTCTTCCTAAACGTCGAATTGCTTTCAGAATTTTACTACAATTTCCCCCGCGAATTGGATGCGCGGCTTGGAAGGCATTTGAGTGACGATGAGATTGAGCGATTCGCTCGAGAGGATCCGAAGATCAGGAAACATCTCGATGTAATCAAGCGAAAGGAGCTACTGGAGCTCGTTCTGGAGAAAATGGAAAGCTTGAAAATGCTTGAGGGTAAGGAGAAGAGGAGAGAGGCGAGCTTGCAGCAGGCAGCTGGCGCCGCGAAAGAAAGGGGCAAAGGGTGGCGATTGTTTTAGCGGATGGAACGAGTCTGGGCTGGGCACGGCGTTGAAGGCGAGTTTGCATTTCAGCACGTCAGGCGTTAGACGGAAGAACGCCGTAAGCTGTGTGGGAGTCCCCATCATACCCAAAGCCACTCAAATTTGAATACTTCTGTTCTTCGATAGCACCTTAACCATAGTACTCCGAGTAGGGCATATCATATCTGCGATACTCTATACACAATCAGCCTCTACTTGCCTTTGAACTCGACTGGCCTCAATGAAAAATCTTCCATGGGAGCCTTCAGAGTCTATGCGCCTGAATTTTGGATACACATAACATAGTCCTCCTTTACAATACCAAAAAGGCCACACTATGCTGTCTTCCCCTCAGGATTCCGGCCGAAGCTCTGCCGTAGCCGACAGAATCTCGCTCCTATAACTCTTCCTCTTCCAATCCACCGTCCCTTTCACATCCATAATCTCCCTCAGCGTGCCTCCCATTCTGACCATTCCACACCGAATCATCCTCGGATCGATTGCCACTGTCTTCTTCACCACCTCTTGCGTTTCTGGAGAGCAGTCAAAGCGCATGATGAAGTGGTGGCCGCTGTCGTGGCGGAGTTGATGCTTGCGGACGGGTTTGGTGAGGAGGAAGGTGCCCCAGTTTGTGATGCCGCGGACGACGCCGCCGGAGTTGAGGATTAGGGTGCCGGCTGTGCGGGCGATTCTGGGGAGGGAGAAGGGGTTAGCAATGCAGTGGAATGGTGATGGGGTTGGGAATGGTACTCTTTTACTTCGGCGATGGATCCTGGTCGGACCTGATCTGTGTCAGTTCGGTAACGAGGGCAGAGGTATAGCGAAAGACTTACCACTGCTATCATTTCGTATAGCATCTTACCTAAGTCGAATCTTCATCGCGGGTTCTCCAGAGCTTGAACCTACGGCATGAAGGATTCATGTCTTGTGGAACGGAAATATCCCGCCTGTCCGCCAGCCCTACGCTAGTGACGAAGCTCAGCGGTCAAATTACCCGCAGCTTAAATCCCCGCTTTCTCTATACTACATCAATGGCGGCAATTGCGAGGATAAGGATACCCTTGAGGTCTTCAGTGACATCTTCTCCAGCTTTGCCTTCCGTTCAACTTAGATTGCCTGCAAAATGGCAGACCCAGAAACCTAGAGTGACGATACCAGTCCCGGGCATAAGACAATTTACAGTATCTACAGCTTGTGAGTGCCAAAATGCACATATGATGCTCCGGGATAGCTGACCAAGCTGACTGACCCTTAAGGGTCAGAGAAGAAGTACACACGAGACCACGAATGGATTGAATTATCTGAAGACGGCAAAACTGGTATCTCCTCCATTCCACACAGCTCCGTCCAATTTCAGCTCACCTCGGCTCCTTCACAGGCACGATCGGCATATCTAACTTTGCCGCCAAATCTCTTGGTGACGTCGTCTATGTCGAGCTCCCCACCCTTGACCTTGAAGTTACAGCCGGCGACTCAATCGGGGCAGTGGAGTCCGTAAAGTCCGCTTCTGATATCATGACGCCTGTGTCGGGAAAGATTATTGGCGCAAACAATATCTTGGAGGAAAAGCCAGGGACGATCAACGAGGGACCTGAGGCTGAGGGGTGGCTGGCCAAGATTGAGGTTAAGGATGAAGGGGAGATAGAGAAGTTGATGAGTGGGGAGGAGTATGGGAAATTTACGGAAAGCTGAGGCTGTGGCTATGAATAATATAGGATGATTTGGAGTTTGAACATAATACTCTTGAGGAGCCTCAACGCTTCTTGTCGGTAAATTACCCATGCCGACGAAGTTTGGCCGGGCCTGGAAGCCTGGGGTGCAGGCCTCGAGTGCTTCCAGAGGCTACAACGACAAGAATACAATCTTTAGGATCTCGAAATTCCTTGTTCTGCTTTTCGTGGAGCAGATCTATGAACTACTTTACCTGCATCTTATTTGTAACAGATCTTTCGAGGAACGCGTGTGTTCCACTTTCTCCAGAGACTCGGTTTCCTAGCTATTCCATTTCCTCTACCCAGCCTGAAGTTATGCGTTGTTTTGCCTGCGATTAAACTTTCGGCTTCCGGGTCACCTGGTGGAAGCGAAGGACAAGGTAATGGACATGATTACGCGGCAAATCGTGAATGGAGAAAGCAATGACACAATTCAGATACTGCACTTGTCAATGCACCATTTTGGGGCCTTGCTGAGTCTATATATTACAGTAAGTCTATCTCCATTTCCTATGCCGTCGAGGAGCAACTGCTACCATCAGTCGCTTTTGATTCTACCGAGCGAGTTAACAATGTCGTTGTACGCAGCATAGGCCCAACCAGTACATAGTCGACGTATTCAAACAGTGGAGCTTACATGGCGCTGGACCCATCGTACGAAAGGATCCTCTGGAGGTCTATCTATAGAGATATCTGGAGGCGTGCGGCACTGGGACATGGTCTGTTTCTACACCGATCACGAGGAAAGTCCCAGCGAAACCCCTCGCATATCTGCGTGAAATATGTGGATGAAGGTTGTTGGCCGACTAACAAACGGCGAATGGTTTGGTTCACATTACTGACTTCATTCGTAATTCGAAGAAACAAGTCCTACCACGAGTCTCACCTTAATAATATAATGGAGAATTCGTGTCCCGCATCCGTCATGACTTGGAAAAAGCCGCCATTGCTTATTATTCCCACCTAGCTTCGCTTCATGATCTTCGGTGTTCTGTCCGCTTCCAGTCCGGTCAGGACCAAGCCAAAACATAGACAACGGAGACTTTTGCAACCAACACGATACCAAGATCCTTCTTGTCAACCACCCAATCCGTGCCGAAGCATTGGATGTTTTCTTCAGAGGAGGGAGGTTCGTCATCGAGATTTCCGAGTGGCGAGTCGGCCACAAATTGAGTCTTAGTAGGATTTTGCCTAATAATAACGAATTTCGGAGCCAAGCAGACCTGCATATGTTTCAAAATGTTGATGAAGATCGTTAAGGAGTCAGCGCGGTCGGAGAGAGATAGCCTAGCTATGTTGCTCCAAGATGCAGCACATTCAGAAAGCAAGAGCTCCAACCCGGCAGTTCTGTCGACTTAGTGGTTCAAGATTTGCCGTGAGTTAGTCAAGAGATCAGAACTGGATCCTGAATTTCGTACCATGAAGCTTTAGCATGCGCCTGCTCTGGAGAGATTTGAATAGTTTGCTAGTATATAAATGCCAGTTACAAGTCTACAACATACTAGCCGTCTTTGAACCACAAGAAGGGAGATCTACAGATTGTTTGATGCTTAGGATCTGAATCACATTTCTAGCTTCAAGATCTAAGGTAACTATATCAAACGTTCTGTGATTTTGGTGTTCCGTTATAGAATGTTGAATTCAAGTCTCATGGTCCGTCGATAATCTTGATCTAAATGAAAAGACGAAGGACGACGTTGGAGATCTATCTTAACTGCTGCTTGAGTATAGCTCTCTAGACAAGGATACCGCATCTTGAACACAAAGGACAAGCTGACAGACATTCTTGTGTCAGCGAGTCAATTGCGAGAAGCATTGATACGTATGTTTCTGCTGGATTGCAACGCCACTAGAAGCCAATACAACGCTCCTCAAGGGACAAGGACATTGTAAAAAGTCACCCCCGTAGAGTGCAATGATGGATGATCAAAATCCCAATATCCTGGCTTGAAAAGACGTTGGATTGATGGGTGTAGTCGATATCAACCTTCAAGATTGTGACGTAGAGTATCTGAAGGAACGTCACCGACAGTCGATGGCGAGCATCGCGATGGATTGACCGTCAACGACCCTATATGACTTTAAGGGAGTGTGAAGACTTTAGAGTAGCAATTGAGGAAGAAAATTGAGGTTACACTGCCATGTAGTTGTGCTTAGGAGAAAGCTGTTTTTCCGAGTTAAGGGCGATAAAAGGGTTGTCGTTGCCCTCGGTTACGCTCGATGAGGGTCCGCGCCTAAGGCCAATCCTTGCCAACTCACTTCGAGCTTCTCAGCTCGAGAGCTCGTTGTTGCAACTGATTACCTCGACATCCTTCCAAGCAGAACTCGTTCTTTGGTGAACAGGATTGCGTCTTTGCGCAGCTCTTGGTTACGACAGATGCGATACTGGATATCAAAGCCGTAGGTAGCTTTCATTCAGTGCCGTGAGTGCCTTGGTTCTGTCGCAACTTCCCCGCCCATCCTCGGCTCCGAATCACCGAACGAGGTAAACACGTTGTTGCGCATTGCCGTCTCTACTGCTATACAAACCCAAGAAATCTTGAGAGCGGAATCGCACATCTGACGTAATGTTATCTAGGTCCTCTTGAGCACCTACAGCTGGTCTATCACCACGAGATCGCAAGGAGTAAATCATCATGTCGGTCAAGTTCGAGAAAGAGACTATTAGGGACACTCCCATTCCTGGAGGACGTAAACATGAGCTTGCGCATGAGATCGGGGAACGATTGACTGGAGGCGAGAGCCAGGCCGGGTACCTAGCAGTGAGCGGAAGAATGATGTCTTCCGGCGGAGAGAGGTGCTAACAGACTCGGCGTGTCAGATGTACCTCAAGCAACTCCAAACCAACCCCCTCCGTACAAAAATGCTCACATCCGGATCTTTGGCAGCCGCTCAGGAAGTTCTGGCATCTTGGATCGCACACGATAAAACTAAGAATGGGCATTACTTTAGTTCGCGAGTGCCCAAAATGGCAGTCTATGGCGCCTTCGTCAGCGCACCGTTGGGACATGTATTGATCAGCATACTCCAGAAAGTATTTGCAGGAAGGACCAGTTTGAAAGCGAAGATTCTGCAAATTCTTGTTAGCAATTTGATCGTACGTATTTCCGGCCACTCAGCGACTGCCACACCAAAACCGCTTGCTAACATTGGGCATTGCCCAGGTATCACCAATACAAAACACCGTGTACCTTACCTCGATGGCTATCATCGCCGGCGCAAGAACCTTTCACCAGATCAGAGCCACGGTTAGGGCAGGTTTCATGCCCGTCATGAAGGTCAGCTGGATCACATCGCCACTAGCACTGGCATTCGCCCAGAAATTCCTGCCTGAGCAGACGTGGGTCCCATTCTTCAACATCATCGCCTTTGTGATTGGCACCTACATCAACGCACATACCAAGAAGAAGAGGCTAGATGCATTGAGGAAAAAGGTAGGTGGCTACGTGGTTGAAGCCCTAATGATCATGCTGACATTGTCCACAAGCATTATGGCGATGGACGAAGCACTTCGGGGAGGACTGATGACTATCCGAGACGCGATTACTAAGGTTTTGACCTACATGAGATATTGACGTCTGGTTCTAGCACTAGCTGTGCTGATATGCGTAATACTTGGACTGTTCCCAAGAGATCTACTTATTGGAAGGAGGCCTAAGTCTTTCATTGCTGTAACTCCGACATGCCATTTCAGTTCCTCCAATTATCTCAATTTATTGTGCATAATGCAATCCTGGTTCGCTGGAAAAGTTCGACTTTACCCGCGGAGCTAAAAACCGTCTCTATATACATTTGTACCACGACAAACATTGTAATCCTTGTTTCGTAGAGCTTCAGTGTTAGTATTGCTGAATGTTTGCAGTAACTCGGACAACTGGTTGCAGCCCTAGCAATGCTTGCGCAGCGCTGCTATTACCATGAATATTTACCAATCAGGACGATTCGATACCTTGCCTTCGAGATTGTGAGTTCACTGATTAAACTGACCGAGTATATACAGCTAAAGGCAAGGTCTGGCTCGAGGAAAGCAGCGGATAGAGCTGGGGTGTATAGACTGAGAGATCATGAACTATTTATAGGTCCTAGATCGCTTAACACAGTAATCTAACAACAACAGCTAGTCCTACTTCGTCCTCTGCATCTTCCAGGAGGCCTACCTCGGGTACCCATGTGAGGTTTCCCTTCATCTTCCAGATACCCGACGATACATATGTTTGCTATCTATGACCCATCACCATCACCGAGCGTTGAGATCATACCACTACCGGTCTGGGCCTCAGAAAAAACAACCCACAACAACGATCTTGGGAACGGACCCCGACAGCTGGCCTTAGTTCATCTACCTAAGATAGACCTCCAAGAAGTACCAGCTCAATTGGGTCATAATGCATCCTCAAGACTGCGCATCATCACCCACTGGTTTACGAAGGCTTGATTAAAAGAGTATTGAGGACAAAATGCGAGTACTAAGCACTGCGAGGCCGTAGTCATCTACGCTTGATTTGTGCATTACAGGTTACAGTCGAAAGTATTCGGCCTGGTCAATTTTGGCAGAACCCAAGAAAGTCATTATGAAGATAGTCGACTCGTGCTTTCAACATATAGATTTAGATTCTCAAGAAGAAGTAGAGATGGCCTTAGGCTCGTACCTTGGTGAAAGAAATAATACAAGGGAAAGAGATTGAGCAAGCCTGGCGTACGAGAACATCAAAAATTCAGATGAACAGACGAAGGTTCGCTTTTTTTGAAGTACAACAAGATTCATAAATCCAGATCAATAAACCTCGCTACGATTTCACATTAGAGAAACTCCGGGATATTGCATCTACAAGAATCACTTGTTGGGTAGCTTGTGGAAGCTTTTGGATCCAGAAAGATGAACATAGGTAAACAAAGATCTATCAACTCTAATGAACTCTTCTCTCTTAGTGGCGTTGAAAGACAACCTCCGGTGGTGATAATTAGTAGTGCAAGTCAATATCAATGATTGGTTCGAGAGGCCCCATTTTTAGAGATGATTCAGAAAAAGGCTCATCAACGTCCATGATTGACTAATGGTCTGCCTACGTGAGGCTACAATATGCATAGTGCCACCGCATTGACTTTGCAACCCATTTGTGGTTCAGGGGGAGGTCCAAGCCCAAGGAAGCCCGTGTTCAGATATCCTCGAAGGTGATACGAAGCTATATCCGGCTGCCCAGCAAAGTTTGATGTACCACACTTACACCAAATATGCCTGCAAACAAGAGAACGGGAATTTGCTGACGTGGATTATAGAGAATACTTTCGATGACGATGATTCGATTTGCCAGCAAAGCATAGGTTGCAACAGTGTACTATATATGGCGGGCTTGAGATCTGCTTCATTGGGTCTCTTCAGCGCTCTAAGAGTAGACTGAAATTCACGCCCTATAGGACCTGATTCTCTCCGGAAGACACATCCGCACACCTGGACCTGTCAACATGATGATTCCTAGGGAGTTCGAAAGATACAACGAGAACGGCCGCTATCAGAGGACTAGACCTGCAAACAGCCGCCATCATCGAGATCTGCACCATAGACCTTTTGGTTCCGCTTGGCAAGCTGGACATGTCCCTCACCTTGTGTACGGTTATCGTGACGGCTCGCCCAGCAGGCCACCCTCTCCAGAGTCTATCGCGCAGTTGGAGGACATAATCGCCAAACCCATATCTCCTGCCAGCCACGAGACTACTGAAGAAGCATTTGCACTCACGGCCAATATAATCAAAGGCTTCGCAAGCTCAGGAGTGGCTCTGTTGAAATCTCAAAAGAGCCACTCATACAACGAATGGTTCTTGCCATTTCTGGTATTCGATGAACTGGATAGAAAGCTCTTTCGCTCTAAGCTTAAGGGTAACGTGTGTCTTGAATGGTCAAGGCTCTACGACAGTGTCCCTGGTAGGACAACTCGAGCTGGGCTCAAATACCCTCGCATTACCATCGAACTATCGGAAAAGCTTGCAGATACTAACAAGGAAGGCGTAGTTACCGCCTTACTGCACCAGATGATCCATGCTTATTATCTACAATGTTGTGGCTATCAAAGTGAGGGACTAACGAGGACTGGCTATGACCTTGCCCATGGTCCCGAATTCCTTGCCCTTAAAGCCTTGATAGATTATTTATATTTTCAAAAGTCTCGGGATCCGAGATCGCTACCCTTGTATTCCTGGAACCCTCTAGACAATCCAATGTTATCAGGACGAGGCAGAAGGCCTTTCGGCTACACAGAATACAGGCCTGGCAGTAGCGACTGCTGTAAGACTGACCGTCCTCTACGGCAAGGACATTATATGAAGGTGAAGCTGTGGATAGATCGCGCTGCCGCCTCATCATTCTTTTCTTTTGAGTCTACTACCACCGTTTCAGATAAAGGAAACAAGCCGATAGAGAATGGCAGCCAAGCTTCCAAAGGGTATAGCTCTCCAGATCTTCTGCATAAGATACTGGAAATGGGGCTAACAATTTTTTTAAGGTCTGACGCAAGGAAATTCTACGCTATCGAACGAGGTGAATCCGAACCATCGTCAGCGCCCTCCAAGTACCAGAAAATGAAGCTAGAGGATTACATCGAACTCCACTTTGACAAACGTATTTATCCTCTCGAACGGAAGTACACAAACGATCTGCTAGAACTTTCTAAATCGGGTCATTTCACCAACAAACGAGAACTCCACTTCCCGTCGACATTCGGTTGGTCCGAGTTCCGCTCCCTGTATCATTTCCTAGTCTATCGAGACTTCGAGCCAACGCTTGCTTCTGTCCAAGCAGACTCTTTGTCAAAGGACTACAAGCCCGGCCTTCCCATCATTTTAACTCGAAAGGACAGCTCTCAACAGTACCTTTCCACATCCATAGCCGCCGCTCTGCTCGGATCCACTCTCAAGTTCACGCCCCTCACCACGCATGCCATCTACCGCCTTAAAACCCTTGGATGGACTACCAACAATCCCATTAAGGCTCTTGCCCAGATCTACCATGGATCGGATTCGCCAAACTCCGATCTCCGCGGCTGGGTCAAGTCCTGGCTTGCTGTCAGATTACCTACTTCGCCGGATGCTGCCTACGCTAAGGCATACTTGACAAACCTAGCAGTCCTCAAGAGCCATCCGGAATGGAAGAAGGAATTCGCCGCCCTCCAGGAGAAGGAGAAGGATAAGAAAAAGGAGTTGAATTCTGATATCGAGGCCGCGGAGAAGCAAATTGTCGAGGCCGCAGCCAAAGCAACCTCGGAAGCCGCATCTAAGGAAGCTGCATCTAAAGCAGCTAATGCCAATTGCTCTTCTCAGGCCTCTGGACAGCCATGCCATCCTTGGGATCCGCAGCACCGCTGTCAGCAAACTCCTTTACACTCTCCCATGGATCCGCATCGCAACCCTAGCATGAACACTATTCCAAGGCCGTCGGCGGCTGCTCCTTTTGCGCCTGACCCAATAACCGGATATCCAAGTTGGCCATCTACTGGATCGTATGGGTGTACATCTCCAAGAGGTAATAATCAGGCTTGTTCGTGCGGTCGTTGTCAAGGCTATCCGCAAGATACTCGCAAGGGCTGGGGATGGCATCCTTAACGCCTCTAATGCACTTGTGAGCTTTTCACATACGTTCTTGCTTCAATCTATTTTCTCCAGGCTGCGCCTCAAATAGAACGTTGGAATCGTGGATGAACGTCGAGACTATTTGGAGAGGCTTACCACCTTGATTTGGAAGATCCTTACTACTCGGAGTATGCTGGCAGGCTTCTCCAGATCCGAAGATCACTGTTTTTATACTGAGGCCATGGATCAAGCATATCTACCGGGCTACTATGCACCAGACGGTAAAACGCTATCTACATACTTTACTTTCTCTTTCTTGCACTTCCTTTGCTTTCAACGTTCCTACAAAAACATATGGCGATGGCGCACCGTTTCCCTGTTTTACTTACTTCCTCATCGCAGCGTTTGCATTTCGTACCTCTCATTTATTCTTGTCATGAATAGCTAAGTAAAAGTACCTCTCCAGCATCTGCACGTACCCTGGTCTTATCTAGATTACATAGCTGAATCTCCGAATCCAATACCTCACGTGTTCAAGTTGCAACCGCAACCGCCACCACTGCTAAGGAGGTCTAAAGAATCACTCCTTGATACTGTACTGATACGCTGCCGGTCTCATAATATCCGTCACCCGACAATTCCTCTTCGATTGACAACCACTAACCTTCCCCATCACGCTACCACATTGTTTTTGCCTAGATCAAATACTTACCCACCTAAGAACCCCTCCCCCATCTCAACCCTCTCTCAAATATCCACCACCAACCAAGATCCCATCCCTATCGCCAACAAAAAGGACACTAAATGCAGCATGTCCCGGAAAATTCTCGCTTGCACCTAACTTCCACTTCCCCCCCCCGGGATATTCCAACCTCATCCACCATCCCGTCAACTTCCCCTTCCGAAAGCCTAGCCTCGTCTCACCGCTCACCTCAACTCAACTCAAACCCCGCGTTTTTTTTAGCCAAGGTGTGCAAGATAGGGATTTGGGGGTGTTGGAGATTGGAGATTGGGTATAAGGGATGTTTGGTATACCGTGTGTGATTTCAAGAAAAGGGGTCGTGGGTTTGTGTGAGTATTTGAGTGATTAAGGGGGGGAGATGGTGGTGTGGGTTGAAGTGTAGAACTTTTGGGAAAATCTACAAGAGTAGGTCGGGTGGGGCGAGAGTTTGCTGTCGATAGAAATCCACCACATCTTGATACCTTCAAATACACACAAGTTTTAGAAGTCTTTCTTCAGGATGATATCTCCTACTTATATCACAATCCTCTCAAAGCTATACTTCGGCACCTTCATATCCTTCAACCTTCCAATATCCCTCTTACTCCTCTTGATCAGCTCTCCTCCGGCCCCAACCTTCGTCGTCCCTACCCCCTGATTCGCCTTCAAACCTAGCGGTAGCGCGTTCCCTAACCCGTCTTTCTCAGCAGGTGGTATTGTGGTAATGGTACGTTGGCCACCCTTATCTCCTTCCCGCTTCACTTGTGACGTCCCATATGAATTCGCATACAATAGCACCTCCCCCAGCATGCCCCTGAGATACGTCGCCTCCTCAACACCTTCCAAAGCCGCACTGATCTCCGCCTTCATATAGGCAATCGTATCCGCCGTCTCGCTCATCTCGTCTCCCATTGGACTGCCCAGGAGCCAGCCTGCGGAGCCGATAGCGTCCAGTAAGCAGTTGAGAAGTTTGGCTATGATGGAGATTTGCGTGTTTTTGTTGTCACCAATAGGGTTGCAGTTGAGGTCGTGGCTGGGAAGGAGAGACGGAGGAGATTCGGTGTAAGGGGTTAGCCAGCCAGCGCGGGCGAGAGACATGCGAAGATGGTCGATTAGGTGGAAGAGAAGTGGTGCCGGAATGGTAGTACGGAGGCCGCGGGTGATGGTTCTGGGAGAGTGGAGGGAGAGGCGGGTCAGGGTCATGTGGAGCACTTGGTGGGCAACGGACATATTATCGGAATCAAGGTGTGGTGAGTTGGGGCTTGATGGGGCATCGCCTGTTATGAGTTCCGTGTTACGGTCTGATCCCTCGTCGCTTTGAAGCTCGCCATTGCTAACAAGTTTTGTACTACCATTCTTCTCAGCCGTTCTGGTGAAGTCGATTGCGACTCGCAGCGCATGCGAAAGTTCTTGAGCAGTCAGAGGAACAGGGCTTTCAAGCAAAGACTGAAGGCTTTTTAGCGATGGGTCCCACTCGGCCAGCGCATGGATGAGTGCGCCAGGCGCGACTTGGTCAGTAAGTGGCAGAGCACCCTGGTGCTTCAATGATGTCTCGATGTGACCAACAGATAAAATGCCGTTGCGCAGCAGATATGGCAAGATGCTAGCTGGGAAGAACCGGGTTGCTAGTTTCCTTGGCACCTGATCCCCTTCCAGAGCAGACGGCTGGAGGTCCGCCGAAAACATCTTGCTGAGTAAATAATGGACTTTACGCTGATCAAAATGGCTTTTTCCAGGCCTGTTGGCAGGAGTGCTATTGTCCTTTCCAGTAATGATGCCGAGCTCAGAGATGACTAGGGTTTCGAACTTGTCTATTTCATTTCTTGCGAAGAGCTGGTCTAGGAAATTCTTCTGTTTATTCCAAGTGTTGTCAGAGTGAGACGATGGAAGGTAGGCTCCCAAGGCTTTAGGTATGTTATTTGAAGATTGAGGTTTGATGGACTTCTTATGCATCGAACCAATGCCGCGGCCGAGAGAGTTGATAAGCAAGCCATCTCGTTTCCTTTTCCGAGATCCTCCTTCTTGCACAACCGAGGTTGACAGTTGGAGACCAACAAGCTTTCGCCCTTGTAAAGCAATGACAAGGTCTAGGGGAGCGAAGTAGGATAGAAGACGAGTATTTGTTGCTTCGTTCCATTTGTCGTTGCGCTTCTCTGAAATTTGTCCTGCTGACCGACTGTCCTGCTGTATCTGTAATGGACAATATGCCTGTAGTGAGCGGTACTGCGTGTCTATAAGAGAGACTGAAGCCACTGTGCTCAGTGCAACCAGGTAGGGTGATAAGCGTAAACATGTAGTGATTGGGAATTCGTCCAATTGAGCGTGATGAACAAGGCGAGCCACCAATCCAGAAAGACTGTACACTGCCAAAGCCCTTGAGGAGTACTGGTGAAGAGTCCCACTTGCAGCGTGAAAAGCTAGGTTCGAGTCCCTCCGCTGGAAAGAATCAGGCTCAGGAATCGACAGCGAAAGAAGTTCTTGTAACGACTTGCGTCCCGAGGGTGCCAACGCCTCCTCGGAGCCCACTTGGATTGTCTTGATAGCGAAGACTCGAAGGCCCAGTTCCGCTCTGTGACTTGCGGATCGAGTGAAAAGAAGCATTACGTAGGCACTGGTCGGGTCCGTCCCACCATATAGCAACGCCAAGAGGTCTTCTCGGTCCTTCAATATGGCTTTCTTAGCCTGCTCCAAGCTCAGGACCACGGCATGTTCTACCTGTCCATTGGGAGTAATCTCTTCTCCAGTGCTATGAGCCAAGGCATCAACCTTCCAGTCTTCAGATTTGAGGTCTTCGGAGTAACACCTGATGTCGCCGTTCTGGTGTACAGCAAGAAGACGATGATATGGGGCAAACGCTTCATTTCCGACATTAGACAATGTCTCTAGAGATATTATTGGACTGCTCGCTTCCCGCACGTCAAACGACGATGTGGAGATTTTCCTGCCTGAGCTGGAGTTCTTGCCCAGGCTCTCTGAAAAGCAAAGCAGTTTTGGTTTCGGTGAAGCAACTGAGCAATATGTCAACCTCGAAGCATCTCCGATATTGTTTCGTTTGTAGCGGATAGAGCATGGCGGACAAGTGAAAATAGTTTGCGGAGAAACAGCGTAGGAAGTTATTAGTTTAGATGACCGAACCTAGTAGACGCAATTAGTCATCTCCAATCGTCTCCATCTCACGTTGATGGAGTACATTATAAAGATTAACGCTTTCATTGTCAATGGCTACAGCCAATTCTGATCGCTTTTTCTTCGACGGCCCTGCTACGGTATGGACATCAGCAGTTAGGATTTCCCCTGAATCGGTAAGACTTGGAGGCAGATCTGCCAACGTGTATGGCTTTTGTATCATGTCGTTGGACGTTCCCAGCTATGACATGAGCACCACGACGGCGGCCACAAATCTGCTAGTCGAACAAAAAAACATATTTCGGAGGGGAAGCTGTTCGGCGCGGCAGATCTATTCTCCGGCCCATGTCCGTTAGCGGCGGTAGGTCCCGCTCGCTTCTCGATGACCTCACGAACGCGTGAATGGTGCCGACGCGGGTCGCTTGGTTTTGTGAATGAATAGTCGCGATTGTGTGGGGCATTGCAATCACTTCCAAACCTCCAGAACCTTTATGGTCTCTCCTTATCCTACAACTTAGTAGGAAACAATGCCGACTGAGCGGCTGCATCAGATCCCATAGACCAATACTGTCCAAAGTTCTAGCAGCTGCTGTTTCGTTTTGCGGCACCAGACGAGGAGCTAGTGGTGATAACGACGTCAGATGGCTGTTGCTGTGGGTGATGTGAGAATGAGCAGCAACAACAGACCAGATCTATATTCGTTCTTCAAACCAAAAATAACTGAGGGTAAGGATGTGCCCACATGCTTTTAGCCAGTCTAATAAAAAGCTTCAGCCATCGTCAATTCCACTACGACCGATAGAGATGCCGACGGAGGCCGTAGGAAGCGGCAGCGAACTGCGTCACCCCCCCAAGAAACCTTGATGCCTACAAGTATTGTCTCACACGCATGGCAAGACCAACTTCAGGTAGCAGCATATGGAGAATCTACAAATTTAGACGAGATTCAGAAGCCGACTACAACTTCTCCCATCCAGGACGTACAGCAGCATGTGGCTAAGAGACAGGAAGACTTGGTGGTGGACGGTCCGAAGTCTGCAAATATTCCTGAAAAACAGGCTCTAAAGCAAAATGGGATATGTACACCACCAAAGAAGATGTTGAAAATCCGTCCGGATGGCAAGTTGATATCGCCCAAATTCCGAGACACTGCAAGCAAGCCAGCTCGAGCCGTCAAGAAAAAGTCCAAAAGTGAAGTGAATGTGAAGCAAATGATCGTGGTCCTCAAATACGGCGAAGACAAAGAATCACGTAACATTACAGCTCAAAAAATTCAGGGGATCTGTTTAAACGTAGATCGGAAGAAAAGTGAAAATTTGGACACTACGAAACCTAACGCTGTGAAGGTTGAATCTTTGAAACCTACCCATCCGTTTTTCCTTGCACCGGTCGCTCGAGTTTCTGATCATCACCCATCAGCTGACGAGATCGATTTCAAGGACCGCACAGTTGGCGACAACGATCAATTGCAACGAGCGAAGCACAGTCCAAAAGTGATCAGTGCAGTGCAAAAGCCCGGTGTTGGCGCAGGTGCTTGGGCTAGTGTTCGCGGTTTTGGTGGAAAGCCCTTTGTTTCCGGAAATCCAAGGGTGTCTCGTTTCCCTGGAGCTATAGATCCTATACTACCTCCCCAGGGTATGGTCCATATTGGACGCCAAACCGAGTTAGAGTCAAGTATATTCAATAGTCCTGAAGCATCCGAGTTCCTGCGGACTGGTTCGAAAATGAAGGATGCAGCAATCCACATACCAGAGCGCGAGGAGTTTTTGCGGCCTTATGCGGACTTGGTGAAGTCCTGTAGGGAGGAAAAGAACCGGTTACACAATGCCACTAATCGTAAAAAGAATATAGTCCGATACCCGTTTCGTAGGATCATGACTGGTCCTGAGCTGCAACAGGCTATCCGTCAAAATATCTCTTGTAGACTTCCTGTGCCGAGGAAAGTCGTACCAGTGGATTGTAAAGAGGAGAACTTTCTTGATAGCGCAGGATCTGACCGGGCTCCAGTTCACAAGGCTGTGCTCCAAGTGTACGAAAAAATTGAGAGCTCACTTACTGCCTTTGATAAATTCGACTGCGAGACACTGGATTGGGTACACAAATATGCACCAAGATCTGCCGAGCAGGTATTGCAGCAAGGTCGCGAAGCCATGCACCTACGGGACTGGCTTCAACGTCTTACAATTACATCTATTGAGAGTCGAAACCCGGATGCGACAAAAAACAGATATTCACACAAACATTCTGGCCTTAATTCCAGAAAGAAAAGGCAGAAGAAATCAGGAGATCTTGAAGGCTTCGTTATCTCGAGTGACGAGGAAGCAGCACAAATGGACGAGCTTGCCGACCCTGAAGTGGATGAACTTAGTTTGCAAGGCCGTTCTTACACGAAGAGGTCTGTCTTGAGAGCTGGAGATGTGTCAAGTTCTTCCGACAATACTGGCAGTAGCGGAAGAGCTACGAATGCAGTGGTTATCAGTGGTCCACATGGATGTGGTAAGACAGCTGCTGTGTACGCAGTGGCGAAAGAGATGAATTTCGAGGTTTTTGAGATCACTGCAGGCAGTCGGAGAAGCGGGAAAGATCTCCTAGACAAGGTAGGTGATATGGCTCGAAACCATCTGGTGACTCGTGCCCATGAGAGCAAAGGTTCGGACGGTGATGAAGGCGACAAAGCTAATGAAAATGTGTTACTAATTTCCGACGCCCTGAAAAAGGACCTTGAGTCTGGCCGACAAGGCACTATGAAATCATTCTTCCGGCCGAAACCCGAGGGTGAGAAAAGGCCCAAACCAAGAGCGCAAAATATCAAAACCGGTCCCAAGTCGAAAGAGAAACCCAAAAAGCCGCCTACCCAGAAGCAATCTCTGATACTTTTAGAAGAAGTGGACGTACTTTTCGAAGAAGACAGGCAATTCTGGGCGACAACTCTAGAACTTGTATTGCAGTCTAAAAGGCCAATAATAATGACTTGTACGGATGAGAGCCTGCTTCCCCTTGCTGACTTGCCACTTCATGCCATTCTCCGCTTCACACCACCTTCGGAACCACTCGCAACTGATTACCTTTCGCTCATTGCTTGCAATGAGGGCCATCTCCTGTCGCGACAAGCGGTTTCAGCGCTGTACAGGTGCAAGGGCTACGACCTGAGAGCTTCAATTACCGAGCTGAACTTTTTCTGCCAGATGGCAATTGGCGACACGAAAGGAGGGCTGGAGTGGATGTTGCTTCGGTCGTCTCCGCAGGAATGCCGTAATGAAAACGGAGAGATATTACGTGTTGTCAGTGAAGGTACGTATCTTGAAGGTATGGGCTGGGTGACATGCGACAATGAGAACCTAGTTGCAGGAAACTGGATCGATAAACAGAGTGATATTTTAGGAGATGTATTGGAAGGTTGGAGTATGGTTACTGGAGACCGGGATGAATTTAGTCGTAGGAAGCCACTCGCTCCTCATGGCCAAGTAAAGCGGGAAGAGACGTTGAAGATGTTGGAAGCTCTTGACCAGGCCTTTAACGCTCTGAGTGCTGCCGACACATATCCACGTCTTGGGGGTCGACATGGCTGTTCAGTAAGCTTATAGTCGTTTACTACTAAGTGGTCCTGCTGACATTGGTAGGCTCTACTCGACCCTACCCAGCCTCCTCTTACTGAGAGATTGAAAGTCAACTTTGTTGAAGGCTCAACCCTACTTCAGGCGGATCCTCTGCTAGACCCTACTAATCTAGCAACCTCCTTCGCTCTAGCCTTGACGGTATGCGCAAGGAGCGTATTCGCACGCGGGGACGTCAATAAATCAGCAGCTTCGTTGAATAGAGTTTATTGTATCGATATGATCCTCGAAAACGCCAAGATGTTGCGAAATCAAACCCCAGTAACCAGTATAAGTCTTTCTGCTGCTTTCAGCCCCATCACATCATCTCCGAAGGCTCTCTCCAAAGGGCCACATATATCGTCGTTCGGGAACACAAAGTCCGTGGTAGTGGAAGAAGTTGCGCCATACGTGCGATCAATTGTATCATACGACATGAGATTGGAAGAACAGCGGCTACGGTTGAACTCTGTGCTTTCTGAGGGTGCAAGGAATGGTAAAAGAATACGAACAACGCGCGCAAGCCGTGCCGCACTTGAAGGTGGTAGCAAGGCCAACACAAGGAGAGAAAGATGGTTTCCAGAGAAGACTAACTTCCTCTTGGTCTTACAAACGGGTGGAAGCGGTTGGCAGAGCATCGCACTGCAGAGAGCTACATATACGGGTTCTGATCGCGGCGATGAAGACACAGCTCCTGAGGCTTCGTGCCAGACATCCGTAGCGAGTACGGTAGACGGTGAGGCAGGGGAGGTCTAGTGGCCAATGCAGCTTTGAGGCCAGTCAGCCATCTATTATTGAAGAGCATGGCATGGCATAGATAGCATGGCGTTGGCTGCTCTGATTTCGACACCATGCTGTATTTTTAGACATTTGAGTCGAAGTGAATAGATTTGAATTGTTTATCCTTAAAGGTTTTAACAGTTCAATTTCCTGAAGAATCAATTGCCACCGATGGTGTCCTCCCCGTCGATAATACATACATGCTTTTTTGATAGCTCAAAGTGATGGTTGGTTGAGGACGAATTTGTTAGGCGCAGGACCGTCCTACTTAGCTCCATCACAGTTGGTGTTTCTCTTGTTTCACCACGCAACAATCCTTTGATCTGTTACGCTACTGGAGAACTTACTACAGAATTTAAGGGCGACGTATTTGACCCAGTCATTGTAGCGGGCAGGCCGAGAGCATGTCTTTATTTGGGAGTTCTCCAGACGATTCAAGCTTGTCTAAACCGCCTGCAGCGTCAGAAACAAAATCTCTCTTCAATGACGAGGAAAACACAGGTGCAGCATCTAATTCTTCGTTATTCGACGATCAGAATGGGAACGGAAATTCCCCATGGAGTATGCCAACACCCAAGAAGTCTGGCAAAGGTGACTTGGTAAAGACACTGCTGCCTGTGTCCGATGTACCTGAGAGTTATATTGACGCTTACGATATACTACTGGAGTCCGGTTATCGAGAAGGCGCTGGATTCATTGGTCTTTCGGGAGCCAAAAGAATACTTGAAGGTAGTGGGCTGAATGGAGAGGAGCAAAATAGAATTTTCAATATAGTTACTGGCGGGCAAGAGCCTGCGGGGGGGCTTATCCGAAATCAATTCAATGTCCTACTCGCTCTTATAGGTCTTTCCCAAGAGAAGGAGGAGGCGACGTTAGATGGTGTGGATGAAAGGCGGAAGAGTGAGTTATTGCTATGCTGCTGGCCGTACAATAGGATCTCGCTAATTTTTATGATACACAGAGCTTCCACAGCCGTCAATACCCTTCGTTCAGAAGTTGAGGACTTCTAAGGTTTCAGAGAATTTGGAGGAGCCATTGGATCACCCACAAAATGCCACCCCATCATCAAAAGGAAACACCCCAGCGTCTACGCCTTCAAAATCTAGGCGCATACGGAGGGACTCTTTAGATAACCTAGACAACGATCCGTGGGGTAGCCCTGCTATGCACAAAGGGCATACCCATATAGTGGCTAACGAAGCAACACCACCATCAAATGGCGTCACCGCAGCAAGGCCTCTAGGGAACGGAACCAGCGGCCCCGCAAGGACTACAAGCGCCTTTACTACACACTCAGAAGTACCAACGCCGACAGAATCCACCTTGGTAGGCGAAGGACCTTCTGGAGGGCGGCCAACAGATGGTAATGGGGAAGGGTGGGGCTCGTATGCTAACACTACAAGCGCCTTTCCCAGTGCCGGACAAGCAGGACTCGGGTCTGAGGGTTTCGGATCTGGTTTAGACAGCCAAGGAGATAATCGTACAGGAGGTGGTATCAGGTCCCTCGGTGGTGGTCGCACTACAAATCGCAGTATAGAAGAGACAGTCACCGTCACTTTGCTTCCCGAGAAGGAAGGCATGTTCATGTTTCAGCATCATAACTACGAGGTCAAGAGCGCAAGAAGAGGAAATAGCGTTGTACGGAGGTATAGTGATTTCGTGTGGTTATTGGACTGCCTTCACAAAAAATATCCTTTTCGACAATTGCCTCTGTTGCCACCAAAGCGGGTCGCTGGTGAGGAAACCGATTCCTGTTACAATCGCTGATATCTGACAATACCAACGAGTACAGTCAATGGAAGGCATCTGTCGGCCGATATTACTTTCATGGAAAAGCGCAGACGCGGTCTAGTCAGATTTGTAAATGCGCTCGTCAGACATCCTGTTCTGAATCAAGAACAACTCGTTACTATGTTCCTTACCGTTCCTACAGTAAGTAATGCATACGACCATTATCCCCAACGAAAGCTTATGTTCAGTATCAGGAGCTTGCGGTGTGGCGAAAGGAGGCTTCAAAATCTGTTCAGGAAGAATTTACTGGCAAACCTCTTGCCCCAGGTCTTGAAGATTCGTTACCGACAAACCTTTCTGAGACTTTTGATACTGTTCGTTCCGGTGTTCGCCAGTCTGCCGAATCCTATATCAACCTTTGTAGCTTGCTAGAGCGCTTGGCCAAACGAAACCAAGGGGTTGCCGCAGATTACCTACGGTTTTCCCAGGCATTGATGGCTTTAACAGAATGCTCTCAAAACACATACGCAACTGATACGAACGATGTTCCGCTGCTCAATGAGGGTATTGGTTCCACGGCCAGGCATTTAACGACAAGTCAAAGTCTACTGGAGGACGAAGCACGTGCATGGGACGAAGGTGTTTTAGAGGATTTTAAGAAGCAGAGGGATACCGTTGTAAGCATAAGAGACATGTTCGATCGCCGAGATCGCTATGCAAAAGACACCATCCCACAGTTGGAGCGAAGAATAGAGAGTAACGAGAACAAATTGGCTGGGCTCATGGGAAGGCCAGAAGGTGCCGCTGCAAAGCCGGGAGAGCAGGAGAAACTTGAGCAAGCCGTCAGGGCTGTAAGTGCGGTATCATTTGTAAAGAACTCTGTTGCTAATACCACGCAGGACAAGCAATCGATAGTGGACCAACACGCTCGCGGTGTCTTCATTAAAGAATGTGTCCGCGACGAGTTGGTGTTTTTTCAGCAGTCCCAATACCACGTCAGTAAGCTGCATCAAGACTGGAGCCAGGAGCGAGTTAAATATGCAGAACTACAAGCCGACAATTGGAGAGCACTTAATGAAGAGGTTGAAAACATGCCAACAGGGGATTAGTATCGTGTACATTCAGCTTGTAAACATATCTTCTACAATCCTTTCTGCGCAGATATTGGAGCTGGTATATAGATACTCATGTACTTCCGCAAATTGGATACAATCACCAAGTTTCAGTACGTCTCTAAAGCTCCATTCTATGTCAGCATAAAAATGTGACTTGAAGCCAGGTTGTGCTCGCACTTTCGGCCAAATGTTTCACCGAAGTTGTCAGCCCTGTGCCATTGGTTCCATCGTCATCCCGCAATTGGTGTTGACTTCCTACACCCTACAATCCTTCCAGTCCATGCGATATTCTACCTTCTTGTTCCAACCCCCTTCGACGCGAACATGCCTTCCTACACACCCTCACAAAAGTCAGCAATCGCCCAGTTTGTGGGCTTCACGCAAGCCAAGGACAGCGTTGCTGCGAAGGTGAGTCGTTTCTAACAGCCCAAAATCCGAGAGTGTCGTATGGGCTCGGTTTTGACTAGCTCCTACTTCCCACATGCTTGGTTTAAACTTAAAGGGCAAGATCGATGGGACTGACTCAATGTGCTTGACAGCAACTCAAAGTCCACGGGTGGAACGTTGAGCAAGCAATAGACGCGTACGTATATTTAATTCTCAAGCATCGTTTCCACATAAATCCTAGTATATTGTACGAGCTAGTATTATTGTTCTATGGCTCTTGGAGACACCGCGATTGGTCTAGGACTACGGGATCTCGATCCACATGGCTTAGAGCCAACTAAGGCTACCTCGAATAAAAGAGGATAAGAGCTTGGACGCAACAAATATGGGTGAAGACGAAGTGGCAAGATCTGTTCGGGAGTCTGATCTCTACCAGGCCAGAGTATCCCTAGAGGGAAGCCTTGCCCATATCCAAAAAGCTTACGGCGCTGAGCCCGACGATGAAGAGATTATTAGACATCCGCTCGACGCAGAAGATAGTATACCGTTCGACTCTTCCATGGCCTCGGTTGGGGGCAGAGATGAGGTATCTGTATTGGGAGGACACCCACCGCAGTTTTCGCCCTCCTCCCACCGCGAGAAGCTTGCTTCTCTTTTCTTCAAGTGGTGCGACGATGCTGCGTATATGAAACGGGGTATCAAATCGCACAAGCTCCCCTCAATGTTCAGGTTCGCTCTCCAGCGACCGCTCATGCCCGAGAGCACGCTCCAAAAGACACTGGAAGAGTTTGGTATTAATCCAACGCTTGGTTTTCTGAGTGGAATGAGAGTCGAACACACCATACCTAAGGGACGAATCCGAAGGACTCTTTACGGACTGGATCCGGATCTCTCACGTCACGTTAGCTCGAAGTACCGCAAAGTATTTCCCAAAGGTCTAAGCCTACTGGATGGAGGACGTCAACAGCCGAAGCAGGAAGCGGTAACCATGCAAGACACTCGTGCAGGGACGCAGATGCATGGACCCTGGACGCACTGCAAACCAGGGCTGGGTCCCCATATTATCAAATTGGATGAACGCCAAAAGCATGCATGCCTCTGGTCGCTTTATGACCTCATTCAACATGGTCTGGTTGATCTGGAAGAAGCGCCTGATCGCTATCGTCATATCCTGGATAAGCCAGATTTGAGCATTATCGATCTATCGATGCGTCTAGGAGATTTTGGATTGCCTGGCCATCAAATACGGAACCTTGACGTTGATGAATCTGAAACTCCCGATCACTCTTCGGAGGAGAAGAACATCATTGCAGAAATAACTAATCTTGTTGAGCTATATATCTCTGGCGAGTTACAGGTTGATGAAGTCATAGCTCTCATCAAAGAAACGTTGATTGGCCTTCCCATTAACATTCCTTTTCTAAATAATCTGATAAGGGATAAATCAAGAGGTGCTACTTCTATTGCTGAAAGCATCTGGGAAGAGGTTGCGGGACAGCATCCAGCGACGGATCTGGAAGCCAGCGCAGTCAAGGACGACGATGTTCCTGTTCGGTTGGTCAGTGAAGAGTTCGCAGAGATTTGCGACGATGTGCTCGGAGCGGATCTAAAAGCGGAGGACGCCCTCGCGATGCTCCAGGCTGCCGTGGGCGCAGACGAGTTGACGAGTTTTCAGAGGTCTCATATACTCTCAAAGCTTGATTCTCCACAATTTGCAACATACAATCGCCTCTTAGCATCCAACGCTGATCAAAGCGAGGACTCGGCAAACTCACGTACAGCCATGCGTATGCCGATAAGAACGTTCAAGGCAGACGTTCGGCTTAGTCTAGATAAGTCACGTCATAGATCTCAAGCTCTGGATCCGGGGACATTCTCCGACGTCGGTTTTTTAGAGGAGCTTTCACACACTGACAAGTTGCCACATATCATCCCCCCGAGGCAAAATCCCTTCATGCCTCCAGGTACGGATGATCATACCGAGGGAGGTCCCGTATTGTCCAGCCTTAGAGAGGCCACAGAGGCTTTCACTGAAGACGAAAGCCTAAACGCCGCTCAGGTGAGTGTCCTAGGTGAGCGCTCGGACTTGCTGTCTACCACCAATAAAGTAGGCCATGTAAGTAGACACCCTCTTGACTCATGGAGTGCCCCCGCCGTGGTTATGCGCCCACCTACGTGCAGCACATCTTTAGCGCAGCTGACCAAGAAGCCAACGGAAATGTACCAATCATTGATAGAGCGACCTGGAACGCCGAGTCCAAAGTCTGTCCAATTGGTCGCTGCTTCTTGGCAGCCGTATCAGCAAAGGACTTGCCCTTGGATACGATATGTGCCAAATGATGAGATGTACGACAGCGGATATATGTCAACTTCCCCAGAAAATGGAATGACATCTGATATGTTTGGCTTAAGCTTACCAACAAACAAAGCTCGCGAAGTTGCTGCCAAACTCGGGCTACCTTCAGATTATATCCAGGAGCAGGTCCGTTCTAGAACACCACGAAGGGTAAAGACAAAGAAATTTCTGAAGGCAAGCATAAACGTTACTTTTCCTTCTAGGAAACGCAAAGCCTCCATGGATGTTAACAGCCCCGGTATCAAAATTCCGAAGCGTAACGCTATTCCGGATCTGTTCGCCCAAGATGATGAAGATCACGAGAAATTCATTCATGACTACTTTACGTGGGAAGTACTTCAAGAACTGAAGCGTTACTGCTCAAGCTGTAATCGATTACGATGCACATGCAGGAAAAGGAAAAGGCCTTCAACGTCCCAAGGAAGCAAAAGCCGTAAAAGGTCGTCATTGCTTGCTTTTACGTCGAACGTGCACCCAAGATTGAGCAAGCGGCCGCTGTCAGACTCAACATTGCCATCAGATTCTAGCCCGTCAAGCTGTTCAATAGCGGTAGTCGGTAACGGAAAATCCGAGACACCAGGTGCACCAGTTTCCCGCAATCCTGTGAAGCTGCTGTTAAATCCGCCAAAGCCATTAGGGCAACCAAGTCTGTCTAGTTCTTTAAGTCTGTCAGACCCACCAAGCCCACCTAGCTTACCCAGCCGATCTACACCTTTAAGCTCACTAAGCCCACCAAGATTTACAAGCCAGCCAAGGCCACCAAAAGCTCTCCTGTCCAACCTCACAGCAAGGATGGCTGAAAAGGACATTATGGACACCTTGGGACGTCTTGAAAAGGCGAAAACGGCCGAAGGTGAACAAATTCGTCAACTTGTCGACCATGCGCTTGGCTTAATCCGCTGGAACATACGACCAGATAGACCTGAAGCCTTAGACTTAGAAAAACACATAGAAGCACAAGCAAAGAACAGTCTGCGGTACCTCATTGAAGCCCAGCTGCAATGGAAACGGTTTAGCGGAGAGTCGAGTCAAGAACGCTCCAACGGGTTTGGTTCAGGCTTGAACGTAAAACAGAAGACAACACCTATTCGGAACCCATCAATGTTGGATCCCCCGAACGTGAACTCTATGTTTTTGAATTCAAATGACACCATTTTGCATCCTAGATCAAGCTCTGCATTAGCTAAATCGGAAAACCAGCGAGAAAACTGCTATGGCTCCAAGGTTCAGTGGAGCACTGTTCTAGAAGCAGACGGTGCGCATAACGAGACTATAGCGAATAGAAGACCAGGAAAGACTGTAGACAGTAAGCCTGCCGGAAAACTTGGCCACTCAGCGTCTCTATATTCCACGGGGAAGGTCTCGACTGGCCAATTTCAGGCGCACAAGGCACCAACAAGTCGAGATCAAACGAGAATGGCAAGGGAGATGACTCAAAAACCGAGGTCGACATGCTTTTCGACGCCTAGTCTTGAGGAGGCAGCGGATCCTGCGGCCATAAGAGCTCGAACCAGGAACACCCCCACGCGATACATCGAGCGGAGGCGTAGTGGTGGAGATTATCACCCCTGGCCAGAACGGGGCATTTCTCGAACGGCCGCCATCGAGAACGCTCATAAAAACGCATTAGCTCAACGCAAATCTTTCTTTCTTTATATAGCGGAGCAGCGGCTAGTAAGACCTCGAGCTGATTTAAGTGTGCATGACAGGTTTTACCAAGGGTCGAATAAACCATCAAGCGGATCAGGATCTACATCCTCGTTAAATAAACTGTTCGATAAATATAGAGGTATTCCTGCCAATGTTCCGATTACAAAATACCTGATGCTGACTGGGGACATAACACAGATAATGCAGCAAACGATCCAGACGCGATTGGAGTTGAAGGTTCAATGCGATACCTGGGTGATTTGGGCGTTAGCCTGGATGAGGTTGTCGTCCTTGCTGTTCTCACAGAATTATCCGCACCCACAATGGGCGAACTCACCCGCGAGGGTTTCGTCAGCGGTTGGAAAACACACCAGTAGGCCCTATAGCTGACCAAATTCTCCCATACCGTGATCACTAAAGCTGTGCACAGCGCCGACACCCTCCCCAAACAACAAACCGTCATCGCCTCCCTCCGTCGCCTCCTCATCACCAACCCCGCATTCTTCAAACGTGTCTACAAGCAAACGCTCCTCCTCGCCCGCACCCCTGGCCAGAAATCCCTCCCTCTAGACGCCGCCATTGAATATTGGCGCCTACTACTCCAACCCCCCAGCATCAGCTGGAGCACCCAGAGCACCCCGTGGCTGGAGTGGTGGATTGGGTATCTGGAAGAGCGGTGGCGGAAGGGGGTTAGCAAGGACATGTGGGAGCAGACGGGCGTTTTTATTATGAAGTGTGGCGAGGATGAGAGTATGGCGTGGTGGAGTGAGGAGGGGGCGTGGCCGGGGGTGTTGGATGAGTTTGTGGTGTACGTGAAGGAGAAGAGGGAAGAGAGAGGTGGGGAGATGGAGGTGGAGTGAGGGTGGGATTGTTAGGGGTTTCTTGGCAGCGGAAGATTGGGGGTAAATGAGTGGGAGGGGTGTGATGATGAGATGATGATGGCTTTTATGACTACGTGCCGGATAGGCATGAGAATAGCTAAGACGGGAGCGTATACCTAGCATGGAAAGTGGAGGCTGTGGTGGCATCTGTTAATTACGGCCTATTGATATGGATAGAAAATGCATTCTACCAAACCTCGAGAAAAACAAACCTCACAATCTGTGTGAGAGCCAATTGCGGTTTTGTCATCTGTCATACCCTTTTTTATTATCAATCATCTCAATTCTTTTGCCGTGCTCGGTTCTCTGTTTTTAACCAACCATACCAATTTTTAGTAGGCCATGAGCCACCCACCCTTTTTTTCTTTCCTTTTTGCGTGTCTTGCTTGTGATTGGTGTTTCTGCCATGAATGAATGGTGGCTTTTGTGGGAGGGAGTACGTGGAAGATGGAAGTTAGTTCATGGTCATTTGGAGGGTTGAGAATTTTTTGAGAAATGGCTTGTGTGAACATGTTCGTAATAGGTGTGCGTCGACGCCTTCTAAGCAAGAAACTCGCTCGCTCGCTGTTCATATACATGTACGCTTGCTAGATTTCCAACGACGTTCTTCGTCCTTGCTTCTCCATGCACCATCACCACCTCCCATAGCAGCAACAGCTGCGCCCCTCCCGCCCCCAACCCAACACAATTCCCCCAATTCACTCCACCACCTCAATCTCCCCAGGCATCACCCCCCCATCCCCCAGCCTTAACCGCGGGAACGGCCTCTCACTCCAGACATACCTCACCTCCGCCCTCTTCGCCAGCGCCTCCGCCAACCCCGCCGCTCCCCCCGGAACCCCGCCCTCCTGCCTCTCCCTCGCAGCAGCATCCCGAGCTGTCAAGCCCAGGAACCAGCGGCCCAGCCACCACACGAAGTCGACGACGCCGAAGAAGGTTTTGGAGAGCTGCTCCCAGGGGGAGTCGATGTCCTCCCAGGTGCCGCCCCAGTGGTCTTCGCTGCCGGCCTCGCTTGCAGGACCCGGGGTAGGGGCGGGCGTTGGCTCGGGGGGGTGGAGGATGTGGGATTGGCGGGCTTGTTCGGCTTTTTCTTCGTCGACGAGGACAAGGGCGGCGCTGTGCCAGCCGGCGGCGCTGACTTTGAGCGCAAAGTAGGCGCCCATTCCTCCTTCTGACGTGACCTCGTCCTCCCAGTGGGATCCCTCGCGCTCAAAGTAGTCGCCTATTGCTGTCGACGTGACTGGATCGCCCAGCATCTCCCCTCTGGCTCGAGCTTCCCCTTCCATTGATTTGGTGCTCATGTCCTGCAGCATTCTTTCCATCAGAGATTCGAACCATATCGTCCGCCCCCCTGCATTGTGAACAAGGCTTCCATTGCCACTGACAGGGTTGTATCTTACCCCTCGAAGCTGTGCAAGACCTCTGTGGCCTAGCCCTAAAGCGCCACATGCCTGAGAGTCGACACCGTGGGAGGAGATTTTACCGTTTGCGTGCAAGGCGTGATAGTGATAGTCACCAAAAGCAAGCGAGATGATTGATTTGCCCTGCAGACCGGGAACGCGGTTCGGTTCTGGAAGTGGAGCCGAAGGCGTTTCCGGAGAAGAGGATGTGGCATAGAAGACGTCCAATAAATCACGGGAAGCTGTCAGTACTGAGCCAGATTTCGTAAACAGAGCAAAGTTGCGGTAAGAGCCTTGGAGGTCGCGAATCTCAAAAGGGAAAGACTCGGAAGGGTAAAAGGTGGTGAGCTCGAAGGGTTCAGGCTGGTCAAAGGCCGGCATAGATAACGTTGTGGGGTAGCAGAAGAGTTTGTTGATATCGGTAGTGAATAATATGTAACCTTCTAGTACGATGTGGTTTGTAATCTCACCAATACGAGATTCAAGGGTAGTAGAATTGGTCCGGCTATTATGTTCACGGCGGTAGCCCGTCCCTGGGATGGTGACGGTTTCAACAAGAAGGCCATCCGTTGAATCTTCTTCTGAGCTAACGGATAGGCTGGAGTCCCAGTAAATGATACCTGTGTCGGCAACGTAAATTGAACTCCGATCCCATCCTATATCCCATAAGTAGGCGGTTGATTATCCCCTCAAATCTATGAACCAACTAACCTGCTACGACCCTCTTAACGCTCCTCCCCACAACATCTACGTGTAAGGGCTTGACGAGGAAAGCCGTTTCCTTTGTCCACATCCAGATCTTCCCATCGTCTGCAAGACCTAGAACGTGTGATCGACCGGTGGAATACTGACTTATTGCCGTACTGGGCTCATATCGTTCGTTAGTCGTTGGCGGATATGCTGGCGGGAAGCTAAGCCTTTTCAGATCCTCACCACGTGCTTCCATAAAGGTCAATCCGTTGAAGACCCCAAAAGCGTAGATGGCTCCAATTGAGTTGAGGAGGGTTGTCGACCACCCCCTACAAAAGTTAAAATGCGTTTTCTCAGAAGTCTCCAAATCTACAAGTTGCCCACCCGCACTGTACATCAGCCACAACTCCCACATCCTCGTCAATGTCCTCGATCTTTACCCTCCTTGGCCATCCTGACCTTTTGCCCAGGCTACGCAGGGGCCGCCGTGGCCTTCGCCCCGTTGTAATCTGTAATCTTTCAAATCTTGTCTCGGCTGTGTGGCCAAGGCTGCCCTTGTCGTCGTTGCCCCAAGTAAACAGCTGTGTTTGAGTAGCTAAGTTCTTATAAAGCCATTGCCACCGGGCACCATCGGCTTGCAAGAGGGGTTGGGGTGGGATTCGGAAGGTTGCTCTTGTAAGGGTACGCCAGAACGTAGGGTCTTGACGGTAGGAGGCGAGGACTTTCTGAAGAAGTGGGTTGTCAATTGGAAGTAGCCTTGGTAGAATGCAGGACTTACTGTTGAGCTCGTGAGGCGAAGGAAGTCGGAAGCAGTGAGGTACGGGAAGATGGTGTACAGGATGTCAGCAGCTGCAATCGTAAGTCAGTTCCCTATTCCTTTGGCTCGAGTCCATTTTGAGACCCACGGAGATCTGTAAGGGCTGTCATGGTTGAAGTATGAGAGCAAACATAGCAACGGACAGGACATTGGTTCGTTTTGCGGGGATTTTTGGTCATTTTGACATGTGATGATCCATGGGAACAGCTGCGCTAAGGTACATGGGCATACCGTACTCGTATGTATGTAGTACGGCGGTCCATTATGAACTTCCCGACAATTCGAAATGTCGAATATCAAAATACCCACCAGACCGAATAGCGAACATCGAATTCATGGAGAAAGATCTTTTTAAAGTACCTTCGCAGCATGTTTAATTGTTTGGAATCCAATTTTTGATTCTCGGTTTTCGATTCCAGTTTTTCGGTATCTTTTCGCTGTTTTTTCTTCGATTTACACATGTAAATGTAGTCTCAGTTTGAATCATCACGATGATATATGCAGCATAACGAGAGTAGAGTATTGCGAACGCTTATAGTCTACATGACAATACCATAGATCGCCAGTGGACTGCCGTACGTCAACGACACTGCATCATTCGAGGCCATCGACTTTCCATCTTTGGACGAGGCCCAAATCCATGCGTTGGGTCTCTCTTGATCTGGTCATTTGCCATCGAATATCAAGAATGACTAGCGATGGGACCGTTGCGAGAAGGAATCAAAGTCAATTAAGCGGTGCTCCCTCATTCAGAGAGCTGGGTTCTGGCCTCGCTGAAGAGCCAAACCGGCGAGTTGGTTAGCTTTACCTATGTTGCATTGATGACAGAAGAATTCCGGTAACAAAAATGCTCTCTTTGCCGCTGGAGGCTCGAGAGCAAGAAGCTACGGTACAGACCTCGTGTTTCTTAACAGAAGTAGTGATGTGGATTGCCAGCATCGAAACGGTCCATCAAGCAGCGCCTGAGTTCTCTGCCTGCGTAGGGAAAGCACCTTCATTGATGAATACGTAAGCAAATGCGGCGCCTATGGGCGTGAGCATTGATGAGGATGGTCGGAGAATGGCCGAGTGCCCGGATGCTCGTTTGGGAACACGACGCCTTTTGGCCGGTTTTTGAGGATGAGAAACAACGATAGAATATCAGACAACCCAAGTACGAACGACATGACCCAGGAAGAAGGACCTATAAACTCTGACTCCATTGCCCATATATATAAATATAAATATATATTCTGTAGCGATTGTCTTCGCCTGAGTAAAGGAGGAGTGTTACGAAAGAAAGAAGCCACCGGCCGGCCACGGAGATATCAAAGAGTTTCAAGCAAGTGGATACGTAAACCATTGACAGTTGATGAAGTCGAAAGTGCATCTGTAGGGAGGGAGGTAGTGGCACAAGTCCGACAGGCGACAGGACGTGGGTTTTACCTAAGAATACATGCCATTGAATTGGCCGTGAAACAGGCAAAGTAGCACGAGAAGTACCTAATCGAGGCGCAGGATGTACCGAGTACCCTAGCCACTGCATGTACTTTAGTAGATCACAGTAGTAGAGAGTACTTCCGTAGTAGTATTCCGTATGTACATATTCCGTATCTATCTCGAGCTCGTCACCCTGCATCTTCCGCCTCCTCCATCTTTGTCCGCGTTTTGCAGTCCGCGTGGGGTACAGTAGTAGCTAATCGTGCTAATTTAGCACCTATCTACGGTACGAGCTCTCCTTACCAAAATACAGTACTCCCTACCCCCAAGTACAAAGGCCAGCCCTCATCCCTCTATACAGAACCAGAACCTCAACCCACACCACTTCATACCGTTATTCGCACCAAACATTGCTAACCCTACCCTATCGTCAAAGAATATTACTACCCAAGGAACTTTACAGACACAATCGGCGCTCAAGGATCCTGATAGCATTTACACATCGGCCTGCCCCTCTAGGCAATCGCAATCATCGGGAAAAGTAGGGATTCATAGTACAGACTTGGAAACACATCGGCACTCCGGCGACAATTACTACTGCGATATCTGCATGATCAGGATCTCGCCTCCAGCCTTCGTTCAAACAACAGACATCTACGAGAGGAGCGCAAAAAGATCGCTGTCGCGACTACACTAGCCTCGCGCACTGCCCGCAGAGAGGGCCGAATCACTGGGTCGCAGGGCATGGCCTGTGATTTGCAGGCACGGTTTCAAAAGCTCGGAACCGCTACTCCTGACCCTGCCCCCACGTTGCTGGCCTGCGCTGCTTTCAACCGCGACAATGATGAGGACAAGAACGGAATCAGGCAGATAGAAGGCAACGGCACGGCCAGCATCGGCAACACCAATCTATTCGACACAATCCTCCCATCGAATGCAGGTGCAGATAGAGAGATAAGCAACTTTGCAGGATACGAGAATCATGCGTCTACTCCACCCATTGACGTCCCACCGCCGTCCATTGTGGACGGCTCGGAATATCTCCCTGATAACGGCTCGGTCCACGAATCTCGATATACTGAAGCTTCCCCCCTGGAAGATTTCTTGCACAATCGAGGGCCATCAATAAGTTTCGATCCAGAGGTGACCTTGGAGTCTGGACATCGTGGTGCTCTGGATGCGCCGCTACCGAAGCTCTCGGTTGATACAAGGCTCCGAAACCGATCGATTCTGCAAGAGCTGTCAAGACATTCGACACGGTCACCCTTGGCGAGGGCTTACAGTGAAGCAGAGAAAATCAATTTTGACTCCGTGACTGGACAGTCATTGCGATCTTCATCGGGGCAAGGTCGTACGAAAACTGGAACGAGGCCTCCAGAAGGTCACGCTCCGTACCGCCTACTACATTCCGTAAGCTACAACCTTGCAGACGATAACGGCCAATCAGACCCTGAGCAAGGTGCATCCTTGACTTCCGAATCGACTCTCTCCCCGGTGACTTCTGAGGTTCACACTCCAGTCGACAACAACATGGATTGCCTCATCTCTCCCATGTCTTCCTACTCTCCTTTTCACCACCCTGTATCACTCCAGGAATCAAGCGCATGGCCAAAACCAAGGCGGCAGGCCTCGGCTTCGCGGTCCAGAAGCTGCACCTTGGAGAGGAAGATGAGCATGCGTCAAGCTCAACGGCAAGGCTCGCGGACGGGTTCACGACGATCAACGTCATCTTCAATTTCGCCAGCCACCACCTTCCTCTCAAAATTCGCCACGGAAGACGCGGCTCCTGAACCAGACGATGAGGGCCAGGAAGTTGGAGACTACGTTTTGGGTAGACAGATAGGATATGGAGGTTTCAGCGTAGTAAGAGAAGCATATACTATCGAAGGCGGGGAACGCGTCTGTCGGGCGGTTAAGATTGTACGCAAGCAAGTTCTCGGTAAGGAAGATATAGAAAATGAGCAGCTGCAAGCCGAGTTTGAGCATGAGGTCGGTCTGTGGCGTTGTCTGGCTCATCGACATCTTCTACCACTGATTGCAGTCTACGTGACGGATCATGCTACGTTCTGTTTCACCAAGCTCAACACCGGTGGTACGCTTTTCGACCTCGTCAAGGTCAATCGCAAAGGATTACGGCGTGATCTTGCACGGCGGTACACCTACCAACTTGCCTCGGCAGTTCGCTACCTTCACGAAGACATGCGAATCGTTCACCGAGATCTCAAGCTCGAGAACTGCTTGATTGACTTATCCGGTCCTAATGCCGCTGCGGAAGGAGGAAACTTGCTACTCTGTGATTTCGGTCTGGCTGAGTTTATGACGACCGAGAACAACAGAAACCTACCCGATCCTTACGAAAGAGCAGCTGATAGACCTCCAATGAGGAATATTGGCCCTTCAGCGACAAGCACATCCATCGCAGGCAGCCTACAGTATGCATCTCCCGAGCTCATCATGAGCCCGGCTGGCGTTCTCAGCCCCGTTGTTGACATGTGGGCCTTTGGTGTCGTCGTATACGCACTATTGGTCGGTGACCTGCCCTTTCAGCACATGTTCCAGCCTCGAGTGCAAATGATGATTCTCGCGGGAGAGTGGAACATGGAGGCTTTGCGAAACGCTAAAGGTGTGGTCGGATCGGAAGACGAGGTCCTGGAGCTTGTTTGTGGTTGTCTCCAGATGCAAAGCGAGGAGCGCTGGACGATCGGGCAGGTCCTGGAAAGCCGGTGGCTCAATGGATGTCAAGAGATGCTCGAAGAGATTAGTGAGAATTGGAAACTCTGATACGATATGTAGGAATATGTGGGAATTTGGTACAACTCTGTTGGGATCTTCAGGGGAGTCTGGGGCTTCGGAACGTTTTACAGGATACCAAGGACGTCCCTCAAGCTTGGTATTGGTTGGGACATGATTTTTATCGCGAGGATACCCATTTGTAACCGTCAATATATGCCATGTAGGAAGTACTTTACCTTATCTTTCCACTCACCTTTGCATTTACTGTGTCTGTGCATACCAATTGAACGCGCAATCTTCGCCGGCTGCTTCTGTGCCCGCATGACCTAGATTGCCAGTAATGGTTCGCCAAGTATCATCACTACCTACTATGCACTACTACTGTCCCAACCAACCATCCACCACTGATAGACTGGGGCACGAACATCGTGTGATGTGTCGCGTTGGATTGGGTTGAGCCCCTTATCCCATGTCCTGGGACCTCATATCAATCGGACCGAGTAGAAAACCTTAATTTCATGACATAACCATCGCCTTTGTAGTCCCCTGCGCCGATATCTCGTCCATGGATTTTCACTGTGAGAACAACCAGTCAATCCCCCTGGGAATAACCCAGCCACTGCCAGTATCTCCCCACGGAATTTACGAGAAGGGTATCGGTATAGTCTAGTTAAAAAAGAAAGAGTAGCAGTGAAGTGCTTGAGGGACAAGCAGGAAGCTAACATAACTGGTTGTATCCGTACAAGATCCCACGGGAATAAACCCTCGTCCTCTCAACAATACCGGGAGCTCCGACGAAGACCTTCAAATACCTCAATCCGTTTCACATTCATTACCACTGCCACCTATCTTTCTTGAGCAACTGCAGCGTTCCAAGAACTGTCTTGCTATAGCAATTGCTTTATCCCGGCAGGTTCTTCCACGCAATCACCGCAACACCTACGAATATTCAAAAAATTGGAGCGGCGACTGGGCGCAACCAGATACTGTATGCTTCGACGTGTGTCACAAGAGGTACAGGCGGAGGAAACTCTCGATTGGGGAATAGGTCCTTGAAGCAGTGTTGCTGGAAAATCTTCGTGGAGCACAGCGTAACTTTTCAAAAGTCCAGCTTGTTGGAAATTCTTTGTATCTAGAAGATTTTCACAATGGCGTGGGACCAACTCTCGATCAATAAGCCGCATCTGGCGTACCTCATCATCGGTGGTTTCACTAGCCTTTTCATGCTGGTCTCCTTGTTCGTCAAGGAGAAAATGTACATTGGCGAGGCCACTGTAGCCACCATTGTTGGAATCATTTTTGGCCCTCACGCCGCGAACCTTTTTGATCCTGGATCATGGGGGAATACGGACCAGATAACGTTGGAGTGCTCGCGTGTGGTGTTGGTCGTGCAATGTTTCGCGGTTGGTGTTGAATTGCCAAAGGCGTACATGGAAAGGCACTGGAGGTCTGTGGTCTTCTTGCTTGTACCGGTCATGACCTTTGGATGGCTAGTCACCAGTCTCGTCATCTGGTGGATGATTAAGCCTCTGTCATGGCTGGAGAGCCTTGCCTGCGCTGCCTGCGTCACCGCTACTGATCCTGTGCTGGCCTCGTCTGTTGTTGGAAAAGGCAAGTTTGCTAAGCGAGTGCCAAAACATCTTCGTGATCTCCTATCGGCCGAGTCCGGGTGTAACGATGGCATGGCATTTCCGTTCATCTATCTCTCCTACTATTTGATACACTATCGGCCTGATGCGAATGCGGTTGCATATCATTGGTTCTGTAATACAATTCTGTACGAATGCATTTTCGGTGCCATTTATGGAGTTTTAATTGGCTATCTGGGACGCCATGCTATTAAGTGGGCTGATGGCCAAGGTCTGATAGATCGGGAGAGCTTTCTTGTGTTTTACTTCGTTTTGGCCTTGTTTTGTGCCGGGACTGGATCTCTACTTGGAACCGATGATCTGCTCGTTGGATTTGCTGCTGGCGTTGGATTCAGTAATGACGGATGGTTCACTCACAAGACAGAGGAGTCCCATGTCTCCAACGTCATTGATCTTTTGCTCAATCTGACATACTTTGTCTATCTCGGCTCGATTATACCATGGGGACAATACAATGCACCCGAGATAGGCCTCGTCCCGTGGAGACTAGTTGTCATCGCCCTTTTTGTCGTCTTCTTCCGGAGAATTCCAATCATGATGGCGCTCAAACCTCTCATCCCTGACATCAAAACCTGGAGAGAAGCACTATTTGCTGGCCATTTCGGTCCTATCGGTGTCGGTGCGATCTTTGCAGCAATGCTTCTTAGGGCCGAGCTCGAAAACGATGGCACGACTCCATTGGCAGTCCTACCAGAACCGGGTGCTCACAATTATGCAATCGTCCAGATTGTCTGGCCGCTCACTACTTTTTTGGTCATTACTTCCATCCTCGTCCATGGATCTTCGGTTGCTGTCTTCACGTTGGGAAAACACATCAATACCCTTACGCTTACAATGTCTTATACCCAAGCCAATGAAGATGGCCCTTCATGGATGAACAGGCTTCCCAGAATTCAATCAACAGCACGGGGCTCAATGTCCAAGTCAAAGGACGATGATCGAAGTATGGAATCTTCAACTGAGAAGCTACCCGATGATGCAACGGGTACGCTACCGCCTATTGGTTTGCCTGGAAATTTCTTGCGTCGGCAAAAAGAGGAAGATACCCCTCTGTCAGGTGGAAGATCCCCGGATCGTCCAAGGCGAAGGAGGTGGGATTCGGGCATGGGCCCTGGTGGACCAATCACCCAGTCTGCAATCGCGCCCCAACGAAGATCAGATATTGCCAGTCCTACCGGTAGCGTCTCAGACACGCTGAACGAGAAGACTAGTTCGAGGTCTAACAGTCGAGAGGATGAAGAACCAGACACCATAGAAATACGGGAGGCCATAGACAAGCGAAAAGAGGAGGAGAAGCTCAATCCGAAACACCGTGAAGAGCCTGAACTTGAGGTGTACGAGGAGGGTAACGATATGATAATTGAGGATGAAGAAGGCAACATCTTGAGCGTTAATGACATTCGTGGCGAAACCAAGGAACAGAAAATGCAACACGTCCTACACGATGAACAGGAGCTCAGGAAAGAGACAAGTGGCGAGCATGCCAAAGGCAAACTCCACCCTCATACTAAGAACGAGGGGGAGGATATTGAGCATGCTATTTCACACGGTCTAGAGCATCCGACGAAGGCGCCTCGGGATCTGATGAAGAAATTGGGTCACTGGAAGCACAGGGACGATGCTGGCCCGTCTGGATCGAAGAGACCAGAGCACAAACACGGTCCAGCTCACGCTTACCAGTTCGGAAATACTATTATCGTTGAAGATGAGGATGGTGAAGTGGTCAAGAAGTACGAGATTCCACGGCAGGACAGAACTAGGTTCGGTCGGGGTGGAGTGCAAAATGGCCCAGGTCATATTGATCGGGCAGCTGTTCGGCAAGGGCTCAAGCGTATGACTACGTGGACTGGGTTTGGCAAGGGAGAGGGAGCTTCTGAAGGCCCTGCTACGGCTGAAGCAAGTGGTCAACCTAGCAGGCAGTCCGCAAAGAAGCGAAAGCAGACGGTCATTGACGAGGATGACGAGCGCATACGCTTTACAGTAGGCTCTGGCGGCCGTCGAATGAGCCGCCAAGATTTCATCCGTGAAATCCAGCAATTAGACCCTAAAGCTCGCTCCGAAGTGATACAGGAAAGCGATGTCCCTGAAGCCGTCAAGGAGGAAGTTCTACAAGACGCCATCCAGCAATCGTCATTGCCTAAAAAGCCTTCTCCAGCCGCCAAGCGCCAGGGCTCCAGGCGCTCTACTCCACCTCCCCGACCGAGAATGGACCCTCCTCAGCCGCTTGAAGATCCCAACGACCAACAAGCTACAACCGCCGAAGTTCAACGTGTCGCCTCACACGAAGACCGCCCCGCCGGCGCCGAAGGCCTAACCCTCGTCGATTCAAATAACAATGACATACCCTTCCACTCCGTCCCAGATTCCCTTTCGAAGTACTCCCTGGGCCGATCTGAAACCGCCGCCCAACGCCGCCGACGCATGGCTTCCTCACGCAAAGACTCTGACGACGATGGCACCCCGCGCATTCCTCCACACCAAGCCCCCTCATCGTCAACCCTCCAGCGCCAATCATCCACCCTAGAAGCCGCCGGCGAAACACAAGCCGAGCGACGCAGGCGACTAGCCGCATTAGGCGAAGACGAAGAAGGGAAACAGGACAGCGATAGCGACGATGATGGCGGGGAGAGGAAACCAGACAAGGGCCACAGACCTGTTGCTGAGCCGAGCGTGGGCGGCCGTGGGGAGAGAAGGACGGGAATCCGGTTTGCGGATACGCCGGCGAGTAGTCAGGGGAGGGGGAAGAGGTGAGGGGTGTGCGGAGGTTCTAGGTTACAAATTGTGTTTCGCGAGCTGGCAAGACTATGATAACGTGATTGGGAGCATAACGGTGGCGTTGAGGATATTGTTTCTTTGGAACTGAAGACGAGTACGTATTGATGATGCTGTACGGAGTTGGGTCGGTAGACTTTAGTAGATTTAGTAACACAAGAAGAATCGACATACACAATCAACGATATCTAGAATACACTATTCAAAGTTTACAATTATGAATCATACTAAGGTACCTGAGAAGATTCAAACAGTCAAAACGCCCCACGTATCTAGCTACCTTGGAGACACGACTGCAAGAAAGAGAGCTACATACCTTAGCTAGCTGTACATTCCTACAAGAACCCCCCCATACATCTCCTCCCCTTCAACCCTCCCCCCATCATCCTCTCCCTTTCCCCCTCCCTTTCCCCCTCCCTTTCCCCCTCCCCTCCCCTCCCCTCCCCTCCCCTCTCTCCAAACCAAAAACCCACCCCATCAACTAACCCCAGCAGCATACAGTACAGTACAGTACATAACTTCCTCTCCCCTCCCCGAATTTTTTTACTACTACCTCTCCGTTTGCTTCCTGCCAGATATCAACCACCACCATGCCCCCGCTATCCCCGTTCTATATACTGTGTGTACTGTATGTACTGTAGTGTAATACTAGAAAGAACTTCGAATACCCGCTCTGCAGCACTTTTTCTTGGTGATGGGAGGTTTGTTGTGCTTTTCTTTTGCTTGTTTTTTATTTTTAATTTTTTTTATATTGTTTGAGGATGGATGGTTTAGGTAGGGGGGTTTGCGAGGTTAGAGGGTTTGGTGCTTTTGGATCAGCGTCGAAGCGGACAAGATAAAATGTTTATGCACTCTGTGAATTGTAGAAGAAAATCCTCGGGTGTATATATATCCTCCCCTGCCTCCGCCCACACCTCAAATTCTCTTCTCCTCCCCTTTCTCCTCCCTCTTGAAGCTCCCAAGAATCCTCTCCTTTAATCCCTTCTTCGGCGCCTCCTGCCCAATAAGCTTATCCAGCGCCTCACTCCCCCGTACATTTCCTCTCTCTTCCACCCCCGCGCCCTCCACAACTCCCAGAAAGCTCTCCCTTCCTTTTTCAACCTTCTCCCTTACCGCCTCCGGCAACGGCGGCCACGCAGCCGCATACCGCGCCGTCTCCAGCGAGTCATGCACCACCTCCTCCGGCCATGTGGCAGCGAACTCCGCGTCCAACAGGTTCGCCCAGCGGATCCGCACGCCGTCGACGGAGCCCTGGAGTTCTGTGGCCGGCAAGGGGTTTTTGAGCACGGAGGCACCCTTGGCGCGTTTGAGCCTGGTCGCGTTTTTGATGCGGATATTGCTGCGGGCGAGGCGTTCGGGGGACGGGGGGCGGGCTTGTTGGATTAAGACTGCGGCGATATCGGCGACGGAGTTTGCTTTTTGGTTCATGAGGACTTTGCCTCTTTTCTTGGTGCCCAGGAGGGTTTTCTGTTGGGGTTTGTAGGCGTCTTTTTCTTTGCCGGCATCGTTGGTGGGTTCTTCGATCAGGGAGAGCGGGTAGGATGTCTCGTGCAGGCGCCGGAATTCACGCAGCTTGCGGAATGCGGCAAGGCCTTGGTGGGGGGAGGGGAAGGAGACGAGGGCGAGGGGGTTCCAGAGATCTTTGCGGAGTTTGGCGGGAACGGACTTTTTGCCAAGGAAGGGGAGCTGGCGGAGTGAGGCGTGGTTCTGGTTTAGCAAAAGAGTTAGTGGGTTGGTGGATACTGATTTATGGGGGAAGAATACATTTAGGGTTCGGGTCAAGGAGTAGATGACTTGGTTTGTACGAATATTGTTGTAGACGAATATGTAGTGGCCATGTCTTGCTATCTCTGGGGCTAAAGCCTGGGCCATTAATGGTTGATGCTATTTGAGAGCCGGTAATGGCTCTCTGGCGGTCTTGGGAGAGTCCAGTTAGAAAAGCGTTTCCGTAGCAAAACCTCAGGTTGAGATCAGCCTAGAAGAAGAGCTACTATCTAGTACGGGTGCAGATAGCTTGTGAACTGGAGGTGGAGAGGCGGCCACCGTTTAAGATTGTTGATTGAGAAGGCAAGTGGTGAGCTCCCAAGGGTTGATTGGAGGTTGCGGCGGAAAGTTTGATCTGTGGCGGGAGCGGGATGTGGACAAAATTTGGAGAGCCGCGCCAGCAAGTTGCTAACCTCAATCCACTGGGGATTTCCAGCGCGGGCACAAAGAATCATCTCAGCTTTTCTTTGGAACTCGGACCCAATATCACACTACGAACGATGCCACATTCTCGTCGCCTGGAACTGTTTCCATCATGCGCTGACGCAACACGCGATGTCCTCCAAACATGATCTAAAAGATAACAAGAATGGCACAAGCAATTTCGTAGATGTCAAAGGACTCTCTAGGGACCGTCCGTGGCTCCTACCGTCTGTAGGTTATGTGACTGGAAGATTGACTCCCCCACCACATTTGCGCGTATTTGGCTAACGCTCTGTTGATGCCGTTAAGAACCGGAAGCTGAGACACCTTCAAGGCATTTCCTTGCGCAACCTGACTCTCGCTCGATCTCCGCCTCGTTCCCGCGGAAAGACAATTGACGACGAATCTCTTCCCAATGCCTTCAAAACCCCCACCAAGCTCCTCGCCCAAAGCGAAAGCCATAAGCTCGAGCACTCCAGATCTTCCAACGACCTCAGATCTCCACCTCCTCGTATTGGCCAGAAGAAGACGGAGGACTCTGATACAGATAACTCAGCAAGGGTGAGGCCAGCCGCTGTAAAGCTTAGAAGGAGAAGCACACTCAATTGGTCAAACGCGACTCCTGGAGTTAGGCAGAAAAAGTTGGAAGATGTCACTGGAGGTAGACTGGCAGATACCTGGTTCTCCTTGCACTGTTCGGATATCCCTGAGCCCATATATGTGAGCGAAGTGGTCGAAAAGGCTATGAATCCAAGCTTTCGGTTTTTCGACCTCAACGCCTACGGACCTTTTGTCACTCGGCGTGACAAATTGACAATCAAGTACTGGGCGAAGACGGAGAAGATGGACGAATACATACTGCTAATCGAATTGCAACTGTATCTTCGGTCACTGCAGTTCATTGGCAAATCTGTACGATTAACCCCAAAACTCTGTCGATATAAGTCAGACACTGACCGCAGTCCACAGCTAGAGAATTTTCACCATCCTCTGCCTCAGAACTGCATCCTTTTTCATCTTTCAGATGGTATCTATACGAGTTTCACAGACCTTCCCCCGGATGAATCTATTATCCCTTCGTCCAAGCCTTCGAGGCCGCCTTCACAGGGGAAAGACTCTACATCTTCGTTTGATGCTCTAATGCGTCTGTCTAATCTCGAGGATTGTATTCAGGATGCCCTCTCTACGCGCGAGAAGCTCACTTCTCAGATTAATATATTAATCGAAAAAAATAAAGAAGCTCTACAAACAGTCAATGCCGCCTCCCGATCTCAAGAGTCCCTTGCTGCTACCAATCGATCCGTCTCCGCCTCCCGGAAGCAAGTGAAAGCAGCCCAGGTCAGGCGCTCGGAACTTCAGACCAGTCTTCAAGCTCGCCGTTCGGCAATATCGTCCGGAACGCTCAGTCAACAGAAAGCCCAATCCCACCTCGAATCCGCGCAAGCCAACCTCTCTTCTCGCGCATCGCTCCTCCGCACCACAGCTACAGCCATCACCAGTCAAATCCGCCGCATCTGCGAAGACCTCTTACGCATATACCCGATCGAGCCGATTTTTCGAAAGCCACTGTCCTTCACCATCCACGATCTTGCTCTCCCAAACGCAACCTCGCATAAAGCTTCTGATAGCTCCGATCCCGCAGTCACCGCCGCCGCCCTCTCTCTTGTGGCTCACGCCGTTCTACTTCTGTCGTACTATCTCTCCACCGCTATTCCCTACCCGTCTACTCCTCATGGCTCGACCTCCTCCATTTTCGATCCAATCTCCACCTCTCTGCATTCGACTGCTGCGCGCACATTCCCCCTATATCAGAAAGGAGCCGTACCTTTCCGCTTTGAGTATGCCGTCTTCTTACTAAATTCAGACATTGAACTCCTAATGAGCAAGCAAGGGTTACGCATGGTGGATTTGAGGCACACGTTGCCGAATCTAAAGTATTTGCTTACAGTGCTCACTGAAGGAAATGGGGATTTGCCTGTTCGGAAGAAAGGTGGGATACGAGGCTTGAGAACCAGCTCTGATGGCACGGTGAAGGAAAGAAGGGACAGTTTGCAGAGCGTAGAGACACAGGATAGCGTAGACGGGGTGCATAAAGGGGAGAATGGGTCGGCGACCGGGGAGCAGGCTTTGCGTGCGGTGGGACTGTCGACCGTAACGGCGAGGCGATGAAATGGGATTTGCTTCTATCTGTACATATGTTTTTATATATGTTTCGTGTGTATATTTGTGCTCTTCGGGATAACCGTTGGACTCATGGAGTAAAGTCGGCTGCTGGTCTGGGCTCAAGCCAAGTTGGTGAACCGGGTAGTAGAGTTGGGTAGCCCAGAGTACATAGCAGTATTTTATTTACCGTACAGCTCCGGGGGAACGAGTCATACCGCTCAGACATTCTTCTTTTTCGGGAAGACAATTAACCCGATCTTTCCAATTGCTGATACCAATGCGATTTGCCGTCGACCACTATCCAGAGCGCTTCCTACGTATTCTGGATACATCGCGGATGAACTTGGATACCGACTGGCTGTAAAGTTTGAGCCTTAGATCGGGCCAATCTCCCGTTTAAAATTAAGGCTCCCTCACGCGATCAAATATCTATCAAGACCGATGGCGATAAAGTCGAGCAAGTATCAATCTTTCCAGAAGTCAACTTCCTCAATCAATCAAGCTTGAACGGCAAATCGCGCACAGGAGAGAACATGCCAAGGCCACGGCGGAAGTCTAGTAGTTTGGGATCCGATCTCAGAGGGGACACCGGGGCGTCAGCTCTATCGACACTGGAGCGAAGACCAACAACCTCATTATCCCCATTGAATAGTCCACCGACTACTCCCACTCCCGAATCCCAAAACTCTCCTCCTCAGCGCAGCTCACATACCAAAGCCCTCCGCCATCCGAAACGGCGGAAAGCACGCACATACCTGAAGAGATGGAAGAATTTCACCTTCCGGCACACTTGGGTCAATCCGTTGATTGTTATCCTCGTCACACTCTCCGCCTATTTCGTGAATCCTACACCTACAAATCCAGTACATGGTGCCATATTTCTCTCCTACCCCCTTGACCCTTCGGATCCTCTAATCCCCACCCATGCCCGCCTCGATCCCAATGTCCCAACACACTATGGCAAAGGGCCCCTCGACCTTGTCTTCGTCGCCTTCTACACCGTTGTCCTCTCTTTCTCTCGTGAATTCCTCATGCAGCGCCTTATTCGCCCACTTGCTCTATGGAACAATATCCGTTCACGGGCAAAGCAGAACCGCTTCATGGAACAAGTCTATACTGCAATGTACTTTTCCATCTTTGGGCCGTTTGGATTATACGTTATGTCTCGCACGCCAGTCTGGTATTTTAACACGACCGGCATGTTCGACGGGTTTCCTCACTGTTCGCACGAGAGCTTATTCAAATCATATTACCTGCTGGAGGCGAGCTACTGGGCACAGCAGGCGATAGTCCTATGCCTGCAACTGGAGAAGCCGCGAAAAGATTTCAAGGAATTAGTTGGGCATCACATCATTACCTTGGCTCTAATTGGATTGAGCTATCGCTTTCACTTCACCTACATGGGGCTGGCGGTATATATCACGCATGATATCAGTGACTTCTTCCTTGCCGTGAGTCCGAAGTCCCAATTGTTGATTTGCCTGAGCTAAAAGCCTATGCCCCCGACAGACCTCGAAAATCTGCAGCTACCTCGAATCCTCCATCACCGCCCCTTACTTCTCCTTCTTTGTCGGTGTTTGGGTTTATTGCCGACACTACCTCAACCTAGCAGTCCTCCACGCAACTCTTACCAAGTTCCGCACCGTGGGGCCCTTTGAGTTAGACTGGACTACTCAGCAATACAAATGTTGGATCAGCCAGTATATCGCTTTTGCGCTACTGGCTTCGTTACAGAGTATCAATCTGCTCTGGTTTTTTTTTATTGTAAGGATTGCGTATAATATCGCCTTCCAAATTTCTCAGAGTGACGTAAGGGAGGACGAGGAGAAAGATACCGACATAGAGGAGGAGAGTACGAAGGATGTGAAGCAGCTTCAGGGAACAAACGGACATACCATTGAAGGGCAAATGCCAGGCGATCAAGCTTCTGCAGAGGTCGTTATGGAGAAGAAGAAGGAGAAATAGGGGGGATTTGAGTGTTGGCTGGACATACTTATTGGACTGTAAATATTATCTGTGTAAGCACTTTACCCATAGCTGGGGCTCGGCTTTCGGTTTAGCAAATCGAAAAGGGGTAAAAAGCTCTCGGAAGGGTGTAGGTCTACCAACCACGGCAGGTATTACGAATATCTAATATACAAGAGGTTAATCTATGTTACGTTCAAGATGCTATGCCGTAGCCGCTTGGAGAAAGGGCTGTTCGGGAACGGTGAGGGCCAATTGCTTGTGCATGGAAGCGACAATGTTGTCTCAACCTGATATTAGCTCTTCCGTTCATCGGCGGTTGTTGCTCTATTGGGCAGAGATATGGGATATGTATTACTTCTTCCGGTTGTGCTGTATCGGGGCACATTGCACGAGTCACCTGGTGTCGTCTTCCTTTCCCTCCCCTTCTCAAGCAACTGATACAGGGACTCGTCGAGGGCACTCTTCTGAGCACTCATGATAACCTACTCCCTTATCAACCTGCCCTCCAGCAACCTAGTTGCGGCAAGCCAGGGACAACCGAACCGCGAGGAATCTCTCGGTGTTACTTTACCTGGCCAACACACCTCCTTCATCTTCATTCGCACTAGTGCAAGGCCGAACTCGATTCACCATTTTGGCTCCCAACACACCTCACTTCAGTACCCTTTCACCACAGCTACCCAGCGTTCATCTGGGGTACATGTTGCGAGCTCAGTTCCTGACTTCTTTCATATTTTTCCAAGCTCAACAACCACCACAACCGCCAAACCTCGCCACCCTCGCCATCTTCCACCAACCTCATCCAACTACACCATACCCATCCAACAACAACACCTCGTAGTAAGTCACTCCCTTCCTATACATAGAGTCTTCGGCACTGTACTCTAACACAAGGTGTCTTGCAGGTCATCAACAGCTTATTTAGGTAAGTCCTTCTCCCCCCTTACCCCTACGTAGCCCCTTCCCACCCACCCATCCAGCCACCCACCCACCCACGCCGCCTTCGCCACCTTTCGCCACCAGTCTACGGAAGCTATGGAACGGTTTCGTGATGAACTGTCCTCCGAGGCTGTACTCGCGGAAGAATAAGCTCCGGACTGTGTTCCTCTGGGGGTTTCTGTTCAATCCGGGGGTTACTGTTCGATCTGGGGCTTACTGTTCGATCTGGGGGTTACTCTGGGGGCTCCACTATTCCACCCTTCGTCTCGATCTAGCAGTCTCTATTGCCTGATCTTGAGCCAGTATGCAGTCTCCACCTTTGGGTGGGCGACTTGGGAATTAGATTAACATTCGATGGCTTGAGGTATATGTTGACTGTCTTCCCACAGACATGTCGCATAGCTCGCTGCTCGAGACATGGTAATAAGCACTTCTTGGGGCGGCTTGAGCGCTTACTTGCTATATATGTAGTTAGTTACTGGCAAGTTAAAAAGCAAAAGCAATGGCTTTGGTCTCTACTTCCCTGTAGCTTATGTAGTTTGTACCAACAGATCAGAACTTCCAGAGTTATAATAAACAAAGACATACTTAGAGTTTGTTGTGTTCAAGAACTTTCAAGATACATTGTGCTACAGTTAAACATCTTAAAGCAGTCACATAAGCTCGCAATTGTACCACGATAAAAGGTAGCTTACCTTATGTAGAGCACGTGATCCTTCCTAACATCCACCTTCCGAATCCAATCCTTAGCTCTCATCGAACAGGCCTCCAACCAAACCAATGATGCAAGCGAACAACCTTAACCCGCCGCAAAAACACAAAGATGCCATTCATTGGTCGTGCTTGGCGCAGCAAGGCCCGCGCATGCATGCTGCGAGGTGTGTGTGTAGTAGGTAGGTAGGTCTAGAACTCACTTGCCTACATCTTTCCTACTTCAGGATACCTAACACGAAGTGAGTGTCGTACAGTGTCTGGGAGGAGATGCCAGGCATACATGGAAGGATTGTTCCAGCCTAGCTAGCGGTAGGGTGGACGCTTTTTGGCTCGTAATTGCGAGGGGAGAAGGTATATCAGATTGATTTCATAGCAGAAGACGCCCGCACTTCCGCTTCATATAATCTTTATCATCTACCGAGCCTCGTGGGTTTATGCGATCAAAGCGGTCTTTACCCCTGAGTCATAAAGGAGGTGATTCCATGTGATAAACTTTTTTTTGTGGAAAGTATGACGGGGCCTACCACCTCTGTGCTCGATTTGCCGGGCATGAGCTTCGATATCATCATCGTTGGAGGCGGGACAGCAGGCCTGGTGGTTGCGAATCGGCTTTCCGAAGACCCGGCGCTGCAGGTTCTTGTGATTGAAGCTGGTGCCGATCGTTGTGATGATCCGAGGATTACAACGCCAGGTCTAGCGGTCAGTCTGTTGGGTGATCCCGAGTATGACTGGCGGTTCGTGAGTGAGCCTCAGGTTAGTTAACCTTGGATTTTACGTCCACGAGTTGTCGCGTTGTGTTTTGGGGTCAAATGTCTTTGGTCTTGTCAGCTTGGATTTCAGCACTTAGTTAACGCCCTTTCCTTTAATAGTCCCATCTGAATGGCCGCCGGATAGCGCTTCCCCAAGGCAAAGTCCTCGGAGGATCGAGTGCCATTAACCTGCTTGTCAATGTCTATCCATCCAAATCTGGAATCGATGCATGGGACAAGCTGGGCAATCCAGGCTGGAACTGGGACACGCTTGCACCGTACTACAGAAAGTATCATACGTTCCATACGCCCTCACAGCAAACGAGTCACCGTCTGGCACTCGGCTATCTAGACAAGGATTTGCAGGGGACTACAGGACCCATACAGACGTCTTTTGCGGAGGACAACCTCCCACTGACCGAGGCATGGCCGAAGACCTTCAAGAACCTGAACTTTGCCATGACTGAAGATCCTTTATCTGGAGAAGCAAAAGGAGGATTCAGCAATTCGTCTTCTGTCGATCCCAGAACGAAAATAAGAAGCTACGCTGGAAATGCGTACTATAACCTAGAGGTCAGGAATCGACTGAACCTGCATGTGCTCACGGAAACCTTGGTGGAGAAGGTCATCTTCGATAAGCTTGAAAATGAGGGGGCGACCGATGCATCAGTCTCTGCTATCGCAGTACAGGTTATAGACAAGAATGGGAAGAGCCACATCTTCAGGGGCAACAAGGAGATCATCTTAGCTGCAGGCTGCTTACAGAGCCCCAAGGTATTGCAGCTCTCGGGAATTGGAGACAAACGGCTTCTAGAATCCCATGGAATCAGCACTGTAATCAACAACGAGTATGTGGGCAAGAATTTGCAAGATCACCCATATGCGAGTTTGAGCTTTGAGGTCGCCGACGGGGTACAAACCGGAGACATAATGGGAGATCCCAAGGTTGTCGAGGCTCTCATGGCTCAGTACCAAACATCGCGATCTGGACCTTTCGCCGCTGGAGCTGCATCGTCACAGGCATACATGCCGGTGGTTGACTTCCTGGATAATAAGGGGCGCTCTGAACTTACGCAGCTGCTGGAAGAATTCGTGGACAAGAACCTCAATGATGCAGAGTTTCCGGCCAAGAAGCAGCAGTTCGACCTGCTACGATCAATACTTGAAAGCTCGGACGATGCCTCAATCCAGTATCTAATGGCACCCCTTCAGTATAATTCTTCAGCTGGTCCCGATATCAAGGCGATGGACAGTCTTGAAAGGCCAGGTAATTACATGACTATTCTCACCTGTTTAAGTCATCCCTTCTCTCGCGGAAATGTCCAGATTCATTCGTCTGATCCGAAGGAAAAGCCGGTCTTCAACCCGAATTATCTCTCTCATCCACTCGATCTCGAGATTCTAGCCCGTCACCTGCAGTATCTGGAAGTTCTCACCCACACTCAACCTCTAGCTTCGATGCTCAAGGAGAATGGGCGGCGCATTCCCGAGGGTAAATTCGTTGGCGATTTGAGCTCAGCAAAGGAGCACGCTATCAGGGCATTTGTTTCAAATTATCATCCCTCGGGATCATGTGCCATGATGCCGAAAGAGCTGGGAGGAGTCGTGAACGAACGTTTGGTTGTCCATGGAACCCGCAATCTTAGGATAGTGGATGCGAGCATATTTCCATTGTCACCAAGGGGTAATATCCAGTCGAGCGTATATGCTGTTGCGGAAAGGGCTGCGGACTTGACCAAGCAAGACCTGAGCGAGCGGGCCGAGATCACTTGAAATACGTGTGGGATGAGGAATGCCTGTGGGTCAGTACTGACATGTCTGCTGGTTTTGTTGTTACATATCTAGACATGGATTGTTGAGGAGCGACCAGTAAGCGTTGGGTACGGGCTGAAATACTGCTTCTAGTTATTGGTCCTTGCGTGTTCTTCTCAGGTTATGTAAATAGGGTTGAAAGACCATATCCTAAGCGAATATATTCTATCAGTAGCTCCATGTTGCATTCTCAGATAGAAGTCCACTCAAACACAGGAGTCGTCCTAATGGGATTACCCCTATGAAATGCCATCGAGGGAAGGGAGTCGCTGAGGGTAGAGTTGCAGATTTTGGAGCCTAATGGGCTCCAGTTCGCCGGAGGGGAACATCAAGTGTAGCATGGAAGTTTTTTGAGGTCTGTGAATGGTTAGCGTAGTATTGAAGTGAGAGCACCAAGGACCCTACCTCAACACACGAACTGAAGTAGCAAACCCTCCTTGTAACGTAAGACTCGGTCAACACAAGCACATCTTTCGCCCAAAGGCTCCCACCCTACTTACAGCACAGTCTGGTCAAGATCAAGCTTGTTCCCATCAAAAGGCCAAGGTGATTACACATTTAAGTTCAGTGTCGTTTTCTCCTATCTCTCACCGTGTTGATCTTCGCCAAAGACTCAATATCGACAGCTCGTCCACCAACCTTTACTGCAACATACCGCTTTTACTGCCTCATACCACTTTTACTACCGTATACCAGTAGTGCCGTCGACGCGAACAGAACATCTTCTTATACCAAGGCCTAAGGTTGACCAAGCCACAAGATGGACGAACAAACGACCATCGCAGCTGTCCACGGCAACATAGCATATCTCCCCGCTGAAGCCACTAGTACATCGACAATGATTCTACGCACAGCCACACCAGAATTCTTCCAATTCTGCGAATTTTGCAAATTGCCGTTCGGCGAGTACGAACTCCTCACCGGTAGATTCGTCCAATTCTGCTCCTTTTGTGGATCAAGGCTTCTAAGGGTCATGAGCATCGAGGATAGAGTGCTACCAAGCAATGTGCAGTCCGCTCACCCAGCAAGAGTTGTGGATATCATGATCAATCAACACTCACGTCCACCACCATCGCGAGTCGAGAGCTCCAATATTGGTCATAGTTGGAAGCCCTATCCGAGTCCCAGATACGCGCGAAGTAGCTCTCCGGCTGACGAAAGGTTGGATGCACTGGATCGGTCATCAGTAGCAACCCATAATAATCCTTTCGCTCAAGGCAGCACTGGTCGGCCAAGACGTCTGGGCCCCAAGAAACGCCGTAACACGTCCGATACTTGGAAGCCCCCATATTCCACAAGTCCTTCAGTCCAGTCCGCCAACGAACCTGTACATGAACCTGCTTGTACTCTCTCGGCACAACCCCTTCCTACTCTCCAGGATGCCAGTCTTATCACTGGTCCTGTCGCTAAGCCTGCTGCTGGATCCATGGGTCTACCTTCTCGTCCTGCGATATCAAGTGATTCCAGTCGCCAGCAACAAAATCGATTAAGCCACCTGCCAAAATACGATTTCAGTCGGTGGCAACCGTATCAAACTGGCCGTCCAACACAGCCTGCTCCCGTACGAACTAGAGGCCGTGGACTGTGGACGCCAATAATGGAGCGCGAAAATATGTCCATATTTCAGAGATTATCCATACCGAGAAAAGCGAAGAAGCTAGAGAAGCGAGCGGAAAAGCTGCGACAACAGATTCGTGCCAAGGAGTTCGCCAATCTATGGCTGGATTTCAAAGAGAAGAACAGGAAGCGGGAGACACACAAGGACAGACTAGGAGCACGGTAGAGCGGGGTGAGCAATACGACACGAGGTTGACAAGAGAGGACAAGGAAAAGTGGAAGAGTTGCGCGGAAAGGTAGATCGTGAACACTTATCAGCAGGACCGGTTGTTGGTTGAAGATGGCAGTTATCGAGCGCCTCGATATGAAAGGGTTGTTAAGATTCAATGCGCAAATTTTGGAACGTTTACTTGTGTTACGAGGTCAGAAAAGAAAGTATTCGGATTCCGCAATTGACTGCCGTACGGCTGCCGTACGGCTAACGTAGTTTATCCGCACCCACCATATTCAGAATTTCATCTTATTATCACTATTCTACCTTCATGTGGGCGTTCTGCACGCGGAGGGATTGACTGGTATCGCTATAATAGATGTATTCTTCAGCCTCTTCTTTTACCCGTCTATCAGAAATTCAAGGCTTCGCATGCAAACAGGACTTTATTAATGCAGGATGGAGCCTCAAATCACACCTCGCAATGGAACAGACCTTTGTTTATGAAGCAGGAAATTGATATGTTGTTTTGGCCAGGCAATAGCCCTGATCTTAATCTCATAGAGCATATATGGAACCTCATAAAGGATCGAGTATCACGTCGACGACCCTTTATTAAGGGTAGATTGGAACTGGAACTGGCCTGATATGATGAATGGGAAAAGTAGGATATTAACCCTTTTATTTTGAATCAGAAGCATCGGGTGGATCGGATTATTCTTAAACAGGGTGACAATCACTTTCATGGATAGATAAATATTATAATTCATATCATCTAACATTTCTACGTATAATTGGTGCTATTGTCATTACATTTGACTATTTGCGTGTTCGTTTGATTTTCGTGATAGTGCAGTTGCGGTACGGAGGCCATTCCGAATACTTTCTTTCCTGACCTCGTAATAGAACTGCTGGAGATAATTTACTGTTGGAAATAGGGGATGGTGATCTCCGCCTTCATAGGGCTGATAGGGCTGGGGCCCGCTAGTAGAGTTTTGTCCTTCTCAATAAATCGGTTATCTAGCACGTGATGAGTTTGTGCTGTTTGCGCAGCATCCCGAAATGTCTCCGAGACGAGTCATTGTGGATCGACCATTTCAGCAATGCAAGATTGAGCCGCTTCTATTTACTTTGTGACTGAACATCTTCGGAGACAAGATGACATACCTTTGGAGAAGTTTCCGAGTGAAGGACGAAATATAAAGAGCTGCGGAAGAACGGGGTTCATCTCTGAACATAATCGCATGCTACTCCCACAATATCTCTACCATCTGAGCATTCTCTGGCTCGTACCACCCACTACAATGGCTGACTACGCATCCAAGAACCGTAATCACTTCGAGTAACACTGCTTTCCCTCCCCCCCCAAATCCAGCCAATCCCCCACCATCCCCCCAGCTAACCCCCAACAGCAAAACCGCAACAACCTACGACTCCAAGCCCTGGATGCAGCGCGCCGCCGCCCAAATCACCACCGAACTCCGCTCCCGCCGCGACTGGCTCGGCATCCCCTGCGCCTCCCCTTCTTCCAAGGAACCCCCGGTCCGCATCCTCGATTACGCCTGCGGCACCGGCATGATCACCCGCGCCTTCGCCCCCTTCGCCACCCACCTCACCGGCATCGACATCTCCGCTGCCATGGTCGCGGAATATAACCACCGCTGCTCCGCCCTCTTGGCGTCAGAGAACCCGCTCGGCGCATCCATGCACGCTATAGTGGGGGATCTGTGCGATCCGGCGGGGGTGGCGGAGGCGTTGAGGGGGGAGGAGCTGTTTGGGTTTGATATGGCGGTTGTGGGGATGGGGTTCCACCATTTCGAGCATTTGGAGCTGAGTTTGCGAAGGTTGGTCGAGAGGGTGAAGAGGGGTGGGGTGGTGGTGGTTGTGGATGGACAGGGGCATGAGCATGGGAAATCATCAGACCACAATCACGGCAGCGAAGAATCTTCAGCCAACGACATGGACTCTGTCTTCGCAGCCGCCGCCCCCTTTGTCCCGCACCAACACGGCTTCAGCCGCGCCGGCATGGAAACGCTCTTCACAGCAGCCGGATGCACTGATTTCGATTTTCTGGTCATGGCGGAGCCGATTCTTTTCGGAGATGGCGAGAACCCCGCCAGAATGCGGGGATTTATCGCCAAGGGGAGGAGGGCTTGATGGTGGGGGTGGCATCAGAGGGGGAGCTTCATATCTCAGGCGGTCTAAGTTTTAGCTTGAAAAATAACGATTAGTAGTTTCTCGATTCATCACGCAATATTATCAGAAAACATTAAAGATAAGACAACAACTTTGCCGTCATTGATGTCTCAAACACTCATTCGATTAAATGATTATGATAAGGCAGCATAAAAACAAGCTTGCCTCAGGATCTCAGACGTGTCGGGCTAAGCTCCTTCGGGTTAGCGCTTTGCTTACCACGGAAGCTGCAATTACACCGAGCTCGCGAAGTAAGCAAAGCTAACCCGAAGGGGCTTAGCCACGCACGTCTGGGGTCCTGAGGCAAAAACAAATAAGAGAAATCGTGTGCGGCTTTGCAAGTCATCGTCTTACAGTACCTCGAAGATGCCAGATGACATGTGGTTACCTTAATGGCCCTTGCTTTAAGTACCTACCTACCTTGGCTGGACACTACATCTTTCCTGAGATATAAAAGTTCCTCACCCACTCACTCACTCACTCACTCACTCGAGAAACAGAAACGAAGAAGGAAGCATCTTTTACCGTATTCTGATCTATAGAACCCTACCCTACCCCGTACTTGTGTGTACATGTACAACCCCCTTCTCCTGAGCAGATTAGGTGATTCTTTCGCAACGGGCTCAAACCCCATTTCTTCTTTCCATTACCCCTTCACAGCATCTCTCTCCCCTCACGACTGTTGGAAATAGGGGAGATGGTAATCTTCGCCTTCATAGGGCTGGTAGGGCTGGGGCCCGCTAGTATGTAGAGTTTTCACCTTCCACCTTCTAGATGGATACCTTAGCCTTCTAACAGCAACAACCAAAATATCAATATGCCCTCATAGGACCTTGTGTTTCAACAGCGACCCGTCTGAACGACTATGTACAACCACGTCTAGCATAAGATAGAGTACGTTTCATAGCAAATTGATAGTGGTGGTGTGATTGTAGCACGATTCCCTTTCACCCTTCTTCACCCCTCTCCCCCATCCTACCCCCCCCGCCGCTTTCTGCTCCCTGCTCCCTGCTCCCTGCTATTATGTACTCCCACCACTCTCGCCCTTCTCTCTCATAATTCGTTAGTTTAGAACTTTGTTTTTTTGTTTTGGCTTTTTGCGGTCATGATCGGGATTGAGATTGAAAGTCGTAGATGAATTGAATTTTGGTGGTGTGGGCTGTGAGCTGTGTGGGCTGTGATGACGGCGTGGCATGTGTGTTGATTGAGCTGGCTTGTTGGAGTAGAGGGGGGGGGGGGGAAAGGCTGAAAGGAAAGACTAGAAGGGGGCTGGAAGAAGGGTTAGAAGAGAGATGTCTGATTAGACGAAACTAACGGGTTGAGCCTGGGGAAGGTTGGGGGTGAGAGGGTTTTGGGATTGGATTGGTGGGGGATTGAGTCGTGAATGATAAAATTTTAAGATTTTAGAGAGAGAATGTACTTGTAGATTGAGAAGAATGTACTACTGTAGTAGATTGAGAAAAGTGTGCGAATTGTGAACAGAGAGGCTGTGATGCTAATATGCGGGTTTTAGAGCTGGTTGGAGAGTGTGAGGGCAAGGTTGAATGTCTTATCATGCATCGAGACACTTCGTATCAATGTTGAAATAGAACTTCTGAGGAGTCAAAGCAACCAGGCTTATGAATTGAATATACACAGACGGGCTTGCGAAGAGAAGATGTTCAGATCATCATGGCGAGAGAAGACTGATTTCACCATCTCGTGAGTTGAAACAAACAGCGCATGAAGAGCTTCATATGGTGTTTTTATTTCGAGCTTCATCTAGTGACTTCATTCAGTACCCAGAACCAAAATCAGCCACGCCTATGACTTGGCAGACACCGGCGGCGTAACCGTAGTATCCGATGGCGGCGGGGGGTGGGGATAGGTGGTGTCGCCGCATTTGGCCGCACAACCAATAATGACGTTCGACGAGGGGACGTCGAAGGCGAAATCTTGCATGCCGACAGTGTAGTAGCCGTCGGGCCGTAACTGCTGGGCTTCGGGCATGTTGACGGCTGGGAGGAACGGGGGGTTAGTTTTGTGTGGTAAAGGGGTTTTGGGGGAGGGGCGTACCACTGCGTCCTTTGTTACAAGAGCGGCGGGTGTAGCCGAGTTGGGTGATTGTACGCTCGGCTTTCCACTGTTAAAGAAGTGTCAGATAATGTTCTTCTTCAGTCTAGTGATAGTACGCGTACGATGGCGTGACAACCGTTATCGCTCCAGGTGCAGGTTCTTTTCTCAGGTCAGTCTTTCGATACGCTGAAGTCGTTGGAAGCATCGTTCACTCACGAGTAATCAGTGGTGGAAGAGCAGACCTGCATGCTCTGACTGATTTCCGTGCTGACGGCGATGCTCACGCCACCGGTAACGGCACCGATGCTGTACTCCATGTTCGACGTGACGGTGACTCCAATGGACCAGCCGACGGTCTTGCAGGTTTGTGACTGGGTGGCTTTGATGTCGTTGCAGCTTTGGGTGCTTGCACAGTCGACTTCGTTGCCGGTCGAGACCCAGCCGTCGTAGCGGGCTTGGGTGCCGGTGTTGAAGTAGTCCGTCCTGGAGTGTGTGGTCAGTCACACGGGCTTTCACCGTCAGTCGGGGGTGCTTACCAGCAGTGCCAGTCGCCGTTGTGCTCGTCGGCTTGGCAATCGGAGCCCAGGTATGTTCCTTCGCCGTCTTTCCAGCGGCTAGGGCCGACGGCGTAGCTGGGGTCTTGTTTACACGTGGGCAGGCCTGGGACAATATCACGAGGGAGGAGTAGATTGGTGTTTCTCTTGGCGAGCCATACGGTGGTGCCCGCACCGTCGTATGATGTCGGAATAGCAGATGTGAGTGGGAGGGCGAGGCAGGAGAAGGTGAGAGCGATGAAGGAGTTGATGAACATATTAGATGTCATGGTGAAATGAGGTTGGGAATATGGAGCTGGCTGTAGAGAACCTGACCGAGAACGAGGAAGAAATTAAGAGAAAGATGGGCAAGAGAGAGAGCGATATCGTGTTGTCTAATCAATAGGGAACGATAGAGGTCACTTCGTGTTCGAGCGGAAGCGGGAGGTCTTCTTTATATACTACCATGGGTCTTGAGTAGAAGCATACTCGATACGATCTAAAACAATGGAGATTAGCTATAGGAAAGCACAGCAAAGTGGCTAAGGGCGGCCAATGGAACGAGCATGAGCATGGCCATGAGCATCTCATGTCTTAGAAGGTCCTGATAGTCTGATACTCTCTAGTAGTGTCCATCCTCATCATCCAGGTTAGGTGGCTAGGTCGGTGAGATTATGTTGTCTAAGGTTGGTTTGACCATCCTCATTCGGATAGGCTCCGTACGGGATATTTTCGTGCTGAGTTGACGGTCGTTTCTGGCAGTTCGGGACCGGGGGGTTGTTTGAGATGTTTCATCCGCCGTGATTCGGTTCTTTGTTTCGAGCCTGAGGCCGTCGGCAGCGAGGTCTAACAAGCAAGGCACAGAAGCAGCAGCATGCATCACAGTTGAGTAAGGCTTTTGGAAGCATTGCTGTCGCCCCTCAGACGTGGTAAAGGAAGGTCAAAGAATAGTAGGAATAGAAATAGGAATAAGATAGATGGGGGTGATACGGAGTACTGTACTAGTACGGAGTATTCACACAGTAGATACTGTGGGCCCCCCACGTCATTACTCTCTAATACCTTACCTTACGAGTATGTAGGCGGAAGCTTAAAATAACACGAATAGCGGTACCTTAAGGTAATAATGCCTACTGCAAATCCCGAATTAGCTTGTTCCACGAGCCGCAGAGTACGAGTACTACCTACCTACGTATTGCCCATTGTTATCGTTTCGTATGAGCTAAGACGTTACCGACTCAACCCATATCCGGTCATCGGAAGCTTTCGATCAGTACATGTCATTCTGTCTGTAAAGTATGGGTTGAGCCGCAGCTAAGGCATCTCGCACTTGTCGAATCTTCTGTGGGCTGACACCGTACCACCGGTGACGTGAAGTTGTCTCAAACGTGGTCAATTGCACTGCCACGACCGCCTTCTCCGGCTTTACCTCACCAATAATACAATGATACAATAATACGACGGGATGTTGATTCACATTACGAAGACTCGTGATGACTGTTAGACTTTGATTTGACTCCATGTCCTGTCTGATCTTCCTCTATTAGCGACGTACAGGGAAGTTCCTTTGTCAACCATTGTCGCACATGGTTTGCAATTGCATGTATTCCAACATATCAATCAGTCCATTCTACCGACGACTGCTTGTTTTCCCCCCGACTTCTACAACCCCTGACGGCAATCCACGTGCTATTCTCAAGCCCCTCACCCCCCAACACACATGTTCTGGAGCATTCTCAGCTTCCTCCAAAAGAAGCGTACGAGAGAGTGAAGTCGATTGTATATGAATACGTTACTCAAAATACCGTAGTATCTACACCAGCCCCCATCAACAAAACCCACGCCCTCACAAATCAAACAAATCTGCCCCCTTTTCCACCAGCCAAACGACAGCCAACCTACCACAATCCAACCTTCCCACCGTGACTATGTCTCGGTGCCAAAGTCGAACACCATCACCGCATCACCGACTCGGTTCGCCTCTCCCGGTGCTCTTCGGTCCCCACTCCTCACGAGGTCCTCATCCCTGGGGCCAAGTCCCGCCATTGGAGATTGTCCCGAGACTCCTTGGCCATGTTTTCGGATGATCGTGGTATGGTGGTTGGTCCACTTCCCCCTTGTGACGACGTCGCAGATCTCCCCCACGTGTTTGAAACACCACGTTTGAGACATCGTGGTTGAGTACGCCAAGGTAAGGTACCTTGGTCACAACTCACAAAACCTGCAATTAGATAAGCTGCCAAGGAATAGAGAGTAGGTCGGGTATTCACCAATTCATTTGATTCATTTAATAGTCATCTTCACTCACCCGTTCTCAGGTACCTCATCAGTCAATCAGATCCATATTCTCCGAGTAGTATTATGCCTCCAACAACAAGATGATATAGATTTAGGAACTGTATCGCCAAAAGCTCGATATCCTAATTATTTGTTGCTTGGCACCACCAAAGCATAATGTTGGCGGATAAGAGGAGTTGATAGACACTTGCGAAAGGCTTCAAGCAAGGCTGATCAACTGAGCCACCTCACCCTATCCTTCCATCACTTCCTTAGTCCAGTTCTAGTTCTCGCACGCGCTTTGCAATTGCGATAAGATTTAATGTTTCTATCAGGCACTTGTTCCAAGACATCAATCAATCCACGTGTCCATTTGAATCCTTCGATTGAGACTGGTCCTTGACACATGTCCATGAGTAGAGTACTGTAGCTTGCTCCGAGAAGACCCCCGACGAAACCAAGTCGAGGCAATGAGAACACTTCAAGGCCTTTCAACGTCCCCGTCAACGGTCTAGGTACCGAATCGAACGTTGAACTTTCGCATAGTCGTTACTTACGATCTCGATTACTACTGACTGTCTGATGGATTTCAAATCCAAGGTCTGGATCTGTCGGCAGTACCTTTGCCATGAGGATGGACCATAGAGGAAATACGACAGTATGGGATGATTTCCTAAGCTGCTTTGCAATACACGGCTTTCAATGCGGATGACGCTTCCCTAACGCTCCTGCTGTAGATGCACAGCAATTCTCATGGGGGAATGGTCAAGCTCAAGGGACTGTTATATAACAGTTCTCCCAACACAAGCATCGTTACTTCAAACGTTGTGCTCAGCTCTCCTTATTCTTGGCAAAATCTCAAACATGACTCAACCTGAAAGCCGCCGTTATTGGTGGGCCAGAAAGCTCTTGTCTGCAAGGAGCTGCCTAGCCCCGAACGACAGTTCGGACACGTCACCATACAGGTCAAAGGCTTTGGTCTGAACCACGCCGGGATGCACATGCGCGAAAGGGAGTGGGATGAAGGTCACCGCCATCATGGGTGGGCTGGGCCAGAGCATCCCTGGTAGCATGCGGTCTTGCCTCTTCGGCGTCTTAAACGTGCAGCATGGGCAACCTCTACTCAATCGAGGCGCAACGTCATCGCTTGGCCCGGCAGCGGTCAATATAGCGGTTGACGCTGTAGCAATCGTCACAGCTAATTCGCGCCGGCGCAAACGCTTTCCGCAGCTCCAGGTTATGGGTGTTTACGCGGCCAGAGTTGGAGGTCCGGACTTGGTCCAGCAGATACTGAAACAACAGGAACCGCACTCGAAATTTGACGCAGTGCTGAACTTGGTAGGGAATTCGGTTCTTCTAGAAACGTTCGATATCGTACGCCGTGGAGGGATCTATGCCAGGCTGGGTGGCTCGGTGGCTTGGCACCAATCGCAGACTTTAACCCCATGGTTCAAATGGCTAGCGGGATTCACTTCAGCATATTTCGTACGTATTATCCGAGTCCGATTTCCTTTCTCTTGAGCCCTCGCTGTGAATTTTCACTCTTTTCTTCTCCTTGGACATCGGGAAACTCAATTCTCCAACCCATTTAGGGTAATGCCGACTCCGAAATCACGGACTAGACAGCAAAGTATTAGGGACACCAATGTTTCCACTCTCGGAAATTCCGCTCCAGGATATAGTCCGGCATGTTGAGAGCGAAGACTGGGTCGTTACGCCGTCTTGCGTCTTCAAATTTGGGGATATTCATGCAGCCCATAGGTTGCTAGATCCGGCGGAAGCCAATGGCAAGATTATTGTACGTCTCTGAGGGCAAATGAAAGATTGCAATTACCATTGGGCTACTCCATAGAGATGAACATATAACCGCGATTTGGATTCACCTAGACTTACCACAGTGCAGTACCTCCCGTTGCTGAATGTTCAGATCAATAATTCGACGGGAAAAAAACGGCTGGTCAACGGGCAAGAGTAGCTGAATACCCAGTCACCGCTTTACAATGGTCCAAGTCATCTGTACTTGCAATCAAGCACAAACGCTTCCAATACTTCCACTCGTCCCTCAAACCCACAACGCCATCAACCCCACCTCCCTCCAACCCATTCCCTCTCACCCTCTCACCCCCTCCTTCCCCACCAGCACAACCTCCACCCCCCAACCCTCCTCACCAAACACCCACCACCGCTCCCACGAAACCTCCGCCTTCTTTTGCACCCCCCCACCCGTGCTCTCCCCATCCCCAGCCAAGTCACCAGCGCTAACCCCCCTCGCTCCACCTCGTATCCGCATACCCACGATCCACCTGCTTCGTGTCAGCTCCCCCTCGCAAGTCCTCCAAACGACGGGCTAGCGATACGCGCCGTAGCGGAGATTGGAGAGGGGGGGGGATTGGCTAACGAGGGTATGATTCTCTAGGAGGTTTTTTCATTCAAAAAGAGTTGTACCACCCAGTTAAAATACATAGGATATATCAGCTTGTAGATGGTTTTCTTTTTCATCCGTACTTCTTCTCGTCGGATGCTTTGCTATCGTTGAATGGCGGATGCGTGCTGGAACTGTTTGGTATGATGATGATAGACTTTGACTGGGATGGGATGGGATGGGATGGGTAAGATGTCGCTGTGTACAGCTGCTGTGGAATTTAACGTGCTGGTGTACTGTAGATGTTTTTGGGTGATGTGGCGAGGTTGGTTGGGGAGTGTGGTGGTTGAGTGGTTACGATGTGTGGGGGGTTTCTTAGATAGAGACGTTGAAGAAAGACGGAGATGCGCGGGGAGGATTGTTGTTGTTGGTGGTAGGGAGAGCGTGGACATGATGACGAAGGGAGGGGGGTTTAAGGAGTCGCATATTCTAGTCTGGGGCTTCTTCGACGTAATGTAAGATGCTGTGAGTTTGGCTATGCTAAAGTGCAAAGGGCTTGATCTAGAATCGTGGAAGGAAGCTGATGCAGCTTGTCGGCAAGGTCGAGGTGTCTGAGGTGGGTGGGCTAAATCGTGTCTTGACTATCAAATGCACAAATGGAATTCCCTCGCAGTGCCGGCAGAAACAGAGCATGTTGAAATCATTCAATGCGTCCTTCAAATATTTGCATAGCGTTGTGACAGTCCTGTTCTACAACTTCTTCACCAAATGCGATTCTCCCCTGCCGCAGGCCTTCCTGCCGCACGGGTTGTTTTTCGCCCCTCAGGCTTTCCAGCTCCTGGCGTCCTATAGAACAAGCTGGGACCTTGTCCCTCAGGGACCGAATGGTTAAGGTAGCCTCTGTGTGCAGGGTCTCGGTAGTATTCGATAGCTTTTCTGCTCGTAGGATCTGGGAGGCGATTTTGGAAAGAGGGCTTGTTCCCCACCAAGGACTGCTCTTCTTTAACGGGCTGAGACCTTAAAGAGTGAATGGTATCACTCTTTCCTCGGAAGATGCGTTGTATCGCAAAGGGCGTGTAATATCTGGTAGTCACTGATCCACCAGCCCCTTCGATGGCTGCTATGGCGGCAGCGGAAGCTCGTGAGACAACCACGTTTAGGGAAGTCTTCAACTCTTCGGACCCTCGTGCCAATAGTTTCACACCATCTTTGATATTGGTGACGCATCGAGATTGGCCCAGCTCTTTAAGGGTTATGGGCTTTGTAGGGTCCAGTCGACCTTGGTTTACCCATGACTGGATGCGGTCGAGGTTAACGGGTTGCATGTCCACGGAGAACCTAGATGAGAGATTTTAACTGGCTTGTTGACTAAAGTTGGTCTTGAAGCAGCCATTGTACGTACACATTCACGAAGCCTCTCACACCGTGCACGACTTCCAATTTGGTCTGCCCCCCATTGAAACCACGCGGGACTTTTCCATGTGCCTTCTGACCCCCATAACCTCTCCCTGCAGTCTTGCCCTTGCCTGACGATGGCCCTCGTCCTCTTCTAATCTTCTTGTGGTATGCGCCCGAGTTGTCGGACAAGTTAGAGAGTACTGAAGCGGCGCGCCGTTGCGTTTGCAGGAAAGGAAGCAAAAAGGGCGATATACTCGAAGTCGTATTTAACACGTTGCTGGAGACATGTACTGCATTGAAGAGATGTGAGGACATCGTGTTGCTTAGAAAATTGGTGGTTAGAGCTGTACTCTTGATCAATGATTGACTTGAGGTTCGCAAACGGAAGATCTTGTCTCGGCGAATCGGCGCAATGCTTCCGAGACCTTTTTGTCGACAAAACCTTGCTGTCCACTTCTAAATGCGGCTCACAGATGGAAGTGTCGTAGTAATGAACTTTGCGGTAGGGAGATGGGCTATTATCTGATACCCAGCAATAGATCTAGGCGCATATCTGAGCGTTCCTCGATACGCCAGATGTCTTGTTGCGCACAAGCAATACAAGAATGACTTCTTTCAGAACCACACGGCGTCTTTTCCTGGCCATTGCTGCATTTGCACTCCTTCTTGTTGTCGCAAACTACTTCGCACTTTCGGAAACAGACGTCAAGTCAAAGATTGACAGTATCCATATCCCGGGCAGGCCAAAGAAACCATGGCGGCCAGACGGGACCCTCGACGAGGCTCTGGAACCAATAGATGTACATCCGATTTCTTTGCTGATGGCAGAAGCTGATAAGGCGTGGCGCGCATACAACGATGGCTTGTCAACAACTTTCAGAGATACTGTGAGCAAATACAGGAGGAAATACGGACGTCATCCGCCACCAGGGTTCAAAGAATGGTATCAATTCGCCAAGAAAAAGGACGTCCATAACGTTGATGACTTCGAGCAAATCATGGACGATATGCGTCCCTTTTGGGCTGTTGAGCCTCGAATTATACGGAATCTGGCAGCGAATATGTGGAAGGACAACGACCAGGGAGTCTCAGGTATCCACATCCGAAGCCACAAGGTGGTAAACCAGACCAACCAGAACTGGAGAACCGAGACTATGGTAACACTGATTGAGCAAGTCATCAAACATGTCCCGGATATGGACATTGCAATGAATAGTCTGGATCAACCTCGTGTGGTCATTCCCTGGGACGATATGCAGTCTATGCTCGCTACAGAATTGAAAACGCGTCAAACCCCCCCAGAAGCCATTGATGAGTTCTCGCAGGGCATGGAAGGCCTTCTCAACGTAACAGTAGAAGACGTTGAGACGATACGGGAAGATCCAGAGTGGTTTCCTGCTCATGGCAAACCATACATGGACATAGCTAGCATCGCTTGCCCCCCTGAATCCCACGCCCGTAAGAACGACTCGACTCAAGCGGATAGCGAAGCTCTGTACAAAAATCGCCTTGGTGGTATCGTTACCAACTTTAATCGTTCGTCGGATTTGTGCACAGTCGGTCCAGAAATTCACGACAAGCATGGCTTCCTCTTCTCGGCTTCTACTGTCATTGCAACCAAGCGTCTCGTGCCTATTTTCGGTGAGTGCAAGATCAATATTAACAGCGATATCATCTTTCCCGCAAACATGTACTGGAAGAAGGACGATCGATACGAGTACAGTGGCAAGCATGACTTAGACTGGGCCGATAAGAAAGATAGCATGATATGGAGGGGTGTATCTTCCGGGGGTGTTCAAAATGAGGACAATTGGCGTCGCATGCATCGCCAGCGTCTAATTATGCAGACCAACAGTACAACATTGGAAGGTAAGGAGGTCAGAATTTTAGCAGAGCAACCGGAGAAAAAGGGTGAATACGAAAACTTTAGGCGATTTCAGCCCTCAAAATTTGCTGAAGAGCATACGGACATTGGATTCACTGAGGCGGTGGGGTGCAACCCGGACGACTGCCCGTTCTACAAGGACGTATGGACCTTCAAACCGCCGGTTCCTCTCGCAGAGCAATTCAAATATAAATTCGTGGTCGATGTGGACGGACACTCGTTTTCCGGTCGCTGGCGAGCATTTCTTGAGAGCAAGTCTCTCGGTATCAAGGCCACAATTTTTCGCGAATGGCATGATTCAAGGCTTTTTGCCTGGCAGCACTTTGTGCCTATGGACAACAGATACGACGATTTGTATAGCCTACTAACTTATTTCCTTGGTACCGGTACTCCTATTGGGGAGCAAGCAATCGCGTCAGCCACTACATACAGCGACGCATATGTCGCTAGACACGACATCGAGGGAAAGAGAATTGCGGATCAGGGTCGAGAATGGGCGAATAAGGTTTTACGGCGAGACGACATGGAGGTAGGTCTCGAACGCGTGCTTTGACGAGGTTTTTCTGCAATCTACAGACGCTAATGCTAAGGCAGGTATATATGTTTCGGCTCTTAATCGAGTATGCTCGTATAATTGATGATAATCGAGACCGCATAGGTTACTCAGGCGATGGAAGTGAGCTCGACAAATCTGATGGCAAGTCGTGGTTCCATGGTATTTCTCGGGGATGACCGTCTCGGAAAGGAGACAAGGCGTTTAGGGTCGTTTAGTTTGGTATGCTCTATGATTCAGCCATGTATATTCTATAGATACCAGTATAATAGGGTGTACATATGTATCATGAGAGTAGATGTAGCTAGAAAGACAACTGCTTCATCCAGCCAGGGGTCGGTCATGGTACCTTGCCTATTTATTGCAGCCCTTCTTCTCATCCTCGCGGTCATTTGTACTCTGGTTTCCCCGAAGCGGTGAAGGCTGATCAGTCATTAAGACAAGTGGACATTAACTATATGAATTGTCACAATGCAATAATGGCGAGTGTGCCAGTTTTTCTGGCAAATACCCCTGTTGTACGAATCGGGTCGTGACTCGTGAAACAAAGTGCCTCTGAAACCTTAATATTTCCCCATTCAGGTTTCCAGGTCTCCAGGTCAAAATGTTGCGGGATTGGCAATCACTAGAGAAACCCCACTTCGCCAGAAACAGTCTCAATTCTGAGGGCTTTGGGCTTCCGAGGAGTGTATAGATGTGTATCGGTGGACCGACAGCGGGCGTCCAGCCATTGCGACAGCCCAGGAACCAGAATCCTTTGTCGCCTTAACCCTGGCTCAGAGAGCACGGTTCCTGGAAATACAGCAACCTCAGATCAGCAACAACTGGCTCCTAATATTAGTCCGACTTTGTGCGGCAACTGTTGAAAACCTTGGGTCGCTGCAGCTCTGCGTTCCCTCAAATCTCACCAGAACGCGACGATCGAGTCTCAAAAGCCCGCGGATTTACGATTGCAATGACACGGCCTCAGATCATCAGGGCAGGTAAGATTCACCAAAGCTTTCCGAGGCCAGGGAATGGCAATGCTAAGCAAGAGCACTGCTAACATGGCGATTGCAGATACGATCGATCTCCAAAACCAGAATGCTCCGTCTGCCAAAGACCACACAAGACAACCAGCCCGCCCAGTGCCGTTAGGCGATGGTCCCCCGGCTCCCCATCAAGCAGAGACTCTTAGAATTGTCGAACAAGGAGCAGCACTTGAAATGCATACTCGCAGTCCGCGACACTCCAAAGACCTGTCGGACAAGGAGTTGCAATTACTCCATGAAGACGTAGGCTCCTATGGCCCTGATGATGGGCCCGGTTCCAACCAAGAGCTACATAATTTACAGCGAAATGGGGATTCTGCGGGCATGAACGGTGCGGAAGGCGATTTGGGAGACGTTGATGGAGACGACGGCATGGACGATGACTTGATGGACAAAATATCCAGCTCTCCTTCAATAGACGATGGTGGGTACTCTTTACCTCTTCCCCGGACCAGCCGCGACGACTCTCTCCTTTCGACATCTACACAAGAAGAAGAACCGCCACCCCTTCCACCCAAACATGACGATCTTTCTTCTTCACCTTTCCTTTCATCTCCTGCACATTTCCCTCTTGTCTACCAGCAGAAAGAGCGGGACCAGCCATTGTCTGAGGATCATCATCAAGAAGGTGGGTATGCCAAGGACCATGGATACCAGCCCCCCTCGGGAAACAGCAGTGATTCAGAGACAATTGACCAAGATAGTCCTAGGACAACGAGGCAGCGGGTAAGCCACTTCCATGAGGAGATTGACGACTTACAGGACTCGTACGACGGGGATTTCGACCTCAACGGTTTCCACCACCTGCTTCTACCTGCAGATGATCCCCTCCTAGATAACAGCTTCGATGACGCTCCTCTGTCTTTATCGTCTTCGGATTCATCTCCGTCTGGATCGACAAGTTCATGGGAGGACCAACCACCCGATGGAAATGATGATGATACCGAGGACATTTCCTTTTCTGATGATTCGCGCTTTATCGACTCGGGATGGGGGGGAGAATGCTTACGCGAAATAGAGGATATCGATTTCGAGTTTGTGTATGCACTGCACACATTCGTTGCCACGGTCGAAGGCCAAGCGAACGCCACGAAGGGAGACACAATGGTGCTCCTCGACGATAGTAATAGCTATTGGTGGCTTGTAAGAGTCGTAAAGGATAGTAGTATTGGTAAGATGCTAAAGCCGCCTCAGTTAAGCATGTGCTGATGAGATTCTGTAGGCTACCTACCAGCGGAGCATATCGAGACACCAACGGAACGACTAGCCAGGCTTAACAAACATAGGAATATAGACGTAAGACCTGACGTGTATTGCGAGAAACATTCAACCAAGGCTGAAGCTTCTCATCTAGTTATCACAAACGATGCTTGGGGATAACCCTGAAAAGTCGAAAAATCCACTCAAAAAAGCTATGCGCCGACGTAACGCTAAAACCGTACAATTCGCTGCGCCCCAATATTTCGATCCCTCGGATGTGGAGTATTCTACAGACGAAGAAGAACAAGAAGATGGGGAGTACCTCACACAAGAAGAGGGGGCTGAAGTGCAAGATCAAGATCAAGAGAGAGATGTGGGCGAAAGTGCCACAGTTGAACCGCTTAAAGCCAGAAGTGACCCGAAAGAGCCAGCCAGAGAATTGATCATAGATTCGGACTCTCGAGATGCCGCCGTGGATCAATCCATTGTGGTAGAAAAGCCGCGAACAAGCGGTGAGATACTTGAACAACCAGGTAGAAGCTTCCACACCCTATCCTGATGACTACCATGACTGAAAGTTACAGATGATGGAACCCCAGGCAAACCAGGCAGGCGTACCGTTCGCAACACCGACTCATTCTTCAAAGATGATACCGTGGAGACGCGGAAGATCAATCTAACTCCTAGTCTCCTACGAGATGACTCAAGTGGATCGACGGTAAAATCAAACGAGGTGAAGGAGGTTCGTACTTTAAGTCCGCTCTGTATCCCATGAAACTGCTAAGACTTCGATAGCTCCAAACAAGGGGTAGCCTGGACTCTCTTGAAAAGACTGCATCCTCCCAAGAAAAGGCCAAAGAGGATAAAAAACGCAAGGAGAAGAAAGGTATGCTCAACGGCCTCTTCAAACGGAAAGACAAGAAGAGTAAAGGTCAAGATGATGAGATAGAGGACGGTAAGAAATCGTCCGAAGAATTGAGACGATCCCCTCAACCAAAGGAGTCGTCAGAGTCTTTCTCTCAGGATGTACAATCGCCCAAAGCCAACTCTCAGTCTCAACCTCAAAGGCAAACTAGCAAACTACAAAAATCCCCACCAGTCAGTCGGGCCGTCTCCGCAAACCGATCGAACTCTTCCAACCGTTCACAGGCAACGAAGCCACTAGCACCGCGAGATGAGCCGACAGCTGTGAATTCAATCATCACAGACCAGCAAAAAACGGTGGTTCTCGAAGCCAACAATGCGCCTCAACCTACGTCCCAGCCCAATGGACTTGTGCGGGCGGTCCAGCCCGAGCAAAGACAATGGAGCGATGACACGCCATCACCTCTACGTGTACAACATGTTGAGCAACTAGCCGAACAACATGTCCAGCCAGAGGCGCCGAAAGATACAAGCAATGGGATGTTTTCGTCAACCATAGATGCTCCAAGGCCATCGCCCTCATCTTCTGAGCCTAGAGCCGAGCATGTTCGGATAGCCAAACAGCGTATGCCTATGGATGACTCGGACTCATCTTCGGATACCGAAGAGAAACTTACCCCGCTGACAACCCACGAAAGGCCAGGTCAAGCAAAGAGTCTGACCGACGCTCCCAAAGAACGATTGTCCGAATCGCCCGTGCAGGTTCCCTCGCAAAATCCAGTGTCTACGAAAAACCCACCTCCACTAATGATAGACACTTCCTCTCAAGAAGATCCTTCCACTTCGCCAGTCTCACCTCTATCCTCACCCGAACTTATCGAAGCTCCGCAGGAAGGGAAAGCAAGGGAGGCAACTCCAGCTTCAACCACCCAATCTTCGAGCAGTACCCCAACGTGGAGCGATGCGAGCTTGCGGGCGTATCTTGAAGATGATACAGATATTCGTGACCTACTAGTTGTCGTTCATGATAAGTCAGATGTCAAGCCAGCAGCAGCAGCAGATCATCCCATGGTGAAAAACTTGTTCAAAGATGAAAATCGCAAGCTTGGAGAGATTTCCAACCAACTTGACGGCTTACTAGGAAACTTCCTAGCGAGAAGATCGAGGCTACCTATCAGTAAGCAGTCGTAGCAGACTGCCGAACCGCTTGACTCTCTTTATTCTGTCTGTTCGTACTGAGATATACCATGGTTTCTATGGGCGGCTTGGAGTTTTCATTGCTGTGTGGGTTGCACTTGGCTAGGTAATCGTTGTTAAGGATGGTTTACCTGTGGTTCTGGGATACCAATGCTTTGCTATACCACGATGATGCCGCTTCTGGCGTTGTTATTTCTCTTCCTTCGACGACTCGAAGGGTTGCATAGAGCCCCGAGACTGGCGTAAGGCGTGAGATCGAAGATATAGCCGACGTTACCGTCCTGGCAGAATAGCTCCTACTTTGACGGACTTCTGACCTACTCCAAAGAGTATGCGGACCGGCATATAGTCGTGCTGGGATTCTATCTTGGAAGGGTTGGGGGTATGTCTAAAGTCATTACATGATTTCAATACAACGCCAATTGCTCCCTGACACCATGCTACAAATATCAAACTCTCCTTATATCGTACCGCCCCTACAAACTTAGCCCAGACATTGATCCATCCATTGTAAAGAGGGAACGCCCTCGAATATGAGCGAGTGGTGCGGCTCAACGTTCTACCTCGGTGGTTGCCTATCGGTCGACAATTCCGCGAATAGCCGACTTCAACCTTTGACGATGCTCAATGCTTTGATATAGAGATGGCTACTGCACCTACTCAAGCCGCAAGCCACCTTGTGGGCTCAGATACCTTAGACAGGAACAATCCAACAGTCCACAAGCGCACATATCAAGCATGCGTAGGTGCGTTTCGTTTAACCTACTAAAATTCACTCGCTGACAGTACTTCAGATACCTTGTCGACGCAGAAAGGTGCGCTGCGATCTCGGACCTGTGGATGACCCCCATGAGCCACCGTGCGTGAGATGCAGACGAGAGAGCAAAGAATGCTACTTCTCCGCGACGAGAAGAAAGCGGAAGACGGAGGAAGAGGACGGTTTGGCGGAAGGAGGCGATGACGTGGACGATGACTATGCGGAGCGCAATAGCAGAAGGAGAACCTCTCTCAATCAAACCTCGCCTCTCAGCCGTGACGCGACTTTACAACACTCCCAGAGGTCACTTTATTCTGGGTCTCAACCAAGTACACCACCCGGGGCTACATACGGCTTGAACAATCGTGAACTTCCTGCGCCCTCGAATCCATATTATGGAGATACCGGTGATGTTAGCACGGAGACCTCACAGGATCGAGAGGTTACTAATGATACGGCCGCGGCGTTGTTCCAGTCCCCCATCAATAATCCTGGCGATGCGCTACATCTGCTTCTTGAAGCCTCTGGTCGAACTGAGGATGTCAATCGTCAGAAGAACAGACCTCAGAGCGACCAGCACGGTTCTTCATTGACCAAAGATTTCGCAGTGCCCCAAACTATTTACAACGGGCGAAGACCGTATGACGGTCTAGTTCCAGCGCTTTCGAGTCATCCTACAAATATAGACCCAGCGATCATTACTGGCAACATGACTGAACCACATAGCATTGCTTCCGAAATCCTTACAGCAGTCAAGGCTTGGTCTCGATTACGTTTTGTCCGCGCTGGATGGCTCACTGCAACGGAAGCAATGTCATATCTCGATTAGTACTTACCCCTTCAGCGATAAGCTGTGAAACATGCACTGCTAAGATTTTGAAGTTTCTACAGACATCTTGCTCCTCTTACTCCTATAAGCCCACCAGATTTTCGCTCACCGGCTACCCACTCGAAGCTCCTAAACGAAGAGCCTATGCTTACAGTCACTATACTTACAATCGCTGCTCGCTATAAGAAGCTTACAGGCCTCGGTGGGCACTCTCGATCTTACATGGTACACGACAAGCTCTGGGTCTACTTGCAAAGTATGATCACCCGTATGTTTTGGGGTCAAGAGCAGTTTGGGGGTGGCTTTTGCGGTGCAGGTTCGCGGAAAGTTGATCAGAAAGTAGCAGACAGAGGTGGGCTGCGGTCCATGGGGACTATTGAGAGGTATGCCGCTTTAGTCTTGTCGATTCTTCGATAGATATCTCGTTTTAACGACGCTTTAGTCTTTTGCTCTTGAGCGAGTTCCACCCTCGTTCCATGCACTTTCCACCAGGCGATGATGATAACGAGATTCTTGCACCTTCAGAAGAAGACCTAGCAACGAATAGCGACGATGTACGAGAAATACCATCTTCCGGAGAAAATACAATTTCCGGATGGACGGAGCCAGCCTTGAGGTCAGACCGAATGTGCTGGAGTTTGGTCTCGACAGCATATGCCTTGGCTTATGAGCTCAGTCTATTCGGCAACTTCTCTGATGGTATGCGAACCACAACGGATGTAATACAACACAAAGGCGGTGTGCTATCAGAAAGTCAAAGAGCAGAGCGCGTGAAGCGACTACTTTTCATTTACGTTACGCAGACTAGCGGGAGACTTGGATTTCCCAGCATGTTTTCAGAACATGTTCATGAATGTGGTTTCGTAGATGTAGAATTGGACTCTCTCCAAGGTCAGCAACTGAGAGCCCCCCCTGGTTCAACAACTAACATTTGACACAGGCCAGTCACAGGCACCTCAGAGCTCTATTGAGACGATACAACGATGCTGGGCGGGGATCACTACAATCATGAAAACCACTAATACAAAGCTATTTCCATCGAAAGAAAGGACACGAGAATTGATCAAAAGCGGGGAATATCTGTCGCTCTTACAACAACACCAGCCTATCCTTACGTTGTGGAAGAACGACTTTGATAGTCTTCATGGTAAGAATCAAATTAGACATAACTTGCGTCTGGTATTTACTGATCGTTTACAGTGGAAAAGCTTCCAAAAGTTATACTATCGATGGAATTCGAATACGCACGTAAGAGCCTTTTTCCTGCATTTGAAATCTGGCGTTTAATTCCATACAGGAGTGTACTCCAATTCACTTGCACTTCAAGCTGTGCTTGAGCACTGGACTAGCAGAGTTGGAGCCAGTCATTCATCCGAACGCTCTGGAACCTCGTCGCTCGCTGCTTTGTACAGACAGAATGAGTATTACATCAACGAGTGTGTGGATGCTTCGAGGACTCTTCTGCGGCATCTCGTGAATGGACTTCTCCCGGAAGATTCTCTTAAACATGCCCCAACGAGAACGTACTTTAGAATCTTGTCAGGGGCGATGTTTCTCCTGAAAGTAAGCCTACTGCTCTGATAGATTGGCAACATCCTGTCTAACCTACATTCAGACCTTTGCTCTCGGAGCTAAAGAAGAAGAAGTTGCGATATCACTACAGCTACTTGATGACACCGTCAGGGCACTGCGCACCAGCGTCGTCGATGACGTCCACCTATGCCTGCGCATCGCTGATCTCCTTGAGCGTCTAACATCAAGTATCCGGAATAAGTTCGTCAGATTGGCTGCTCCTACTGCCAGGCGAACAACCTCTTCGTCAAGAAAGCGTCGAGGGAAATACCCGCAAATGGCCGCTCAACAAGACTCTACCGACAATAACGCCAGATACCTGTTCCTAAACATCAACAACGTAGGCGCCAACAATCCCTTAGCCGGCATATCCACCAGCCCCGTCAACCCCCAAGATGATAACATCAGCATCATGCCTCCCCCAAACGACATCTACAACATGAACCCCTACACCAGCAGCAGCAACCCTCAAAATTTCAACCAACAATCTTTTGAGCACCAGCCGCACCTTTACACCAACGACGATAACTTATCGCCCCAAGTCAGCGAAGAGGACTGGTTGACACTGAACCTCAATCCTCTTCTGTCTGACACCACAGGATATGGTAACGGCGAGTCCGAGAATTGGTTTGGTGATTTTGGCCCGGAGATTATTAATAATCTCGAGGTGCTGGGGAAGTTTGTGGACGGATATGAGCCCGGGGGAGTAGGATTCAGCTAGAGGGGTGTGGAGGATAAAGGGTTGTTTACTTTTCTAGTATGTTGCTGGGGACTGTACGCACTTTTGTTTCTATCGACTGGCAAAGCCTACACTAGTAGAGTGCGTATGTATGAAACTTTGACCTTTTCCTTCGCCATATGACTGTCTTAACATACTACCCCAGCGCGTGAAATCTCTATATCTACATCTTTAACGAGTCATGAGCATTGAATAAATCGAACGATACCACAGGCATGTCCCCAACATTTCCCTAAAAGAATCGTCACAATAACATTCGAGCTTGTATACAAGAAGATCTGACTATCAAGCACAATGCTCAGCACAAATTAATTCACCTTTTATACGAGATCTTATAACTCTTCTATCAATCAATAACTATCACAGCCTTTCAGAATATCGCGTTTTTCGAAAGCTGTCTCTGAAACTTGTATCAAAGTAATAATAAACCTTGCAGGATCCCCATCTCTGCATGTCTTTTCCTCAACATCTCCCAACATTTCCACATCCAGGACAGGGAAGTTACATAGCCAGCGTTAGAGACAAGCGAATCCCGTACCTGCTCGTTGAACGACGAGTTCTACCCACCCCCTCCTTTTCTCACACACACCTCTTCTCCACGTATGCAGAGTCGGAAAGCTCTGTTTATCCTCTCACACAAACCCCCCCTTCCCGCTGCTGCTGTCCCAAGATTCCTAGTCCTAGACCTCCACGATCTCGTAGGCCCCACTATGTCCCTAGACCATGATCCTGATACCGGGCCTATGTAGTTGCTTCCGGGCTCTTTGTTTTTTCGAGCGCTCGAGTTTGCGGCTTTTCGGGGTTCGTCGTTTGGTAGAGATGTAGGGGACTTTGTAACGAGCGAGGAAGCTAGGGGTTGCAAGTGATTGAGAAAAGTGGGTGTGGGTGTGGGTGTGGGTGTGGGAGCGATGTAGCAGGAGCGGGGAGGAGCACGATAGCGACGGAACGGGGGACACGAGGGGAGTGATGGAGTGATTGTGGGGAGTAAATGTGATTAAGCTAGGAGTGGGGAGGGGAATATTGAGATGGTGTGATGGTGTGATGGTGTTGCAGAGACGGGAAACAAGAGGATGGAGGACGAGGCGGAGGAAGAACTGGAAGGAGGTCTGGGAGTGGAGAGTTGGGGTTGGAGCGAGGAAGGAAGAGCGAGACTAGAGCAGAACGATAGAGCCCTGAAGCTATACACAGATGAATCTCCTCTCATCTCTCTCAAAATGAGAACGCAATATCATCACCACACCGCCATCGCCAGCAACATCATTGAAACTTGGTACTTTCTAACAATAGCTTTGGGTACGTATGAACCCAACAAACAAAAACCAACAAACAAAACCAAGAAAGCAAAGGAACCCAATTGCCCTACCTTGAGACGTCCATATAAACTCCAATTTTCCATAGCCTATGGCTTCTGGTTATGTACTTCCAGGGAAGGTGGTTGGACGGGTTTGGTGTATAGTACGAGATTTTATTCGGGATTCTTGCAGCTTTTGATAAAATGTGAAAGCTTGCCCCCCAAAAAAAGGTGGGGTGAATTCGCGAGAATCAGGGGACACGAGTGTGTGTGTGTGTGTGTGCAGAGGAGAGCGCGAAGAGATGATGAGAAAAATAACGAAAAAGCGCCCATTTCTCCAAAACCCACGACCTCGATCCCTCCGTTCCCCTTCCCATCCAAAAACCCCCTAATCACTTGTTCCCATACCATCTCAACTCTCCGTCCCCTCCCCTCCCCTCCTCTCCTTTCCTCTTTATTTCCCCACCCACACACTCAAGTCAAGCCCTTTTCCAGAGCGCAACCCTCACGGATGTATATACCATCCCCCCACCACAAACTCCCGGCATCTGATCACGAGTGAAGGAACCCGAGTCGTGTGATCCCCGCAACAACTTCCCGAGCTCTAAGAAAGACCGGGAGATTAGTGGTAAGTGACGGCAAGCGTACGTGATAGAGGAGTGGTAGGGTAGGGGTTTGTTTGGCGTGTAAGGAAAGGTAGGTAAGGGGGTATGGAATTCAATCCGAGATGGGGAGTATTGGGGATGCTGGATACAATGAGAAGAGGTGGCAGGTAGGATGAGGGCAGTCAGGATGAAGGGATATAAGTCTAAGCTATGAGAGAGAGAGCGCGGAACGGGGCGAGGAAGGCATAAATGCATAGTAGTGTTGGGAGTATGGGTGAAGAGTTCAGAGCAGAGGAGATGGGGTGGATGAGGTCGCATATGAGAAGAACATGTACCCAGAAAGGCATGGAGAATAGGATTGGGCTCGGTTCAGGGTCTGAGAAACGCAAAGGTTCCGAGTCAATAAGGGGAGAAGATGAGCTGATTCCGACGCAGCGGAGACGTCACGGACGGAGTGCTTGAGGTCGGGTTGTAGCTGTATATCTTGGTGGGTATGGTGTGGTTCCAGTCCACCAGTGGAGAGTATTCATGGATATTGATACCGCGGAAGAGGCTGCGTAAAATCGCGTTCAGATGACCGCTGGAAGTAGCAGGGTCGAAACAGCACATTGTCTTGTGGCTTGGCAAAACACGTGGAGTGAAGATGTTGTAGACTCTGGTACAGCGGTTTTCTCGAACACCTCACGTCTAACGCAGCCAAGCCGACGCCAAGCACAAAACTACAGTATAACCCTTCAAATAATTCAAACATTATGAGAAAACCAATTTCCAACCGCCAATCAGAAGATAGGAGTACATCAAATAATCCTGGGGTATATGTTTGGGAAAGATGTTGCCGCGGCTGCTGACTCGAGCGCGTATTACTGAGGAAAATCGGAAAAAAGCCGGTAAAAGATGAAACGGCGGACCCATTTACGCCAATAAGGAAAACCTCCTGAACGCATCAGATTCAGTGCAATTCTTGTTGTTTCTCCTTCCAAACCGCCAACTCTCCGTAATCAAATCGCCGATCTTTCAGCGAATCCCGTCACATGGCCAAGCGCTGGGTCCCACGTGTTTGGCGCGAATGTGGAGACCCGGCCGCATTTCAGTGCCTTAGCACCATAGAGATGTCGAGACGAACATGGGTTCTTTTTCGGTATTGTGACGCTTTTCTGGTGCAGAAATATTCCATGTCGCTCGGACTCGTTGCCACCAGGCATTCCATCTTTCGTCCGCCATGTGAATAGTAATCCCGGCGCTTTGTACCATGTGCTCCACCTCCCAAGTCCCCCGATGGCAGCATTTCTGCCATCCCTCTTCCATGGATACTCCGGGTCGTTATTTACACACCGGACATGTGCCGGCAACGACAATGTACCGCTCATGAGGCCCTTTGGCACATCGAAAATCTCTGCTGCCATCGATTGATATCCTGATGAAGTGGATGCCGGGGTCGGCACACGTCGAGTAGATGTAGTAGTTCTTGTAGTAGTCGCACATGGCGCAAAGGTCTCGATTAACGGGAGGGGTGTATGATCACTAGCTACTTCGATGGCCTAAGGTTGTCAATCAGTACATGCAAATCGTCAAGGGAAGCGAAATCCTACTGGTAGCTATGGCGATGGAAATGAGTGGCTAATAATCGAGCGATAGTCTCCTTGATATAAGTACGTGAGTGGTCTCCGCGATAATGGAATTGTCTCAGCTGGCTGAGATCTATACTTTATATCTGCAAAAAGAGGTCGCATCTCACGGCCCTTGCATCAACATACTGACCTTCATTTGCGGCCTTGCCTCTGCCTCTTGCGAACACCTGGCGTGTATGAAATACAATGATGGGCCAACATCGTAGGAAAAGAAAGCGTCCATAGGCCCGTGACAAGCCTGTGATCTTCGATCATGTCGCAACTCGCTCATGAAATGGCAATTTTGTTGGAACGTGAGTGGGTCCGTACTGGCGCTCGATAGTCACCGGTCAAAGGGGGTCGATACGAGGGTAATCCTGGGTCTGGCGTAGATTTCATTGTTTGGTATGCGGTTTGTGAGAACAGACCACGTTGTTGGAGGAGGACGGGCGGTCAAAGCACCCAAATTTGTCCCATGAAAAAGCTCGGGAGAGGTGGCCCTAGCTAATATTGCCCTGCACCAAGCATGTGGTATCTGGCCCGAGAACCGTTTGACGGCTTCAAAATGCAGCTTCCAGGTTTGATCCAGTTGCCGAATTGGAGCGGGAGAAGCGGTAAATAAACGTACGTCGATATAAAGGTTCCTTTGCTGGTTATCAGATGATTAGAAGGATTCGCTAAAAGCCAAAGGAAAAATCGGTCGAGTGGGTGCCTCAGAGTACTAGTGCACCCTAAGGTAAGGTAGGTAAGGTAGGTCAGATTATCTAGTGGGGGCCCAGGGCAAATACTTGCTCTTTTCACCCTCCCAACCAAAGTTGACAGAAGAAAATACTTTCAAAGACGAAAGCTTGTGACTATGCGCAAAACAAAGAGTATCCTTTGAAGCTTCTCTTAGCTAAAAGTCAGTCATGATTGGACACGGCATGTGCTTCAGTCATGCAGTCCATGCCGTCAACGGGGTTAGTCATGAGAAAAGAGGTACACAAGGACCTAGTTCTCCTCCATGCCTGGGAGGCCCATGCTTAAAGTTGCCACTGGGCTCGACCTGGTTTTATGATTGCTGCCATTGAGCTCGGGCGATGAGATCTCATCGGCCATGCATAGGCGTTGAAAAAGCAGAAACCTTGGTTAGTAGATACTAGATAGCCCCGGAGTATAGATGCAAAAAGGTAAGGACTGGAAACATGGACAGAGGAGGAGAGAAACGCTTTGCATCTGTGATGATATCACTCCTGTCATGACTGCATACAGCAGATGAAACACGCGCACTCCTGCATATCCATCATATGTTGGGCAATGCAAGGTAGCCTCAACGATTACCCAGAAGAGTTACCTTACCGCATCTTGCATGGTATGATGGGAAACGTCAACCATGAGAGCGGGCCGGTAGGAATAAGATAGTGCGGATGAGTGCCGGTCGACTGATTGGGATGAAAGGTACTTGGGCTCCCCCCCGTCCCTCGTATTTGCGTCGCATGTCGCATAGGTACTACTGTGACAAACATCGTCAAGGCGAAACGTGGCCTGGTGTGGGGGGAAGATCTAAACTGGGTAATGTTTTCATGTATGAGGAGCTATTAGGCTGTTGGCGGCTGTCGATGACTTATGTCGGTTGTTCTGCCGTGTTAGTGTAGGGAAGGATAGCAAGAAAGCATGGACGTACATAGTGGATCTGAGCCGGACGTTCGATATGCGTGGGACTTGTAGGATAACGGGTGCTGGCAGTCAGATATCAGGTTGCCTGACGAACAACAGAGCCTCAAGGTTGAGGTGGCGCTTAGCCTGATTTGTCTAGGCCCAATAGGGAGTTGCGATGCAAGCATCAACAACCATCAGGCCCTTCCGACCCAGACCGAAGTTACTGCCCTCTTCCCATACCATCGCTCTAGACAATCACACTCGTTTTGAACAAACCTATTCTTTGTAGCCAGTGGAACACACCACCAGCGCCACTACTGTCAGAACTCCTCCGCCAAACCGGCCAACGGCACACCCAACCATGGGCTTCGGAGACTTCGAAACAATATGTCACAAAAGCGCTCTCCCACTATGCTCCATAGTAGGCCCCATATCGCCCATCTCCGGGAAAACAGGCATCCAAGCCAACTGCTATGCCCGCAGCGTTGAACTCGCCAATACCATCATTTTCGAAGCCGCAACCGACTTCATGCACATACTTGCGCTAGGCATGGCCGTCATTATGGTTCTACACGTGCGCTCCAAGTTTACGGCTGTTGGTAAGATGGGAATGCTCTTCTCTGTTGGGACGATTTGGGAGTTGGCACGACTGACAATGGTTGTGTTTTATTTATAGGTCGCAAGGAAATCACAACGTTCTTTTACATCTACATGATGCTGACCATGACCTCGCTCGTACTCGACTCCGGAGTCATACCGCCTGGATCAGCGCCGTATCCCTACTTCGCTGCTGTACAAAACGGATTTACCTCTGCGCTGTGCACTTGCCTTTTGATCAACGGGTTCGTAGGCTTCCAGCTGTACGAAGATGGTACAAGGCAGTCTGTTTGGCTGCTACGAGGCTCTTCGATTGGCATGTTCGTTCTTACCGGCGCGATATCGATTTTGACGTTCAAGAACAAGGCGGGCCTTGGGCCGACGAATACTCTGGGGATGTTCGTGGTGTTGTACCTAATTAACGGGATCTGTTTGCTGGTATACGTGGTTATGCAGTTTATCCTCGTTGTGAACACCCTTCAGGATAGGTGGCCATTGGGAGACATTGGCTTTGGCGTACTCATCTTCATCGCCGGCCAGGTGATCCTCTACGTATTCAGCGACAGCATCTGCAACAGCGTCCAGCATTACCTGGACGGCCTATTCTTCGCCACGATATGCAATCTTCTTGCCGTCATGATGGTGTACAAAGTAAGGCCCCACAAACATCTCAAGGTCCTTCTGGAACCTCACTAATTGTGCCTCTAGTACTGGGACTCCATCACCCGCGAAGACCTCGAATTCAGTGTCGGCACCAAACAAGGCAATTGGGAAGTCAAAGAACTCCTCCCCGAAGACGACCGCCGAGGCACCATCTACCACGACGGCAATTCCGAGTACGCCAGCAGCATGTACCACCAGCCCACGCCACGCACCTCGCATTATGGCGGCTTCAACCTATAATGATCCTACAATATCGTATACATTCCGTTCTGCAAGCATAGCGTTGTTGAAATATAGTGGAGTTTTGAGCTGTCTTGGGTGATTAGGCGAGTCCAGCATTGGGAAATGGCGTTTCTTCCGTGGGTAGCGGTTAATGTAAAATGGGGCTTTGTCCACATGGAAAATCCGGTGATTGAGAAAAGGAGTCTATACGAATCTGTAGACCATGTATGTAGCAACTTACCTCAGCCAAAAGTCCATAGGCAATCCTCGATCGATCCCGGGTTCGCAAGCGCTATTTGAAACCCTTTTCCTTTTCCTTTTCTTTCTCTTCCTTGGCCTAGAACTACAGTACTCGTTCCTTTTCTACAAACCCTCAACTCCTGCCCCAACGACTCTTCCTCTTTCCCCCCGCGCCCTTCCACATCTCCAACCAGGAAAACCACTCCTGCGATTGCAGATCCAAACCCGAAACTTCGCCCCTACCAGTCTTGTCGAGCCTGCGCTCTTCCCCCCCTTCTCCCTCCCGTCCCGCCCTTCCATCTCAGCGCCTCGATCCTCCATCCCAAGCCAACCCCATCGCTGCAAAAAGATCCCTGCTCCAAGCTCCCTAGACCGTCGTGGTCGTGAAGATTGTTGGGGGGGGGAAGAAGGGTTGAGAGGTTTTCAGAGTTTGGGGGGGTTGAGGTTCTGAATGGTTTTACGATAAGTTACATAGTTGGTGGGGAAAGCGGGCTATATGCTTGATTCTTTCGGTTTGTTTTTTAGATGACAGGGTTGGGTTCTCTTTTCTCTCTCTCTCTCTCTCTACTCTAGGCTTCACGACAGATGCACAACCACGCTCGATTTGGGAGTCTGTGTCGTGCTTATACGTCCGACCGATTAAATCGTAATGATTACTTTCCCGGGAGTGGAGCGAGGCGTGTAGCGTTGCGTAGGGTACTGGACATCGAGGGTAGATGGTCGCGTGGGAGAAGGGAGGAGCGGAGAAGAAAAGGGGAAGAATCGATAGAGACGAGGAAAGAAAGAGAGATGATGGGATGATTGAAGATGAATGTTGAGATTGGAATAGACGACGAAGTATGCTGGGATGGGGTTTGTGACGCGGGCTTGAGAGGGCGGAAGAAGGGGGGAAAAGAAGAGGGAATGGGAGGAGGTGGATCGGATAAAGGGAGAAGAAGTATGAGATATCAAGGAGAGGTGAGCGACGAGTGCTGCTATGGAGGAAGCTGCGTGATAGTTTCGCTGTGCTTAGTATGTCCGGTAGCAGAAACTTCAGCCTTCCTACCCCTAAACGCTTACATATTCCTCACACCCCCAAACACCGTCATTGCACCGTCCCCTTCCAATTCATTCTTGTGTACAAAACCCCTGCCCCCGCTCAAACCATCATCCCCTCCTCAAACCCACCCGCTACCCCCGGCGCTCCTCCCTCCAAGTCCACCGCCTCCACCATCCCTCTCCCCTCCTGCGCCTTATGGACCAGATTGCCAAAATACTTCCTCGCAACCTCGCTCTCGTGCTTCCCCTTCCACATATCGTCCCTCTTGGTGCCGAGATCTTCGACGCTTTTCTGCAGACCGCTGCGCAAGTTCTCTGCGGGGAATTTGAGGATTTTGCGGACTTCCGAGGAGATGCGCAGGCTGTTGGTATGGGTGTAGTCGAGGGTATGAAGGGTGGCGGCTATGCGGTGAGCTAGACGGGGTGGGAGGGAGGTGGGGATTGAGGAGAGGAGGTAGGTTGTTAGGAGGACGGCTGCGTTGTTGGTTGTTAGCAGAGGGACTTCTCTGTGTGGACGTACGGAGGATAAAAAGGAACGTACCAGTAGCGACGATCCCAGGAACAATCATCCTCCGCATATTCTGCGTTCCCATCACCCTCGCCGCGCCCAATGCTCCATCAATCCATCCCACCCCTCCGATCATCCGCCCACCCAGCACACCAGCTACCGTCATCGCCATACCTGTACCAGCAACCTTTTCCTGCCGCTCCCAGAGCCCGCCAATGTCAAAGAAGTCCCAGAATTCGGTACCAAAATCGACCTGTCTCGCCAGGATGTCCCTCTTCCGTTGAAACATCTTGTCCGAGCGGAAGCTGAGGTCCGTATACTCGTCGCCAAGATGCAGGACACCGAGTGACTTGATGGTGCTAACACCGTTGACAGTTTTCGTACGGGCGCGTTCTTCGCAGCTGGTGACAGCGGCGGAGATCTGGTCTAGCATTGCGGCTTTGATATCCTCGGCATACTGGAAGGCACTCAACAGTCCTGGGTACGGGACACCCAGATCTGCGTCTGCGACGTTGGTAATGGCGGTATTTAGGGTAGTGCGGGTGTGAGAGTAAACTTCTGATGAAGTTTCTTCTATGGTCTTGTCTACATCATCACTGACTTCGGATCGGGCTCTCTTGGATTGCTCGTAAACAGGTTCGAGTTCTTGAAGTTCTTTGGTGACGCGATCGAGTTCTGCTTCTGCTAAGTCGCGGTTGACTGTTGCCAGGACGTTCAGATCTAAGAGAATGTTAAGGAGGTACGTTTTTGCAGGTGCCAATTTTGAGCGGGCACGCTTTTCGAGGACGAAATGGCGGAGTGCGGTTTCTAGCGCTTCAAAGTCTTGGATTTTCTCTTTATCTTTGCCTTTTCCTTTCCCAGGTGGAGATCCTGGTTCGCCATGCTTGCCCATAGATTCGTCCTCATCAGGCAATGGTGAACCATCGTCGGAAGGATCTGAGCTCTCACCACTCCCACCGTCTCCACCGTCTCCTCCTGGTCTAGGGCTGGGTGCAGGAGCAACGGGGATTGCATTACTTGAGACAAAGTGGACCAATTCCGTCGACTCCTTGAATGTTTGTGGGCTTAGTCTTTGTACTTGGTTCAAGATCCCGCGCTGGCACCGCTCCTTGTCCCTGATATTATCGTACCCATTGACCACAATAAATAGATATGCCTTCTCTTTTGCAGCGTTCCAGATGAACTCCTTTGCCGAGAGGGTAAAGTGATTTGCAGCATGGACAACAAAAACAACAACGTCTATCTCTTCTTGCCGAGCAAAGACTGCTGTGGTCTTGAGGGAATCTGAATTCAATCCAGGCGCATCGATGATGGATATATCGACAACCCCGTTGTTTAGTAATGATTCGTCGATTGTTCGGATATCCTTTACGTAAACCTTGCACTGCGAGTATTGCTCATTGTCGGTGACAACTTTTTCCAGCTGGTACAACGCATACACATCGTATGTGCTCTCATCATTTCGGTTGTACTCCACATCCTTGTGTATTGCGTGCGCTTCCTCCACCCCGCCATTCTCCCTCGAATCCAAGACTTCGCAGAAGATACTGGTGCATGGTTGTTGGTCCTCAGGCAGAATCTTCCGCCTCAACAAAGCATTACAAAAGGTTGACTTTCCAGCGTTCAGATCACCTGTGACCAAGACCTTGCTCGACGTATCCTCTATCCGATCTCTAAGCAGTAGTAGATGCCGCACGGTTGAGTTGATCTTGCCGTCCAGTAATGAAGCTATCGTCTTCTTTTCCATTGAGTGAACAATATCTGACTGCGTCAATCCTTGAATTTTCAGATCCAGCTTCAATATGGAGAAGTCATGGGCCGCCTGGGGCGTGATCAGCCTCTCAGGTTCTGGGGCTTTTCTTTCCGCTGCAGCACTCGACTCCGCCGTACTATCCTCGCCGATAGATGTGGCGGCTCTTCTTGGCCCAGGCCGTAGTGGGACACTATCTCTCTGCTGAAGGTCGCCAGCACCAGTACTCGATTGTGTATGACTGAACCCAGGTCTTGAATCTGACCTTGAATTGGAGAGTTTTCGCACTTGGGGATATTGCGCAGGCCAGGTTGAGTTTTCCTGTTGTAAATCCTTGAGCATATCCACTGTCCGATTTATGGCGCGGCCGAGCTGTACTCGATTCTGATTATAATACATTTGATGGACATGACCTGCCAGTATCTTCCTCTCATTCTCGGCTGCTGGATTCATCACGCCGCGTAGTGTAGGTGTATGGCTCGGTGTCGGTCGGTCCTCAGTCAGTCCTGGGTGCCATCCCCGCGCGCTTCCATTGTTACTGGAGCTCTCGTCGCCATTCATCGTTCCATATCCGGAATCATTGTCTAGGGTCGCCATCAGTGCTGCCGCGCTTGCTGGAGTTGAACCCGATCCCACAGTCATGTAATGCGGCCGAGGTGGGTTTCGATTTGAAAGATTAGGAAGAGTAGACGAAGGGCGCGGTGAAGAGCGGCCGCTGGCAGGGCCGTCGTCCGGATAATAGTTCTGGCTCATGTTAGCGACTGTTGATGGGCTTGATGTCAAAGGCGAGGCGTGAGGTTGTCAGCATTGTTTCGTGAAGAAAGAAAGCTTTCGGATTTGCCCCAGCCAATGAGCGGCCAATCGGAGGTCTTGGCACTTGCTTGTAGGGCTGACCCTCGCTCGCGCGTCATCGGCCAATTTCGCAGGCTGCCGGATTACAACAGCTATAAAGTCGCACTCAATTCACCCACAAACCGACCGCTACTGAGCCCTTCTCGAGATCTCCATTCTCCGCCCCCCTCCGGAGCCATGAATGTAAGCAACGCTTCCCGTCCGTCCTCCTCCATGCCCCACTAAACCTCACCACCAGATCGTCGAATGGGCCTTCGGCAAACGCATGACCCCACAAGAACGCCTCCGCAAACACCAGCGCGCCCTCGAAAAGACCCAGCGTGAGCTCGACCGCGAACGCGTCAAGCTCGAGAACCAAGAAAAGAAGCTCGTCCAGGACATCAAGAAGAGCGCCAAGAATGGGCAGATGGGGGCATGCAAGATCCAGGCCAAGGATCTGGTCAGAACGAGGAGGTTCGTCTACGATTGCCTTATGACTCCGAGGGGCCGGGGGAATACGTTGAAGATTGGATGGCTAACATTGGATGGGGTGTGGTACAGATATATACAAAAATTCTACTCCATGCGCACCCAACTCCAAGCCATCTCCCTCCGCATCCAAACCGTCCGCTCCAACGAGCAGATGATGCAATCCATGAAAGGCGCCACCTCTCTCCTCGGCTCCATGAACCGCCAGATGAATCTGCCCGCCCTACAGCGCATTGCCATGGAATTCGAAAAGGAAAACGACATCATGGATCAGCGGCAGGAGATGATGGATGATGCGATTGACGATGTGACGGGCTTGGAAGACGAGGAGGAGGGGGAGGAGGTGGTGAAAGAGGTGTTGGATGAGATTGGGGTTGATTTGGGGCAGGCGGTAGGTTTGGTCTTGATGAGGCCTCCCGAAGGCGTAGGGACAAATGGCTGATTTTCGATCTCACAGATGGGAGAGACGCCAGAAGGGCTGCAGAAGAACGCTGTTGCCGACGGCAGGGTTGCGGAAGCCATTGGTGGCGGAGGCGGCGGGGGACCAAAAGACGACGACGACTTGCAGGCTAGGCTGGACAGCTTGCGGCGGTGAGGGTGAAGCTGGGGTTCTGGAGTTTCGCGGTATAGGTGTCTTGGCATTGGTCCCGGAGTCATGAGAACGGTTGGGCGTTTCTATCAGAAGCGTCAAATTTGAAATTGTTCTACGTCGAACCTGAGGATGGATGCTTGATTCGGTGTAGCCTATACGAGAGAGAGTGCCATCTCATAGCTGAGATGTCACGTAGGCTGACGTTACACGAAAACATGATAAACATCCTTGATTTTCATTCTCATTGCACTTCTTATACTATTTAAATACTATATAAGACTTCATGCATGTTTTATACTGTTGAACATAAGGAATGATGTAGTACAGTAGTAAAAGTCGTGATAGATCTTTTGTCTTTTCTTATTTCTTTACTTCGAATTTTACTTGAGTTGTAGCTGTATTAGTGATACCTTAAAGTATTCACATCATTACTGTGGTATTTAGGGAATCAGTTGTTAATGCGATCTTCGAACATGTACAAGGGGATTGATTGGCTAGCACACCGAAAAAAAACCTTGACTGTGCAGCCTGTGCTTCAGTATTAACAACTGATACCGTATACGAGTACCAAGTACGGAGTACCACACTACATTTTTTCTTTAGCTTGCACGCCTTGCCCAACCCGGAAAGCGCCGAGGCGATCGAGTCTTCGCCCTCCGAATGACCCTAATAGGCACAGGCACAACCTGTCGAGCAAGTTACCAGACGAAGAGAGACGATTGGAAATAGAAAAATCGAGTAGCGGGAACGGACGGGGCTTCAAGACGCCAACTTCTGAGAGACTTGGGAGTGGCTCGGACACGGAAGGCTCTCAAAGGACCGTTGGGAATGAATTTAGAGTCAGACCTGCTCGGTTGGAACTTGGAAAGTCTCCTAGAACCTCGGTTACGGGGCCGTCACATATATGCAAGCAAATGTTTTCGGGACTCCTATCCTGATCTCGAAGAGTAATTGCCTTCATGTTGCTTGGCTCGGCTGCAAAGGATGGAGGCCGTTCCTGGAAACAATTGGTCTAAGCGATGGACAATGGAAATATGGTATGCGGGGGAAAAATGGAAGCGCATGAGAAGAAGGAGAAGAGGAAGAAGATGAAGAAGAAGAAGTAGAAACGAGGCTGAGACGGTCCGATAGTTGGCAACACATGAGATCCGAGCAACGTTTGTAAGACCGTGGGGGCTTTGCTCTAATGCGCTCGCATGACTGTCGGCTTGATGTATGCCAACTCGTTCCTGTGACGTTGGGACGGCTCGGATAGGACAGGACGCAAACCTCGTAAGAGGTATGAAACCATCGTCGCAATGGCTTAGATGTCGGGGAGTGTCTAAAGTAGACGTCAAAGTTTGGAGTTGCAGGGTAACCTTATTAATGAGCTATGTTATTATTGTTATTGTTGGAAACGGTTCCTTAGAACCGACCAACTCTGCTCGAAGCCATGGCGCGCGGCAAAGAACAGCAAATCGGTCGCTGTTTCCGATGAGGTTAGGGGCAGGAATAATGGGGGCTGTTTGCTTGTGCAGAATCGAAGCGCACCTCTACCACTGTACCACATACCTTACGTGTGCTGATGATGACTGGTAAGGCAAAAGGTAGTCGTTATTGCCTTGAGCTTCCGCAAGAGTCGAGGCACCAAATCGAGCAGCATAATAAGCCCGGATGCACATCTACCTTGGCAACGCTGCCGGGGAAGGACCTATCAGGCCCGTCGAAATCTTTTGAACTTCCGAACCTGGCGGAGTTGCCTCCAACCAAGCTTGTTCGACGGCTGATGGTGTATCTGCTTCTTTCCTTTGCATTTGCCTCCTGCCAGCGTACTTGGTGTGGCGTGCTGTTGATCTTTGAATATGTACCCCGTAAGGACAGAGACATCACCGCGTAATGGTGTCTGACTGCTGCAGACAATCTGCAAGGGTTGTCTCTTGCCCGGTGTGCGATGTGTTACAGAGCGAGTCTCGCCGCTAGAGATATGATTTATTGCCCTCCCCCTATGACCCGTGTGTAGCATGGTGCCCCTCGTGATGAGGTGATATAGGAGTGGAATACTCGTACTTATCAGCCCCGTATCGATGGGCCGAATCCCGAATGGGTTTGACGGCTGAGCATTGTTAATGGGCTTGGCCTAAATGAGCCTAGGGACAGACAGTCCGGGCTCAATATAATGTGTACATTTCTTCTTATTATTCCGTATATAGCTGCTTATTCAATTCTACTGGCTACTTCATACTAGCTCTTTTGCCCCCTCCTTAATTCTAGCATGATTCGTGACCACCAACTGGTAATATCTAAAGCAAGGCAAAAGGTGTCTGAATGCATGGGACATCAAAAGCACAACCCAACAAACCCCATATCCGACACCACGTACTACTGCTACTCTACTCAAGCAAGATCCCTTTTGTGTATTGCGCCTTCGGACTCTTCGGGCGCTACTACGCAGTACTGTCATGATTGATCTCAACGCATCAGCTTCCAATTCAGCATCACGGAGTAGCCAGCTGATCACCATTGAGAATTACCCGATCTTCGTTGGCGACCCGCAAACACGAACCTCGATGCCAAATATCCTTGGAGGCGTGTCGTGGCCTCTAATCTTTCGCCTCCATTCCGCACTCTTAAAGTATGCACCATTCGTTGGGGCCTAGATGTACGGGCGTCTACCTTTTTTGCTAGGCACTGCCGCCGAGACGTCCTAACTGCCTTGCTCCTCCGGTTAGTCCTCATGCAGCTTCGCCGTCATTTGCTTCCGTTCGGCACACTGCCATACGAAAAGAATCCAAGGCCTGAAGGTGCAGCAACAAGTCAACCGCACAACAACACCGACGACTGCGACCTATGAAAGCGGTCAGCGGCCATCCATCGTTCCACTCCATTTGGATCCATCCTTGGTTGTTGCATACAGCACTACTAACTGTACTTATGATCCGCCTTGTGGCTTTACTGCAGTTTTCTGGATTGCTCACCCTGGCGGAATGGAATTTGCCTTCCGTGTGTAGCTGAACTCGTGTACCAACCAACGCAAAGCAGATGGGATGACACTGCGTGACTGCGCACCTTGCCTACTCCCTAGATGAATATCCTACATAGCACTTCCTCTAGCAGCGTTGTTGGAACCGTCCAAATGTTAACGGTAGAGCGAAGGTAAGACAGACGCTTAGGCCGGTAGTCGATGGCTTGCGGCGAGAGCGAGTCAGCCAAACACTCCAGGCCGGCGGCATCAAGTAAAGTAAGGTATTCCGTAAGGTAGTATGAGAGCATGATTAGGTAGTTACCACTGGTATTGAAGTGCAAGGATGGTTGATTGGTTGTTCAGAGTTGCCATCAGTCATCCTTCATCATAATCGGATCTGGATCCTTCGTGTCCCCCCCCAAGCAATTTTGCATCACACCACACACCACACAACAGCAGGGCAATTTCTAGCCCGCACAGAGAACACTTACACTTACGGATACACAACTGCTGATAAATCGGACACGACACTTATCGATCGCAAATCGCAACACGGATCCGGAACGGTAGTCTCTCATAGTCATGTGCCTTCGTCTTGACTCCCTCTGTGCCCGTTTCCCGACCCCCACCTCTTCTTCTTTGCTGGCTTCCTGATCTCGGATATCATGATGATCCTCGACCAATCAAGACCCAAGACCTTGTCGTAGTCATCCCCCCCTTCCCCTCTTCCTGATTTGCTCCTGGACTCTTTTGGCGGCGGCAGTAAAAAGCAGAAACCCACGACCCACGACTACCTATCACACTAGTCCCTTATGCTCTTTTGAACGCTACTAGTACCACTCCCCAACCAAGTAACCAACCCCCCCCGTAAGATAAACCATACCAAGCCCTTACCTTTTCACCTGATCCATCACACCGCCCAACAAGGCTCCCGGAAAACAAAGAAGGGGCCATCCGTCTCTCTTACGGACAATCCTTCAAAGTCATCTCGTTCGCGGCACACGGCCTTCGGTACACAAACCCGTGTTATTGGGTCTGATACATGCCTCTATGCTGGCCCTTGCTACCTTGTAAGGTGCATGCAAGTCCGACTATCCACTATTCACTTAACCCTCCCTGACCAAAAAAAAAAACACCTTTTGACGCTCCGCTGGGCTCTGACGCTACGCTACTACTTTGTCTTATTGAAGCTTTCCATTCAGAAACCGGAACCCGAACTATTGTCAAACATTGGTCCAAGACACACAACATACCTAGCGATCACGCCTCTTGGAAACAACATGCTTGCCTGATGAGCAACACATCCTTCCAACTCACATTCCCTAGCACAAATTGTGTTTCGTGTCTCCTTACTATCGGCATGCAAATCCCTAAATTACTTTAGGGGCTCCCCTACCTACGCTAGGTCAATTCATATTGACCCTTCCCTAACTCACTTCCTATTCATCGCTAGTTCTCATTCTGGACAATCACTGTTCTGTGGTCAATCACGGTTGATAGCCACACCTGCTATCATCTCTTGTCATTCCTCAATATTCCTTAAACTCTCGGGCTTATCTCCACAGTCATCACGGCTCCCTTTGAATGGGCCCTTGACATGGCTGTGGTCAGACTACGATCTTCACCTGGCTAATGACTACTGAATTAGAATAATCGTCTACCGTCAGACTCAAGTCAGCCTCTTCAACACTCAACCGTCGGGCCCCAGATCCCAGGGCCTTCCGCTTGTACCGGTCCTCAATGGTCGATGTTTTGCTCCCCTTCTCAATGCCTTCAGCGATAGCGGCAAGCCAGTACATGTTGGGTCCTCCACTACCTTCGTTGTCACAAGGTCGGAATATTGCCAAAAGGTGGGACAGAGACACGTCCACACATGCACACACAGTGAGGGGTCGGGAACAGAACGCTCTTCCCCAACAGCTCCAAGGCCCGGTTGCTAAGACTCGACACGGTCTCAAGACGCCCCCAGAAGACATGAATGGTAGCAATGCCAATCCTCTACTGATACCGTTTGACGGACTGCAGTACAAGAGTGTTCCCGTCATAGGACCGAGCACTGCTTCATACCAGACCAATCTAGGCATTCATGCCAACACAAGGTACACTAGCAAACCGCAGCCATTTTACGACTCATACCACTCAGCACAACAGTCACAAAGCCCGGTGTCAAGGGGTGAGAGTATCGGATCACGAGAGCAACCTGCCCGTCGACGGGCCTCCAGTGATGGCAACTCCATAGTTTCATACCTTCAGATACCTCCCTCGATCAACAACAGCAAAGGAAGTTTGGCTGAATTCGCAGCTCAGGTAAGATCATCAATTTGAAGTTCAACTGCAGCAGGGCTAAGACAAGATAGATCACATGCCTCTTCTGGTTTGAGTCTTCGTTTACTCTTCATTTTGTCGAAGAATCCAAAACAACACCTGTACCAATGGCACCGCTTGTACCTGAGGCGATGCCTTCGATAGGATTTCGGAAATGGGTAACAACTATTCTCTCGACCACGCAGGTTACACAGAACGTCATCCTGTTAGCTTTGATGTTTATCTACCGACTCAAAAGATTAAATCCGGGAGTGAAAGGCAAAGTTGGCAGCGAATTCAGGCTGCTAACAGTGGCGTTGATGCTCGGCAATAAATTCCTCGATGACAATACGTACACCAATAAGACATGGGCGGAAGTCTCAGGAATATCTGTTCAAGAAATCCACATAATGGAGGTTGAATTTTTGAGCAATATGAGATACACGCTCTACGCATCCGAGACGGAATGGAATAGATGGCATGTCAAATTGGGCAAATTCGGGAATTATTTTGACCGAGCTTCTCACACTTCACCTGAAGCCCAATCGAGGATTCTCGGTCCACCATCATCGACACCTGTCAATCCTCCGAACCTCCCATCTCCACCATCATCGACACACACTTCCCCACCATTTTCGACAAACCGATCTTTCAGCAACCTAGCACCTCCCCACCCGCTATCTATGCCGCCATATCTCAATCTGTCTGTGCCATCGCCGATGGCATCCATTTCAGAAAGTCTCAAGAGCCATACGAGGAAGAGAAGCCGTGAAGATAATGGCATAGATCCTCCCGCGAAGAGAGCAGCCACTTCTCTGGCTCCTTCAGCAAATTCTAGCACGACATTGACTCCCTCCACGTTGAACAGTATCACCCCAGCGATGCCGAGGTTGCCGATGCCCAATCTTTCCTTGTCGACTGGTAATCACAACGGTAGCCACAATGGGTCCTCTCCGGCTCAGTTGCCACTGCCTACTGGACGGGCAATGTCGATGGCATTTCCTGGAAATAACCGGTGGCCGCTGAATGGAATGCTACCGTCTTTCCCGCACCCGACGTCAACTTGTCACCACCCCAGCACTACTTCTCTCCCACCTGCGAATGATTGGTCAAACAGACAATCCGGTTATGCTGGGGCCTCTGCAACTCCGTCGCCAACATCGTACAGCTTCCCTCAATCAGCACATACGCCCAACCATCTCTCGCCTCTCAACTTCCCCGCTACACGAACATCTCCTTACAAGCCGGTGCGAGGCGTAAACACGTTACTTGTCCCGCCTCCATCGGCATCCATGCACAACCCGACCTTAAATCTTGGATACGATCAGATGCAATACCAACCTCTGGGCAAACCGATCAGCGAGCGAAGGGCCGGAGTTTTACCGTATACGCATCACGATACCTGGGTGCAGAATCAATATCAGATGCCACCCTATCAGCCCCCACCAAAATTTCCCCTTTGAGCAACTATGTTTCCTGCGCTTTAGCGTTCTCGAACAGTGATTAGAATTTCTCCTCGATGCATTTTAGCGCAACATAAGCATTGCTAGGCGCTTTGAATCTGAAGGTTGGCGCTTCTATAACAGTAGGCTCTGTATACCATTAGAGCAGTTTTGGTGGACCGGAACGAAATTCACTGGGAGCTAGAAAGTTTGTACATAAACACCATTGAGCATGTGAAAGACTCATGCAGCGAGCCAGCACCTGGAAGCAATTGCTCATTTCGGTCTAGGAAACAAAACCATGTGGTAACCAGAACCTCGGTTTGTGAGGCATTATTTATTGAGAGCGTTTTATGGATCTGAGGCATATAGCCCTTGGCCCTATGTATCAATTTAGGGGAAAGGTAGTCCGTGATTGGGAATAGGTCACAATAGGTCACGTGGTTTAATCTAACCCTAATCTTCATCCATCATCAATCCCTGTCTGTTAAGAGCTGAACCTGAGCCCGAAGGACCGTCTCATCCAAAGTCCGGATAGCTCCTCTGGATTCCATGATCTTGCGCAAACTATGCATAAGCAAGTTACAGGATGCACAAGACCTTGCTTCTATGCTTTATCCATGGCTTCAAGGTATTCTAGCTCCCCACAATCTCTCTCGAACTCGAACCCCACTGACCAGCACGAAGGGAGGGGATGATACCTTTGGCGGCTTCCCGGAGCATCTCAGAGCTCTGGTCAGCCATGCCCTCCCGAAGATCTCGGTCAAAGCGGTAACGTATCCGAAATTTGAGACCCGCGGCGATTTGTATGAGTGCGTTGGGAGGTTTAGGGAATGGTGAGCAGCCGGTCCCTGCCCTAAGGCTGTGCATAGCAGATCTGCTTAGCACATTGGAAATGCTAAAGTCTAATGATTCAGGCTTCAGAATGTAGTCATCGATCTTGAAGTCTCCGCCTCCTCGCCCTCCCCTACTATTGACCCTTCTGTCCGTACCATTCTAGTGGGACACAGCATGGGCGGTATAGTGGCAGCAGAAACCCTCCTCTCCATACTGTCCGATAATCCAATCCCTCCTCCCCCTCATACTCCACCTCCTTCCACCGCCGCTCATACCATTCCGCTCCCTTCCGCTGCCCCTCTCGAACAGCCCAGAGACAACGAATCTCTAACCTTCATGTTCCCATACATCCAAGGCATCCTTGCTTTCGACACCCCCTACCTTGGTATCAGACCTAGCGTCATCGCCCACGGCGCTGAGACCCATCTCAAAACAGCTTCGACAGCTTACAGCACCTTTTCCGAAATCGCTTCCGTGTTCGGATACGGCGCATCCTCAAAGTCTCCCACTCAGGCCTCGCGGCCAGGACCACAGAAGCTCATCAAAGAGCCACCTGCTTATATGTCTGCCTCAACCACCGAAGATGCAGCTGCGATACCTGTGTGGCAAAAGTGGGGGAAATATGCCATGTTTGCCGGTGCCGCTGGTGCAGTTGCTGCAGGCGGCGCGGCCGTCTACGCAAAAAGAGATCAAATAACAGAGGGCTGGACTTGGATAGGCTCACACCTTGAATTCGTAGGTTGCCTCATGCGAGGGGAGGAACTCAAGACTCGCCTGGCCAAGATTACGAGTTTGCGAGAAGAAAAAGGCATTGGGTTCACGGATCTCGTTACCGTGCTTGCGCCGAAACAACGCGCTGGGCAGGTGGTGAGTGGGACCGGGGGCATGCTGGAGATTACGACCGGGGAGGAAAGGACGTTTTGCACTTTACCGAAGAGGGAGAAGAACAAAGACTGCTTCGAGAAAACCGTGAATGCGAAAGTAGGCGATGAGATGGCGGCGCACATGACCATGTTCTTTCCCCGCGAGAATTCTGGTTACTACGGTATGAGCGAACGGGCTAAAGAGCTGGTTGTTGCGTGGGTGGACGAGGCGTGGTATCAAGGAAGCGAGAGCACTGGAGATAAGAGCCTGATGATTGAAGACGAAGCCGCGTGGGGCGGGGTTGAGGAGATGGGAAAGGGGGAAGGGGAGGGGATAAGAGGGGATGCGGGATTTGGGGGTGTGGAGCAGGGACGGAAGGAAGATGAGGATATGGACATGGAAGATGTGGCACTGGGAGGGGAGAAACCTGTGATTGTTAACTGAGGATGAGGGAATTGTGCTATTTGACATTAGACGACTGAGACTGTGTGACGACTAAGGTCGTGAAAAAAGTGGAGGCGGATACTAGGAGGGATGACGAACGACACCCCAGTCTGAGGGCATGGGGAAGGGAGGGAGGAGGAGAATATGGAGGATGAGGTATTGCGAGGGGAGACGCCTAAGATTTTCGACCGAGGATTAGAAAGGATGGTTTCCAACCTCAACCAACAGGAAATCATCGCGGAGGCTACGTATGACGGTATCAGCGACGACAAAGCGGATCCAGAGGACAAGGGGAGGTCGTATCGAACCACCCCAACGAACCAGATCCACCATTGCCCAAAAAAAACCACCTCCTCACCTCTTCACCTCCTCACCTCCTCACCTCCTCACACTACCACCTTCCCCCCTCCAGCCTCTCCCCAATAGCCAACACTAAACACCAAATCAGGCCAACAACATGTCTGGCCCGAGTGCCGAGAAAAACAAAAGACAGGCTTGCAACAGAAAGATAGGGACTCGGATAGACATCTATAGAATAGAGAAGGAGGCGTGGCTGGCAGGAGTAGAAGAGGAAACAGAGCAAGGCGCGCTTAGATACACATACTTGGGGCATATATATATATATATATAGTTTCCCCGAACTAAGTGCAATACGTGACCGAGGGGTGCCACCGCTTTGCTCCCGTGCTAAAGCCTAATTTGTCCCTTTGCTCCCTCTCTGCTCTCCCCTGCTCCCTCGTTGCTCCCCCTTTCTCCCTCGCTGCTCCCTCTAAAGCGGCCCTGCTCCCTTTCCCGAACGGAAACGGCAACTGTCAATCCTAAGTTCGGGGGAAGCATAATGGATATATGTAGTAGTCGGCGTGGATGACTAATAATTGCATGATTCTGTTGTCCCTTCCTCCTTCTCCTCCTCTTCTTATTTCTGTTGTCACTGTATTGTTGAGACACGAAAGCCGTCTCAAGAGAACCAAAACGAAATCCCTAAAAGCGCGGGTACAATCTGCTATATATTCACTCATCTTCATTGTAGTATTCTTTCGTCAAAACTCAAAATGATCCTAAGTTGTTCGACTCTTGAAAAAGGTCAAGTAAAGTCATTCTCTCAGCTTCATCGTTCTTCACTGAGTCAATCTCAGTCTCAACACAGTAAAAGTAAGATTTAGACTTGAAAATCATAATCTTTGACTCTTTGCTTCTTTCATTCTTTCATGCGCTTTTTCTATTTAAATCAAGACAAACTGTCAATAATATTTAATCATTTTCTTAACTTATATTATAAATGTGCTTGAATTGAATAAAGTTTTCTGATAATAAAGTTCTATGAGTTTGTTTACTGATCGTGTCTGGAAATTCAATCTATAATGTCGTGAGTGAAATGTTTGATTCAATAAAGATAGCTAGAACTAAGACTTTAAGAATACAGAAGTAAGAACATACAAAGAATCAAGAGCTGCAGCTATCTGTCGACGTTCTCGAGTAATCGTACATCATGTCAACGGCTAACTTTGTGATGCATTCAACCTTTACTCATTCTCGATCTCTTGGAATTCTCCGCGTCCGCCTTACTTGCTTTGCTCGCGCTTCGTTGACACGCAGCTACTTTCAGCGAAGGTTGTCAGGCTTCCTGACGCCTTTGAATCTTCCGCATCCTAGGCACACGACTCGTTCTCTTACTACGACTGCACGTGTGCGCCCTGCGATGGCCCAAAGATCCGAGGAAGACCTTCATCGGTATTGTCTGGGCGGCTATCATCCTGTGCATCTTGGAGACTTTTTCAACGACAGATACACGGTCGTACGAAAGCTTGGGTATGGTCAATACTCTACGGTATGGCTTGCACGAGATACAAAGTAAGCGTCCGGTCCTGTCAGCTCACAATATGAACACATGTGTCTAACGTTGCCGAGGGTAAACCGTCACGTTGCATTGAAGATATTGACAGCCGAATCATACGGAGGAGAAAAAGACATATATGAACTAAGCATTTTGCGGCATATCAAGACTGCCAATCCAGACCATCCTGGCTACAATCATGTGATTCGCCTTCTTGACGAGTTTCGACATGCAGGACCTCATGGTATCCATATCTGCTTGGTTTTTGAGGTGATGGGCGAGGACCTTGTTGCACTAGTACGCCGATACTGCGACAAGAAGCTACCTGTTCACCTGGTGAAGCAGGTCGCCAGACAGCTTTTACTGGGGCTAGACTATCTACATCGTTCATGCAAGATCGTGCATACGGGTCAGTAGTTTCACTTCACAAATTCTGCTTGCTTATCAAGTTATGTTGCTCTCTAGATATTCAACCGCGGAACATAATGATTCAACTTGACGATGTCGAATCTGTAATACAACATCGTCTAGAGTGACGTCCTTATGAATCAAGTGACTTCGACGAAAATCGACGTTCTACGACTTGTTACCTCAATTCTGAACCTCTAATCATCGAGCTTCCGCACTCAACATCTGACATTAACATCAAGATCGTAGATTTTGGCGTTGGTATGTGAAGCTGATAGATACTCATCTCAAACGCTGAACAAGAGGCTAACATTTAATGACTGTCAAAGCCTCTTGGGTGAATAATCATCTGACTGAATTAATTCAGCCCCCTTCTCTTCGAGCACCAGAAGTTATACTTCGCGCCAATTGGAGCACGAGCGCTGACATATGGAGCGCAGCGTGCGTGGTCAGTTCTTCGATAGTCAATACTGGTCTTTGATTCAATAGTAACTTCGAACAAATAGATTTTTGAGCTATTACAAGGCAGAGTGCTATTCAAAGGTCGGCCGGACCCGAATGGTGCATGGACGGCGGAAGAAGATCATCTGACTCAAAAGATGGAGCTTTTCGGTTCTCTTCCCACGGATTTGCTAGCTAAAGGAAGATCTTCAGGCTCGTTTTTCGACAAAGACGGTATGCTGCAACTTCATCCCTTATCCCTGAGTGGTTACGCTGATTCAGCTGCTATCGCAATTCGTGTTCGTCAGGTAATATGCTACATATTCACCAAATTTATCCCTCTTCCCTTGAGCGAGTAATCAACTTTAGAAGGAACCAGACTCTTTCTGATGACGAAGTACCAAAAATCAAGTCTTTCCTTCAGTCTATGCTGCAGTATCGACCAGAGAATCGAAAGAGTGCTGGAGAAGCAGCGATGGACTCGTGGCTTCAGAGCTAACAATGAGCCGACGGTTTAGTACTCAGCCCCCCCGATGCATCGTGCCAACTTGAAGCACTCTGTGTCCGTGAAGTACTGCGGAAAGGCATCTCTCGTCTGCAGACGCTTTGGAATCTCTGTCGACAACGCAGCGTCTGTGGACAGATATGCCCGCACAAAGCGTGTTCGAAGAGTGGATTGGCGTTCTGCTATATTTGATGTAGGTAAAATGCCCTTGGAATCTCAATGGCTGCCATTGACGTGTACCACGCACTTTTCTACGCTTTATTTCTGGCAGTCAAATTCTTCTCGCTACTAGCAGAACTGGAAAACGCTTCTTCAGCCACAGGGTGACCTTTTTGGCATCCCAAAATCTGCCCACAGTTTACCCGCCTCAGTCTCAAGGGGATTCTTAGAAATATGGCGGTTAAGCCGAGGAAAGGGGTTGACTTGTGCGATTTGATCGGCAATGGGCGGAGTATTAGGTTCATTAATGACTGAAATGCCTACGATAAGACTGTCAATATTTGCGGGTGACCATGGGCCGTCAGAGACATGCGTCCTCAAGCTTGAGATGTGCGGTTGATTGGCACTGTCAAGGAACTGGGAAAGAGCTAATATTGAGATTGTTTGGCTTTCCCTTGTCTCCATCAAATGTCCGCACGCCGTCGCAGCTGTTGAAGAAGCGTTCGGTATTAATACGATTCATTAGACTGCGTTCCGTTCTGGCCATTTCTGAAAGTTGAGGGCAGCATTCAGGTCCGGCCAATTTGCAGAGAATGAAGGGCGTATGTTTAGAAGGATTATGGAGAGAGTCATCAGCAAAGTCGGAGAAAAGCGCTCTCACTCGATTATACTGTAGATGTGTTTTGCGGTTTGGAAGATTTGAGTCTATGTACTGTATGTACTGTATGTAGTAGGTAAACCCGATAGCTGCTCACGTTATTTATAACAATATTCGTCAGCACTGCTGCCTGGCTCAGCCTCCTGCTGCCTACCTAGAAAAGAGTTCCCTTGCGATAGCGTCGATAACGGGAGGCTGCAACAGTGGCGCCCACATTGGGAATCGCTCGACTACTGAGAAACAGAATGAAAAGCAGTACTCACCCAATATCGAAACCCTTTCTTTAGTGAACTTAGAAGCTTGGTACGACCCCAAGTACCTGATTCGACGATTTCGGTCTCTATCGGTCCAAGCTATAATAAGTGCGATAAGCACCGATAATCAATCAATAGGCGAAAAAAAAATAAGGAAATGTGGCCTTTGATATAAGATGATGGGACATACAAATTGAAGCAAAAAATTTGTCTAGCACTGAGACTTGAATATCAGATGCGGAAGTCGGAGGCCCTAAAAAGTAGTCTTTGTGATGCTATGAGAAGCGCTACACCATAGAATGTGTTATTTTGGTATTGCTGACCATGCATTGCACTCATCGGGATAGATAGGTTTTAGCTATGTAGAGAGCCTGTAGTGAGAATATATCTGGTCCAGGGACTTCGAACTTGCTCCCACTGCGATCACGAAACAGGCCTGAATCTCCTCGCACAACATGCAATCTATATTATAATAGAGCAAGGTGCGAAGAGAGAGCGTCGACGCGACGCAACTAAGCTTTATCGAGCGTCTGAATTTTGCCGACAGCATTGTTTAAAATTTCGGTGAATTCCTCGCATCCTCGGGGATTATCAAAACGGCAGCCTCAGTGTGAAAGCCGAATGCCCTTATTCAATCTTTGATAAACTTCCGTTCCGCCTCGCTTGCAGTTGCAGCTTGCCATTTGAAAGCATTTTCTTTCCTAATAGCGCCTTTAGCTGCACCTGGTGTGGTGGAGAGCTTACTTACCTGTTGCTGATATCTCTTGAGGATTCGGGGTTGAAATAAAGGCTTGGTTTTTAACCTCTGCTTAGGCGATTGACTGTCAGGAGCAGCATAGAATGTATTGAAGAATACTATCAAAACTGCAGAAGGAAGCTATGCGGCTCTGCAGCAGATACCGTATCTACGTGATTTGTGCGGGGGCTAGCCCGATCGGGTTAGCGCCGCGCTGCGATTTCACCTGCCCAGGCCTGGGAGATCAACCAATCAGAGCGCAAGGATTTGGCTCTGCTCGCAGCCCGTTCAACGCTTACTTTATTGCTCCATTGCTTGATTAGTACAATGATTAGTGCTTGTTCGAAGCACGGCCGTGACACAGGGCCGCTTTAAAGGGAGTAGCGAGGGAGCAAGGGGGCGTAATAAGGAAGCACCGGGGGAGCACGAGGGATAGGGGAGTATTAAGGGAGCAACGGCCGGGCACTTCCTTAATGATTCGTTCTAATACAAGCCTTTGCCTACTGCTACTGCATTGACCTCACCCATTGAGGGAAGCTAGGATTCTTGATTGCCGTTTTTCAGCCGAAGTTGAAGCCTGGCACGAGGAAGTCACGTTCCCAAGGCCTTGCTTTACGAAGTGCTATTGATTTGCGACTTCACCCATGGTCCGATCCCTCCTGCCGCAATGATCTCCTGGATATTGGGGGACAGCTCGCCGGCTTTCATGTTCCACTTAGGCTGATCGGGTCCTTCGTTGATTTCGACCATGTTCCGCCGCACATCCCAAGTTAACGACCAGCCGGTGCGCCGCGTGGGTAAAGACTCTGGAAAGCGTGCACGCAGCCGTTTTACAAGTTCAGGTAGCTCCAGCGTCGGCAGCGCATTGTTGATACTGTTCCGGGCGAAGATACTACTGAAACTGCCAGCCACTACCAGCGGGATGGCACAGGCCACGATCGCCGTAGCGGCTTGCTCGCGACTGCTGCCGCAGCCAAAGCCGAAACCCGAAACTAGAATATCTCCTGCTTTAGCCGTCGACGTGAACGTGGGATCGTAGTTCTGCATGCATGCTTCGGCCATCTGCTTTATTGTTGTGTTATCCTGATATGTTAGCCGTCCAGGGTAGATCCCGTCCGTGTTAATTGCGTCCGCATCGCAAAAGAGAATCTCGCCGGTGATGCGCTCAGGAAAGTCGGGGTGCACATATACTGATGTGGAGGGATTCGCCTCGGTCTCGTGCTCAGCAGTCTCAATCAGACCATCCAGCTGGCTGGCGAAGCCATCTAGTGTGGTCTCCATCGGGGCATGATGATCCTGTTCAGCGGTACCGTCGCCTTCACCACACTCGACGCCCATCCAACTGTAGGGGTTTTCACAGTGACTAGTGATCCGGCCATGCAAAGCACTAGCGGCCACCACTGCCGGACTGGCGAGATAGGCATGAGCATCGACCGAGCCCATGCGGCCTTTGAAATTGCGATTGCTGGCACTGATGCCAACCTCGCCCTCCTCAAGGAGCCCCACTCCCAATCCAATGCAGGTGGCACAGCCAGCGGGCAGCGGCTGTGCACCGGCCGCAAGCAGGGTCTGCCAATCTCCGCGCGTTTCAGCTTCCCACTGCTCCACCTGTGAAGCCGCCGTCATATAGAGCTGGACTTCCTCAGCAACGCGGGGAGTCTGACCTTTATCCGCGGCGCGCCGAAACACTTGGGCGGCCGCCGCTAGGTCGGAGGCGCGCGAATTGGTGCACGACACGAGGTAAGCCTTGTCGATTGAGATGGTGGGGAGCTCGTGGAGGGGCGTCGCGACCTTGACCGAATTGGGGCCGGACACATAGGGGGCTACCGTCGAAAGATTTAGATAGAACCGCTTCGCATAGCGAGCTCCAGGATCGGCGCGTAGTATGTTGCTAAAGGACGCCTCGAGTCTCTGTTTAGATAATCTTCCGGTTGTGCTCGGAAGTTCCGGATTCTGTGCGGCTCGCGCAATCTTCTCCTCGAGCCAACGGCGCAAAACCGCGTCCATCGGGAATAGAGCGGTATTACTATCTCACTCTGTTGTCATATTAGCAATAGTTAACCGGTCATCGATCGTGAGGCTTTGCATCGCTTCGTCGGAGCCTGTAAATTCGATGGCATGGTTCAGCACTTGGTCTTGGTTAAGCAACCCACACAGCGCCACAATCACATCCTTCCCCGTTGCGCCAGGAGGTAGCGAACCGGTGAGTGTCATTTTAGCGATAGGGGGGATTTTTCACCATGTGCGACCAGTGGCAAAAATGCTTGAGGCATCGGAACGGACCAGGGCTGTCGATAGGCAGGCCACCCCACCATACATATTCGCATGGCTGTCCGAAGCCATCGCCAGGGTATTCGGCCAGGCATAGCCTTCTTCCACCATGATCTGGTGCCCGATGCCCCGTTCAGCGGGATAGAAGTGGATCCCGTGCTGCTTAGCGAATGCCTCAATCTGCCGATATTTTTTGAGGTTGGACTCGCTGATGTTCTGAACATCGTGGTCAAGGGCCATAACAAGCTGCTGCGGGCGGTGAATCTGAGTGGCTCCCATAGACATGTAGCGAAGTATGATTGGTCATGAATTGTCGTGGGTCATGCAATATTCTGGTGCTAGAGAGATGTAGTCGTCGCTCTGGACGAGCTTCCCTTTGGGGAGACCGACGGCGTAGCGTTGGACTATCTTTTCTGTCAAGGTCTGCGGCGTTGCCTTCTTAGAAGTCAATAAAGTAGACGAAAGGTCCTTCTGCTCCGAAATAGTATCGGCTCGAGCGTGAGTTGTTGAGCTCAGCGAACGAGATTGTGCGTATGTAGAGACTGATCGAGTCGCGGGAGGGCACGGAGACCGGTTGATGATGCATCTCCAAACCTTCGAGAGTCAGAGCCGACGAGGGGATCAGCAGAGGAAGCTTCACTTACCGGTCTCCACCTCATGGTGTGTAGATTGAGAGACCCAACCGCTCTCAGGGGTGACGTCGAATACAGTGCCAGTGTGCGCTCACGAAAAGAACAGCTCTCCGCGCAACGTCAATTTCTAAGAAGATTTTCTACGCCCAAAATGGGTTTAGCATCGGATTTAACGTCGGCAGAGAATCGCGGCATCCGCTGACACTTACTAAGTAGCGGAAGATTGCTCAATCAAGATTTGCCTCAGTAAGGTACCTCAAACGTGCTTGGCTAAGCCCCTTCGAGTTAGCGCTTACTTCGCAGGCTCCGTGCAAATGCAGCTTCCGTAGGTAAGGTACCTTAGCGACTCATGCAGGATTCTTTTTACGGTGAATCTACGGTTGGGTTACGGTAAAGGTTTTGTAACGGTGTTATCCAACCCTCTCGCCTTTAGGCGAAGAAATTTGGAACACGTAGTAAGCGTCATACGGTTAATTACCATAGTACGTCATATAGTTCAAACCGTTTAGACCTTTTTAAACGTCAACTTGGTTTAACGTTTTGATAAATAAGGCTTTGAAACATAATGTTACAGAAACTGATTCTTGACTCTCTAAATTTATGACGTTACAGCAATGTTAACCATTCTGCTATCGCAAAGCAGCCGAAAACCTGTAAATAACCTGTAATCTACCAAAGACTATCATAAACCATATTGCTTCATCATTCACCATCGATGTTCCCAACTCCCACCATATTATGCATCGCTTCGATCAATAATAACGCTGTCGCACGTTGTCGTGTTGCTTCTACGAAGCTTCCTATATCGCATCTGTATCCTATCTCATTAGCAAAAAGTCTCTTAACAAGAATTATTTGTATGAGAGCGTAAGCCAGCTATACCTGAACAAGCTCGACAACGCTTAAGCAATGTTCAGCCCGCTGCAGAAAGAACCTGTAGATCTAAAAGATAAGCTAGATACAGATAGATAGATAGATAGATAGATAAATAGATGTAAGATCAATGTCTGACTGCGTGTGTCGTGTCTAGATGTCTGTGTAGAAAGAAGATAAAAGATGAAGAAGAAAACTCTGCTCAGAAAATCTCTGTAAGTAGCTCGCTAAGGCTGAGATTCAGCCTTATGCTAGTCTATGAAGGTGGTTGTGATACTGTTCATCTTCTGTTTCATGTCTGTAGCCGTAAATTTACGATTTCAATTATCATCTATCGTAACATGACTGTTTGCATATCAGTCTCCTTCTAGACTCGAAGACGTAGATGTGACAAAACCGAATTATAACCGTAGAATATTATAAATCAGTCTAATGTAGAAAGGTGACTAAAAAATTGCGGTAACTGAGTTTATCTATCGTAAGCACTACGAAACTGCCTACTGACAGTCTTCTAAACTAATACGGTTCTAGTACGGTTAAAGAGAATCATAGAACTTCGCTAAGGTAGTAAGCAAAGCGCTAACCCGAAGGGGCTTAGCCGTAGCACGCCTGAGGAGGCAACTGGTTTACAACTACCAACCCGGTAGAACTACGGTTGTTACTAGTTAACCATACAATAACTGTAAATACTTTCTATGTTGCTCCGCTAAGGTAAGTCTGAAGGATGACGATTCTGTTGAAATTCAAGGCTCACGCTCCTTCATTCGACCTCACCATTGTGATGACGAAGAGTCCTCATCGAAGGACGGACTTAATATATGCCCGTTTAGACGCGTTAGCTCACTGCTCTAGGTTCAAAACTATACTGGTCAAGAGTTGAAAAGAACTAAGACGCGTTAGATATACCAAGTCTATCTACACAGTCATCAGCTGAGGGTTAGACATGCGCTGGGAGGCCGGGTGAAAGCCACTAGAGCCGAATCGTTAAGACTGATGCTAAATGCGTATCGTTAATGCTAGTCCTTCGCCTCTTGGGGGTTCAAGTCCTTCTATACAGTCATCGGCTGAGAGCGGAAAGAAGATTCTGACACGGACATTCTTTAGTTTCCAACACGGGCATACTCTGAGATTCGACACGGGCACACTCTAGTAAAGAATGAATCTACAACGGTCTGAAACAGGCTGAGTCACGCTCAGCTATAAACAGGGGAATTGGCTTGTGAAAATCACCCGATCAGTGACTACTACGTGTCGACGTCGTAGATCGAATCTTGTCTCTATCAGAGAATGCGTTGGTCTGCTAACTACTGAACAGAGCACCTCTGAGATTCGTGAACTACTGAATGCAAGGAACTTGTCAATATCGGCTTCTATATCTTCTGAAAGTTCAAGTCTTTCTCTGCAGTCATCAGCTAGGAGCGGATTCTTAGATAGATTTCGACACAGGCACAGCCGAGCGTTTGGTATAGCGTTCTTTGGTTAGTAGAGGCGGAAACGTTACGGTATGCTGCCTGGTCAGAGGCGAACTGATAGTAACCCCTGCTAGACATGATCGGCCTGACTAGAGGAGACCCTTGATGGTAACGCGAAGCGGGTGAATCCCGTGAGGCGTGATACACAATGGTAGCCACTGAGAGACTATCTGCGTAGCCTGAGAGGACAGTATGCGCATGTCGGTATATGAAGAGTTGGGACTATCTACCTCATTTGCAACGAGGGCCTGCGGCTGGGTCACTAGCCAAAGCGGAAGCACCTAGATATATCTATGACATATGCTTAAGGAGTAAACAGGGATCGACTTGGGCGTCGATGACCTGCTTCACCGGAGGTGCAGAATCCCAAAAGACTGGAACTCTAGAAGTAAACAGTGAGGGAGGAAAACCAAGGGGAGGGCCCGAAAAGCGGGATGCTGACCTCTCAAATCGATCCTTGGCATACAGCCAAAACCAGAGCACCTACAGTGCAGAGCTATATGCAATAGTCAAAGGGCTCCAGCTGATCGACTGGGCGAGGAATAGAGGTATTGTTATTCAATCGAGCTCGATGTCAGCGTTGCAATCTATCGCGGAACCGAGACAGCAGGCAGGTCAGGAATACCTTAAGAAGATATACAAGCTAGCAGAGAAAATGACCGATCAAGGCTGTAAGATATGGACCCAATGAATCCCAGCTAGCGCACAGGCTCCATGGAACAAAGCGGCGAAAGCACATGCAAAGTAATATACTAGGCTGAACCAGAGCCACCCTGACCCAGCAGAGAAGCGATTGATATGAACAAAGTGCAAGGAGTAATCTTTCAAAGGCTAAGCCCCAACGAAACACGCTACTAACGACAGTCGGGAAACATATTAGGGAAATTTGCTCAGCTCTACCGGGGAAACATATCCAAAAAAGACTTTAAGAATCTCTCTTAGCACGAAGACCAGAATTTAACAGCTGACTCGATGGGAAGAAAATCGAAACTTAAGATATCTTTTGGTGGAAGAGCTTGGGGATTCCTGAAGCGAAACAAGATGATGCGGTCAAACTCGTGCTTCTACAAGATACATTCACCCTGATTTCTCAAGCCCCACTCCATCTGTACCATCCCGGTCCGGATACCCAGCCTCACCAATCGTTCTCTCATTTCTGCTAGTCTCCTTGTTGTTGCCTCACCCACCTCACCCTTTCCTCTCCACATCGTTTCAGCTGCTGCAGCAACTCGAGGCCACAACATGAAGTCTAAACAGACACTATCGGTTAGCTCTCCCCATAAATGCACTTCACCGCCAATGACCAGATGCTGGCGTTCTTCAGGAATGTTAGCTAACGGATCATAAGAGAGAATCCGTCGCCAATTCTTATAGGGCGCGCACCAGTCAGCATAAGGCCGTTTAATAGGACTATCTTTGCTATCAGCCGGATCGATGAATGTGCCGAAACCACAATCAAGGTACCAGTCTTCGCAGGCCCCGAACAGAGCACGATGGCCTTTGGCGACAACAGCCTCGAGTGCGCCTGGTCGCCAAGCTTGGAATACTGTCTCTGGCGGAAATTGAAGATCCCATTCAAGAAGCATATCCTGCCACATGTATGGTGTCATTCCTCGGGCTTTCACAAAACCGATAGCGTGGTCAAAAAATGTTTGAAGTAAGGGCCTGATAACTTCTTTCGAAGAAGATCTGACGCCAGGATCCAAGGCATATGCTTCGAGATTCACTTCGTCGCCGCCGAGATGGAAACGCGAATTGAAGGCAGAAAGGCGTGGCAAAAGGTCGTCAAACAAGTTTTTCAGGAATGCATAAACTTCTGGAGAATTCAGTCTTAACTGACCGGAAGGTGGCTCCTGTGCATATTTGTCCCATGGGCGCTCACTGTAGGCGGCTATTAAGTCAGGATAAGCGTGGACAATAGAGCCAGTATGGCCGGGCATATCGATTTCAAGATATACCTCTATACCATAGTAAAGACCCTGGCGTTGGACTTCGGTCAGGTCCTTGACAGTCCAGATTTGGTCTTCTCGGTAAGCGCCTTTTTGTGCAAGTTCAGGAAGAGCAGGAATCTCTAAAGGCCATGATTGGGAATCTGAGGCATGCAAATGTAATCTGTTCATCTTGTTGAGCTCCATTGCCTTAATGGTTCTCAGGACATCTTGCGGGGGTATCCAATTGCGAGAGATATCGAGGTGGAGACCTCGGTGCTCATAGACGGGCGCGTCTTTCACGATTAATGGGGCGTAAGTTGTATAAACATTGTTGGGGGAACTCGAATGCTCATAAAACACCTGGCAGAGGGTATCAAATGCTCGTAAAGCTGCTAGTGGAGAAACAACATTGATGACCGTCTTCCCGTCTTTGCTGATCTCTATCGCATAAGCTTCCCGGGAGATTGACGCAGGGACGTCAGACTCTTCTATGAGTATGATCTCTTCAATGCGAAGAGCTGAATGAGTGAGGGATGGTTCGAATCGAGCTCGCCTCGGATGGAATTTATCTGGTACGAAATTGTATCCGAACATCTTGAGCTTCATTCGATCAAAAGCGCGCAGGATCAGATCTGCTGGGTGTTGCGCAGGCTTTATGTCGCATCCTGTATCGAGCCGAAATCTAGTTGGTACATTGCTTAGCGTGTATACAAGTACTGAAGGATACAAAATGTGCAGACCGTTGCTCACGACTCAGGTCGTAATACCAGGCAGTTGTATGGTCACGGATGACGGCTTCGCTTGTAACAAGCTTCAGAGTCGGAGCGAGCCACAGTACACTGTTCCCAGCTTCGAGGACTTTTGGATGTGGCCAAACTGCCATTTTGTATTCGTCGATGGATAGTCACAGAGCGCAAGGTGGATTGCTTTATATTGATGGGAATACTCTTGAATGACGCTTTGAAGTGGGTTGCTGAAAGATTGATAGGATAGGGTCAGCTTCACAAATAAGGCCGCGAAGCTTTTAGCGCCCTCTCCCCCACACCCTAACCCCAAATTTTCGACCAGATAATGCTCCTCAACCACAGGCACCAAATATATAAAAAGTGTTGTATGAGATGTCCATAGTACTTCTTTAGACCTTGAGTATCAATTTTATTTCAAAAAGTCATTCGCAGAGTTCTAAGTGGTGATTTTTTCGAAGCCTGCGGAGCTACCCATCGGATGCCCGTCATACTAAAATCCGCCCGGAGCAAACAAATAGCCCAGCTTGACATCCACTTAAAACTCCAGTGATAGCATCTCAAATTGAAGTCTAACATCTGAGGGTTTAAACAGACACTTTAGGTATCTAGTATCTCTATTTTTACGTATTTGATGCCCGTGGTTGAGGAGTAGCAGTTGGTTGAATTGTTTTGGGAAAGCGTAGAATTTCTAACGCTGGGGTACAAACACAGGAGAAAGGGGGAGCGGTTCCAGTAATGAGTATCAACATCTCTCGAGGGTACCATACGATAAGCGCCTGCATGTCGGTGCCAATCATTACCGAAATAACTCCCCCATCGGCAGTGAGGACCAATGCCAGCCACACCACCTGGCACCCACCTTTCATCTTGTGCAGGAAAGCAAAATTTTGAGGCGTTATCCGGCCCTTCAAAGCTCCTTAGAATGCCTGCTAGGATTATATCCACTTTTTCGGTCTTCCTTAGTATCTTAAATGCGCCTCTCTTCTTGTAGTGACAACCAGCTTTCATCTCCAAGATGTACGTTTGAAAGGAAAGACTTGATTAAATGGAGCCTCTTGGCGTGGCAGCAAATGTCCTTGCAGTTGTCGAGATCACACTCAGAACCACGTCAGCCTTAGTCGAATACACGTCGAACACCAGAAGTGCATCTGCAGACCGCAAGCTTTTGGCAAACGAGAGCAGAGTTCTCTTCAAGTTACTAGAGAGGGTACAAAAGCGCACTTCAAATGCGGATTCAGACGTGCAGAAATGGCTTGAGGAGCGTCAGGACCTAGCGCGACAATTTTCAAGAGCCTGCGAGGACTTCGCAGCGGTACTCAAGCTGGATCCGACGACCGCCGAACCAAAATCACAGTCTCATAGCAAAGCGTTATGGAATATTGCAACATGGTCTTTCACGAAAAACCAAGTTTATACAGTGCTTGAACGTATCACTAGGTTGCAACTCTATGCCAATACGCTCCTACTCGACGACCAGCATTCTCTTGTCGAAAGAGTCAATGATAGGCAGCAAGATGCGCAATTGAAGGAACTACGGTCCGACATTTTAGGCTGGCTCACTCCACTACAAATGAGCAAGATTCATGAGACGATTTCTAAAAGACCGGAGGCAGGATCAGGTCGATGGTTCTTGACCTCATCTCAATTTAGAGCATGGCAGGCGGCTGAAGTGAATCTGCTATGGTGCCCTGGGATCCGTAAGTCGAAAGCATCTTCCCATCGCATTGACTTTACATCTAACAACAAATTCACAGCTGGCGCCGGCAAAACCGTTTTGGCGTAAGTTTCATTATTGCCACTCACATCAACGGACTAACATGCCAAAGCTCTATAATAGTCGAACACCTTCGCCAACAGAGAACCAAGAGGGAACTCCATCTGAAAGAGATTGGTATTAGCATCGTGTACATCAAATACAACGACCCTCAACAAACACTTGAAAACATCATTGGAAGTATTTTATCCCAGTTGATTCAAGAGCTTGAAGCTATTCCAACAGCACTTTCAAAATTATTTGAGCAGCATCTAAAGCAAAACACTTCCCCTTCGCTGCAGGAACTTATAGACGTGCTTACCGATGTTCTTAAATCTTTCAAGAGAACATACGTCATTGTTGATGCCCTCGACGAATGCACAGAGGAGATGAGGTGGGACTTGATGGAAATCCTGAGATCAGAAGAGCTGGGTGTGCAGCTTCTACTAACTTCTCGTTTCCTTAATAATATCGAGGAGGAGCTAAAAGTTGCCAAAAGACTCGAAATCAAAGCAAATAAAACTGATCTTGAATTGTATATTGACCGCCATGTTTTGAGGAACAGAAACCTCCGAAAAATTGTTGAGAACAGCCCATCGATTCGAGAGGATGTCAAAAGTGCTGTCGTTGCAACCGCAGCAGACATGTAACTCAACGATCCTTGCCAGCCTACAGGAATGATGCTAATTGTATTTTAGGTTTCTTCTTGCGCGCCTCCATGTTGAGTCATTGAGTAGTGCTGCAGCGCTGTCCATCAAGCATGTTCGTAAGAAGCTCGGAAGTCTACCAACTACGCTGACAGCCACATATGACGAGGCTCTAGGCCGCATTGAGGCGCAAGAATTGGACCATAAGGACATTGCCATGAAGACACTTGCATGGGTCAGCTACGCCTTCCGACCTTTGTCACTTGGCGAACTCCAGCATGCTCTAGCCATAGAACCCAGCAGCACTGACTTGGATAAAGAGGGCATCATGGACACAACAAGTATCACAGCGCTCTGTGCGGGCTTAGTCATAATTGATCCAGGTACTAACACTGTCAACCTGGTGCATTATACCGCAAAGAGTTATTTTGAGTCCATCCGCTCAGTCCGCTTTCCTGGATTCCACGCCACGATCACAATGAGCTGTGCGACATATCTTGCTCTAGAGCCACTTAAAAATGCTAGTATCTGGACAATTGTTCGTGATTTTCCTCTAGCTTCTTATGCCGCTCAGTATATGGGTGACCATGCTCGCCTCCACCCAGAGGATGCACTAGAGCCGTCAGTGCTGGAGGTCATCTACAGGCTATTATCGCATCCAGAAAAACGTAAACCTTTAATATCGCTTTTGGACAGCTTGGACCTTATTCGATCTGGTTTCTACAGTAAAAATTCTCCAGATATAATCAGAAAAGGCTCGGATTCCCTTGCCGGAGAAACTCTGGTCAGTCTTACGCTGAATGAGGACCCAGAAAGCGAAGATTTTGCCTTGTATGGAGACGAAGTCGAACAGAAATCTCTGGAAAGGGCATTGTCAGATGCAACTTACACCTCCTCCGCATCAGGAACCATCCAGATATTGGAGGGCCTGGAGCCGGTGCATATCGTCAATCGAATGCCGGAGGTCACGGCCCTGCATCTAGCTGCGTCGATGGGCCTTGCTCGAGTGGCGTCCTTACTTATAAAAGACACCGGTGATATTGATGCATTGGACGAGACTGGGAAAACAGCGTTGGCGCTCGCGATTGAAAGGGGTTTTGAGAAAGCCGTTGAATTTCTTGTCACAAGCGGCGCCCAGGTTGATCTTGCCAGCGAGCATGGGCAAGGCATATTCCTTCTCATAACAGAACGGAATTGGCAAAGAGTCGCTGTCATCATTGCGGCAAAGGTGGAGACAGAGGCTCGTCGAACCAAATTTGAAGAACGACATTCAGAAGAAGGGTTGCTTGCTGCGTATCGTGGTGACTGCGTTACTCTCCGAAAAGCCCTAGAATTGATTTCGGACGAAAGTGGGCATCAAGCTCTAAATTTGAAAGCAATCGCGCTCTTCGTCTCTGTCGAACGTCAACATCAAGAAGCTGTAAAAGTCCTCCTTGATAAAGGTGTCGACATCAATTCAACAGACAGTAGAGGCCAGTCCGTACTACATAGAGCGACCCGCCGTGGAGATGAGAATATGCTACGCCTGTTGCTCAAATCAGGGGCCGATATTAATTGTCAAGACGATGGAGGTCGCACTCCATGGAGCTCCAATCTTCGTACTGGAGATGAGCGGATTCTTAACATTCTATTGGAAGAAGGCGCTAATCCGAGCACCAAAGGCCTTCAAGGCGTTAGCGAGCTATACATTGCAGCTCAGAATGGCGAAACGTCCGTGGTGAGATACATGCTCAAAAGCGGAACAGACCCTTCAATCCGCACGCAATTTGACTGGACACCTTTGCACTGGGCCGCTTATTATGGCCATATCGATTGTGTCAAGCTCTTGGTGAATGCTGGGACTGAGCTCTCCCCGATTTCAGACCAGGATGCATCACCGCTGGATCTCGCTATACGAGCCAACCAAATTGCGATTGTCGATGTCCTAGCAAAAGCTGGAGGGAAAGAGAGCCGGAACATCGAGATACCCACCAGACCTGTGACAGTGCAAACCAAAGACGACCACACTGCAGAACTGCAGCACCCCAATAAGCTAAATAGGAGTGATTCGCGATTAAAGATCGCATTGACCTTTGATAAACCTATTCAGCAGGGTCTCCTAGTTGGTCAATTTATTTATCCGACGGTAGCTCATCTCTCACCCGACCGAATTTATCAGATCTCGAATCCGCTCGACACTCTCTCAACAGCACTGGGTGTTCGAATCGCGGAACGCCGTGCTGATATGGTTGAATATCCCCTTCCACAGGGGGTTTTTGACGCAAGCGAGGTGCTGTACAACATCACGTGCGAATCGCCCGACTACCAGCGACTCTCTCTTCGTGGCGGTAAGCAGGGCTCATCTTCCTTCGCTGGCGCGATCAGGATGGTTCGAGACTGGACTGGCGGGTGGAAAGTCCGGCATCACGTGCCTTCTCCTCGGCAACGACAGCAACAGCATCCCTCTGACCTTCATACAAACCCCCGGAAACCTGACATGGAATCCAGCGAATACCTTTTCCGCACCACGCCCGACTGGTCGGAAGTGAAAGAAGAAAGCTGCCGTTGGATGACTGAGGAGGGCAAATTGCTCGCACGCACAGGGACGGAAGACGTGACGCCAACATTGTGCTTCGAGCACGGGGTTGAAAAGCCGATGCAGGATGTGTTGGTGTCGTGCTGGGTAGGGAAGCTCTGGTCCGAGGCAGGCGCAAGGCAGATGAGGGAAGGCGAAGAGGCTCCACATATTTGATTTATCGATTAAGAGGGGCTTAGCTGGGATTTATGAAGGACCCATGCGTGATGCGTTTTTCCACTGGTCCGGTTTGAGGAACGTTGAGCTCACCTGACGTGTCAACACGATCGTGGATTTTTGAATGCCGGCCAAACCAGTGTTGCTCTTGTGGCAGCAACATTCGATGGAAGTTAGGATACGCTGCTAGCGACCCAGTAATATGGTCGAACTCTCACGTGCCAAACGTAGCATTTGAACTTTTGAATTCAAAAGAAGAAACAGATTTTGAAATTAGAGATTCTCATCTACTAACGATAATAGCGTTCGAGAACCATCTCCCACAGTTCTAGACGTGTTAGACACAACTTGCGACCTTGCTGCAGCCCCAAGCCTTATTCCATCCGCGCCGGGGGGGTGGTAAAGTCGTCGCACTCGATTTGCCTCTGTTGTAGTTTTAGCGAATCATGATGTGAGATACTTGGTGAGGAAGCTGTTACTGCTTTAAGCATCCTCGCCTTGCTTTACTAGCCTCATGAGCCCACTTAGCCAGTGTCCCGTCTATACTTCCCAATGTGCCTAAGACTAATCAATACATTGCTTTTATCTCTGGGGAGCGCTTCCGGGTAGCTAAACGCCCCTATTGTGCTCCAGACCTACCCGTAGTTAAGAGCGTCATGCATGCACGGGTCGTACGCACTAAGCGGTCCACAACAAGTAGGTTTTCGGACAAGACTTCAGATTATTATATCTAATAGCTACGTAAAGATCTGCTTTGCCTTTGTCCGATAATAATAGCTAAAGAGTAGGAAGTAGCTAGAAGGAAGTATAAGGGAGTGGTAAGAGAGCAGGGAAGAATAGCCAGGGAGAACAGGGAGAATGAAAAAGTAGTGATTTTTAACTGTCTACCTATCTACATAGCTAGCTAGTAAGGTTCTAAACAACAAGGAGGTAAAAAATAAGGAAAAAGACGAAGGGAGGTGTGGAGTGTAAATATGTGTACGCGCCAAAACCGTCTCAAAGCGGCTAGAGCGCCAAGTCTCCGAAACAGATCGGCCATGCTGTATTCCGTACGATCATAACACACAGATAGCGATACGACGCCAACGACACCGGTGGCGATACTAAAAGGGTCAGCCATACCGTAAGTTTCTAGCGATGTGTCCGTTCATGTAACGAAATTCGATGAGGAGGAAGGAAAAAAGATCCTTCCAAGCATAGCCACTATCCCAGCCTTGTCAGCCTTGCCAGGTTCCCTAGATGGCAGAGAGAAGTCCGCCCTTCCAATTGCAGTCTAGTTGCTACAGCCCTGCATGCAAGCCAAGACAGTGCTGATAATGTAGAGATTTGACGCTTCTCGACTATGGTTATATCGTACAACGCCCCAATTACCGATACCGTTCATTTATTATTTCCCCGACCGTTACAATTCATAAACCAACATCGCAATCTGTCTTAAGCACATGAATGAACGCCCGTGGACATTATCAACCCCTCAATCGTATCATCCATGACTCCATCATTTGCGAGCACCCTCCTTCTTCGAGCCCGTCATTATCGGCTCCTCCCCCCACGACTTCATAAAGTCTGGAGAAAATTGAAACTTTGCCTCCTCAGCCAGGCTAACTCTCTGCTCAGCCGGCGCCGAAAGCGCCCTTCGACCCTGCAAAGGCTGCCTAACAGGACTGCCCGAAAATCCTTGCTCTAACTCACGACGCCGGGTAGCAGAGCGCGTGTTTTGCGCCGAAGACCTGAATATAGCATTTTCACTCCGTGCGCGTCGTTGGAGGGGCGGAGACTGTAATCGTTCTCGTTGCTCCATATCTCGACCCTCGATTTTGTCGAGAAGGCTATCCAATTCTGCTTTGTGGCTTTCCTTCAGGGCCCATGCAGGGAGGGTAGCCTTTTCCAGTTTTGGCCAGTCTCCAGAACGTTCTTCATAAGGGTGCGTTTGGACCCACGTGCGGAAGGGAGGTCTCGAACCATTCTTCATGCGTTTTAGTTTTGCACCCACAACCGGTTTCCCATTTGTTATATTTCCGTAGTTCAGCCTGAACCAACTTCTCGACACGCCAGGCATGCGGAATCTTGATCAGCTCTTTCGAGGCTTCAGGATATGCGCGGTACGTTTTGCGTTTACATTGGTTTTCCCACCGTTTCAGCCTCTTGTTTGGTGTGTCCCTGGTCCATCCAATTTTGATAAGACCAAAGTTGCTGTTGATAGAATAGACGTAGACATATTCCGCTTCAGTATCTGTCGATTTGAAGGGCCCATCTATGATTGCCTTCATGTGATCCCTTAGGCTTAGATGGCTGTTTGCAGCGGGAGGAATCAGCTTTCGAAGTGAGAATTTTCCGTCCTCTAGCACAAAACCAATCTGGATATCTTCGATCTTTATCGAGTTTTCCATAGGCTGACAAAGAATTCTTGCCCAGTATGCAGCAATACCGTTAGCTTGCTTCTGATGAGCATCTCTTTTGCATGTTAAAAGCCGCACCGCTGCCTCTAGTTCTTTGGCAAGCGTTCGTTCATCGACATCATCACAAAAATTCATATCTTTCAATACTTTAAACGCTTTATTCTTCTCGGTTTCTTTGATCTTCGCGCTGCATGTGTTATTGTCGACTTTAGTCGCAGAGCATCTGGGCTGACGTGGGTCTAAGTTCAGTCTCGAAAGAAAGATTTTCAATACAGGCCGTGAACTTTCATTCGTGCTCTCTTTGTGGTTTGAGACCAGCTGAGAATCGATAACCTGTTGGTTCAGATTTCGTTCGTTTACGCTCAATTCCCTGATACGTTTCGATTGTCCATTGAGCTCAGACTCGGGTTCGCCCAGTCGCTTACCAAGCTGGACGTTCTCTTCAGACAGCTGATCAAGCTCTACTGATGAGGTGACCAGGCTGCTTTCTGTCACGTGCGGGATATCAATTATTTCACTTCGATTGGTTTTGGTCGACGAGTCTCCGTCTTCAATTTCACCTCCACTATCTTCTCAGACTCAGCCGATCCTGCCGAGAGCGAATCACTTGCATCTGAAGTGTTTTCTTCTCCATCATTGTTGACTTCGGAGTGCGTGATTATCGTTCTGTTACTATTATGGAGGATAATGCTCGGGATTTGTAGCCTTGGTGCTTCAAGCTCTCCGGTTTTGGGTTGCATGTCATTCTTGTCACACTGCGTATCCTGTGATGACTTCTTCGACGAAGTTGCTGTCGCCGGCAAGTATGTATGCTGGGAGCTGTGACGTGCGACAACACCATCGTCCCTTTCTGGCGCTTTCGCAGTGGATGCGTCCTTGCATGAATGCTGTCGCTGGGTAGCGGTTGAAGACGATGTACGTGGTTTCGATCTTGTGAAATGTGTATTCTCTGAATTTATATGATCATCATGCGTCGAGTCAAGATCATTCTGTAAGGCTATTGGCCCTGTTGGAGAGACATGCTCTGAGGAGGAACGCTCTGAGGAGCGCTTTCTTCGTAATGGGAGTATCCTGCGTGGTAAAGGTATTACTGCCATTTCGAAAAAGGGATATCTAAAATCTCTAGGACTGAGGTGAGCTTTTTTGAGATACTGTCCGGTCACAATGTTGGATGATAAAGCCGAATTTAAAAGTCGTTTCGCTCGTATCTTTAGGCAATGGCCCACGAGCCAGGTCGTTGTGAGCCATCGCCAGAAGCTGAAAGAAGGCGATTATATACCCATTGAGCTGGTCAACCATACTGACCATATTCATTGTCGCCTAAACTGACTTCACCTGTCGTAAATATTCAGCCTTGTGATATTTCTCCGGCTAAGCCACAATCAAATGCATCGCGTCGAGTAGCCCTGCGCTACAACGCTCGTACATGCGAGCCTCTAACAATAGCAGCCACAGGCGATCAACCTGGCCAACAGCGAGTATTCTACACCGAGGATGTAGGTCGGCTGACCCACGCTAGAGGTCGGCCGACCATGCAAATTGTCCGCGCATGTACCTACGCTAACGCCTGAGCTTAATACATAGATTTCATGGTCGGTCAAGTTTGCGACTTGCGCAATACATCTACAAGACTACAACTACTCATTCATCAATTCATAATTACTTCTGATAATTGATCAATCAATCATCAATCACTGATCAATTAATAATCAATATACCTTCAATTAGAAATGTATTATAATGTTATCAGATCTATCAGATAATGTTGACTAAATCTCATTGACATTCAACAGTAACACAGTTTGACTAAGATTAATCTAGAATTAATCCTAGATTAATCTGAATCAATGTTGTATTTTTGTGCAGATTTGTGAGAAAAAAGTTAATTGATCATTTATCAATAATTTATTAATCAATGATTAATTTGATTATGATCAAGTCAAGATAAAAGTGAATCGAATAGATTAATCAATGATTGATAATATATCATTTGTTAATTAATGTTAAATTACTAATAGTCTAATAGAACGAAACATGAGATTTTCAGATTGTTAATTCTGTAAATTGTGATTGTTTGTTGATTAATCAATGATTAATAAAAATATACTTATAAATTAATCAATTCTGATATTTTCAGTCTTTGCATCTTTCAATTATTTGAATATGATTACAATGAATCGAATTAATATCAGATTAATCAGGTATTAATAGATGATTAGAACTGCATGATTTTAGATTACCAATAGCTCAGGAATGCGGAATTATGCGCATGGTCGAGTGACATGCGCGGACAATTTGCATGGTCGGCCGACCTCTAGCGTGGGTCAGCCGACCTGTAGTCTCTTCTACACCCTCCTTCCTGCCTGCCTCAGCGCAGACCGAAAGAGGGTATGTTTCATCTTCGTGCAGGAGGTGGGGGCCGCCCGCCGGCTTGAAACTGGGACATGCGGGTAAGCAAATGTCCCCACCCCGTTAGCGCGTCGGGGCAACGGCAGAACCCCATCGCCGGCGGACCATCATTCTAGCGAGAACATATCTCCATGCTACTTCATACACGGTGAAGCCCGTCACCTGTAGGACCATAGAGGCGACACGACCTCTCTCGAGAGCTACCTTAGTCTTCCTCTTGGAGGTCTTGCTGAAGGCGAGTCGTATGTGTTTTGCTAGGCTCTTAATTAGCTGAAACCTATTACAGGAATTGCATGTCCGGCGACGCTGTTCTTCCCGAACATTTCCCAGCTTCTGACCATGAATTAACTCGTTTCCGCAGAAGCCTGAGCTTCTTATGGTTGGTATCAGTGCTAAAACTTATCTCACCGGCAACATCGTCGTAAAGTCACCTCGGATTGATGACGAAGACTCTATCACCACGGAGAACTTCAAAGCCATGCGCAACGAAGCCAGTATCTATACCCTCCTGGGAGAGCATCCGGGTGTGGCCAAATGTTTAACCGTTGGCCCTGCAAAAGACTACATAGTACTAGAGTATTATCCCAACGGCACTCTCAAAAATCACATTGACAAGTACCAAGCGAAAATCACGGATGCAAATTTGAAGTGCTGGGCTCGTCAAATTATCGAGAGTGTTCGTTTCATTCACATGATGGGTGTGAGGCATTCGGACTTGAGGCTCGATCAGTGGCTGCTGGACGCTGATTTAAATCCCCGGCTCAGTGATTTCAATGGATCGGGATATGATTCAGCAGCAGCGCTGGGCCTGAAGGGGAGCAAAGCGTTAGGAAATGAAATTTCAAGCCACTACCTGCCGAGGGATCCAATGATGGATAATGGAGTTGAATCGGACTTGTTCGCATTGGGTTCCGTGCTCTACGAACTTGTGGCAGGGCAAAGGCCCTATGAAAGCCTGGATGACGAGACTATTGAGACTCTGTACACGCACGGAATATTTCCCAGCGTTGAAGAAATTCTACAGGGGGACATCATTCTGGGATGCTGGAAGGGGCAATTCCCGTCTGCTCAGGAAACGTTACTCAAACTCTAGGGAAAATTGCGCAGGGGATGTATTATTATGATCTTGCCTTCTTTAGTTTCAGGACCCGTGACGAAGGACCTGTATGGGAGCTCTCTTTGGTTGAAGGATAATATCAAATGAACGTTTTCTCGATGTCGCCGAAAAACATCAAGCTTCCCCGAGACCCATATGCTTTAAAACCAGTTTATGATTGCACCTTTCCAGCACTCGGATACCAATGGTTGACCGTGTTGGATCAGGCTAATGCAGATGGCACCATTTGTCAGTTGTCACCAGCCAGAGTAAGAGATGTTTGGTAACTCCACGCAGGAGAGTATAACACTCTGGATAGTTCGATGTTAGCGTAAAGCTCAGTCGAACGATATATTAAAGTGCTTTTAACTTACTGGCCTAGTTCTAAGTGGTATGAGCTGAGCTACTACCCTCACCAGCATGGTTATGCCCTGGGCGCGGACCCTTTTTCCTACTCGATGCTGCATGGATCATCTCGTAACTGGGGCAGTGTCGGATACCAGTGGCTGGCTTATTATCACACGGTTCAGCCGTGTATTGTGTTTTGTCACAACTTCCGATCTTGCAGCCAGCACCTTGCCACATCGGAGTAGTTTTGAATTCTTTGCACCTGTTTTTTGGGTCGGGAGGTTGAACAGAATAGTCAAAGGTACGCTTTAAGCGTATTCTAAGTAAAGGACAAGTTCACTGTGTCTGTGCCAGAGGACTTCGGTCAAAGTTGGATTAAAGTCCCTTGATTGTACGACTTCAGCTGTCAAAAGAATCCTGTGGGAAGTGGCGAAGTCGAGACAACAGGTATTCTAAACAACGAGGGCAGCTCAAGCCGAGACCGAGGAAGCCATTTCAGGCTCCCACCTGCTGGCGCCCCTGCCTGGTGTGGCGGGGAGGCGGGCTTTTATATCTTTCCGGGATTCTGTTGCGGGAAAGTGGAGGGAATTAAATTAGTATTGTTGATGATTTTCCGTACTCTGGACGGAGATGGGGGATGGGTGGATGGTAGATGGGGGATGGGGGATTTGTTTGGGTACGAAGGGAGATATAAACTGTAGATGTGTTTGCGGTTTGGAAGGTTGAGTCTATGCACTGTATGTACTGTATGTAGTAGGTAAACCCCTATACATACATAGCTATGTAGGAGCTGGTTTTTTTTATCGACTGTTCCACTACCCTATCTATTCAAACCCTCCAACCCTCTCCCTCCCTCCCTCCCTCCCTCCCTCCCTTCTCTACTACTATTTCTCACTCTAGCCCCGCCCGTTTCCCTTCCCCCTTTTGGATCCGTGTTGGTCCTCCTCAGAACCTCGCCCGCCCCTTTTCCACCCTTACGTCCAAAGCAGGGAAGAAGTTGGTTCTATGGATCTTGACTATGAAGGGGATATATACACACTGTTCGGAATCTTCCTAACCCAGCATATCCCCCAATCCCCTCCCTCTTCACCGGTCTCCCCACCCACTCACCCACTCACCCACTCACGCCCCATCCATCCCCTCAATCATCCCCCGATTCAGCCCAATCTCCGAGAGAATCTCCCCCGCCCCCTTCTCAACCAACAGCCTCGCAACCTCCCACCCGCACTCCTCAGCCTCCTCATCACTACCAACGTGCTGACTCCGCTCCGCCTCGACGCAGGCGGTGCCGTCAAGGGAGACGACGGTGGCGCGGAGGTGGAGGAGGCCGGGGCCTGGGTCCTCGTGGTTTCGGGTTTGCGGGTTTTGATTTTGATGTTGATGTTCTGCGCTGGTGGGATCAGGAGCAGGAAGATCCTCCCACTCCGTCTCCACACCCACCGGGACGCTGCACCCGCCCTCCACCGTCCTGAGCAAGCTCCGCTCAGCCACACACTCCCACCCCACCCGCCTCACCCTTACCCCCTGCCCCGCCATTAACCCCTCCACCCACTCATCCTCCTCCCGCACTTCCACCCCCACCGCCCCTTGCCCCACCGCGCGCATCATGCCTTCTGCCCGTCCGATCCAGCTCGATATCCGCTCTTGTAAGCCCAGGCGCATCACGCCCGCGCCGGCCAGGATCAGGCAGTCGAAGTTCAGAGCTGGGTCGTCGAGTTTGCGCAGCCGGGTGCCAATATTGCCACGGACGTCGGCGAGAACGAGGGAGGGGTAGCGGCGGCGGATCATGGCTGCGCGACGCACACTCGAGGTGCCGACGACGCTGCCGGGGGGGAGCTCCGCTAGTGTTGTGGCTCCGCCCGGACGTCCAGCGCGCATAACGACGACATCGCCGGGGCTGCCTCGCGGGCCGACGGCAGAGACTTTGCAGCCCTTGGGCAGTTTTGTAGGCACGTCTTTTAAGCTGTGCACGATGCAGTCGATGTCGCCGCGCAGAAGGAGGACCTCCAATTCTTCGGTCCAGAGGGATTTGCCGGTTTGGGCGAGGGTGTGTAGGGGGGTGGTTTGGATCTGGTCGCCTGTGGTGGTGGTGGGGTGGATGGCGTAGGGGGTGTGGGGGGAGGAGGAGTAGAGGAGGGTAGTAAAGAGCGTTGTTTGGGCGAGGGCGAGGGCGGAGGCGCGGGTGCCGATGTGGAGGGTGCGGGGGACGGAGGAGGTGGTTGTAGTGGGGGGTTGGAGGTTGGAGGGAGTTTCAGAGGGTTCGGTGGTGGAGGGGAGAGCTGTTGCGGATGCGGGGTAAGGATTGGGGCCAGAGTTCAATTGAGGCGAGGCGGAGGAGCTCATGGTGGGATATGGGTTAGAGGAGGGACAGGAGAAGAGAAGGGAAAGGTAGGGAAATAAATTGTGAGAAGGGATTTTTACGTTTAGAATTGGTGTGAGTTGGAGTAGATGGAGGAATCTCGGATATATTTTGTAAAAAAGATATAGAATACATCAATACAAGAGGTAGACCATCTCAGCAAGCAATTTTCATGCGATTAAACGCACATCGACAGTCCATCACTTGGTAGAGTAATTCAACCAATCCCTGAGACGTCTGCAGAGGCCATTCATGGTACATCGTTCCAAAGCGCTAAAAGCCAGTTAGGCAGACAAGCTTTCACGTCAAACGTTGTTGAAATCTTCACACAAACGCTGGTTCTGAAGAATAATCTGTAAACTGCATTTATATGTACAAATTCAAGACAGGCACATAGCATCAATCAGATACTTTTTCAAAGCCAAGCCCATTTGATATCCCAGATGTAATCAACCAACGCATCCCGCTTATGACAATCCATCCTAGAATCCTCAGCCGTCGATGCAAAACGTAGAATCATCAATGGTCATCAATGTTCATCCCAGGTCATTGAGCGACCGCCTGACTGGGGGGCAGCCAAGTCCTCCTCTCATCCATACTCCTGCTAACCCTCCCGCCAGGGGTAAGAGGGAGCTGCATTCGTGACCTCGTCATGCCATCATCTTCGTCATCGCCATAGGCATCTGTGAATCTCGCAAAATAATCGGCATACCCACGGCTCGGATCACCAGCCACAATGCTGTCGTATTGTGGTGGCGGAGTCAGCATTGGAGGTGGAGGTTCTTCGTCTTCGAATGCGGGAGGGTTGAAAGATGGTTGGCGGAGTAGATGCATTGGTCTACTGTCGCCCGAGTTAGGGTTGTGCAAATGGGCAGCTTGTGGTCGAGTTAAATCGGCGGAAGGAAGAGGTGGAGGTTGTGAGATGATGTTGAGGCTGGAGGAAGATGAATCATTTCCGGTTTGAATATCGTTTAGTGTCGGTAGCAGTGATGAAGGAGAGTTCCGGCGCCTCAAAGCCCCAGGGCAACCGCATTCATAGTGCTCGGTCAGGAGAGTGGAGGATTCAGGGGACGTGTAGGCTGGAAGAGCAGTATTTGCTTGGGTTGCACGACACGATAAGATGTGAAATGGTGAATCAATAGAAATTTCGAAATGTCGACGTTTGGATGGATCAGCGGTGTCTGGTTTCGAGAGTCTCATTACGATCTTTAAGCAACGTCAGCATTGCGCAGCGAGCAATTACGACATCAAGAACATACCTTGATCCAATGATGCACCTGAATGGCGTGATAGGTGGTATCAAAATGGATTTTGTGACTCTTATCCCTCTCCTTCACTGAATGACAGCTTGGCAATTGCACACTGAATTCCATCTCTGTCGGGCCAATATTGTGCTCACCGTCCAAATTACCTAGGAGGTTGCCTGTGTCTCGAGGAACATTCTCATCCCCTGCTGCCGCGGCCGCTCGGCCATCATAGGATACTCCACCTCCCGACGTAATCCGCATGGAGCTACCGGGGTAGGCGCTCGTGCTTGGTCCGTCTGCTCTCTTCTCAAAGAGTTGAATTTTCCGTGTCGGTTCCAGTCGATGAACACGCTTGTTGCCTGTATAGTATTGGATATTCTCCGTCACGAAAACTTTGATTCGATGACATTGAACCTTAGCTAGCGGAGTGAGCTTGAAGGCTATTGGGACTTGTGCGCCAAGAGGAAAGGATTTGCCGGAAATGACAATGTCGTAATGCAGCTGGTCTTCCCAATTTCTGGAAATGGCAATAGGCTCTACCTGCTCCAGAGAACCTTCTGATGGCGCACGGATAAGAGTAACCTCTTTCGAGCCCAGAAGATTGGCCCGGAAGGCTCCAGCACGTTCCACAGTAGCTTCCAGGAAGTATTTGACATTGCCCAATTCAACATCGATTGTCTCCGGAAGCCGTGAGTCAATTGGAAGCTCGAAATTGTAGACGTAATGTCCAGGTGTAAACGTGCGATATCCCTTTTGAGCCACAGTAGATCCTCCATTCGCCGATTCCCCTTTGCCGAAACTACGAGATTGATTGACTTGTAGTGAGAGAAGCTTGGCTTCTTTTGCAGTTAGTTGGCCACTAACCGAGGATCTTTGCCATTGATCGACGACGGAGGTTGTAGACCCAGTGACTCCAAGCTCTCTAGTGGTAGACGAAGGACCTTTCAGAGGTTGCACCGAATCAGCTCCAGACCCATGCTCCGCTGATTGGAACTGTGCATTGAAGAATGGCCACGTATGATTCATAATACTTTCCTTGTCTTTGAACTCTGTCTTTTTGGGAGGGATGCCTTCGGGCCATTCGGTTTCTGCCCGGCCGCGGAAATTCAACGATATACTTTTGATCTTGGCACTTTTGGATACCCGTAGATGCAGGTTGCCTCTTAACATGGTTGTTGTTCGATCTCCCAGATCGGTCTGGTCAAAGCCTTGGAGAAAGAGAACTGGCTCGGCCAGAGCTATGGATAGAGATACGCCATTCCCGGATGCGAGGGTCTTCTCCTCCCCACTGACACCTCCGATACCCGAAATGCTCGTACTACTTGCTATCGATGCCGGCCGGGGGTTGCCCACCAATGATGGCCTATGTACCATACCGCTAATTGGTCCGCTTGGTATAGAATTACCCCTAGCATGTCCATTCCTAACTCCTTCCCCAACCGCCATCCCAGCGGTACGCCGCGGCTCTGGAGGATTGGCGGCTCTCGTAGGGTCTGTGGGAGGATCGGCCGGCGTGGCAGAATGTGAGGAGGTGACGAAGCGGTAGAGACGTTTTGCGTTCTCCCTGGAATTCGCCAGCTTTTCGGTTATAAGTCTTCTCCTTGTAGGTAAACGTAATCGAGAGCTCGTGGAGCTATCTGGTCGTACTCGGGTAATGCGGAACGTATGAGGGCAGCAGGTTCTGGGTTGAAAGAAGCCAGACGGGAGAAGTGGAAGGACGAAGTGATTTGTTGGAAGGTAGAACAATCGACCTGTGCGAGATTTGATCTCTAAATAATCAGCTACATCCGTGTTTGGAGGTAAGCACACGGCCATGGTCAGAGAAGATGGAATCGCTAGACGGGGCGCTCTGATATCGAAGCTCGGTAGTACACAAGAAACCAAATAGGTACTTAGGGCCCACGGGGGCGGAATGCAAGCAGGGCAAGCGTACAGATCAAGATCTAACAGAAAGAGCGATTTCGGCGACTTACGGTGTGTAGTATGTAAGAGGTGTCAACTTGGAAGGGACAATCTGCACGGAAGATTTCTAGGACGGGTGTGGATTGGATTTGAGCTGTCTGAGGGATGATCCCGAGGTAGAATATAGAGTACACGCCTTCTTGATCTCTAAGACAGGTTGGGTTGATATGCCGAGGATTATATCTTTGGGATATCTTGAATGCTTTGTCTCTCACGGATGTGCGGGATGGTTTAAGGTACTCGATCGTCATGCTACCTTAGAGGCGCGTGCTGGTTATTCCAAGGCACAAGTCACTCTCAGCGGTCTGTGGTTGAGCATGAAACAATGTGTGCAAAGGACAAAGCTGTTTTGAATGGTTGGATTGTTTGAAGGCAAAGAAACAACACACGCTTCCTCCGCATGAGCCGTCAAGCAGCATGATTGCATCACGGTACTTTACCTACTACGAGGTACACGCGTCGGGAGTATGTACTACGTACCGTACGCTCCGTACTCTGTAGTGGATTCTAAGAGGGTCTGGTGCATGAGGTCAATCGTCAACCGCTACTCGGCCCGCGGCAGCTTCAAGTTCCAGAGGCTCCGCCAAGTATCATTCTCCAATTCTCCAATTCTCCAATTCTCCAACTCTCTAGTATCTTAGACCAAGTACGTTGAAATTGATCCGGGATCTCCTGGCAGAACATGCACGAGAGAGAAGGAATCAAGGAATCGACTATTCTATTCCGCCTGTTGTGCCACTTGTGCCGAACTGCCACCAAACCAATCACATGTGACGTCCGAGAACGGACAAGGTACAGAACAGCACCTTGAGCGAACTGAGCAATGGAAAAAGGGTAGGTGTTATGTCTTGACTTGTGTACTCATTGGATCCTGATCTTTGAGAGAGTACGGAGGATAAATCGATTAGGATAAGGTCACGTGATATAGTCTTTAGCGTAAAAGCCTCGAACGCGACAAGGCGCTTCCCCACAATGAGGTATTCCACCACCGCGTCGTCGCAAGCATAAACACATGCCAGACATATGGCTGACAATGGGGAGCACGGTGAGTCCAGGCCCATCTAATTACTCTCTTCTCTACTCTTCTTGATACTAATGCCGTGGTAGCTAGGGCCCAGTCCCCGCTCCTGGGTGTGGTGCTCTGCTGCACGTCCATTCTCCCCGAAGAGCGTGTGAGTGGCCCCCCCCTTTGGACTACGGTGGAGTGCCATGTGGACTGTCTGGCTTGCGCGGAGTTGGCTGACATTCGTAAACCTTGAGAGCAGTCAGAAATCGCAGCAATCGCCTCGCAGATGGGCGCTATTCACAAACTTGACCTGACTTCTGACGTGACGCATCTACTCGTGGGGGGCACAGACACACCAAAATACAAGTTTGTGGCCAAAGAGAGGCCCGATGTCAAATGTCTACTACCAACCTGGATAGAAGCTGTGCGCAAATCTTGGCTGGAGGGAGGCGAGACTGAAGTGGAGGCACTTGAGATCAAGTACCAGCTGCCGACGTTTACAGACCTCAGGATCTGTGTCACCGGCTTTGACGACTGTACGTTGCTATCCGACTGTGGATTACGACTTGGAACGCTGACTTTAAGGTTGTAGTGGCTTACCGGAAAGAGCTCGAAGTCCTGATCAACGCAAATGGAGGCGAATATAGAGGAAACCTGACGAAAGATGTCACCCACCTCGTCGCCAAGGTACCAACCGGAAATAAATATGTCTATGCGGGGCACTGGGGAGTCAAGATAGTTGCCATTGAATGGCTGGAACAAAGTCTCGAAAGAGGGATGATACTCGACGAGGATTTATATAACCTATTATTACCGGAGGACGAGCGGGGGCGAAGTGCCTGGATACGCAGAAGCGGATCAACATCATCGTTGGGCAAAAGAGCAAGAGATGCCGAAGTTGCGACCAGTAACCCACGGCAGTTGCGAAGGACCGCAAGTGCAAAGCTGAGCAACCAAAGCGTCGGGCTATGGACCGATATCGTTGGCGGTGAGGTACGAGTAAAGCAGAGCAAGTCCAGCGAATGGGATGATAAGCAGAATGATTCTGCAGACGACGCTGTAGATGTCAAGGCGGAAGGTATGTTCCAGGCTCCTGTACAGTTGTTTGAACCAGTCATCAGTGTTGACGTTGCCGACGTAGTTCAGGGAAAAGCCAGGCCACGGCCGTCGAACGGCAGCGTTGCTGAAGTAGATGCAAAGCCTCTCCTACCTAAAGAGTTTCTAAAAGGCGGTTTATTCTCTGATAAATTATTCCTCGTGCATGGCTTTGGAGAGAAAAAGGTAGATGCTCTAAAGGCTTTCAATTCCGTGACATAATTGACCCTGGTTGTATAGACTTCAATTCTACAAGAATACCTGCTTTCCCATGGCGCAGACATTGCAACAGATGTCGCTCATCTGTCTGAGCTACCCGGGAGGGGCTACCTGCTTGTTCCTCACACCAGCTCTACCGAAGACATCCCACCTATACCTGATAGTGCTGCAAAGCCCATGGTCGTCACCGATATGTGGGTTGAGCGATGTTTGTTCCGCAAGGAGTTCGTTCAGCCTCAAGCCAACGTTACGAATATACCCTTCCCTCGATTTCCAATCCCGGGTACGCATCCTATGTGGCCCTTCGGGAGTAATACTAATACATCACAGGTTTTGAGAAGTTGACGGTGTGCTCAACTGCATTTCAAGGAATGGACTTGCTACATATGTCGAAAGCTGTCAAGCTAATGGGTAACCAAGGTTCTGTTGTTTGTGCGAATGAGACTGATAGTTTGTAGGGGCTAACTATGACGAATTCTTTACTCCTGATGCCACCGTACTCTTATGCAAAGTCACCCAGGCAGGCCGCGAGAAGTTGAGGCACGCTCTGCATTGGAATGTTCCTGCGGTGACAGCCGATTGGTTGTGGGATTCTATCCGTATAGGCCAGCTCAAGCCGTTCGATCCTTATCTGGTCCAACCGTATCCTCCCGATCCGCCACCGGAAGAAAGTAACGTCTCCGAGAAGACAGTTGATAATCGAATAGGGAAGAGCTCTGAGAAGCCTGCAGGACATGGAAAATTGGTCAATAAGGTCGTCAAAACGGAACCGCACGCGAAGGAGATACTTGGGGACGCATTCAGCACGGATGCACCAGCAAAACAACGCACATCTTCGTCCACCAATCACGATAAAACGGAAACGCCAAACGATGATAGCAATGATACCCCACAAACACTAGACATCTCTCTAGACGACTCCTCCCACACCCTCCGCGGCCCCTCCCTCCCCCTCCAAGAAATCTCCCTTAACCCCTCTCCCTCTCCCACTAAATCCCCTCCAAAACCTCCTCCCGCCTCACCCCCGAAAGCTCTTCCCCTCTCCCAATCCCGCCGCGACTCCCTCGGCCCAACCATCTCCTCCCTCCTGGCCGCCCACAAGCAGCGCTCCCGCTCCGCCATCGCCGCCCCCACAGCCAGCGACACCTCCCTCCCACGCATGGGCCGCCGCCGCCGCCAACTCCTCGGTCGCGCGACCTCCAATCTTTCCAACCACAGCGCCGGCAGCGCCGGCGCCGCACTCTCACGCGCAAGCAGTGTCGACACCGTCAACACCGACGGTCTCGGCACCCCGCTCGAACCCTCCCATCCGAACGGACGAAAACCCTCCATTGAGCACTCCTTCAAAGCCCTCCACTACGCCGAGCTTGGCTCTCCTCTAGACGGAGAAGCGGAAGCCGCGGATTTGCAGTCTACCCAGCTTGGGTATGAGGACCCTGACGTCAAACTTTGGAGAGAGAGGGTGATGCGGAAGATGGGTGGTGGTGGGGTGGATGTTGGGATGGAGGAGAAGGACAAGGAGAGGGGCGTTCGGAGGATTGGGGGGAGGGTGGGGGGGAATGAGGGGAGGGGGATGGCGGGGAGGACGAGGCAGAGTGTGCGAGGGGGTTGACAGGGATATGAATTTGGTTTTGTTGGAAACGAGCATTGGGTATACCCCTGTTTTTCTGTTGGAAAAGGCCGTTGATTTGGGTACGAGTGTTGTTTGTTTCTATACAGTCTTCTTGCATGCCCCTTGTTACGTCTCCTCCTACTCCTATCTCCACTTCGCCCATTCGCATAGTCGGCGTTGGGCACGCATGCCACATGAAACGCAGACAGAGGAGTATAGGATACCCGTATGGGGTCTTTACTCCGTAATTACATAGATATGCCAGCCAGCCAGCCAGCCAGCCCGCCCCTATCATTTTTCCAAATGAGACCGTAGCCATGAATGATTCCATTGCCTCAATGGGAAAAAAAGAAGAAAAAGGTGAGACGATGCGATGATGATGAGGGCGATGGTGATGTGTTGGTTGGGGAAAGAAGATGAAGAAGAGAAAAAAAGGGAGAGAGAGGAGTCGCGAATTGGTTTAGAACAGGTATTGGTTAGTGAATAAACTATGCCGTCGTCGTACGACAGGCTTGGTATTACTGCTACAATCTATTGCTAATGCAGAGAGGGAAGTAAAGGGGAGGTGCAGTAGTAGTAAAGGAAGCAACCTCCGGGATGGTTGTTACAGCGCACACGCACCCGTCAGAAGCGAAACGAAAAGGAAAAGAGTCCCATCCGTAGTACCAAAAACAGTCGCTCATCCCTCTATATCAAAACACCGACCCTTCTATTTCCCTTTCCATTCATCCGTCTCCAAATCTCCCCCTCTTCTTCGCCCTGCGCTCCCCGAGCCCAAACTCACTCCCGACTAACGTCCCGTCCAAACATCTTCGCCTTCATCCAATCCATAATCACCAACACCCGGTTCCTCGTGCTGAAACACATGCTCAAATACGCGCTCTTCCAGAACAAATACGTCAATTGCCCGCCGCTTGCGAAATTCCCCGTCAACCAGCTGATATCCGCTACCGCCTTCTCGGATCCAATATACGCCAAAGAGCCCTGGTGGCTGTACTCAAAGGGGCCGATTTGCTTGATTCGACGAAGAGATTTCTGGAGAGCTTTCATTTCCGTGAAGATCTCGTTGCGCTCCTCCGCGGGAGCTTTGGCTTGGGCGATGGAGAGGTTGCGCAGTTCATTGTTGATGGTTTCGGTTTTTGCCAGGGAATTGAAGAGGCGGGCGAGGAAGGCTCCCTCTTGGGAGGCTACTTGCGCGGTAGGGGCGTAATTGGCAATAGCGCAGTCGCCAACGGCCCAAATATTCTCAGCGCCGTTAACAACAAGGTACTCGTTTACTGACAAGCCACGACGCGAGTCCTTTTGCGCTGGAATCTGGGCCATAAGATCTTTGACTACAGGACGTAGGGCGTTTCCGGTGGCCCAGACCAGGAGGCCATAAGGGAGGATCTCTGTTTCTTTGGAGCCGTCCGGCCGGGTGTATTCGGCTTCAACGGTCTTGTCTGTTACTTTCTTGACCATAGTTTTGGTGCGGATGCTGATGGATTCTTCTTTAAACGTGGATTCGGTGTAGTCGATTAGTTGTTTGGAGAACATGGGAAGGACGTTGGGGAGAGCTTCGACGAGGGTGACGTGGAAGTCGTCGACGATTTCGGGTACCCATTTTTTGAGGTCTTGTTGGAAAAAGTCTTGGAGTTCGCCGGCAAATTCGACGCCCGTAGGACCTCCGCCAACGACGACCATGTGCAGGAGGCGCTTTCGTTCTTCGGGGGATTGATCTTTGAAGCTCGCCGTCTCTACGCAGTCCATTATACGCTTGCGGATTTTTTGAGCATCGCCAACCTCCTTAAGGAAGCACGAACTTTAAAGCTATCAGTAAAATCTAGAAAACCCCAAATAAAGCTACTTACTGCTCCCTCACACCAGGTATTCCAAAGGTAGCATTCTCCGCACCCACACCAATAACGAGCATGTCGAAAGGCACCTCTGTCGTAGAAGTATCGCCCTTTATCTCCGAATCGTCATTGATGCTTACAACCTTCCGCTCATAATCAACCTTCGTAGCGTCAGCTTCGTAGTATTTGGCTGTAGCTTTCTTATGCCGTAAAATATTCCGAATCGGCTCCATTATGGATCGATGCTCGATAGTGCCGGTGGTGCATGATGGCAGTAATGGAGTGAAAAGGAAGAAGTTGCGAGGAGAGATGACAATGACGTTGTAGTTCTCGGTATCGAGTTTCTTAAGAAGAGACACAGACCCCCAGCCAGTACCTAGAACTGGTCAATGGATTTCAATCGAGCTCTAATTGACTGTACACACCAAGAATGACAAGGGTCTTCTTTGAAGGATCGGGATTAAACTGTTCTTGCGGCGTTCGTAGAGTATAGATGCTGTAGCTTAACCATCCGATTCCACCAATAGCTGACAAGTATGTTAATCTCCATGCCCATCGGACGATACCCCTTCCTCTTCTCTTTGTCTGAGGCGATAGGGATTCGGCATATGAACGCCTAAAGGATTGCTGCAGGTTGGTTCTCGGAGTGCGTTGTTTTATTCGAGCGCATGAGCTTTGCAGATTGCTCGGGCGTTGGGAGGTAGTCAAGGTTCGTCGAGCTGTAAGGGTCAAGTTAGAAGCAGCCATTTGCGAGGCCTTCCACATGGGAGTCCTCATAGCTGCGGGTGTCGAAAGAAGGACTTAGGTTAAAGGGCACAGCGAAGATTTATTTATTTTTCCTTCAGCTGGCAATACTGATAAGCTCCGGTAGCCCGTTAGAAGCTAGAGCGCTACGGAGAGCTAAGGTAGCTCTTACGCGTCACGTGTCGCCAGGCGGAGGAGGATAGTTGTACTTGCAACAAGCCTCACGACTACTCCGTAATACTGTAAATATCCCTCTCCTAGTCATCTCATGACTTGAAATTTCTCAGTCTTTCTGTTTCTAAAATCCAGACCTTGCAGAGCTAGCGGTAAAGGGCTTGTCATTGATGCACTTGTTTTGAAAGCTGTCTGAGAGTAATTGATGTCAATGGTGACATAAACTGACCATAACGCAAATCTTTCAATGCTCGATACGATTCGTTCCCAGTAACCAAAGCCGTGGACGCCAGACGATTGCTAACAGAAGCTGATGGCGCATGTCTACCGACACATGGCAGCCCGAACTAAAACGCCGAACTTGGACTAATGCTCATGATCTTGCTTTGCTGCCGTGATGTGCTTCTCCCCCTCGAGATTTAGCTTCGGCCCAGGCTCCTTCTCCTCCTCTTCTTCTATAACCTCCTGGCTAAAGCGACCCTTCTGGACCTCCTCCGCCACTTCGCTCTCAGCTCCAAGCTTACCAGCATCGCCCATACTCTTCCTGGCCTCTTTGATAATAGCGTCAGCTTCACTAATTCCACCCTTTTTTGTAGAGGAAGGATCTCCCTCAACACCAATAGCTTCCGTCCTCCGCTCGACAGTCTGTTGTAGAGCCTTGTTGTCGAATCGAACAACCATACATGACAAATTGTCGGTTGAAAAACGGGCAAGGGCGTAGTCGACAAGCTGCTTCGATCCAACCTGAGGGTCGTATGTATGCCGGACTAAGTCAACGGCCTCTTGGTCTGTGCAGACATCCCAGAGCTGGAGTAGAAAGTCAGTAACGTAACGATCGCAACTTTTGAGTTTGGTGCATGGGTTACTTACCCCATCGCAAGCTAGTATTAAAAATTCATCTATATCAGGTTGGATGACCGTTTCTGTGGTGTACGGATGCCCGGTTACTAGATCTTTCATGTATGCATCACCCAACGCTCGTGTAACGGCGAGAACACCGTTCACACGATTATTAAGAATTAGCCCACCAGCGTTAGATATTCGTTTCCCTTCGTTCTCATCGCTACCCTTGTGATCGTATGACAATCTCAACGCTTTCCCATTGCGGCATAGAACGATACGTGCATCTCCGACATTTGCGGTATATAATACACGTTGACGAGTAGCGGAATCTTGAAGCTTAGGGATAGTACTCGATCGATCCGCGCTTGTAGCTGTGGCCTCGACCTGCGGCGCAAGATGTTGTGACGGCTCGGGAGTGGCTTGTCCAGCTGTTGAGTCCGTCGCAGCTTTGACTGCAGCCGCGGCTGCTGGTGCGATTGCTGAAGAACCCGTAGCAGATTTGGAGTTTGGTATCCGGTCTTCCCACCTTAGAACCGCGCAAATTGCTGTACAGCCACTATTTTTCAGAGGTAACTTCTCCAGCTGTTGGTCTACGTTTGTAAATGTTTGATCAAGTAATTCCGGAACTGGCGTATTGGGATACTTCCGTATCATGTCTTCCAGTAGTACATGAAGCTTCTTTCCACACCAGTCAGCTGCAAACGTTCCTGCATGGCCGTCGAATATCGCAAAATAGCCGTTATCAGTTTCGACCACATGTGAATGTTGGGAAAGGCTGTTGGTCAATTCTAGACCTTCGTATGACTCCTGATGTTTCTTCGTCACAGTGTCCATATCCGGCCCGATCACTGGGGCTGGGGTACTTAAGAAATTGTACAAGTAAGCGTGGGTATCCTCCATAGTTCGTCGGCATTTCTTGTTCTTGTCCTCTGTCACACCAACACGGAAGGTGGATCGGGGCCCAGGACGGGATTCGCCTGCTGAATTGTTCAATGAACCTTGCGGTACACTTAAAGCCGGATCGGTCTTCCCAAGCTTTTGTATCGCCGTCGCTTGAGGTACCAGCGGACTTTCTATAGAAGTTTTATCCGGGGCCCCGGATATCAGGTGGTTCTTTGCACTTGAAAGGAAAGCACTGGCTTTTGCCACTCCACTACTCCTTCGCTTTTTATCAACGCTTGGCGTTGCGTCGTCGGTAGACTTCCGCCCCGATGAATTTGCGCCTGCGCCTGCGCCTGCGCCGACAATCTTGTCACCATCATCATCCGCATCCTCGCCCACGGGTTTTAGAGATACGCCATCCGGTATACTGCCGGGACCGGCTGCTGATTTTGGAGATGGATGTGAAGCAAGGCTAGTGTCACTCTCTTTAATGGCTCTGGTGGGGCTCGTGGAGCTACCAAACATCCTGTTCAGTAGACCTCCTCCTTGAGAGGAGAAGCTCCTCCTCTTGTTCCCTGCCAGGTTGACGACTAATGGCCTAGAAACTTGCTCAGAGATGTGCTGGAATATTTCTAGAGCTTATGGCGAGAAATGGTTGTTGGAGGTCGAGTGTCTGGTGGATGTGATAGTTAAGCGCTTGTTGTGAAAGGGTGTGCGACTTGTGTGGAGAGAAGAGTAAATGAGTTTCAGGGCTGGGCCTGTATCTGCTTTACTTAGGTTAGTAACGATATCTGAAAAGCATTGAGACCATGCGCGCTCGAGGATACATGATGCCTGGGAAGCTGATGCATAAACAGCTCGGAGGAGGCCAGCGTTAGCTACTCCAACATACCGGAAGAATAGCGTCAAAGGATAGAGAGTTTCTTCCTATTGGTATTCAATGCCGTGCAGAAGTATTTCGGAATTGTCAAGGGCAAGTGACGAGTTTTGAGGGGTGATAAACCTTGGCTTTGGGAACGCGGGGGGGGGGGGCTTATCGCGCTTCGCAGCCGTTACGATTGGATTCAGAGTATTACAAGAGCTTTCACTTGTTCAGTGAAACAGAAGTCACTAAGTCCTCTATGTGTGTGACGGTTGACTGGCATTGTTATGTAGGGGCAACGGCCCAATTGTGCCCTTCACGCTTGTGGGAGCTCTTTACGGATTCTACTGTGATTATGTTTCAGCAGCCAGTAACGGCTTCTTGGCACCGCAGGGGCGAGCGAGAACAGGACTACAACTCGAGTAACAGTGAAGAGCAATTGTGACGTTGGATTTGATGATCTCAGTTGAGCATGGCTTGAAGTCGAGTACGCCGAAAAAGAATAGAACATCCACCTCCTGAGGTTGATTCCGCGCTCAAACTGGGTATCCGGTTATCATTGGACTTTCCGGGTGCTTGCAGCTTGCAGCTTGCAGCAAGTACAATGCTAAATTTGTCAATTGTATCTATGCTCTCCACGTCTTCAGCACTAGGATCGCTTACACCGCCAATTGTTGCTAATATCCCAATATGATTACGCCGAGGCAATGCTTTTCTTCTGATACATCGAGAGTCCTGGCTGGCCTTAATGCAAGCCCATTTCTATGTAGCCTGATCTTTGACTTCTTGCTCCATAGCGTGGAACTGCGCGCGGAAATCTTTGGCTACCCATTCGATATATGTTTTCCAATCTTGACCTTGCAGGTTGGTCGATGAGCTTGCAACAGCTGGAAAAGCGTTATTGAGCAGTACTGTGACCTTCAATACGCCTTTACTCGCTTCATTTGCCTTCTCAACCTCTTGCTTGACCGCATTCTCTTTCGGTTTGAAGGAAAGAACCACTCGGAAGCGCTCAGCGATGGAATCTAGCCGTCGGATCATCTCCTCTGGGTCAAGGACAATTAGTTTTGTCAGCATGAGGTTGCAAAGCACTCTGATCTCATGCTCATCTTCAAGCCCGGCAATCGCGCGATCGAAAAGCTCAAGGGGATTGATGCGCGTATATGCACTTTCCATAAGGGAATAGAGGGTCTCATAAGCACTCTAGCATGAGTTGTCAGCTGCCGAGCTCTACAGTAGGGAATTGGTCTACTAACCTTGCGGACTTCAAGCCCATCATCAACTTTGTGCTTGAATGGTCCCATCTGTACCTCTCGTACAAGCTCCGGTCGGATTTGGGACTCTTTCATGACAAAAGGCAGAAGCCGCGCTAGATGAGGCAGGATGATGTCGGTTTTGTTATGTGTGGCAGAATTCAAAGCGCTGAGAGCCAGTCGTCTATTCTCCAAATTAGGATCGTTTAGCATGATAGTCAACATCTTGACCAGCATTGGTCTGAGAACTTCATCGAAGGTTTCATCGCTATCGGCGAAGGTAAAACGAATCGCTTGAATCACCATTCCTCTCACCGTTGGTACTGGATCTTGGAGGTATTTCTAGATATCGCCCGTCTTAGTGAACCTTCACGAAATCAGATGTTCTCTATCTTACCTGCAATAATGGTAGGAATGACTTTGGTTCAATGATAGTCAGTCTTCCAATACACTCGGCTCCTACAGCCTTGTTGTCTTCTGCTTGTGAAGCCACCAGCAGCTTTTCCCATATCTCCTTGGTGTACGAAGACAACACGGGTCGAGATTCACCGGCGTTTTGTAGAATCTCCTTGATAGCATGCAGAGATAGATACTGCGAGCTGCCAGACTTGCTGGAGGTTGACAATATCACGGGTAAGTAAGTCTTGATATTGCCGGCGCCAGCCCGCCCTAATGCCACAGCTGCAGCACGAGGCAGTTGCTCCGATTTCGAACTAAATTGGGCGGTAAATAGACCCGGTTGTAAAGGGGATGATGATCCCATTCGCAAACCTGCCTCTCCAAGTATGCCGAGGGCTAAGCATTTGCGTTTGTCGTCCACATTGGATTGTAGCTCAGCCACAAAGCTGTCAATTTTGATTCCAACCGTCGAGCCTCCTGAAACGAGTAAAGTACCGATGGCCTTACCAACGATGGCTGGGTCCCCTGCCACGCCCACGTTTCGAAGTAAGCCATGCATAAGCGGCTGCCCAACTCCTTGGTTGCCTATTGACTCCACCAGCGCGAGAAAAGCGTCCAGGACGGCTCCACCAAGCGGAGCAAGGACTATCTCGCACAACGCTTTGATCAAGTTCCCATCAACCATCTTCTTTGGGCTACGGTGGACAAGCTTCGAAAGAATCACCAATGCTAAGCCGAGTAGGTTGAGATCGTTGGCGTGTACGAGTGGAAGTAGCATCCCAGCCAATTCGGATACAGTCTTTTCGTCAAGACAGTCAAGCGCAAAAGTGTTGAAAGCCAGGTTTCTCAAAGCTGTCAAACTCGCTCCCCGGAGAACACGATTAGACTTTCGTAATTGAGCGCCGAGTTCAAGTGTTACATTTCGCACCCATTCTGCCTGCAGGTCGCCCTTTTCAACCGCTGAGACGGCTACTATGTCAACAGCTTGGACGGCAGAAAGCCGTGTTGTCTCATTTATTAGACGATCATACAGTACGCCAAAGGCGTCTGATTTCTTGGTGGCTGGGATCAATTTCGACGAATTCAACCCAGATGTACGAGCAAGAAGCACGCCCAGAGCGTTAATCGCGCGCTGTCGTACTTCTAGATCAGCATCTGTCGCCACGACCCGATCGAGGATGACAGTATAAAGATTGTCAAAATACGCGTGGTATTGTGATTCAGCGCCAGCAGATCGGGGAGGTGTCAAGAGTTTGACGATACTCTCTACCACGTTTATAGCCTCGCTGGAAACCTTGTAGTATTTATCTTTAACTGCAGCGATCACACCTGGGACGATGTTCCCAATATGTGGAGCAACTACCCTCGAAGAGTGTGTATCACAGATAGCGCTTACGAGCTGCAGGGCTTCGATCCGCAGCTTGCTACTAGTTGCGGATGCTGATGCACCTACTGAAGTCAATATAGATCCACTGGCGGTGGACTGTATTGCATCAACGAGGGGTTCGAGGATGTTTCCAAGGTGCTCTGAGAGCCCTCCATGCTGAACAAGAACCATGTCGCGCAGAACCATGATGCCCGCCTGCTTCGAGGAAATAGAACTCTGTTTGAGTAGTTTCGCGATACCTCGGACAATGAATGGACTAAGACGAGCAAGGTCCGCTTTTGGGCCTGAGACTGGAGATGGTGAGGGAGCAGGAGAACTCATACCCACCGCAAAGGACAACACGCCTGGTGCGTCAAACGCTGCATCACTGCCGCCCCTTCGGCGCTTACGTGAGCGTGAAACGTTGGATACCGAGGTGTTCAAGTCATGGTCTCCAATGGAGGTTGACAACGATATGCCTTCGCCGGTCTTACGGATCAAGGACCCTAAAGTTACCAGGACTTCAAGTCTGACATTCTCCTCCCGCTCTTTGAAGCAACCAATCAGCACGGGCGCAATTTTTTCATAAAGAGTACCGTTCTCTAATAAATCCCCGTTGCTTCTTGTTGATATGATGGTGTAGAGAGCTTTCGCCGCACATCGCCGTACCTTCCAGCTTGAATCATCCTCGTCGCTCATTGCTCCCTCTTCTTCAAAATCTTCCTCTTCATCCTTATTATATCCATTGGTCCCGTCATCGTCGAAATCGTCACCCTGGGTTCCTCCCATTTCTTCATCGTCTTCGTCTGTGGCAACGTTGGGATCATAGGTCACATACCGAATGGCAGCTTCGATAGCTTCGTCGGTATAACTCCGCATATCATGACTGCAGGATGATAAAAATCCTTCCAATGCTATTAGTGCAGCTTCGCGAACCTCTTCTAATTCAGGGTTCGAAGCACCATTCTCAGCTGTCTCTTCTAAAGATTCATTGTATTCCTGTTTGCTTAGAGCACTGAGCACAAACGGAGCAAGTGCTTTCAAATAGGGGCCAATCCGCTTTGGTACTGATCTAGCAATTGAGCCAATCATCGTGATCAGTAGCCGCCTCTTTGGAAGCGTCAAATCAGGGCCTCGGAAGCTTCCAATGGTATTAGACACGAAGTTACTGAGTAGGTGATCCGACAGATGTGTCGCCAACAATGAAATTGCAACCACAGCCTTTTTCTTGATGACTGTGCCAGTACGCTCACTGTCAAAGATATTGATGATGGCCTTTAGTAGCGCTTGTTTCTCAAGGTCCTGAAGCATCGATCCGAAACATCTAACCACCTCGATAAGAACATCAATCGCATCACTATCGACACCCTTTTCCGCGTCTATCTCCAGCATGCCAGGAGGCGGATCAGGCTGGTTCTTAAGTCCATGAGGAATCACTACATACCCGACTAGGCGTGGGATAAGGACCTTACTGATCGCAGAGTAAGCATCTTGCGTTGCTTTAGAGGGTGGTACGCCAGGTAATGGTGGCGGGAAAGAGGCGATGAAGGTGCGTAGCGCAGTTGAAGGTACTGAATTATCTACCGAGTGCGTAGTCTTCAGATTCGAGAGCTTTTCAATAAGCGGAGCAAGAATATCCGGGGGAAGTCTACGCGTCAAAGAACCAAGACTGAAAGCTTTCCGTCAGCACTGAGTATTCAAAATTGACAGAAGCGCCCTAACCACATAATAGCCTGATTCTGGACCTCTCCATGCTGATCGTCAAGAGCTTTGAGCAAGCACTCGACAGCCCTTGCACATGTGTGATAATCATTGAGTAGGAACGCTGGTGCGCCGGTTCTTAAGGTCTTGTTCAGGTCATCCAGTGACATGTATCGTATGTCGGCATCTGCATCGCTTAGCTTCGGAAGCAGAGCCAGAACGTTGGCTGGCGTGGGAAGTTGGGGCACAGCTGGCGCCATTATGATGTCGTATGCTTCGTTAGAACATGAGAAGAGTTGTCTTTAAAATCAGGTTGGCTTTTCCAGATATACCGCCGGACACAACAACATTAAAAGGAAGCCGGAGTTCTTGCAATGAATTCTCGTCCGCTTAGTGCTTGTCATTCAGGCAAAATGTAATGTAGAACTGTTGTTGCTTGTGATTCATTGGCTAGTGTCTTGTCAGTTCTGGTTTGTGTGGGCTTGTCTGAGTGTGTTATGATGATTTCACAGTTGTGGGGGTTTTCAAGGCGCAGCAAGCTTCATTATATGAAATCCAGGGACCCCAAGTTGGTATGACCACTATGCGAGGCGAGATCTGTAGATATGTTCTTCACCAAGAGAAGAAGATATATCAATCATATATCTGGGACAAAGTCGGGTACCTTTTCTCGTCGTGAACTTTACTTACTGAACCGTTACTTGACAGCTTCGAGATTCGGCCCTGACATAGAGTGAAGAACCGAAAGCGCTAAGCACATCCCTGCCCTCCGAAGCTTACCTAGCCACTAATTCCGTTACCTACCTTATGATACCGCACACTTTGGCACATCCTTACGACTGAATCGTCACACTGTTATTATCGTGTCGTACCTGTACCGCTTGAAGCTGTACGACTAGAGTTTGTGTTGTCTTCCTCATTGCCTTCCAGTGTCCTGGTTCTCTTACGGAGTGTGTCTCCTGCAATGGCTCTTCTAAGAGCTTCCGGCCGATGGTCCGCTCGTCTTATGAACCGATCTGTCAGAGCAGCTCAACGCCGGTCCCGCCCACAACTACTGCAAGAGGTTCGAAGACGAGGATATGCTAGTGGCGGCGAACATGCCACACATAAGGCTGGAAGTGATTTGCCATGGTAAGCCGCGACGCCTTGCAAATCTATTCCCAATATTGCTGTCCTTGACTCCCGCAACTTCAGCCAACATGTTCGCAAGCTCTTCTTGAAGTTCAATTGTACCTACTAGGTAAACTTGCTGACAGAACTGCTTAGGGCCATTGGTGCCGTTGCAGTCACGGTGCCCTCCGTTTACTACCTGCTACAGCCAGATCCGAAGAAATCTCATGGACATGGGCATGGAGATGAAGGACATGAAGGTAATGAGGAACATGAGGAACATGAGGAGGAAGTAGAAGAAGGGCAGGAGGCTGGTGAAAGTAGCGATCAAGGCTCTGAGGGCGGCAAGAGCGAAGAATCGACGGGTAGAGAAGAAGAAAAACCGGAAGAGAAGGAGGAAGACGAGTCTGACAAGTCAGAAAGCGAAGGTGGAGATCAGCAGGAAACTCCTGATACCTCCGACAATGAGGGATTCGAGAACGTTGCTCACGAGAAGGGAAGGGGTGGAGATAACGTCGAAGGCGTGCAGTTCAAAGGCGCTACCAAGGCGGGCGATGAGAAGAATGAGGCGGGTGATACAAGGAAGCACATTCCAGACGCAAAGGGCTACAACAAATTGAGGATCGAGAGTGACTATGGCAAGCCCCAGGGTGTCTCTGATGAGGAGGACGGCACCAGACACGAGGATGACAGGATCCGAGATACGGTGAGCTTATAGCTCTTCACCTAGAATATCCGTGACCGGCAAGGCTGACGACTTGGAAGCCTGCCACTGCGAAATCCCCCAAAGGTGAACATAGCGTATCAGCGAAACAAGAAGGTGTATCAAATACCGACACCAAGTATCCCTATGATATTACAGACAACCCAAATCAAAGCAAAAAGGGGGAAGGCACCCCAGAGACCGCGAAAGCGAAGGGAACCGTTGATCCAGGAAGACCGCAGGTTTGTCATCCAAGAAAAACTCCCTCCAGAAAACCAAAGTAGCTAAGCTAACCAACTGTGTAGGGCTGATAAAAGACTGTAGACGCTCACGCTCAGACATCTCTACCCCGAAAGCACGTTGCAAAACATTTGCCGTACCAGAGATATGTAATTATTACACAAAATCTAAAACCTTAAGTGCCAATACCTTCGCATTTTGTGGTTTTCAGACCGCGAAGGATTCATATAATAATACTATGATAAGACACAACAGATATAGAAGAAGTGTTGCTGAAGCTTATCAGGTTCGAAATGGCAGTAGATAGGGCCACGGCCCACCCACCATACCCGGTACATGTATCCCTCTAAGAGCGCATATCTTGTGATTCATGATGATTCCAGGTTAGCCCAGTGCAGAGTATGCTGTAGGTCACATACTCTGCGTTGTTGCATTCAATCTACACCTCATTAATTGAAGAAGTAAATTTTATATTGCATACGGTTGAGATGCGTGGTTTGCAGGGAAAGCGATGTTTAGTGAAGAAGATACTCGAGCGAGCAGTGTGTCGAATGTCACCGCTTCTGCTTCCATTATTCCTCTGCTTTCACATCAACTTGTACCTGGTTAACCCACGTAGTTCTCACCTTGTGACATTGTGTACGCTCCCTTGTTGCTGGTGCTTTGCACACTTCTAGACCGAGATTTGCGAACTCCGCCACTGAACCAACACCGGCTCGCTTCAGCCGGACACGGCTGTACCCAAAGGCGGAAATTGGTATTCTAGCAAAGAACTCACCAATCGCAAAGACATTTCTATCCGACAGCAGTTCAACTCTGTTTGACTCCGCTATGCTAACCTGATGGCTTGCTGTGCCACCACGCAAATGCCACGTGAAGTCTTCCTTCTCTTCCAGAAGGATTCCTTGTTGGCTTAATCACCCCTCTAGGCCATCAAAGCCTCCGCTGTCAGGCCCACAGCCGGCGTCCGAGTAATTTCTTCGTCATGTCCATGTATGTAATCCTATTTCAGGCCAGGCACCGGGACGATGCGTACTTCATGCGATCCCATCCCACATTCTTTACTTTCCTACTGCTCGCTCAGGTAACAGCATTCTTATGCCTGGCTCCAATAAACAACTCTTTGTTATTTTTGCCATCATGTCTATCCTCTTTTACAAACGTCCGGACTATATAGCTAAGCCCGAAGGTCCCCTCGATCTCTCCCAATGCCAGAAATACGTCGACCGAACAAAATCATGCAGAAGTGAGATACCTCCGGAACTTTCCTTCGAGAATGTCCTCGCAGATAAGGCTATGCCAGTACGTTCTTGCTTATTAAACGGAACCACATCCAGCTAATTATACAACTAGCCTTGCTCCCTCCAAGATTTCATGGATTACTTGGTTTATGTCAGACACGATGGCGAGAACCTGCAATTCTATCTTTGGCTAGTAGACTACTTCCAGCGTTTCATGCATGCTCTAAGGTCGGAACAAGACTTGTCACCTAAGTGGAACTTTGAGAACCCGGCTTGCTCGTCTGTTGACTGTCCACACATCTTACGGAGGCTGTCTGGTAACACGCTCGCGTCCATGGCCACACGAGATCCCAAATATCAAGAAGAACAAGACGTTGTGGACGACTTTCCTCTAGAAATACAGGAGACGTTGTATTCGGAAATACTCGGCTCGTTGCATCCTTATGACCCAGAAATACTCAGCTCATTGCACGCTATCGATTCAAACGACGTACCTCCTGTGCAGCCCTTCCGACTGGAAATAGACCGGATAATATCACACTATATCGTAGCTGGCAGTCCTCGAGAGCTTAATCTCTCACACAAAGACCGCAACGCTGTCCTTCATGCTCTCTGTCATACAACCCATCCCTCCGCCTTCTTCCCAATCAGAGACACGCTTGATTCGATACTTCGCGGAGAGGCTCATCCAAACTTTATACGCTGGTCAATTTGCAACGGTAACAAACCTCGAACGGTCTTTCTCCACTGCTTTGGTGCTACAATACTCATCCTTGGATTTCTCACAGCCATCCTTTTGACTCTTTCATCTACATCTCGCTGGTGGCGCATTATTGCCGCTTTAGCCTGGTGGTTCGGCTTCACCAACCTAATTTCAGCATACAAAGGTCTTTGCATCATTTTGCACAGGAGACGCACCCGGAATGTCAGACCCTGGGAAGTGGGTGATGACGAAGACGCTGTCAATCTCATCCGAGGCCGTGAAAGGTCAGCCAATGGCTCGACCATTTCTTACGCTGACACAAGATCAAGATGGCCAGTGAAGATGGAAGTTTTCGGCAGCTCGAACGGATCCTTAAAAGACTATTGGATGGACAAGTGGCAGAGGAAGCCGTTATGGAGGAAAATCTTCGATGAAAAAGTAAAGGTGCACGAACAAGGGCTGGCTTTAATTCAAAATAAGATTGTGAGGCAAGCGGAGGCTTGGGCGTTGATTATCACAATTCCTCTCACGGCGGTTTTCGTGGCTCTCCCAAAAGGCAACATGTACTAGGGTGTAAATAGTCTTTGCTGTATTTTCACGTTGTCTTGCAAGCGATCGGCGTTGCCTTCTGATGCACTGGATACCCTAGATGTGGTTTTTGCTTGTCTGATTTCCGTACCATTAGCGGGAATTAAAGAGGAGTTGGAAGGCATTCAAATAGAGGACTATGGAGCTATGGTATCTTCTTCCCTTGGATAGTTCGAATACATATT